>Ga0210408_10001983_pt1 | contig 20488 bp, 23 predicted proteins | sample IncBWH4MmetaG_FD_155471 | JGI IMG/M metagenome (GOLD analysis project Ga0210408, IMG submission 155471) | Forest soil microbial communities from Barre Woods Harvard Forest LTER site, Petersham, Massachusetts, United States - Inc-BW-H-4-M | ecosystem: Environmental > Terrestrial > Soil >...
GTAGTTCAACTTCGCTGGACATCAGACTCTCCATTCTCCATTCAGTTTATCCAAGGCTGGCCGGAAGATCCCAATCGAAGGGCTGGAGACTCTGGCAGATGTTTTTGCAAACGAGGTTGGAGACGCCGCAATGGAACGTTGGATCGGAGCATCGACGCTGACATTCTTAGCTCGCACGATAAGCTAAAAGCTGCCAGCTATTTAGTAACCGTGGCCAGTTATCTGAGTGACCTTCCTCAATCTTCCTTACGTAGCTACTCTTCTCTAGCGACTCACTGCGCCAAAATAATGCAAACTGAATTGCCAACGCCAGCGCCAATACCAATGCCACTGCCATCCCCATTCCCCTCGCCGACACTGCAGCTAGCCTGCTCGCCCTGCCTGTTGACGAATTCAAGAAGTCCGCTGTTCCCGCTTTGATCGCGGACTACGCGGGATACTCAGACGCCGGGCTTGAGCACGATTTTCTAATGTACAAGCAATTAACCGATGACCTTTGCACGCGGGGAATTCGTGGACAAGCCAACCATGGCGACCTCGAGCTGATGGAAAATATCGTCGCAGCTGCCCGTTGTCCTCTGACAGTCGCATATCGGCGCGGTCTCCAATGGGCTCTAGAAGAAGTGCATAAGACCAGGCCGATAGCGACCGCATAGCGATTTGCCCGAATCCGCCATCTCTCCCCGCACATCTGTTAACTTGCGGCCCGAGACTGTTCACTGTTCGCCCCTCGCCCCCCGAGAGGGCTAGGCTTCCCCAAGAAGTGAACAGTCTCGGCCCCGATGCCTGTTCTTCGCGTTTGGCTGCGTTCTGGCGGGTAGTGACTCCGCCGACCTTCGCCCTATCTTCGCTCCAAACCGCGCCTATAAACGTTCCTGGCTGCGGTAATGGGCACGTCTAATGCGCCTCGTTAACCTTCCCCTTGCCTCGCGCCGCTTTTGCCCACTTCCTCATCCTTGCGGTTACCATCCCTATCCCCTTCGCGCCTTTCGACTTAGCTGATCGTCCGTGTAAAATGCTGATACTAAAGCATTTGTTTTCGTTCTCTGCTATAGTTTACATAGGTGCCGCGCTCGACTATTCGGCGCGCCCCAGGAGAACAAAGAGCGAATTCTGAACTCGAATCCAAATCCACTTTCGGGCAAACTCGCCATCGATATCGACACCGCTGCGGAGTTGCTGTCTCTCTCTCGCAGCTCGATTCGCAAATTACTGGCAGCGGGCCTACTTTCCCAGCTCCGCACCGGCGAACCTTCGCGTGGGCGAAAAATTCTGATCCCCACTGAGTCATTGCGGCAGTTTGTGGGCCAGGCAGCTGTAGGAGTGTGAACTTTCTCGCGCGCCGACGAGACAAAATCTTGGCGCAAAAAGTGAAAGGCGCTGAGTTCACCGACTCAACGCCCAAGCTTCAAAACGGAACCAAATGTCGAAAATCATTGTATCGCACTACGACCTATCTGTCAACTCCGCGTACGTCCTTGTCGACGAACGTCCCTCCCCCTTCGCCCGCGCCGAGCGAGTCAAACGCGAATACTCGGCTCGGCTCGACGCGTTGCTGACCAAATACGAACGCGAAATCGCTTCGGCGCTATCTGATGCCGACTTCTCTCCCGCCTATCGTCTTGCCGAGATCGACGGCTATCTTCATCGCTTAGGCTCAGTTCAGCGCGCGCATGAACACCAAAAGGCGAAACGTGCGGCGCAGGCGGAACTAGCCGAGCGCGGATCAGCTTGGGTCAACAAACGTACCTCTTCCAACTCAAAGGAGCAACCTAAATGACATCTGACGTAGCGCAACTCATCACAGAACTCACGTCGCAGCGTTTCTACGGCTCCCTCGAGATCAAATTCGAAGCTGGCCGGGTCGTTCTGCTGAAAAAGACTGAGACGGTCAAGCCGACTGAGCCGAGCGAACGTTCAAACACTCGACCGAACCCTAACCAGACTTCCACGAAACAATCGGAGCCGCACAATGGAAAGCCCTACACCACAAACTCTCGCTAATTCAACGAACGCTGACTTGAGCCGTGTGCCTCCGGCTGAAGTGAACGTTCCGATGAATGCCAGGCCTTCTCTCGTCTTTCCCATTTCGGGCTATGTTGGCGTGCTGGCAGAAATTGCTGACGCGTACAGCCAACGTTATGAATCCCCCAAGGAGTTCGTCTATCTCGATCTCCTAACCATTGTTGGCCTAATATTGAGCGGACGTGTGCGCGCCGACTTCGGTGAACTCAAATTCCAACCGCGGCTCAACACGCTCAAAGTCGCCAAGTCAGGCTGGATGCGAAAAAGCTCCTCAACCAGCTTTGCGCGAAGAACCATTGACCGGGCCGTAACGTTAGCTGAAAAGAAAGCTCGTGCAAAGTCCCTAGCGGCAGAGCAGGCCTCCGATCCTTTAGCGACAGCCCAGACTTCGACCCATCCGACAATTCAAGTCGTGGCGGGCGTTGGCAGCGCAGAGGGACTGGCAAATGCCTTCCAGACGTCGCCGCGTATTTTGCTTAAGTTTGACGAGTTTCGTCGGCTCGAGAAAAAAGCCAATGCCGAAGGCTCAGTTCTAATGTACATGATCAACGAACTGTCGGAAGGCAACGAGTACGACAATCACACTAAGACTGCAGCACTGGAAGTCAGGAACGGACATCTGGCGATCTTGAGCAACACGACCGAAGAAGTCTATCTTTCGCTCCAGAACGCCGCTGAAATGGGCGACGTCGGCTTTCTCAATCGCTGGCTTCTTGTTTACAGCGATGTGCAGGTACGACGACCCCGTCCGCAAGCGATACCTACCGAAGTTCTCGATCCTTTGATTGAAGAACTCGCTCAGAAACTTGCGGACCTTCCTCCGTTGGACGAAAAGGGCAACACAACGACTGAAATCGTGCTTCCGCTCACCCCCGAGGCAGACAGAATCTGGTCTGAGTTCTACATGGAGATGGAGCAAAGCCCCCTGACGACTCGACTAGACAGTCTGGGTCCGCGGCTTATGGCTCTATTTGCATTCCTTGCTGACAAACGCGAAGTCGATGCAGACATCGTTCGCGCAGTTTTGGACGTAATCGAATACCAACGCCAGGTGCGCGAGTTGCTCCAGCCCGACGACGGAGTCACAGCAGATGCGAGAGTCGAGAGCGCGATGCGACGCCAGTTGAAACAGCGGGGCGAGCTGACCGAGCGCAAGCTGAAGCAATATTCAAACTGCAGACGGTACGGGACGCAGGCTTGCTCGCGAGCGATCGAGAGTTTGAGCAAGTCGAAAGAGATCACAGCTAGGCTTTCCCCTGGCGCCAAGTTGCCCCGCCTCTGGCGTTTGGCCGAGCAGGAGAAGTAGGCGGGATCGGGCTGAGCAGAAACGGAGACGTTTCACGTGCGTACACGTCTCGACTTTCTTTGGCGTAGTCACGGTAGTCATCTGTAGTCATCGGAATGACTACGGCTTATCTTTATGAAAAGAAAAAGAGATAGAGAAGAATATATATATATGTAGTCATGTAGTCATATATCGGAGCGCGTGATTTTTTCCTCTCTTCGTCGTCCCGATTTCTGCGCTTTCGTGACCCCGCTGACTACATGACTACGGATCGAGCTAACTCCAGCCGGATCAGCTGGATAAACCGTAGTCAAGATGTGACTACGCAAATGACTACGGGCCCAACGCTTCGTCTTTGCGATTCACCGACAACAAGGAGGAGTTCCTTATGCTCACCGGTGAGGAAAAACAACTGTGGTATGCGGTCACGAAGATGCTGCGCCAGGTGATGGGAGAACAACATCGCCTGCTGCGCGAGTTGAATGCGCTAGAAAAAACTCTGGAGGTACTTTTGCCCGATTTCGAGAGGCGCTTGAACACTACTCGCACGCACTTCGAGAGGATACTGGAACACGTCAGCCTTCCCGATGACCAGGAACCGGCTGCGATGATCTGTTGATCGCCGTGCTCGACCGCGGCAAGCAAGCGCCGGAGAACTGAGACGAAGGCATCGTCGTCGCTATAATCCCATCGCTGCGCGTAGCTGATCAACTACCACTTCCAGCCCTGCACTGGATTTGGCCGCGAGCCTACCCGCCAACAGCGGCGAGTGACTGCTGACCTCCTCGATCGCGATGTTGTGCCAGACCGGCAAGATTACTTTGACTCCCTCGGTCTCTCGGCTGACGAGGCCGTCGAGTTCGTTCTGGGGCCATTGTTTTCGGAAGAAATCTGGACTAAGAATGACTATGCCAAATCGCGAATTCGCAAGACCGTGGTCGATAGCTCTTCGTAGACTGTCGCCGATCGTGAGCGTGGTTTCGTCGTACCACACTGCGAGGCCCGACCGTGCCAACGTTTCAGCAAGGGGCCGTACGAAAGCATCTTTGTCTTCGCTTGCGTGGCAGATAAAAACGTCCCACCGTTTACCCATTCCCGCGGCGTATGCTTTTCGCGTCCTGTCGTCCAGAACAACCTCGTGCCGTTTGATTCGTAAATCGCTCATAAGATCTGCGACAACTTCGCGGATGTCGTTCTCAATTCCGGTCCTGGTTGCGGTCTCCAGATTCGTCGGGGCGCTTCCAAATGTTCGCTGAATCTCCTGCGAAAGGAAAGTCAGTTCGTGCTTCTGCCAAGTCTCGCAGCATCTGGCAACATCTGTCGAAATCTCGCCGTGGGTGTTCTCGTGATAGGGGACACCGGCTCGCTCGTACGCGGTGACCAAAGCATCCAGTTTGGCTTTTCCGAGCTTGCGCGTTGTTTCGACGGCAAGCGCCTGCAGAGATGCAACGTACTGTCCAGACCGAACCGTTCCTCGCGCCGCCATGCTAGCGCGCATTTCCGTGACCTTCTGTTGCCGCTGGGCCAATATTTCCTTTTGTGCTCGATTGAAGAGTTCAGTCGCATATCGCTGGGCTTCATCGTCTAGAGGCATAGGGACGCATTCTCAACGCGCACAACTCTTCCAACAACCTTGGCATGGCGACGCGGAACAGCTGCTCCCGCAATTCTCGCGGTTGCAATAAAGCGACCCACACCCATGACAACACCGTGTTCGTCCGAAGTTATTCCCCGTCATTGGGATCACGGCGACCAGCATCGCACAGCACAGAAGGATTCCTCGCATTTGGGTTCGCCTCCGCAAGTAGTTTGGAAGGGCCGGGCGGAGCGGGCAACGTTACGGTGGGGTGTTGATCTACTGACGACTGCCGCGCGCTTCGAGGCTCAAGATCGCAAATTCCTCTTCGGGTTTGAGACTCTCGGAGACGTCAAACTTGAATCTCTGACGCAGCTCCAGCAACTCCTTCTCGGCGAGAGACTTCGCGTCAAACGTTTGCACCACATCCTCCGGCATGGATGTCGTGATTCGGTCGTGTTCCTTGGCCTTGTATAAAGAGTGAACTCGGTAGGTTTTCCCGGTGAGCAAATCAGCAAACACCATGCCTTCGAGAAGTGGGCGATCGAACTTGAGTCCTCGATTGGAGGTGCCGCTGATAGCGTGCTTCCACGTGTATTCGGGCATTTGAAGTGGCTCCCGTTTCTGTTTTCCGCAGTGTCAAGTAGCTGTCGCATCCTTCTTATTCTTCTTGACAGCTTAGGGAGCTTTTCGCGAGCCCGTTAACCATGTCCACATACGTGGCTTGAGAACGTGGTCGGGCACGACGCCTGGACTGCGATCCGAGCACGACGCAAACGATCCTAACGTCGGAGGCCTAACCTATCCGGTGACTCACCAAAACCAAAATCTCTTGGCAGTGCGCTGGAACGCTTTGTCTCGCGCATTCACGAGAGCAATGTTCTTGCCGTTGCCGCAATAATCGGATGCTTGTTTGTTATCGTCGCATGCCTCTGCAAACAGCACCTCTTTCGTAATGAGATCCACGACGAAGAACTGTTCGGTCCGGCTGGAACTCGTCAGGCGTAGTGTTTCAGCTGTAGAAGCAACACACGAACTGCGGGCGGGGAAGAAGTCAACCCGTTCGACGTTGACGTCGTAGTCCTCGTCGGACTTTTCCTTAGCATATTTCTCGGCTAGCCCCGCACAGCGAATACGTTGCTCAAGAATCTCCCGCCGATGGGTGTCGGAGACGAGGTGAAAGATTTCGACGATGGTCCCGCCTGCAAGGACGCCGACCACGAACAAGGCAACTCGGATGTCGAGTTTCACGCCAGGATTGTACTCTCGGCTGAGACGGCGTAGATGAGGGACTGGGCTAGACCGGTGGCGTTGGTTAGAGTTATTCAGCTAACCCATATTCTTCCACCCACCCTACCCAGTTCGGTTCACTGTTTGGCTGATACGAAAACTTTGCGGCGGGAGGTGGCTGCGCGTTCCTCGAAGGGGATGTCAGCCAACTCCCAAGGGCCACATTCAAACGTGCCGGGGATGCCATTCCATTCCATGTTGCCCCTGTAAATGTCCCTGCTGTCGCACGCCTTGCCATTGGTATCGAATCGGATTAGCTCGTTCCCTTCTGATCGGATAGGTCCCTCAGCAAGAGCAAGTTGTACTTCCACGCCCGATGGCGTGACCTTGACCACCTTGCCCTTCTTGAGATAAACCCCGCTGACCATGCAGACTTCTTGACCAACCAATAGTGTCTTCGTGTCCATTGTTGTCTCTCTCCCTTTTAAAGATACACCCTCTTCTGTGCAAATTAATTGCTTGGAGGATAAATCATGTCGTCGTACTCGCGTTGTACATCGACTCGCCTCGAACCTCTGCAAGAAAACTTTCCAGATCGAACGGCAAGCCCTTCTGAGGGACGCCAACAGCCATCCATCGTAGCTCCATTCTCGAAACGACTTTGAACGCTGCTTCGCTCGGTTGACCGCCTGGCCATGCCGTTTCAAGCATCATTTCCAGCAGACCCAGCATCATGCAGCGATACGAGACCGCGCGCGTGTCGGCGCCGGGGCTGCACATGTGCTTAAGCACTTCTATTCCGGTCGCCACGCCGCCGTTCGGATATTTCGCGCGGAGTTCTTGGCTGTAGGTCCACAATTTCTTCATATCGGCTGGATCGACGACGGGAACCGGGTCGCCTGCTTTGCCGATGAAAAGATCTAGTTCGGGCATGTTCTCTTCGGGCATTTTTTCTCCTAGGTTCGTATCGCGAAGTTAAATAAATTTCGGGGCGCAATTCTTGTGCAGGTGCGAGTTGTCTTGCCTCTCTACGCATCGCGTCCCTGCCAACCATTCTCGGTTTCCCGCGCTCCGCAATGTGCGCAGACATGAATGTCGAGCCAGTTGTCGAAAATAGGGACGCAGCCGCAGATACCGCAAATGTCAGACGGAGACGGCGAAGGACGATTCGTGCTTGCATTTGTGTCTCTTTCTCTATCCAGCAACGTGGAGACGTCCTCGCCCGCGTCGGTATAGCCTTTAAGACTTTCCGGGAATATTTGCTCCACTGCACCCGCCAGCTGTTCTATCCGCTCGTCGAGAACTCGACGCTTCTGTCTCAACTTGAGAAGCCTTTTGACACGTGAGACGAATCCCATGAGACGACTGTGGGCTCGAAACCTCAGTGTTTCCAGCTAATCCACAGAAAAGCAGTGACCAAGGTAATCAGAGTGTCGCGAAATGAGATTCGCGAAAATGAGAATGCAACAAGAACTGGGGCCAATCTGGGAGCGCTAAGCCTCGAGTTCGGGCCTATTCGCTTCGGGGATGTTTTCTTCCGGCATGCGTTCTTCTCCTACGCAGAGGTTCGCGTTCCGCAGATTGCTCCTGGCGCTCCAGCTTCTCAACGTAAGGAGGTTACGAAAGTAACATAGTGAAGATCTCCGCCAGATTCTACAGTTGCGACTTAAGGCTGAGGAACGAAGGCATGGCGATTGATAATCCGATTGACGCATTCGAGCAGCAGTACATGCAGGAAGAACCGACGCTGCCGACTAAGCTCGCAAAAGTTGTGGGCGACACTAGCTTCAAGCTGGCTTTTCCTGAAGGCGGACTCGCACTGGAAATTTTAATGAAGGTAGGTGACGCGCTGTTCGATAGAGCATCTGCAACGGAACGGATCAATGTGTTGTGGGAGATGGTCAAAGGAGAGTTCAGTCACGTCGACACGACGAAAGCCAGTCACGAAGATGTTCAGAAAGCAATACAGTTAGCATTCTGGTACGACAGGCACGAACGGGACGACGCCAAGCGTGCGCGCTACGTGAAGCTGATTGGGAACGCCCTGCGAAGTGAAACGCAAATTCAGGACGTAGCGACTTTCGTCCAGACCATCGAGCAGCTTAACGAGCGCGACCTGACCGTGTTGAAGGTTTTGAATCTGGTCATGAACAAGGAAGGCGACTGGAAGCCGCAACATAGTCCCGCGGAGAATCCCAGCGTGAACAGTGTCATGAAAGTTCACCCTAGCACTTTCATTCAGCGTTCGCAGGAACTTGCAGTGCAAGTCGCGATGGCGCTAGGTCAGAGGATAGAGACGAACACATTCTCCCGCGAAGAAGGCTACGGAGTCTGCAACCGCCTAAAAGGGTTCGGTCTGGCACATGAGATAGATGCTCAGACCCGCGAACTGCCGCTCACGAACTACTGCTTTCGCCTTTCCACTCAAGGGATAAGGCTATTGAAGCTGCTCGGAGAAGATGTGCCGAATTTCGACTGCTATTTCAAGGATTAGATTGCATCATGGCCACTTTATTCCTCGCGATGGTTTTGCACCAAGCCTTCGCACCAGAAACCTGGCCGACGTGGGCGACTTTTGTCGTTGGCGTCGTCGTGGCGGTCATCTACTGGAAAACTCTCCGCGCCATTGAAAAGCAAACCGAGGCGAACCACAAATCCGCCGATGCCGCGCACAAAAGCGCCGAGGCTCTCGTCAGTGCTGAACGGGCGTGGGTCATGGTAGAGATTCATTGGACGGACCAGCGAGGCGGGCTGTTGCGCAGCGAAAGCTCAGACGGAACGATTAGAACTGGCGCTTTCGTCAATATGATCTGCCGAAACCAAGGTAAGACTCCAGCTTGGATTGTCGAGAGGCATATTCGCGTTGAGGTAACGAATTCGGTAGCGCCAAAGCCGGAACTCCGAGGCGCTGAGATCTCATATGACCTAGAACCGCTAGCTGCAGGTGGGCGGGATTCCATTCAACACTGGAGCTTGATCGGCGACGGCTGGGCCGGAGAGGGAAGATTCACATTGATCTACGGCGTCGTGAAATATCGAGACGTTTTCAGCCCGAATCGAGAGACTTGGTTCGGCTACATGGTCGCCGCTGACGATAGCCTTGCGCGCATCGCACACCCCGAGTACAACAAGAACACGTAGCTGCCCAAGAAGGAACAAATCTTGCCATCCCGCACGCCGCCGCCCACGCCACATGACCTGTCGCCGGAGAAAGCCTACGCCGTCCTCTCTTCTCAACTGAAAGCGCTCGAAAAACTGAAAGGCCGAAACTACGCTGAAGCACAAGCAGACGAAGACGAATGGGAAAATCTCACGGAGAAGCTAACGATTCGAGCCTTCGGTAGTGACAGCGCGAACGTGCACAATTTCTATCGCGCGCGCTCTGCGGGTGTTCAAATTGCAGTCTATGGCCGCGGCGTGGATCACGGTCGGCGTCAGGCTAATTTTGTGACGCGTGTAAAGGCATACGAAGCCTTCCTGAAGAGCTGTTTGTCAGAGCTAGAGATCGACCTGCCGGAAGCCGAAATCAAGGGTGTCTACGAACCTGGGCAGCAATACGAATTCTACCGTGATGTGAAAGCAGTTCTGGAGATCGCGACGAGGAAAATCTTCATCATCGATCCGTACATCAACACTGAGATATTCGAAGTCTACGCAGATTCGATTCCGCGCACGGTCTCTTTTCGCCTTCTGACCAACAGCACCAACAGTGCATCCGGAGTTCTCTCGTTGGCGCAGAAATACGCTGCCGGAGGTAATCTCAAGGTCCGTAGCAGCACTGCCATCCACGATCGCGTGCTTTTTGCGGATGGCCGGGTTTGGGTCTGCGGCCAGTCATTGAAAGATGCAGCCAAGAAAAAGCCCACCTACATCGTTGAGCACGATGAACCGCTGATGCGCCGGATCTATGAGGATGTCTGGGCCAATGCCACGCCCCTGGTATAGAGCAGGCCGAATGAAAACCAAGCGCGCGTCGTGTTGCTTCGTCATCTCGTAGCCTCCCGCGCGCAAGTCTCGCATGTGAATCGCGAGCCCACGAGCCAGCCTCGTGCGTCTCCTCGTCTCGCTCGTGGGCCGGGCCGAGAGCTAATCTTGCTCGGCGCTCAACCCAAGTCTTTTCGCGTCGAAACGTCGATTAAGCCCAGCGCGGAGCTATCGTCTCAACCGCTGGCCCGCGCGGAAATTCGGTTCGTTTTTGGGGAACAAGTTGGGGAACAAAGTGGCCGTTTTTTGCGGTTTTCGGTCGTATCCAGATGTACTCAGATGTACGTAACCGATTGAAAAGTATCGAACGGGAGCCACTATCTGCCCTTTCGTAATCGGCAGGTCATCGGTTCAAGTCCGATCGTCGGCTCCAACACACCTCTAGTCCTCTCGGGTCGGCGGCGTAACCGGCAGATTTCGTGTTGACAATTTGGTTGTCGAATAACCTGCGACCTCACTTTGCGGACAGAAGAGTCGCTCAGTGGCTCGTATCATTGGGCGACACCACGCGCCCATACTCCGATGCCCGCCCCATGCGATCGAACATCCGGTAAGCTGCCGCCGAGATGCGCGCGATCGTATCCTCTCCATCGCGCTCCTTCTGCAGATAGCTCGTCATAATGCAAATCACATACGGACGATTCTGGGCAAAGACGATTCCCGAGTCATTGCGCACGCCTTCGAGAGACCCAGGCTTATCGGCTACCCGTACTCCCTCCGGCAAATCTCGCGAAATCCAGCTGTCCTTGTGCGTGCTGAGGACCTTCAGGAAGTCGTTTGTCATTTCATGGTTTAGCACCTTCCCGCGATAAATCTGCTCGAGCAGGATCATCATTTCTCGCGGTGTCGACACGTTTTCCCGGCCTTCGCCTGCGGCTTTCAGGTCCATCATTTTTCGGCGAAGCTGCGTGTGGTGCAGTCCCAGGCTGTCCAGCAGCCGATTCACGTTTTCCATGCCCACATGATCAATGAGGACATTGGTCGCGGAGTTATCACTCACCGCCACCATCATCGTGGCCAGGTCGCGGTTGGTGATTTTTGTGACCGAGGGAGTAAGGCCGCCCATGATGTCGCTGTCGGGTACCAGATCGCTCGCTTGCACCGTGTACAGATCCGTGAGCTTCGCTTTCCCGGATGCGCCTTGACTGGCTTCTTGATTTTGACGATAAAGCTCCGCCAGGACTGTAATCTTGATGGAACTGGCTTGCGCGAAAATTTCGTCTTCGTGCAGAAAGAATTTCTGCCCGCTCGTCAGATCCTCGATTGCCACGCCTAGAACGCCATCCAGATTGTGGTCGGCCTCACATATGGTCGACCCAAGTTTCTCCCACAAAGCCTGTTGTTTTGCGTTGAGCGCCGTCTGGGCCGCAGCCTGGGCCGTAAAACTTACCGAAACCAGGCAAAGAAAGAAGATAGCTTTCACGATACGTTCTCCAGCAAGAGATAAAATCGTCCACGCAGTGTACCGCGTGCATTCCGGGGAAATCTCGAGCGATATGAATCAGAAGGTTGTGAAGAGAGCGCGAATGAAGGCGCGTTGCCACAATCCTGCAGCTTGCTCAGAGCATGCCGCTCACGCTGGACTGAGTCCCAGCCCTGGCCTGTCAGGAAGGATGAGTTTCCCGTTCCGCACCCGCACTCCCGCATACGGGTCATTCGAGATTAGCAGGTTCCCGTCCAGGTCGGCGTAGTCGACGAGCGGCGACAGGTGCGCCGCGGCCGTAACGCTGACCGAACTCGACACCATGCAGCCAAGCATGGTTTTCATTCCCAGTGATTTCGCCACATCGATGCAGCGCTTCGCTTCCTGCATGCCGCCACATTTATCGAGCTTCACGTTTATGCCGTCATAGGCATTCACGAGGTGCGGCACCGCGGCAGCGCTCAGGCAAGCCTCGTCCGCAATAATCGGGATGTGCACGTGCCCTCGTACCCAACGCGTTTCTTCCAGCATCGCGGCCGGCATGGGCTGCTCCACAAATTCCACCCCTTGCGATTCCAGCCAGTTGATCTTCCGCACTGCCTCTTCTTTATTCTTCCAACCCTCATTGGCATCCACTCGCAACGGCTTGGTGGTTACACTGCGCACCGCTTCCACCGTCGCCTCATCCGTATCCAGACCCACCTTGATCTTCAGGACAGGGAAGTCTTTGGCCTCGCGCACTTTTTCTCGGGTAATGTCCGGTGTATCGATGCCGATCGAGAAGGTGGTCACCGGCGCGTCCGCAGCGTCCAGCCCGAAATAACGATACAGCGGAACACCGAGTTTCTTGCCCACCCAGTCGAGCACGGCAATATCGATGGCCGCTTTGGCCGCATACTGGCCATCAATCCGATGAAAGACGCTGGCCATTAGTTTTTGAAATTGCCACGGATCGGCAGAGATGAGCCACGAACGCAGAGACTCGACCGCATCACGGGCGCCCTCCGCGGTCTCATGATAGCGAATGATCGGCGCGCCTTCTCCCACCCCAGTAATGCCTTGGCTCATCAAACGCAAGGAGAAAGTATCGCGATACTCGCTCGAAGACATGGTGGTAGTCCACGTATGCCGAAGTTTCAGACGCGTGATGGACGTCTGCACTTGGCACCCGTCCCGATCCATGTATGCCTCGGTCGAGCCAGCGTGCGGCTCACAAGCGACGGCCGCTCCTGCCACGGTCGCAACTTTGATCCATTCGCGGCGATTCATTTGACCCTTCGTGACGCCACCAGCAGCCGCGTCCATGGCTGATCCCGCAACCGGCTGATCTGAACCCCAGGATGACCGTGCGTGGTGTCATGGATGAACTCGCCATGACCAATGAACATGCCGGTGTGCGTGATGTGGTCGGGCGCGCTGCCAAAGAAGAGGAGATCTCCCGCCCGCAGATGCTTGCGATCCACCGCAATTACACCACTCCATGCGGCCTGCAAGTCTGCGTCGCGGGGCATATTGATGCCCCGGCTGCGCACCAGCATCTGGGTGAATCCGGGAGCAATCGTAGCCCAGGCTCGAGCGTCCACCCCAAAGATCTGTCACGCCCAGGAAGCGCTTGCCAAGCCCAATGGATTCCTCGATGGTCAGGGGCAGTGTATTCGCATTCACGTCTCCATCCTGAACCCATGCTTTCTGCCCGTCCACGAGCCGCACCTCCAACCAGCCGGCATCGTCGCCCGCGCCTTCCTTCTCAACTTCGAGACGCGTTTCAAACGGAACACTCAGCAGGGGACGGTGCGCGCTCACGTCGGTTTCGCGATATAGATTCGCAAGTAGACTATTGACCTGAACTGTCCTGGCCGAAGTAGCGTAAGGAGCCCCGTTTACGCCTCGCAGTGTCACATCGAGCCGCATCCATCCCGTGTAGTCGTCCGGCGTGCGCACTTTCGCCCACCCGGAGGCTTCCTCCAGCACTTTCACATCACTGCCGTAAATTGCCTGCGAGACGACGTCGGAATCATCGCTCGCCCGGGAATACATGTTGGCCACCGGCACGGATACCGCCAGCTCTGGCGACGCGCTGAGCTGAGCCAGACTATAGGCGGATAGAAACAAGATTCCTAACAGCATGCTTATTCGTGTCACGGTCGATGGGCCCGCTGATTCACTCTCATGCAAAAGTCTGCTCTATTCAGAACGTGTACTTCCCGGCAAGCTGCATCTTGCGCGCACCCTTGTAGCCCGGATAGCCACCGAAAGTCTGTCCTTCCATGTAGCCGAATGATCCGCTCGTGATACGCAAGCTGAGCGGAGTGTCGTAAATCACGGCATTGGTGAGGTTTTGTACGTCCATGCGAATTTCGAACTTCTGCTGTTCGGTGACTTTGAAGGTTTTCGAAATCCCCAAATCTACGTTGAAATTGTGCGGCAGATTGAAGAAGTTGCGTCCAATGTTGCTTAGCTGACCGGGGGCTGGCTGATAGAACAAAGCCTGCTGCTGGGGCGTGAAGTAGTACAACGATGCTCCCCCGGAAAATGGCTTCGCGGGGTTGCCGTTGCCGTCCTGCCAATTCAGGTGACCCATGCCCGGCGAGCACTTATCGCAGCTCGCAGGCGTCATGACTGTATCGTTGTAGGTATAGGCGCCGCTGTACACCGTGAATGGGCGACCGGATTGCAGCGTGAAGATACCGGAGATCTGCCAGCCTCCTACTACGTGATTCAGAATCGAGTTCTCCGGGTGCAACCATTGCTTGCCGCGGCCAAAAGGCAGGTCCCATACCCAGTCACCCTGCAGGGCATGCCGGCGATCGAAGTCGGACCGAGCATAATTGAGACGGCGATTAACGTTGTCGAAGGGAATACTGGAAGAGCTCTGAGACGAGCCCGTCGGCACCGTGCTGAATGTGGGATCGTACGAGCGCGTATCGAGCGATTTCGCGTACGTGTAGCTTGCCTGAAACTGCAGGCCCGAGCTGAATCGCCGTTGCACCTGAACCTCGAGAGCGTGGTAGTTGGACCAGTCATGCGTGTCGAGCGTGTCAACTTCGTCTGCGAACTGCGGGAACGGCGTGAAGAAGAAGGGGCTGAATCCTTCGGTCGCAATCAATTGATTTCCATTGGCGTCGGTCGCCTGATTGATGAATTTCGCGATTGGGCCAATGGAGTTCAGTGCCAGTGAACCTCCGAAATTGTTCTGGATGAACTGAGACCCGGTCTGGCCGTCCAGGTATTGATAGTTCGCCAGTAAGCTATTGATAAGCGGGCTGTCTCCGGTGAAGTTATTTGCTTGTAGTTGTTTGAACGCATTCAGAAAACCATTGCTCTGGATCTGGTGCCGGTTGGCATCGTAGCCGCCGAAAAGATTGCTGCCGTGGCGGCCAATGTAGTTCACTTCCAGCACCAGCTTCGCGGGCAAATCATGCTGGACACTCAACCCCCACTCGTGCGTTCTGGGCGTTGTCAGGTTTGGATCCATGACGGTGGTGTAGTTGGTGGAAAAAGGTGGGGGCGTGCGCAAGGAAACCGGCGTTATGCTGGGATCCGGCGAGTATGGTGGCAAGCCGTCCTTGAGTCGCCCGCCGTTAAAGCCGAACAAGGTATTCTCGTAGGAGTACGTCTGTCCGGGAAGATTCTGGATGATGTACGACGACACCACAAAAGTGTTGATGCGATCGTATGCGAGCCGATAGTTGGCGCGAATTGATGTCTTGCCATCCCCTTTCGGATCCCACGCAATCCCGACCGACGGCCCGAAATTCTTCCACGAATCGTTATAGAGCTTGCCAGGAACCCAGCTGATTGTGTCACTCGGCGCCGCCCCGGAGACCATAGCATGGTCGGGGTGCAGAATCAGATTATGGGGATTGCGCGGCGACATCTTGATCTCCCAGCGAACGCCGGCATCGATGACCAGGTTGGGACGAATCTTCCAGTTGTCCTGGAAATAGAGGTCGTACTCGGGAAAACGCGAGTCGAAATTGAAGAATGTTCCTGCGGGAGCCCACTGGTTTCCGCGCCCGACCAGTCCCACATCGATCGCGCCTACCCGGCCCAGCAGATCGTTAATCGCCCCTTGGGCAGTTCCCAAGTCATAGACGGAGTTCACGGCAGTGGGAATGTTGAAGGTGGTGGGATCAACCGGATTCGTATTCGTATCGAAATACACCAGCGGGTCGGCGTCAAAAATGCCGACATTTCCGCGGTTGTCAATGTGTCGTTGGTAGAGAATCTGCCCGCCCCAGCGCAGAGTATGGGTTCCCTTGGCCAGGCTAAAGTTATCGGATAGCTGGTACGTGGTGAGCTCGCGGGCGTTGCCCAGATCGTTATGCAGAGGCAGGCTGTTGAGCACGCCATTGGGATCCTGCGCCAGAATGTTGGGAACGAACGGTGGATTCTTGGTGACGTTGGGATCGCCATTGGCAAAGTTAAAGCCGAAGCGGTTCATGCCCAGCACCAACTCGTTGGTCGAGTGGGCGCTCGGAATCCAGCGCCAATTGATGGCCAGGTTTCGCGGAATGCGGTAGGTGTTTACCCAGTTCGGATTTCCCGGGTATGCGGGTTGCCCCGCGTTCACGATGTCACCCAGCGTGTTCTGGTGGCCGCTCATCCAACGTACAAACACAGAATGCCGCTCGTTGAAAGTGTGGTCGAGCTTGATCAGATAGCTCTTCTGGTCTTCCTTCTCGGTTGGAATCCAGTCGAAGCCCGCAAAATTCAGGCCGTCGCCGACCGTGAAGTTGTTCGGAAACGGAGTCTTGTTGAGAAACGCCTGCATCTCGGGATCAAGCCCGAGTTGCTGAGGATCATTTGCGGCGACACTGTAGGTTCCCACATTGACGCCGGGCAGAACATTTCCGTGCAAGTCCACCGATGCCCCCGGAGAGTTGGCCGGCAGGTTTCGCGGACAATCATCGACATTGGGATCACATGTCCCAGGGACTTCCACGTACCGGAACAAACCTTGCCGGGCCTGCTGCGTATAGACGTACCGAGTCACTTTCGCGGTTTGGGTCGTGCGCAGGAACTGGAAATTGCCAAAAAAGAAGGTCTTATTCTTTTGAATCGGTCCGCCCAAGGCTGAAGCCCCCAATCTGCTGGATGAACTGATTCCGGGGCAGTGGTGGAGTCGAGATCTTGTTCGCCACCTCATTCGCATTGAAACTTGGCGTCTGATAAAAGAAGAACACGTTGCCATGGAACGCATTCGTGCCGCTGCGCGTCACCATGGCGACAATCGCCTCCGCTGGCTCGGCCGATATCAGCGGTGGCATTTCCTGTCACCACGCGGAATTCCGCCAGCATGTCGGGATTGGGACGAATGGGAGAAGAACCGGCTCCGGGCGCGCTGGTCTCGTTAGCGTCGACTCCATCCAGTGTGTAATTCCATGCGCGGTCACGCGCTCCGTGCACGTGAACTCCACCCCCGGCATTGGACCCCACCACAACACCAGGTTGAAAATTCACGAGATCGAGCGGATTCCGGCCCTTGGCATCCACAATCGGCAGGTTCGCGACCGCGACCTGATCTACCAGATTGCCGAAGTTTCCTGATGTGCTGGTCTGCACCGTCTCGGCCGACGCTACCACTTCCATCTTTTCGTTGATCGCACCCACCGTGAGCTTGGCATTTACCGTCATGGGCTGCCCGATGGTCAGCAGGTTGCCAGTGGACACGAAAGTCTTGAATCCGGGCGATTCCACCCGGATCGTGTAGGCACCAGGCGCCATGCTTTCGAACGAGTAGCCGCCCGCCGCATTGGTGGTCGTGAAACTCGAAACCCCAGTGCCCTCGTTAACCGCAACCACTCTCGCGCCGGAAAGCGCAGCCGCAGTGGAGTCTTCCACAGTGCCCGCAATTCTCGACGTACCGGTCTGAGACCATGCGATGCCGGCAAAGATGAGAATCAGAAGTCCCCAAACTGCAACTTTTCTGCTGCTCATAGAAAAAATCCTCCATTCCGCGTCGTACATTTGGCCGCTGTACTCCGAACACAGCAAGACTTCTGTGTATTTCTCTGTGGTTGTTGGACGAGCGCTTTATACCGCACGTAGAAAACGACCGTCAAGGAATTTCATCACTAGATGCAACAAATGTTTCTATGGCATGCCCAGAATGGTATTCATAGCCGTGCGCGCTACATGCTGAGAAGAAGCGTAACGGATAACAATTGCAGATTTGCGGGCCGGGGGCGCGCAATGGATGCTCTTTCGAATCGCAACGAACGTTACTATCTATTTACATCGAGGAATCTTAGGAGAAGGCGGCGAAGTCTATGCCGAATACCAGCGGAACCCAGTTTGCTGTTCCTGGGCCGCCTTCTTCAGCAGCGCCAGCGTCCGTGCGCGCCGGTAATGCGCGCAGATCGTGAAGAGCACGTGGATAAAGCTGATGGGAGCAGAGTAGGAATTGCTGAACGGGGCCTCGACCGAAGTCAGAAAGCACTCGTCTGCGAAACGGGCCAGCGGCGAAACGAAGGTGTCCGTGATTCCGACTGTATACGCTCCGCTGGCTCGGGCCTGCTGCACGCCTTCGACGGTTTGCCGCAGGCAACGCCGAAAGCTCAAGGCAATGACCAGGTCGTGCTTCCCAAGTGTCCGGGTCACATGAATGGTCTTGCCCGCCGTCGTCGCCGGAATCACAGGCAGGCCCAGAAGTGTCAGTTTGTAGTCCAGGAAATCCACCAACCCGATGGCCATGTCCCCGCCCAGCAATATGATACGTTTGGCCTCATAGATTCTCTTGGCCAGGTTTACCACCCGGTTCATGTCCAGCGTATTGCGCAACGAATGCAAGTTGTGCAGATCCCGCTCCAGCGCTTTGCGTCCGTGCGAGGCCACGCTCGACTCATTCGGCGACGAGGTCTGCATTCCTTCCAATGACGTGGCGCTGGCAATCGACAACTCGTGTAAATAGGCCTTGAACTGTGGATAGCTATTAAAACCGAGACCCCGGGCAATACGCAGCACGGTCGCAGGGTCCGTTTCCAGACGCTGTGCCATCTGCCGGATACTCATCAGCACGAAATCGCGGGGATGCTCCTGAACTGGCCGGATGATTTCCTGTCTGGTCTTGTTCAGCCGCGCGATCCGATCCGCAAAACTCAGGTGATCCCGGCTGCCGTCCAGTCCTGCATTCGACTTCTTCATTACGAGCCTCCGAGCATACGCGGAATGCCGCCAAAGCCGTTCCCTACGTAAGTGTCTAACCGCATCAAATGTAGCAAAATATTAACTCTATGTATCAGATGTAACACATGGATCCTTTGCCTTCAGTCTCACTTTGGCCCTAAGAGGCGTGACCCTGATCACCGCCTGGCCTCCAGAGCGAGGTCACAATATCGGTGTGTAGGTCTGTCTCTGGCGTGCGAAATGGCATTGATCGCGATCAAGCTCGTTCATACCGCACTCTGGGCTTTCTTCGCGGGATGCATTCTCGCCTTACCGGTCACGGGGCTGCGGCGTCGCTTCGACTGGGCCGCCATTCTGACCGCCGTTATCCTCGTGGAATGTTTCGTGCTCGCTCTGAACCGTGGACGATGTCCTTTAACCGACCTTGCAGGACGCTTTACCAGCCAGCAAGCCGACAATTTCGATATCTATCTACCGCTCTGGCTGGCCCGCTACAACAAGACCATTTTTGGCACGCTCTTCATCGTGAACGAACTGATTATCCTTGGGTGTTCGAGAATGAAGACAAGATGTGCTCGAGCCCGGCAGCCTGAGGGAAGCAGCAGGCCATGAGGATTCTTGCCGCGAGTTCGCTCTATTTCGCGCAGGTTTTCGGAGCGGGCTTCGTGCTTGGAGTTGGCCAAACTGTAGTGCTCCGTGCCGCATCTCGCATTCACTGAGCGTCACTTTGTAAGCGAAATCTCTCCTACCAAAGCGCAAATCAATGCGCACTTCCTTTCGCTGCCGGACTCCTGCTCGCGCGCCATAAGTAGAAGATAAGGAAGGAACTAGAGGTGGACCCGCACGGATCTGGATTGGCCGTTGACATGCATACTAGTGTAATTGAATAATGTCTATCTACAAAATAGACATTATTCTCGGAGACACTAAACGCAAATTTTTCTTGGGCCTTTTTAGAAAGCCAGAACAGCCAGGAGAGAAAAATGTCAGGCTTCAGACTACGGATTGTGTTTTTTTTGTCGCTCGCAGCGGTCCTTCCAGCGCTCGTAAACGCGCAAACTTCCGCAGATGGACCGACTCCGCCGTCAAGCCAGGTAGCGAACACTTCCTCGCCAGATGCGGACCTTCGCTCCCAGGTGGACCGATTGGAGCGCCTGGTGCGCGAACAGCAGAAGCGTATTGACGCGCTCGAGGCAGGGCGTCCGACCACTGCGTCCTTACCAGCCCCGACGAATGCTGCACTGGCCGCCGTCGGCCAGTCGGAAGCTTCTATTTCCTCTCCTGCATCGCCTGCCGCTGCGCCACAGAATCAGCCCCCTGAGCAGATTGTCGAGGCCGGCAGCTCCGACCAGCGCATCCGTAATTTGGAGCGGCAGATCAAAGGCCTCGGCCCCATCTCGTTTAGCGGAGACGTGCGTCTTCGGGGTGAGCCCTTCTTCGGTGGACCCGCGGACGGATCGCTGGATCGTATGCGTGGCCGTGTACGGGCCCGCTTCAATGCAGTTGCCGATCTTGGATCGCAATTCCGGACCGGCATGACGCTCGCGACCGGCGACATTAACGATCCCGTCTCCACCAACCAGACACTCGGCGGCTTCTACACCCGCAAGACCATCGCCCTGGACCAGGCGTTTGTCCAATTCACGCCCAAGCAGTTCAGCGCCCTGACGCTCACAGGCGGGAAGTTTGGATATCCCTGGTACAACACCGAACTCACTTGGGATAAAGATCTCAATCCGGAGGGTGCGGCCCAGAGCCTGGCCTTCCAACTCAACACGCCGGTGTTAAAGCGAATCGCGCTGGTCGGATTCGAAATGCCTTTCGCGGAGGTCGCCGG
>Ga0210408_10001984_pt1 | contig 20483 bp, 14 predicted proteins | sample IncBWH4MmetaG_FD_155471 | JGI IMG/M metagenome (GOLD analysis project Ga0210408, IMG submission 155471) | Forest soil microbial communities from Barre Woods Harvard Forest LTER site, Petersham, Massachusetts, United States - Inc-BW-H-4-M | ecosystem: Environmental > Terrestrial > Soil >...
GGTCTGCGAGAGCATCTACAGGGCGATCGTTCGCGACGATCTACTGCCACGGATCCTGCATCGAGCCGTTGTCGATCACTACGGCGCCCCGCAGGTGCAGTTTCTTGACTCGCAGACGCTGGATGCGCTCCCTCTCGAATTCGCCAATGCCTTCCGCTTCGGTCACGCGATGGTGCGGCCATTTTATGTATTCAACGACTTCAATCGATACGGCGAAGACCTGGTTGACATGATGCTGTCGACGTCGGCGGCCAGACCATGGCGAATGCCGCTCGATGATACCTGGATGGCGCAATGGTCCCATTTTTTCGAGATTGATGGAAGCAACCCGAATTTGAGCCGGCGCATTGGGCCGGAGTTTTCCGGCGGGTTGTTTTCCGGCGAAGTTTTCGGCGCCATCGACGAAACCGGAAGCATGGGTCTCGGTTATCGCGACCTGCTGAACGGCGCATTCGTTGGGACGTGGTCCGTCGCAGCGCTCGCTGATGAACTTCGCAGATGCAAGCCCGAGTTGGCGAGCCTGTCGCCTCTCCTGGTCGAGGATCAAGAAAGAACCGCTCGGATCCGGAGCTGGCTCAGCCGTCACCGGATCGCAAACGGCCTGAGCGAGCAGGATGTCGACGATATCGCGTCGGACCCACCGCTCTTGCTCTACGTGCTGTTTGAAGCTGCGGACGAGATGGCTGGCAAGCGCCTCGGAATTCTGGGCTCGATCCTCGTTGCGGAGACGCTCTACAAGGCCCTGCTGGACGCAGCGCCCAGCCCGCGCGGCCCGTTCGAGGACGCTTGCGAAATCGCATTTGGGAAGCCGGACAGGGCCGCTGCAATCGAGAAGTGCACACCCGGGATCACCACAATGGCAGGCCTGATTTCCTACGTCGCAGAGGACTTCGAGCTCGAAGAGACGGCGATGCCCTTTGTCTGAGTGATGAAAGGCACGACGTAGTCGCCGACTGCGAAGCGATTTCCTGTTGGCTACATCAGTGACACTCTCGATGTTCCTTCCTCCTGGCTGCCGCTTTGTGCCTGGACGCGCCTTAGACGCTCGCTCGAGACCGTCGCGGTGAACGGCTGCAGCGCAGGCGACAGGGCACGAACCACGCACACACCGACATCCGCGCGCGTCATATTGAAGAGAAAAAGCGGAATACCTCTGTTCGCCAATCGAATGGCCAGACCTTCGAGATCGTGCGCGGCCGCATCAGCCTCCAGCGTCGAAACTCCCTTGGGAAACAGGAGGTCGCATTCGCTCGTGGCGAAGACAGCGCGGCGGAGGTGCCGTCGATCGGCGTCGTTGAGTGCGCCGTCTCCAGCTTCGAGGCGTTTCGCCTCGGCAAGCGGCGCGGACATCTCCATTTGACAGAGTTCGAGGACGGCAGCCCGTGCCGCTTCCCTCATGTCCAGCCTGGAAGCAAAACCGCAGGCGAGGCCTCGGCCGTCGGAATTGACGGAGACCGCCGTAACGACCGGGACGCCGATATCGTTGGTGATGTCCAGCAACCAGGTTCTACGTTGTGCGCCCCCCATACGCAACCGCTCGACAAGCGCGATCGCCTCCTTGTGAGCCGGGTGCTCCATCGAAAAACCGGAAGCCCGCCGTCCGCCGTGCCACCAAAGCATGACTGCATCTCGCTCGCAGAGTTCGAGCACCGCCCGAAGCGCCGCGGCGTCGAAATTGGCCCCTGCGGCGGCGCCGGAAGAAAGCGGCCCCTTAAAATCAAAGGCTCTTTTCTCGGGCGACCGTCGCAGGCAGAGATCCGCAGGGAGCAACGCACGGGCGCCGGTTGCGGCGTCGAGCGCGGCCACCCAATCAATTGATCGACCTGCCCCCGAAACCAGATCTGCGACCCAGCCGCTTGCGACCGAAATGGGAAGCGCTCGCGGCGCCCCCGTTGCCTCGACGTCGCCCGGCCGCTCAATTTGGGAGACAAAATCAGCGGCTTCGGCGAGGCATGAAACAAGCGCCGTTTCCAAACTCTCGCCATTGCCTGTTACACTGATATGCGGCACCCCGTGAGCGATCGCCTGCTCGCGATCGAGACTGACCTCGCCGCCGACACAGCAAAAGCCCGGTGCGAATGGTGAGCCTACGACAAAGGCCCGCGCAAGCCGATCCGCGACAGCACCTATCTGTGGAGATGCGGTTTCACGAACCTTGGCGAGAAGAGCGATGCCTGAGGACGAACGCAGATCGAGGCGCGATAGCATCGGAATGACTGACACGCATATCGCTCCGCATTTTGGCCAGGACCCAGACTTTCGTTACTCGTTGTACAAAGCGAAGATCCATTCCTCGAGAGTTCCCACTTCTGGATGGGACGACTTATTGAGACTCGTCGGTCGGCTTGGTTTCTGAGACCGTAGCTTCCCACATATGAGAATTGTACTCAACATGAAGCGTAAGCCGTTGCGGGCCTTGGTTTCGGCCGATCACTGAGCGCTGGGCGCCAGCGCCTCTTTGCACCACGTGAACTAGATCATACGCGCGGCGTGAGGCCACCATCCAAGCTCAATCGGCACGACGTTGCCGTCCTCACCGGAGGCGGTGTTCTCGCGGGAGCCTCTGCGGCACCGGTCAGCCATTACTCAGGCCTTTCGCGGAGCGACCTTGATGCAACATGGCTTGTCTCTGTCCGAACCGTAGCTGCGCAGCGCACCTCATTTGCGTCGATTGCAAGGGCCTTTTCACGCAACTCACACGATCCTCACGCGGGCCGCGCACAGGCGCGTTCAGGTGCCTTCGAGACATGCACATTTTCACGGGCAAAATACGCCAGTCTCACGATCCTTAGCGGCATTCCCGGATAATCCGCGCATAGAGCGAACAGGTTCGGAACATTCGGGAGAATTACAATGAGCAGATACCCGCCAAGCCCTCGGTCGCTCTGCCATGGTCGATCGAGCGCCCAATCAGCGGTTCCGACGACTTTCAGAGAAGGGAGATGGAAATGAAGGCAATTGCAGACAAAGGCAAGATCAGGATTGGTGGCGGCGCCGTCAAGATTATTAAGACTAAGCCGCCCGTCGTGACCGACAGCGGCAAGATCAACATCGGTGGCGGCAACATCACCCTCATCAAGAAGAAGTAGGTGAGCTCCGTTGGACGGGGCGCCCCCCGCCCTGTCCAACCAGCGGGAGTCAAAGCAATGTCGAACAGGGAAACCGCGACCAACATCGTCACATTCTACCGGATGATTCCGGAGTGCCCCGCACCTCAGCGTGCTGATCGATCCGCTGGCGGAATGCTCCCGACGCGCGCGTTCCGCTACTGTGATCCCGTTACAACCGCATCTGCCTTCGGTTGGTACGTGTTCCCGCCCCTGGCGTTCTCGCTTCAGTTCGACGGCACAAATGTCAAATGGACATTCGGGACTGCGCAGCGGTGGTATTCGCTCGGCGCCGCGCAATTTCCCGACTTCGCGAGCTATTTCGACGAACACGCACCCGATGGCCTGAAAGGCTGCTCACCGCCGTTCATCACGGCATTCCCCGAACCGGGCTTTGTCCAAATCTGGAGCGGATTGATCGCTCGCACAAAGCCCGGTTGGAGCCTGCTGGTCCGGCCCGTGCCGAATTTTCCACGCAGCGTTCAATATGAGCTTTTCGAGGGCATCGTCGAAACGGATAGCTGGTTCGGACCACTCTTCATCAATCTGCGCCTCTAGAAAACAGACGTTTCAGTCGACTTCCAGGCAGGCCTGCCTCTGTTCCAGGTCCAGCCAGTCCAACGCTCGCTTTATGAGGGGCGCGCGCTCGACGACTTTGATGTTGTCGCCGCCCTGAGGGACTGGTCTGATGCCGAATGGGACGACTATCGCGAAACCGTCGTCGCGCCCAACCTCGAAGAGATCAAGCTCCCTGGCAGGCATGCGGTCAAATTGCGCCGCCGCAGGCGTTCCCAGTGATCGCCGACCGCTACATCTGCTCGATCCGATGTCCTGCATCGGACATTTCCAGCACAAGGAAGCCGTATCATGAGCATAGGGATTGACAGGGCGGCATCAGCGCAAGCTACTCGCGTTCAACACTCCACTGCTTTGGGCTTGCTGGCCGCCTGTGCGGCTGTCACGTTTATGGCGACCTATCCAGCGGTGACGCGGCTCAGTGTCACCGCGACGCTTACGTCCGCGGACCTGCTGATTCTGCGACTTGGCATCAGCGGACTCGTGTTTGCACCGTACCTTATCTGGAAGGCCAAAGATGTCCCGAGGTCCACCTGGTACGTCGGAATAAAGCTGTCCTTCTTTCATGGATGGGGAATGGCCGGATGCGTGATTTTCGGCCTGCAGTTTGCTCCCGCGAGTCATTCGGCCGCGCTGGGCCCCGGCGCAATCTCCGCCTGGATCGCGGCAATGAACTTCCTGCTTTACGGCGTCACGATAGGTCGCGAGAAAACTTGGGCGATCTCGGGAATCGTTTTCGGGGTCGGCTTGATGCTCACGGGCTCATTCGGCGGGCTGTCCACGGCGAACGCTGTGACCGGCGACGTTTTGTTCCTTGCCGCATCGGCTTTGGGCGCGATCTATTTGACATATATGCAGCATCACAAGCTTGACCCGGTCCTGGGCGCCGCTCTGGTCTCAACCTATTCCGCAATCATACTGCTGCCTTGGTATCTGTTACTGGCGCATTCCGCATTTGCCGCCGCCAGCATCGCGGAGATCGCATGGCAAATCGTCTTCCAAGGCCTCTTGATGGGTTGCGTGGTTTCTCTCGCCATCAACTATGCCGTGCTCGCCGTTGGAAGCCAAACTGTGGGCATGTTGTGCGCCCTGGTGCCCGTACTGGGCATGCTGTCATCGATCGCAATCACATCCGATCCGGTCTTGCCGCGCGAATGGGCGGCGACAGCAGCCATTTCGCTCGGCGTATTCTTCGGGGCGAGACCCAAACGCTGATGACGGCGGCCTGGCATGCGTGCACGGCCAGCGTCACGCCCTGGGCGTGACCGCGGCCGGTGCGGCCGCCCGCAGCGGCTGCATGGGTTTCTCCGACATTGCGAGCCGAAGCCAGCCCTACGCCGCCTGCCAACGGGTTCGCCAGTTTGGAAAGGATATCCCCGTACATCTTGCTGGTCAGAATCACCTCAAAGCTGTCGGGACGCGAACACAGCTCGGCTGCCATGGCGTCGACATCAACCTCGCGCAACGTGACGTCGGGATGCCGCGCGGCGACCGTGCGAGACGGACGTCTCGCTGCAATATTGGCCATTTGCTAGAAATTCGATCTGGTTTGTTCCTCAGCTTCGTGATCCTTCCCAAGATGATCAAGCGGACCAAGCCCCTTGCCGCAGAAGGCACCGGCACTTGGAATTCGGTCTGGCCATCAAGGATGATCATTGCCCCGTTTTGACGGCGAGTCCGCCGCGAAGGCTGGTATTGCGTTCAATACTGGATGCGAGCGCCGACGGTGGCGACCATCGCCGTGCTGTTGACGACCAGAACGTTCGAATGCAGCCACTCCTCCCGCAGCTCCGCATTGAATTGCAACATCCGAGAAACCTTCCAGGTCGGGCCGGCGCTGACGAAAAAGCGATTGTCGACGCGGGCCGAAAAAATGGTCCTGTCCGTATCCTGTCCTGAAGGTTGCTGTGCGCTGTGGATCCAGCTGCTGCGCGACCTGGACAATCGCATCGCGTTGCAGAATGCCGGAGAGGCCTGGAGCGGTGGTCTCAGCAATCTCCGACGTGGTGACGAACAGGATGGTGGTCTGCTTGGTTGGCCGGTCGGCCAGCGCAGCATCGACAAAGTATCCAGCGGCTGGATTCTTACGCACTTTTCCCGATTATGCTTTAGCTGTCGGGACCTTCGGATCGGGGTGGAATTTTGAAGCTTCGCGTGACCTCGGCGGCGGCCCGGAGCCCTGTTTCATGGGCCCCATGCGTGGTGGAGAAAAATCCGGACGAGGTCGCTTCGCCTGCGAAAAATAGGCGGTCGTCCACTGGAGCGGCCAGGACCGCGCGGAGTCCGAAACATCCCGGCCGGGCATACGAGTAGGATCCGCGGGCGAAGCGGTCGTGGCTCCAGCTAGACGCGGCGAGCGGGCGGATCCTGCTCCGGATCTTCGTGCCGACGAGCGCGGCAAGCTCGCCGATCGCATAGTCGGCGAGTGCGTCGTGGTCCACGAGCGCACGGGCGAGCGCTCCGCCGAAAAACGCCTGGATGCAGTCACGTCCCAATGGTCTCAGATCATAGCTACCGGTCTCCGTGCGGTCGGTTGCGCCGAACAGATGGCCGTCTACCGGGAAAGTGTTCGGGTCATCAAGATAGAGCATCGCCTTTTCAGCGTAGCCAAGCGGCAGGCCGGCGGCGGCGGCAACCTTGTCCGGCAGAGGTGGCCGAAATCGCACCGCTTCTTCGGCGATGAGATTGGTCGGCAATGTACAAATGACCGCGCGCGCCCGGACGTTGCCTCGTGACGTCTCCAGCATGATCTCGCGGCCGGAGTGGTCGACCGTCAACAATTCGGTATTCAGAGCGACACTGCAGGACGATCCGAATGCTGCGACCAATGCGCCATAGCCATGGCGCACTCTCCAGTTCACGTTCGTGTCTTGATAGTTCGTGCTGTCGTAGGCTGAGATGTTGCTTAGCTCTGCACCGCTGACATAGGTGCTCACCGCATCGATGAGCGGGTTCCAGCGGTTGCCCGGCGCAAGCCAGTCGGCTGCATTGGTGTCCTGTGGAAGTCGGGCTGCCGCTTGCAGTCGGCCCTCGAACGAGTCGAACGCGGCGTGAAAGGCATTCTGTTCCGCGATTGGGAAATTGATGTTGAAGCTTTGCTCGCCCCAATGAGGTTCTTCATAGGCCAATTCGAAGCCCAAGCTGCGCGCGATTGGCACGAAGCAGTTTCGATCGGCCGAATGAAGCCATTCGCATCCGACATCGAAGTCGACGCCGTCGAGCCGCTGCGTCAGCGCCCGTCCGCCGATCCGGTCCCTTGCTTCGAGCGCGAACACCGACAAACCTCGCCCAGAAAGCGCGCTAGCTGCGGCAAGGCCAGCCGCGCCAGCTCCAATTATGACCACATGGACGGAGGAATTGGGCTGCATCACCGAACCATCATGAGCACGGCAGGAAGATGGGCGTACTCAATAATACATTTTGATCGATTCTGCATGTGTCAGCGTCCTATCCTTGAGCAAGCGCGAGGCGCGTTCCGTGCCGCGAGGTCTTTAGCATGTCCGCCCTCGGCCCGTCTTCGCACCGCTCATAGGCGATATGTCCGCATTGGGTCAAAATCGGAAAAACTCGCCAAGAGCATTTGTCTTCCGTTGTTCGTTCAATAACGGACAAGCGGCACGGAATCATTAGCGATCGACCAAAGGGCGATCGAAGATCCGGCTGCAATCGCGCATCCAAAAGATGTCTTTCGCGCGAACTACCGACACTTCGCCAAGAAATAATTAATCGTAGGCGAAAGGGTGCCGCTCCTCGCGCGATGCTGCGAGTCGAAAACGCGAGGGATGCGAAGCACGTAGCGCTACTCAGAAAACTCTGGGCCGCGCGACAGAGCGCCGGGCAGATCGCGCGCCGTCTCGGGTGTAGCCGTGACGCGGTCTGCGGCCGTCTCATTCGTTTGGGCCTGAAGCGTCGTCACGTTCTGATAGGTAGCAAAGATAAGTTCCGAGCTGACGAAACTCCCTGGGCGGTTCTCGTGCAGATTGCGCGGGCCGATGCGATGACGCTGCAAAAGGACGGCCGACCAGCCACCCTTTATTTCTTGAATCGTGGCTGCGATGCGCCCAACATCACGTCTTCGGCTGATCGGCGCGCAGTGCGACCTTGCGGCCGTCGGTCAGATCGACCTGCGGATTGAGGATCACCCTGTCGCCCTCCTTCACGCCCGTGCTGACCTCCACCGATGTCCCGAGATCGCGCACCGACGTGATATTGCGCATATGCACCATGCCGTCCTCGACGACGGCGACGCTCAGCCCGTCGCGGTTGAAGACGACAGCCTCGGAGGGGACGATCACGGACGGGCCCGTCCGCGGAATTTTCAGCTCGACCCGGCAATACATGCCCGGCGACAGCGCATGGTCAGGGTTCGGCACGTCGATCTCGGTCAGCAGCGTGCGCGTGCCCGGCTGCAGGGCATCCGCGATACGGGCCACCGTTCCCGGAAAATCGCGGCCCGGCAATTCCGGAACGCGCACGATCGCCTGTGTGCCCGGGGCAACGCCAAGCGCATCGTCCTGCGGCACATAAAGCTGGATGCGGATCACGTCACTGTGGGCCAGCGTGAACATGAAGGTGCCGCTGCTCGAATCCGCCTGCACCAGCGTGCCGACGTCGACATTGCGCAGCGTGATCACGCCGTCGAACGGCGCCACCACGCTCTGATAGACTTTCTGCTGGTCGAGCACCTGGAGCTGCGCCTCCTGGGCGGTGATGTTGGCGCCGGCAACCGCGACCGCGGCGATCCGCGCCTCCAAGGTCAGGCGATCGGTGTCGCCCTGCTGGGCCGTGGTCCATCCCTGCTGCACCAGCCTCTTGTCGCGATCCCATGTGACCTGAGCGAGATCGCGGTTGGCCTGCGCCTGCAGCAGCGCCGCGCGCAGCTGCGCCAGCGTGCCCTCGGCCTGCGCGATCTGATGCTCGACCTCGGGCGCGGTGATCTCGACCAGAAGATCGCCCGCCTTGACGCGGCTGCCGATATCGACATTGCGCTTGGAGATATAACCGCTGGCGCGCGCATTGATGTTGGCCTGCTCGAAGGCCTCTGTCGTTCCGGGCCAGGTCACCGAGCGGACCGGAGCGCTGGCCTTGATCACGGCGGTGCGCACCGCCGGCACCGCATCGCGCCGGGCCTCCGCGGTCGCGATCACTTCGGCGTGGAGCTGATAATGCTGCCAGAAGCCATAGCCCAGCGTGCCGGCGAGCAGGAGGAGCACGATCAGGCTCACGGCCAGCCGGCCGCGCGAGCGTCGTGGGGGAAATTGCGGCCGCACCAGGTTGTCGACCGGCACGCCCTTGTCGGGGAACGGGGTTATCTCGTTCATACGGGATCCTCTGCAAATACGCCCCTCGCCGGCTTGCCGTCATTGCGCTTGCGCAGCAGGGCAAAGAGATAAGGCACCACGAACAGGGTCGTCGGGGTCGCAAACAAGAGTCCGCCGATGACGGCGCGCGCCAGCGAGGCATTCTGCTCCTCGCCCGCGCCGCCGATCGCCATCGGAATCATGCCGACGATCATCGCGGTCGCCGTCATCAGCACGGGGCGAATGCGGGTGCGGCCCGCGGCGATCGCGGCCTCAAAGGCACTCATGCCGGAAAGCTGCTGCTCGCGCGCGAAGGTGACGAGCAGAATCGAATTTGCGGATGCAACGCCGATCGCCATGATCGCCCCCATCAGCGACGGGACGCTCACCGTGGTGCCGGTGACAAACAGCATGGTGATGATGCCGCAGAACGTCGCCGGAAGCGCGAGGATCACCACGAAGGGATCGCCCCAGGTCTGGTAGTTCACGACCATCAGGAGATAGACGAAGACGGCCGCAAACAGGATGCCGATGCCGAGGTTGCGGAACGCCGAGTTCATGCTGTCGATCTGGCCGACCACCTCGATGCGGTTGCCCGGCGTGAGCTGCTTCTGATACTCTGCTACGATCTTGTTGATGTCGCTCGAGATCGATCCGAGGTCGCGGCCGTCGGCGCTGCCGTAGATCTCATAGAGCGGCTGGATGTTGGCCTGGTTGGCGTTGGTCGCAATCGAGTCGCGCTTCAGGCTCGCGACATTGCTGAGCAAGCCCGGCACCGGGGCGGCGCTTCCCACCGTGAACTTTGTCACCGGCGTGTTCTTCAGCTCGTTCAGTGTATCGACGCGGTATTCCGGTGTCTGCACGGCGATATAATACGGCGTACCGTTGGCGGGATCGGTCCAGAAATTCGGCGCGACCTGCTCGGAAGACGACAGCGAGGTGTTCAGGTTGAGCGCGATGTCGTTCATGGTCAACCCGAACTGGCTGGCGCGGGCGCGGTCGATCTGGGCAAAGAACTCGGGGCCGTTGATCTCCTGCTGCAGATGAACGTCGGCGACGCCGGGAATGGCTGATATCCGCTTGCGCAGTTCCTGCGCAATGCGCAGATTGTTGGCGCGGTTGTAGCCCACCGTGCGCACATTGATCTGCGAGGGAATCCCGAAATTGAGGATCTGGGTCACCATGTCGGCGGGCTGGAAGTAGAAGATGTTCTCAGGAAATTCCGCGGGCAGCATCTGGCGCAGCTTTTTCACATAGCCCGTCGTCGGCGCGTGTCCTTCCTTCAAATCGACCAGGATCACACCGTCATTGGCGCCGGTCGCGGTGCCGTCGCCGAAGGCGTAATTATAGGAGCGCGCCGGTAGGCCTATATTGTCCACAATCAGGTCGCGATCCCTGTCCGGAATGACCTCACGGACCCTGTCCTCGACCTGTTGAAAGATCGCTTCCGTCTTCTCGATGCGGGTGCCGGCCGGCACCCGCACGTGCAACTGGATCTGGCCGCCGTCGATGATCGGAAAGAAGTCGCGGCCGACGAAGACGGTTAGCGTCCCGCCCAGTGCTACCACGAATGCCGCGACGATCGGGATGGCCAGCCGGTGCTTCAGCGCGCCGGTGAGGATCTCCGTGTAACTCTCGCGCATCGCTTCGAAATTGCGTTCGAAGGCCGCAAACAGCCGTGCGAACCAGCCATTTCCCGGCGCGCCATGATGCTCGTTCTTGAGCAAGAGCCCGATGGTGATCGGGGTCAGCGTTCGCGAGAACACGTAAGAGGCCAGCATCGCGAACACGACGGCCAGCCCCAGCGGGGTGAACAGATATTTTGCCGGGCCGTCCAGAAACACCACCGAGGTGAACACGCAGCTGATGGCAAGCGTCGAGACCAGGGTCGGCACCGCGATTTCGGCCGCGCCATGCAAGGTCGCCGATGGCAAGGACATGTGCTTTTCGGTCAGGAGGCGATGGGTGTTCTCGATCGTGACCGTGGAATCGTCGACCAGGATACCGATCGCGAGCGCGAGCCCGCCCAAGGTCATGGTGTTGATGGTCTCGCCGAGGAAATACAGGACGACCATCGAGGACAGGATCGACAGCGGGATCGAGACCATCACCACCAGCGTCGAGCGCCATGAGCCGAGGAACACGACGATCATCAGCGCGGTGAGGACGGCGGCGATAGCGCCCTCCTTCAGCAGCCCCTCGATGGATTGCTTCACGAACACCGATTGATCGAACAGCTCCTTGATCACCATGCCGGCTGGCGCAGCCGCGCGCGAGGTGACCAGTGCCTGCTTGACCGCATTGACCACGGCGAGCGTGGAGGCATTGCCGTTCTTGACGATGCTGAGCAGCACCGAGCGGCGTCCGTCGGTGCGCACGACGTTCTGCTGCACGGCGTTGCCGTCATGGACCTGGCCGATATCCTTGACAAAAATGGTGGCACCGTTGACGAATTTTACCGGGATGTTGTTGAGGTCGTCGATCGAGGTCGGCACAGCATTGGTGCGAACGGTATATTGCGTGTCGCCGATCTTGGCCTGGCCCGACGGCAATGTCAGGTTCTGGGCGTTGACCGCGTTCACGACATCGATCGGCGTCAGCCCCTTGGCCTGCAATTTCAGCGGATCGAGGTCGACCATGATCTGGCGGTATTTGCCGCCGGCCGGCGTCGGCAGGGTGACGCCGTGAATCGGCGCAAGCTGCTGGCGCAGGCGATAGATGCCGTAATCATAGAGCTGCTGCTCATTGAGCGTGTCGGAGGACAGCCCGATCTGCAGCACCGGCACACTCGAGGCGTTGTATTGCACCACCACCGGTGCCTGGATACCGGGAGGCATCAGCACGCGGATGAAATTGGTGGCGGAAACGATCTGCGAGATCGCAAGATCGAGGTTCACGTCGGGCTGAAAATAAACCTTTTGGACGGAGATGCCGTTCAGCGTCTGCGCCTCGATGTCGCGGATGCCGTTGACGGCCGAGGAGAGCGCGAACTGGCTGTAGGTCGTGACCCGCTGCTCCATCTCCGGCGTTGAGAGCCCAGTGTACTGCCAGACGATGGTCACCACCGGGATGTTGATCTCGGGAAAGATGTCGGTTGGCATCGACACGATCGAGGTGATGCCGAGGAACATCACCAGCGCCGCCAGCACATAGAATGTGTACGGAAATCTCAGAGCGAAGCGGACAACACCCATGGTCGTGACCCGCAAACGTGCGCTTTGGAAAAACCGCCGCGGCGATTTACATGGCAATGCATGTTGCGTTGCCGCAAGACCGCCACCGTGATTTGAAAAAGCGGTCACGTCCGATCAAGCAATGGTGATTGCGGCGCTTTCGCTCGAGCGGCACGATGCCTCTAAAATGAGCGGAGTCCGCCGCCTCTCCAGTTTGGCGCTACGCCGCTCGACGAGTCGGCTCAAAGGACCTGCGACAAGAATCGCCGCGCGCGCCTCGTGCTTCCGTGAAGAAGGTCGCCGGCGAGATGTATCGCATTTTGATCGCCGATGGCCCGGTATGGACCTCCACTGGGATGGCGGCCGGCATCGATTTGGCGCTCGGGCTTATCGAACGCGACATGGGACAAGACATCGCTCGAGCTACCGCTCGGACCATGGTCGTCTATCACCGACCCGCAGGGGGGCAATCGCAGCATTCGGCAATGCTGGAACTCGGCGCCAAATTCGATCGGGTGCAAGTGGCGCCTCCCTCACCCGGTCATATTTGAGGCCAGGGCGCACTGTGTCGCTATGAGTACGCAAGCTCAGCGAACTGGATTTGATGGTTTCGCTAGTAGCCGTCCTGGTGCGTCGTATTTTTCCACGGGCAGGTGCAATCTTTTAGCGCGTTCGTCGCGGCATTTCTTACGAAATCTCCGCTCGCTGCGCTCGAACTTGGTTAGCTCGTCACTTACGGCCCGCATGAAATCAGTGTGTGAGGTGCTGGTTGTCCGGGTGGGAGCCGGCATGCTGGTCTCCTAAATTAATTTCGTCACAAAAAGCCAAGAGCGAAAATCGACGCGCGATTCGGATGAGCTTGGTTCAGACTGGACGGCTGGGCGCTCTTATTCGAAGCCTCCAGTCCAAATATGAGCGCCGGTCTTGTCGGGAACGCCGCAACAAAATCGCAACGAGTTGGATAAGACGAATGTGAACAAAATGTGGCGAAAACACCGGAGCGCCTCTTTGATCCTCCGCGATGTCGCTTGTCCAACACCAGGTCATTGCTGAGGGGAAAACACGTCGCGGGCGACGTCATTATCGACGCCACACCCTCGATCATCGCAATGGCAAGCGCCGAGCCCATCAACGACTGCCGGGAGCAGCTGCCGCGCGTGAGGCCGCGCTTGCTGGAAGATTACAGCGCGCTCACCGGTTTGGTCGACGTCGCGCTCGTCAATGGACTCCCGCCTGATCGTCCGAGGCTAGTCAGCGAGTGCTTGGCTGTGGAGCGCCTGTTCGCGATTGCCCCCGATGCTTTTGCCGACGGCCCGGCATCGGCTAAAGATGCCGGCATCGACGCCCGAATCGAACCCTTGAATCCCGACAAACTCCGTGACACCGTGACCTCCCCAACCTCCGGGTCGGAATCACATGACGATCCCCTGCCGCGTCCTAATGATCTATCCGAAGTTCATTCCGAACTCGTTCTGGAACTACACGGAGGCCTGCGAACTGGTCGGCGCGAAGTATCCGGCGGCGCCACTCGGCCTGATCACGGTCGCCGCCATGCTGCCGAACCATTGGGACATCCGTCTCGTCAACCGTAACACCGAGCCTTTGACGGACGCAGATCTCGACTGGGCCGATCTCGTTATGATCGGCGGCATGCTGAACCAGCAGCCGGATTTCATCTACCTGATCGATCTCGCCCACCTGCACGGCAAGCCAGTGTGTGTCGGCGGGCCTGACGTCTCCTCCAGCCCGCATCTTTATGCTGGCGCGGACTTCCAGGTGATCGGCGAGGCCGAGCAAGTTATTGCGGACTTCATTGCCGCCTGGGAAAACGGCGAGCACAAGGGTGTGTTCATCGCCGAGAAATTCAAGATCGACGTCACGCAAAGCCCGATGCCGCGTTACGATCTGATCAAGTTCGATCATTATCTCTTCATTGGCGTGCAATATTCGCGTGGCTGCCCGTTCACGTGCGAGTTCTGCGATATTATCGAGCTATATGGTCGCGTGCCGCGCACCAAAACCAACGATCAGATTATCGCCGAGCTGCAAGCGCTCTATGATCACGGTTATCGCGGGCACGTCGATTTCGTCGACGACAATTTCATCGGCAACAAGAAAAACCTCCGCACGCTACTGCCGCGGCTCAAAGCCTGGTTGGAAGAGCGCGACTATCCGTACGAGTTCTCGACCGAAGCCTCGATCAATATCGCGGACGATGACGAGCTGTTGCAGGCGATGAAGGACGCGAACTTCTTCGGGATTTTCGTCGGCATTGAGAGCCCCGATCCGGAGACGCTCGTGCAGATGAAGAAGAAGCAGAACACCAGGCGCAACATCGCCGAGTGCATCCATAAGATTTATGGCTACGGCATGTTCGTCACAGCCGGCTTCATCGTCGGGTTCGATGCCGAGAAGGTCTCAATAGGACAGGCGATGATCGACTTCATCGAGGAGGCGAGCATTCCAGTCTGCATGGTTGGATTGCTCTATGCGCTGCCTGGCACACAGCTGACGCGGCGGCTGGAGAAGGAAGGCCGCCTGCACAAGGACCATGACGTCATGAGGATTGAGCAGGCCGGCGATCAGTGCACGCTCGGCTGCAATTTCGACACCAAGCGCCCGCTTCCTGACATCCTTGCGGATTATAAGGCCGTGCTCGGGCACGTGTTCAGCCCGACGGCATATGCGGGACGGCTGTCACGGCTCGCCGTCATGCTCGACCGGTCCGACCGCCGCCGCGATCTCCCGGATGGCGACATGCGCAAGAGGCTCGGCGGCATCGACAGCGTACACCGGATCATGCGGACCCTGCCGGAGGTTCGCGAGCCGTTCTGGAAGACCTTCATTGAGGTCGCCAATACTAATCCGGGCGCACTGCGTTACATCGTGATGTTGATGGCGCTGTACCTGCACCTCGGGCCGTTCTCGAAGCATGTGATCAGTGAGATTGACCGGCGCATTGCCGACCTGGACGATATGCATCCGGTGAGGGCTACGGGGTCATCTGCTCGTGCTCTTCCGGTAAGGGCCATGGCCAACGATAACCGGAGGAACGAGCAAGTTTAGGCGGTGAACTCACGAAGGTGCGGTTGGAGTTCGTCACCCTGAAAGAGGCCGGTGATTGGTCGCTGATGTCGCGGAATGCCGGATCATTCGCTGTCGCGGATCATGACGTGCGTGGGTGTTACGGCAGGCGTTGCGTTCGTTTCCGAACATCGCTTCGTTCATCCGGGGGCCATGATGTGGGGCGTTTACCGCCAGCGGCGGTGTAGCCACAGCCACTGATCGGGATATTCGCGGATCCAGCCCTCGATCACCGATGTGACCGCCTGCATCGTTCCCTGAATGTCGATTTGCCCGGCGGCGTCGCGGACCGGCTTCACTTCTTCGGACAGTTCGGCACGAAAGCGGTGTTGGGGCAGGCGGATGATGCGGACACCATGAATCGGGCACTCGATCTGCCGCAGCAATCGGGCCAGCAGCGGATTAGCCCTGGTCTTCCGACCAAAGAAAGTAACCTCGACGCCGTTGGTCAGATACTGGTCGACCAGCATCCCGACGTGCTGACCATTTTTCAGGGCCTCCGCAAGTTTTAGGGGTGCATCATGGCCGGCCGGAATCAGCGTGCCCATTTTTATGGCGCGCATATCCTGGATGATGCGGTCGGCTGACGCGATATTGGGCCGGCGATACAGGATCGCGGCGTCCAGCCCGTGCTCGACGGCCGCCAGCGCGGGAAGTTCCCAGTTGGCGAGATGGCTTGCAAAGATCAGCGCCGGTTTGCCGTCGAGCCGCAGCTGCGTAAACAATTCGTAGGAGCGCATCTCGATCTCGATCCGGCTATCCTCAGGGCGGGTGGGATCGTGCTCCCAGATATGATCGAGATGCGCAAATTCGGCGCCGACGCGACCGAGATTGTCCCAGACGCCCGTGAGGATGGCCTCGACCTCCGCAGGCGATTTCTCTGGAAATGCAGCGGTCAGATTGGCGCGTCCGATCTTTTGCTCCCGCATCATGGGCCCGATCGAGCGGGCGATACGGCCGAACAGGTCGGCGGTCTTGATCGGATCGAAATAGCGGGCGATACGCAGTATTCCGATCGTCAACGCACCCACCGCGGCTTGGCGCAGCGGCTTGGTCGCGTCGCGAAATCGGGCCCTGGCGCGAAGCAGCAGACGTTGCATTAGAAACCAAGACGATCTCGCCGAACACTGGTCGGCTTTCCATGCGCTTCAGCGCGCATCGTTATATCAGCGCTACGCGATACAATCCAAGACCCCGACGAGTTACACCTGTGTGTACCGAAAACTTAAATCCGACTATAATGGTGATAAGGTCCGCCAAGGACGGCGCGTGAACAAATGACACCGGTGCGCTGTACCGAGTGGGAGATGGGCGCATCCTTGTTCAAAGACCGATGCGTTCTGACTCCCGTTGTAGTAGCGGGGGTAAGATTTCAGGATGCGATGCAGATGCGCCTCGCCCAGGACAATCATATGATCGACGCTCTCTTGCCGGATCGATCCAATCAGCCGTTTTGCAAAGCCATTCTGCCAGGGTCAAAGCTGGTGCGGTAGGCTTGTCCCGGATGCCTATCGCGCAGTCGGCGCGTGACGACCGCACCGTAGATCCGATCGTGGTCTCGGATCATGTAGCGCGGAGCCTCGTTCCAGGGGAATGCCTCCGTGATTTGTCGCGAGATCCAATCGGCGGTCGGATATGCTGTGACATTGATCCAGACAATAGCTCTGTGAGCGAGCCCGACGATGACGAAGGCATAGAGCAGGCCGAACCGATGGTCGGAACAACGAACAGGTCCATGGCAGCAATGTCCGGCGCGTGGTTATGCATGAAGGTCCGCCATCCCTGGCTGGGCGGCCCTCGCCGTTTGGCCATGTCCTTCGACGCCCGACGGCGCGACCTCAAACCCAAGCTTGAGCAATTCTCCGTGAATGTGTGGTGCTCCCCAAAGTGGATTCTCGACGCTCATCCGGCGGACCAATCTGTGCAGCTCCGTGCCGATCTGCGCTCGCCTTCCCCGTGGGCACGACTTCCAACGCCAGTAGCCGCGAAAGCGGGCTCTGTCCCAACACACGAGGGTCTCGGGCCGGATGATTGTGAGAACCTTCAGGAGTGATGGAAACCAACGAAACAGCTCGATAACGAGCAAGCGATCATGGTTCGTGGGACGCGACCATGCAGCTTGCGCCTCAAGACATTCAACTGGCGTCGAAGCAGGGCGCTCTCAGGTTCAAGCCGCAACTTCATTCTGAGCCCATAGCCACCCTGAGCTAAGATCATGGCCCTGCCCGCGTTCGACAATGTCGTAGGGATCTTCCAGTGGTCGGCATCGATCCGCTCGACATGGCCAGCCCGTCGCAGGGCCTCCAGGGCGGCGGACTTGGCTACGAACGAAGGCTTCCGAATCCCTGGCCCTGTCGCTCAAAGCTGTCGCGGATGCGCTCCAGGTGCCGGCTCGGCCTGTAGACACCATCGTTCTCCTCGGCATTGGCTGCGATGTTGCCGTCCGCGGGCCTTGGACAGGAGACAACGGGTGCCACTTCGACGATCATGTCCTGCCCCACCCCCCTCGATCCGGCTCGCGTCCTTGAACTCCATGTGATGGATCGGCCGTCGATGCCGTCGACGACCAGATAGACCCGCTCGCTCAACTCGTCCCGGCAAGGCCTCTGGCTAGAACCCGGCCCAAGATCTTTTCGCCGGAGCCTTCGCCCAACGCAGCCGCGCTCCGGCTGACGAAAGCCGGCGTTGATCCCGTGCGTCCGTTCATTTCCGTCGGCGTTGTTTAGAAAGCCCGTCTGGGGGTATAATGGAACGCGCGATCGGTGCCAGGCATTTTTGCCGAGGTGCAATTATGGTTGATGCCCCGCAGCCAACGTTCCGTAACCCTCAACCGAGACCGACCTGTTGCCCCCGCCGCGCCAACGAATTGGTCCCCTGCATCCAAAACTCGGCGCCTTCGGATTTCGTGCGGCGCACTGGCTGAGCACGCGATTGATGGCTGCCGCAGGCTTTCATCAGCTCGGCTCCGATTTTGCCGATCAGCGGATCACGCTGGTTCGCGGGCGCTTGCAGCGCGGCGAGACCATTTATCTCGCCGGGCTCGGCGCTCCCGGTATGCACAATACCGGGGTTGCTCTGGTCGAGGTGACGCGGGCGGGCGGGCCGCGCCTCATCGTCAACAATGAGGAGGAACGCTTCTCGGGCAACAAACACACCACCCAATATCCGTGGCTATCGATCGATGCGATGGTGGCCGCGCTGCGCGGCATGGGGCGCGATATCGGCGACATCGCAGCGTGGCTGACAACCTGGGATTATCCGACATTGATCGCAACGTTTGCTCGCTCGGTGCTGGAGGACGCACCGCAAAGCCTGAAATTGTTGCGCCTCGCCAGGACCACCAACGTTGCGGCCTTTGATGGCCGCCGCTTTGAGCAGATGACCCGCACGCCGAAAATCCTCGGCAAGCAGCTCGGCCTTGGCGCGCGCGTGTCGCTGATCTGCATGCCGCACCACGACAATCATGCCTGGTTTTCCTTCGCCGCATCGCCGTTTGCGGATAGCGACGAGCCGGTTGCGATCGCGGTGCTCGACGGTACCGGCGATCGCGGTTCGATCTCGCTCTATGTAGCGCAAAGCGGCGCCGTACGCCGGCGCTACTGCAATGAAAGCATTTTCGATTCGCTAGGCATCTTCTACAGCGTGATCTCCTCGACCCAGGGCGGCTGGACCTGGCTGTCCAGTGAGGGCCGTTATATGGGCGCCGCCGCCTGGGGCGACTTGAACCGCGCTACCAATCCAATCTACCCGCGGTTGAAAGAGGTTCTGGATTTCGGCCAAGCCGGCGAGATCAGGCTTAATCGAGTGATGGCCAACTGGCATTGCGACCCGTTTGATCATCCCTACAAACCGGCATTGACCGACATCCTCGGCGAGCCGCTTGCGCCGGATCAGCTGTGGAACCCCGACGCGGTGCTGCGGGTCGAGGACATCCATCACCGTCCGGACACCAAGGGCCGGCTCGACAAGGCGGCGGCGACGCAACTGGTGTTCGAGGACGCGATGGTTCATGTTGTGGATCATCTGTTGCGCTTGACCGGCGCCCACCAGCTGGTTCTGACCGGAGGGGTGGCGCTGAACGCGCTGGGCAACATGCGCCTGCTCGAACATTTTGACGAGGCGTGGTTTGCGCAGGCACAAGGGCGTAAAGCCCGGCTGCATCTTTGGGTGCCGCCGACGCCGGGAGACCCCGGCGTGACCGTCGGCGCCGCCTGGATGTTCGCGCACCTTGCAGGCGCGCCGCGCGGCCCGCCGATGACCCACACCTTCTATTGCGGATTGCCGCCGTCTCAAACTGATATCGTCGACGCGCTCAAGGCCGATGACATCGCCTCGCAAAGGATCGGCGAAATCGCGACGCCGGAAGGCCGCGACGCTGTCGCTGACCTGATGGCGAGTATCGTTGCCCAGGGCGGCGTCGTTGCGTTGTACCAGGGACCGGCGGAGACCGGGCCGCGCGCACTCGGCCACCGTTCGATCCTGGCTAATCCGTGCGATCCAACTGTCCGAGAACGTCTCAACGAGCGCGTGAAATATCGCGAAGCGATCCGTCCGCTGGCGCCGATGGCGACGCTGGAGGCGGCACGAAAGTATTTCGATCTGCTCGAAGGCGCGGCCGATGCCGATTACAACGCCTACAATTACATGGTGCTGACCGCGCAATCAAAGCCACAGGCGCGCGAGACAATTCCGGCGGTGATCCACGCCGACGGCACCGGCCGAATCCAAATCGTGCGCGCGCAGGATGATCCCCTCACCTATGCTTATCTCAAGGCCCTCGGCCGTCACATCGGCGTCGAGATGTCGGTCAATACCTCGTTTAATGTCTCCGGGCCGATCGCGCAGACCCCGCAGCAGGCAATCGAAACCCTGCGCCGCTCGAAGGGGCTGGATACCGTGATCATGGTCGCTGGTGATGGCGAGGTCACAGCGGCATGGCATGGCGGCGAACGTGACAGCGGCCGCTTCACGGCCTGGCTGTCGGAATGGAAGCACACACGCTGTCGAGAGGGCTGCGCTACTCACGGTTCGGCATCGAAGGCGTGGCGACCCGCCATACAATAGCCGGCGGCAAATGGCCCGACGTCGCGGAGATTGTCGTCACCGGGCCGTCGCCGCCCGAAATAATGCCGCCCGCGCTCGATCTGTCGTCGCTATGATGCCGGCAGCTCTCGCGCGAATTGCCGCTGTGTTCGGTTGAGCGTCCCGGTCACACGATTCGAAAGCGACACCCTCACGATCGT
>Ga0210408_10001985_pt1 | contig 20478 bp, 18 predicted proteins | sample IncBWH4MmetaG_FD_155471 | JGI IMG/M metagenome (GOLD analysis project Ga0210408, IMG submission 155471) | Forest soil microbial communities from Barre Woods Harvard Forest LTER site, Petersham, Massachusetts, United States - Inc-BW-H-4-M | ecosystem: Environmental > Terrestrial > Soil >...
CGAGCGTCCAAATCCACCACTTGCGATGTAACTTCCTCGCCGCCCTGCTGTTCCTGCTCGACGCGCCCGATCGCTTTTAGATCGGCAAGAGCGGCATCCAACTGCGCGGCAGGAATCATCACTTTGGCGCTCAGAGTCTGCGGAGCGCCTTTTTCGGTCGAGAGGTGCAGCGACGACACGTAGCCTTGATGACCGCGCACGATGCGGTCCACCGACGTGCGGGCCGCGTTGAAATCCTTGACCGACATATTCAAGGACGCAGTTCGAGCGATCATCGGGCCTTTGGAAGTCTGAGTCTCGATCTGGTCAGGGGCCGACGTCGCGTTCAAGTTTTCGCTGATATTCTCATTTTCCAATTTGTCAGCAGCCAGGTAGCTGCTCATGGCTTTGGTGCTCAGCTCTCTCGATGCCATTTGTGCAGCTGGCTTGGAAAAACGCACCTGTGAAACAAGGATCACGAGGAACACGATGGCAGCCGCAATTCCACCAGCCGCCCAGGTCCAGCGGCGCGTAAGGACATCCCTCCAGGAAAGCCTGCGGGATTGCTTTTGGAACGGACTACCGCTTCGGATTTCTCTCTCAGATTGTCTTAGCGCTGCGGTGACCGCATCGCTCAATCGCTCCGGGGCCGGTTCCACACTCCACGCCAGCAGTTGCGAAGAAATCCCGCGCAAGCCCGCTGCGAGCTCGCGGCACTCGGCGCACTGATCCAAATGAATTGCGATGCGTGCGGCCTGTTCTGGCTTAAGTTCTCCATCCAGATAAGCCATCACTAGTTCTTTGTCGATGGGATGAGTTTCAGCAGTCATGATCTTGACCCTTCCGATTGCTTGCGCTCGGGCGAGAGGAGCGCCTTCAATTCCATCCGCGCGCGAAACAGGCGCGACCTGACTGTGTTCAACGGCAGGCGCAGCAATACGGCAATTTCGTCGTAGCTGAGCTGCTCGAACTCGCGCAAGAGCAGCACTTCCCGATGCGCGGGATCCAATTGCGCGATGGCGCGGCGAAGCCATAACGCTTCGCCTGGGTCATCTTGCGTTGCGGGCTCATGTTCCACCGGCGGAGTATCGCGTTTTGCGCGGCGCCATTCTCCGGAAACCTGCCGGAAAGCAATCGCGTAGAGATAGGTGCGGAAAGAGGCGCGAGGTTCGTAACGCGCGACTCCGCGCAGCACAGCCAGGAACGTCTCCTGCGCCAATTCCTCAGCGCGCGCGGAATCATTCAGCCGCCGCCGGAAAAACCCATAGACCGGTTCGCGATATCGCTCGAATAGTTCCGAAAATGCCTCTGGCGAGCCCTGCTGGAACTCGAGCATGAGATGTTCGTCGCTGGTCATTGTAGAAAGCGAAGCGGAAGCGCCGGCTGATGCTGCCATCGCGCCTGTGGCGACCTCCTATACTTGTAATACCTGAAAAGTGGGAAAAGTTCCCAGGAGGAGAAAAACTAGGTGCCAATCGATGCGCGAATGGCAGAGGCCAGGGTTTCGGCCCACAACCTAACGTCTTCGGCGTGCTCAGCTTCGACCATGACGCGCGCTTTGGGTTCGGTGCCTGAGTAGCGCACCACGACTCGACCAGCGGCGCCTAAGGCCCTGGTCGCCTGATCAATCGCGGCGGAAACAAACGGCAGGGATTCCAGCGGAGGCTTGGACTTTACTTGCACATTCACGATCGTCTGCGGAAACACTTTCAGGCCATGAACTAGTTCGTCGAGCGGCCCGCGCAGCGCAACGAGGCATGCGATTTTGAGCGCCGTGAGAAGGCCGTCGCCGGTGGTCGCATCGTCGAGAAAGATGATATGGCCGGATTGCTCGCCACCAAGATTCGCGCCGCTGCGCAGCATTTCTTCCAGAACGTAGCGGTCGCCCACGGGAACCCGCGCCAAGCTCAGGCCCTCGGCATCAAGGACGCGCTCGAGGCCCAAGTTGGCCATCGTTGTGCCGATCACGCGGCCGCCGCGCAGTTGTCCAACGGACTTGAAATATCGCGCCGCGGCCAGCAAGACTCCATCGCCGTCCACGTGACGCCCACTGGCGCTCACGAACATGGCGCGGTCGGCATCGCCGTCAAACGCCACGCCGAGCGCGGCCCGAGTTTCGAGGACCTTCTCGCGCAACTTCTCCGGATGCAGCGACCCGCAGCCGTCGTTGATATTGCGGCCATTCGGCTGGTTGTGAATGGCAATCACTTCGGCGCCAAGGGAACGGAACAGAGCAGGTCCGAGCAGGCTGGCAGCGCCATTGGCGCAATCGAGCACCAATTTCAATCCTTTGAGATTCGCTTTAGGGATTACGCGCCCGCGGAGATACGCCAAATATTCTTCATCGAGCGTGTGATCGGCTGGGACGGGAATCCCATGCGGATCCGTATCACGGCCTTTGTGCTCGTGAATCTCGGTTTCGAGATGCTCCTCGACATCATCAGGAAATTTCATCCCCGTTCCGGCGAATAGCTTCACGCCATTGTCATGAAAAGGGTTATGCGAAGCGGAAATCACAATTCCCGCGGAAAATTTGTTCTGGCGAACCAGGCAAGCGACTCCTGGAGTTGTAATTACGCCCGCCGAAAGAAATTCCACACCATCATCGGCGAGGCCGGCGGCAAGCTGCGATGCAATGTGGGGCCCGGATTCGCGCGTATCCATTCCGATCAGGACGCGTGGCTTTGCGTTTGTCTCGAGAAGGTACTTGCCCAGCGCACGCGCGACCCCATACAGAGTGGCGTCGTCCAGCGGGTACGTGCCGGGAATGCCGCGAATACCGTCCGTACCGAACAGTTCTTTGCTCATGGGGTAGTCGGTTGTGGGCTCTACGCGCCGTCGCCAAAGCGCTTTGGCGCGTCGGCAACTTGAAGCCCGCCGGAATCATGATGGCCGGGGCTTTCAATTCACCCTCGGATTTTCGAGTCTAGCACGCTCTCTTTCATCCGGCGGGAGGAATGGCCACTTGGCGCGGCACAAGAGTAACGTGGATTTCCGCAGGAGAAACTTGAACGACGGTCGCACCATAGGGAGCGCCCACCATTTCCGGCTTGAAATTAATGGTCATGGTTCCCTGCTTGCCGTTCTTCATGTCCAGGCGCAAGTTCAGATCGGCGGGAATCATGCGGCGGAGCAGAGCCGAACGGCCGCGAACCCGGACATGCACCGAAGTGGGCACATCTCCCGACATTTCCAGTTGTGTCGGCATGGTCGTGAATTCCAGCGGCACTTGAAAGCCGACCTCCGCGTACGGCTCAGCCGTATAGGTTGCCCACAGGAGAAATGAAATGGCGAGCGCGATGAGCTTCAAGCCGGAATTCGCCAAAACGTACTTGCGCAGGTATCCCAACGCCTATCTCCGCACCGGAGATCGCGCCTGCGAAACGGGGGCAGGAAGAACCATGGTGGCCCGGCGGCGCGAAATCATTTCGCGCAAGCGATCGCTTAAATCTTCCGGGGAAAGATTCGTTTCGATCGCTCCGGCGGAAGCCACCGAGATCGAGCCTGTTTCTTCCGAAGTCAGGACCACCAGGCAGTCGCTGTCTTCCGTGATTCCAATCGCAGCGCGATGCCGCGTCCCCAGCTGTTTCGAGATCATGGGATTCAGCGAGAGCGGAAGGAAACACCCGGCGGCGGCAACGCGCGATCCCTCAATGATGACAGCGCCATCGTGCAACGGGGAGCCCGGCCGGAAGATCGAAACCAGCAAATCATAGGAAAGCTGCGCGTCCAATGGAATGCCGCTCTCAATGTACGTCCGCAGGCCTGCCTGCCGCTCGACCACGATAAGCGCTCCGATGCGGTTCTGGGAAAAATGTTCGGCGGCCATGATGATGTCATCATACGTGCCTTTTGGATTGCGCGCCGCAAAACTCATCATGGATAAGTTCCGGCCCACGCGTGAAAGCGCCCTGCGGATTTCCGGCTGAAACAGGATGATGAGGGCGATGGCCACGTACGGCAGCATCGTGGTGAGCAACCATTCCACCATCTCCAAACGCGCCCATTGCGCCCCGCGATAAAAAAAGAACAAAAGCGCCACGGCCACCAACATTTGGACCGCGCGGGTCCCGCGTAGGAGTTTCAACAAATAATAAATCAACACAGCGATGATCAGAATGTCCAGAGCGGCCCGGAAATCCAAGCGCGACAGCGGGGTCACTGGGAGAGCGGCAGCGAGCATGGTAGTACTATCTACGGTATCTCAGCCGTGCTACCTGGAGCAAGCCGCAGTTTGCCGCGGTTTGTCCGGATTCAGGGGTATGCTATGTTGAAATTGGTGGGCCCATGCAGATTGAGGATGTCAAAATCTCGGCGCGGTCGAACCCTTCCCAACGAATCATCGCGGCGGCAATCGTCTTTGCGGTTTTGTATTTCGCATCGGAAGTCGTAATCACCTTGCTGCTCGCCGTATTGATCGCCTATTTTCTCGATCCCGTCGTCGGGGTCTTCGAACGAATCCATATTCCACGCGCGGTGGGCGCGCTGGTTGTGCTGATCGCCGTCACTTCCATGCTGGCCGGATTGGGCTATCTCGTCGCGCTTCGTGCGGACCAATTTCTTGCCGACTGGCCGCGCTACAGCGCGGTCTTGCGCCACGTGACCACGGCATTCGACCGCCAGATGGCCACCGTGGAAAAAGGCGTTGACGCGATTTCGCCCGCGGGGGAAAAAGCGCGAACCCCGGCGCGCACCGTTGAGCCGGCCCCCGTGCGCGAGTGGCTGTTCCGAGGAGTGGGATCGTTGTATTCCATCCTGGTCGTTGCGACTTTCGTGCCATTTTTGGTTTTCTTTATGCTCGCCGCAAAACCACGCATCTGGAGAGTCACGATTGAATTATTCCCGGACGAACATCAGGAGCGCGTGCAGGCCGCACTCGACCAAGTCAGTTCGATGCTGCGAAGTTTTGTGGCGGGCAATTCTTTCATTGCGATCATCCTCATGCTGTTGAGCTGGGGATTTTTCCTTGTGATGCATTTGAATTACCCGTTTCTACTGGGTAGCGTCTCTGGGCTGCTGAATCTGGTGCCGTACCTAGGCGCATTGCTGGCGTGGATACCGCCGTTCTTGATTGGTCTGGCACAGTGGAACACTGTCGGCCCATATATTGTGGTGGCGGCTGTGTTGACATTTCTTCATCTTCTTGGCCTGAACGTCTTGATGCCTGCGATTGTGGGGCGCCAAGTCCACTTGAATGCTCTCGCGGTCACTGCGGCATTGCTCTTCTGGGGATGGCTCTGGGGCGCCATTGGGCTGATCCTGGCAATTCCCATCACGGCGACGGTCAAGGTAATTTGCGATCATTCCGAGGGGTGGGAGCCTGTGGGTCGCTGGCTCGGCGCCTAGCCCGAGTTGAATCGTGGCTCATCGCCTGTGTTGCGGGGCGTGTTGACGTAGAGAAAATTGGAACGTGATATGCAGCCGAATCAACGCACAATTCTTATTGTATTGATTGCTCTTCTGGCGCTCACCGGCGCGGGGCTAGCCGTGACTACCGAGTGGGGCTCCCGCACAATTTCGTCCGCCCGATCTGGACCGAAACTCTCGCAATCACCTGTCGACTTAGGGCAATTCCATGATGCGCAGACGCTTTCCCAGCTTGCCGCCACGCCGGAAGAGCAGGACCTGGCGCGAGACGCGCTCCGAAAAGCCGATCACGAAGTTGATTTTGCTTTCGCTGACGCGCTCTACACCGCTTCCACGCAACCTATTCCTTCCACGCCCGAAATCAAAACCATCCTCGAACGGATCTCAAAAGGCGAACAGGAAAATGCCGAATTGAATGCGGATGTTGCGCGCCTTACCAAGCTGCTAGCAGGCGCCAAGGACGATCAGAAGGAAGGTCTCACGCAGCAACTCGACCTCACCAAGACTCGGCAAGAATTAATCGAGGACGAACTCGCCGACGCACATGAAGATCTGGAACGAGCGGGCGGCGATCCGCAGAACCGGGTCCAGCGCATGCTCGACGAATACAACGCCTCGGAGCAAAGCAGCGGCGGCCAGCTCGATCTTAGCATCGTCGGACGGCAGGGGAATTCGACCTTGCCGGTTTCCAATTCATTTCTCTCGCGTGCGCGGGCGTGGTATGCGCTAAATTCGGTCGTCGGACGCCTCGGGCAGCAGGAACGCGCAGCCACGGCGGCGGCCGCCACATTTTCCGGAGGGCACGACCAGCTCGAACAACAACTCGAACAAGCGCAATCAGACCAAAAGAAAAAATTGACTGAGGCATCTCCGAGTTCCGCCTCCGGCGGGAATGCTGCGAACGGTCCGTCCACGACCAGCAGTCAGACCAAGTCGGCAATTTCCTCTTACAAGTCGCTGACCGCGATGCAGAAAAGAATGTCCGGCATGGATAGCCGAATCCGCAATCAACAGGATCTCGCCGGAGCCTACGGACAGTGGGGCGCGCTGGTTGCCGGGCGCCGCCGTACCCTTCTGCATGGCCTGCTCATTTCCATTGCCTTAATGCTGGGCATCGGCGTGGCCGTGCTGCTCACGACTTACGCTCTGCAGCAAATGTTTGAGCGAATAGAATCCGATCAGCAGAAACTCCTGACCTTGCGCTCGGTCGCAACCATTGTCACGCGCGCCGTGGGCGCGGTTCTAATCCTGCTTATTATTTTTGGCATGCCTACCCAGTTGGCGACGGTTGTTGCTCTTGCCGGCGCCGGACTGACAGTTGCGATGAAGGATTTTATCGTTGGATTTTTCGGCTGGTTTGTACTGATGGGGAAGAATGGAGTTCGTCACGGCGATTGGGTGGAAATCAATGGAGTGAGCGGCGAAGTCGTTGAAATCGGATTGTTCCATACCGTGGTGCTCGAAACCGGCAACTGGAACGATGCGGGGCATCCCACGGGACGCCGCGTGACGTTCGTCAACAGCTACGCCATCGAGGGGCACTACTTCAATTTTTCCACGTCCGGCCAGTGGCTCTGGGACGAATTGCAGCTGGCCGTCCCGATGGACAAAGACCCATATCCCATCGCGGAAGAAATTCAGAAGATTGTGGCCAAGGAGACCGATGCCAACGCGCGGCTTATGGAGCAGGAGTGGGGGCACATGGGAAGCGCCCACGGAATTCGCCCGTTTTCCGCCGGCCCCGCGATCAGCGTTCGCCCGGCCGGCGGCGGATTTGAAATTTTGGTGCGGTATGTAACTCGAGCCAACGAGCGCAATCAGCAGCGAAGCAAACTGTACTTCGACATCGTCGAGTTGCTCCGCCGAAAGAATATTCCGCAGCCGGCACCGCCTGCCCCTGCGCCCGCCGGGCCCTCCGCTGCGGCAGCAACTTAATCCCTACGCGTGAAATTTGTGGGGTCTTGTAGCGCGGGCTTCAGCCTGCGGGGTTTGGTCCTTGAATGGACGAATTCCGCGGGCTGAAGTAGCCGCGGAAAAGCCCACGACAAGTCATTCCGAAGGTCTGGGTTTGCCCGAGGAATCTGCTTTTTCTTGGATTTGGCGAAGAAAAGCAGATTCCTCGCTTCGCTCGGGATGACAAAAAAGCACTTTTCCCGCAGCCTATGAAGCCCGCGCTACCTCAATCCAAATGGAATTCGCGGATAGGCTACGCCTGCATTGTTTTTTCCCGCGCTCACATATTTCGTGTGAAAAAACATTTCGACGTCAAATTCGAGATCGGTGGCGTAGGACGGAATCGTGCTGAGCGAGGCGTAGCCGTTCAGGTAAAGAGACGGCGTGTATCCCCAATCGAGCGTGCACGGAAATGCTTGGTCCGGTGGATACGCCCAGAACGGGGAAAACGTCCGCAAGTCGAGACCGAAAAAATCGGCATAAAATTTCTGCCAGGAATGCGTGGTCATCTGCAGCGAGGAAGGATTGGAGTACAGCTCCATGATGATTTCAGCGGCGGGCCGGGAAAAGAGAACCATTCCGGCGCCGGTATCCGATTGCACGCCGTAGCCAGAACGGTATTCGAGCACGTGGCTTTCAAATGACCGCGCCGTCGCCGAACCGCAAGCAATTCCGTCCGCTGCGCCGAGCGAGAAAAGTTTCATCAGCGCGCTGAACCATCCCGGCCGAAACAAAATATCGTTCTCGATCAGTCCAACATAGTCGTACCCCAATTCCAAAAGGCGCGACAAGCCGAAACAAACGGCGCGCTCCGCCCCTCCAGTCACGCCGTAATTCACTTCCACCAGCTTCGCATTCTGAAACTTGTAATTCCCGGCGAGCGCCGGCACCCCCGGCTCCGTGCTGCCATCATTCCAGATCAAATCGAATCCGCCCTCGGTATCGAGGCTCTGAAGCGATTGCAGAGTAAAGAGGTAGCGATCCCTGGTGCTGAAAGAAAATCCAATGCGGTCCCCGCGCATCGGCACGCGGGGTTTTGTTTTGTTTCGGTTTTGCAACGAACGAATGATGTCAATGATTTCGGGATTTTCCGTCCGCGCATGCCCCGCGCTTTTCCATGCGTTCGCGGCGATCGGCGCTGATTTGGTCGCTTTCATACAGCCGCAAGCTGCCGGCAAGCAGCCACCCAGGCGCGCATGGACTCGGCCATAATGTGAAAATAGTCGCGCGTCGTTTCGGTCCAGATAAATCCAGAAAAGCGTGAGACGCGGTCTTCGAGTTGAACGCTCAGGCTGTGGTACGCTTCGGAATATGTTTGTCCATCCAAGCGAAGCTCCACCAGCCAGGGCAGCAGGTCTTCAAGCACGCAGATGCCCGCCATTTCCTGCGTGGCATCGCGCAGGTAGCGATGCGTGTTTCGCCGGTGAACCGCGACCGGAGTTCCCGCGCGAATGCTGTGTCCGAAATGCTTCGCGCACGCCTGGCTGAAATATCCCGAAAAAATGTCGCCATAGCGATCGATCTGCAGGCCCGTCGGCGAATTGCCCATTGGGAGAAAGTAGTAGCCGGGGATGACGTCGCGATGCAGCGCCGTGTTCTGCGTATTGACCGGCGACCAAGTACGTTCCCCCAGCACGATGGATTTCCCCAGGAACGAGCGGGCGCGCACCGGCGCCGCAAGCCAGGTGATTCCATCCAGATCCGGATCCATCAGCCACATCCCTGCGTTGATCCGCACAGTCGCTCGCCGCGATTGGATTTCGGTTTCTGGCTCCTGGTGCCGCGCAGCGTATGGAAATCCGCGCGGATAGACGCGGCAGACCGGCTCAAGTTCCAAGAGATCACAGAGGTTGTACCAGCCGCTGCTGGATTCCGCGACGTCGTGCCGCTGCGACTCGTGGCACACAACCGAATGCTCCGCGAAGTAATCCTCGTTTGCCGGGCAGTAATTGTCATCGTCGATGGAGATCAGAAAATCCGCGCCGCTCTCCGCGGCCATGAGGTAGCCGACGTTGCGGCGATTGTCAGAATCGTAGGGCACAAGATCCGGCGGAAAACCAAGCCGCTTGAGGATGCGTTCCTGCTCGTCGACCGGCGGACACAAGACTTCGAGCCCCTTGCGGCGCAGCTCAGCGCAGCGCAGGAACACCGTGGGCGGAGTTTTCTTGTCGGGAATGACAATGACTTGGACTTGCTCGAGTCGGCCGTACGCCGTGAAATTCGCGCAGTAGCCTTCGAGGACAACCGGATCGGCGATGGTGGTCAGCACCATCGCGGCGCGCAGAGCCATGTATGCTTCCGTCCTGACTCTGCCTCTGGGAAAAGCCTGACCCCACTTTAAATGTATGCGTACCAGTGCAGCCTCGTCAATCCCGCAGCGAGGCACGTGTTCCACTAGGACAGGCTCTTGTGGTGAGCGAAGGCGAACCATCAGCCTATCGCTTTTTTCATCAAGAGCCAAACCCCGACAGGCTGAAGCCTGTCCTACTTGAGCGCATCCCACTTCTGCGCGTATTGCTGGCCGCGCGGCGCGATGCTACGATTGCTCCTCTCATGGCCCAGCAAATTCTTTCCCGCCCACGCATCGGCGTCCCATGGCGCACCGCCGCGGAAGAGGCGGCCAACCAGCGCTCCAAAATCGACAAATATTTGCAGGCCGTGGAACGGGCAGGCGGAGAGGGAGTGCTGCTTTCTGTTTCGTCCGGTTCCGAAACCTTGAAGCGCAAGGCGGAACAGCTTGACGCGTTTCTGCTTACCGGGAGCCCAGCGGATGTCGATCCATCACACTTCGGCGCGAAGCGCCATCCGGCCGCAGCCGATGCAGACGCCTCGCGCGAGCGGACCGATTTCACTTTGCTCGAGCACGCCCTCGTCACATGCAAGCCTGTGCTTGCCATCTGCTACGGCATTCAGTCTCTGAATGTTTTTCTCGGCGGCAGCCTCGTCCAGGACATCCCCACCGAACTGGGCACAAAAGTTTGCCACAGTCCCGAGGAGGATGAGCTTCCCGACGGAAGCGAAGCGCCGGATGCCATACATGCGGCAGGGATCGAATCCGGGCGTGTGTTCGCGCTCTCCAACGCGGCACAGGCGGAGGTCAACTCCTGGCATCACCAATCGGTGCAGAAACCGGGGCTTGGCCTGCGCATCACTGCCCGCGCTCCGGACGGCGTGGTCGAGGCCGTGGAATGGACGGACAATTCGAACTGGGTCGTGGGAGTGCAATGGCATCCGGAAAGAATGCCGGCGGATGCCCTGGCGCAGGCGTTATTTCAGGATCTCGTCACGAATGCGCGCTTGGCACGCGTCGAGAGATAAAAGCGCGGCTGGATTCGAGTTTTGTAGCGCCGGCGTCTCGCCGGCCTTTTTGCAAAGCGCGAAAATTAGAAAAACCGCCGGCGGGACGCCGGCGCCACAAATTGTTGGCAACCTTTATAGTCCGTAAGGTCTTCCATGTAAGTGGAGGTTCTTTCCTGTGCGGCTAACATTCCAGGTGACGGCGTGCATGGTCTTGGCGCTGGGATTGGTGTGGACGAGTGGTAGGACCGCGACTGCTCGCCCTGCTCAGGAATTGCTCCCCGAGCAGAGTGCAGCAAAGGCCAAGCTAGTGTTGCAGCAGGTAATCACCGCGCTAGGCGGCCAGGCCTACTTGAACGTGCGCGATACGCAATGCGACGGCCGAGCCGCGCAGTTCGGTACTGCCGGAACGCTGATGGGTTTTTCGCTGTTTCGCGATCTTTGGCTGCTGCCGGACAAGAACCGCGTGGAATATATCTCCAAGGGCGAGCACACGATTCTCGGTTTCTTTCTAGGTGCGGACGACCTCTTGATCACGCATGGCGGCGTGATGATCACCGTGTTCAACGGGAAAGACGGCTGGTCGCTCGACAAGAGCGGCGTGTCAGAACAAGCCGAAGATCTCATCAAGAATTTCAACGAGCAAGTGACGACGGGCATGAACAACATGCTGCGCAGGCGCATGAACGAGCCCGGCGTGGAAGTGCAGTACACGGGCACCGATTTGATCGACTTGAAGGAAGCGGAATGGATCGAGTTTACCGACAGCGATCATCGCGTGATGCGCCTGGGGATCGATAAATATACGCACCTGCCGCTGCGCTGGGTGGTGGCCACGCGCGATCCTGAAACGCGAGTGAACAACGAAAACATTACAAGTTACACGCAGTACATGGCGCTCGACGGCGTCAAGACTCCGCTAAGCATTGAACTTTCCCGCAACGACCGCAAATTGTCCCAGACGTTTTTGACCGCGTGCAAATATAATTCCGACCTCGCCCCGGACCTCTTCACCCGCGCCGCGCTGGAACAAAAAGCATCTGAAGTCACCAAGAAGGGTTACAAGGATTCCAAAAGCGCAAAGTAATATCTCTCCATGGATCTCTTTAGGTACTTCTTTAACTGCGTTTCCTGCAGAATCTTACTTTTATATCGGAGGAGTGGTGTGAGTTCTTCCAAAGCAAATTACATCTTGACATCTCATCGCCGCGCGACATATCAGTGTGAAAGAAACCTAACAAGATGAACCCTGCCGAGCAGGGTCGAATCTGCAATCCCGTGCGGAGGAAGTGATGGGCCACAATTTGTCCCGGCGGTTGGCACTGGCATGCGCGGCAATCGGGTTCCTGGCAATTACGGTAGGGGCCCAGAAGCAAAGTGTGGTCGATGACGCCGCGCTTCGAGCGTCGGATGGCGATTCCGCGAATTGGATCACCTATGGGCGCACATATTCGGAGCAGCGTTTCAGCCCGCTCAAGCAGATTGACGAACAGAGCGTCGGCAAGCTTGGCCTGGCATGGTCTTCCAGTCTCGAAACATTGCGCGGGGTTGAGGCGACGCCGCTCGTCAAGGACGGCGTGATCTATACAACGAGCGCCTGGAGCATCGTGTACGCCTTCGACGCGAAAACGGGGAAGCAGCTGTGGCGATATGATCCGAAAGTGCCGAAGGACCACGCGAAATACGTATGCTGCGATGTGGTGAATCGAGGCGTCGCGCTGTACATGGGCCGCGTTTATGTCGCAACGCTGGACGGCCGGCTGATTGCGGTGGACGAAAAGACGGGCGAGCCGGTCTGGGATGTTCAGACGACGCCGAAAGGCGGAAGCTATGCCATTACCGCCGCGCCCAAGATCGCCAAGGGGCGCGTGGTGATCGGGAACGCAGGCGCGGAGTACCCTGTCCGCGGCTACGTTTCCGCATACGATGCGGCGACCGGCAAGCTTGCCTGGCGGAGCTATACCGTGCCGGGCGACCCCTCAAAACCATTCGAATCCGACGCGATGAAGCGCGCGGCGGCCACTTGGTCTGGCGAATGGTGGAAGGCGGGAGGCGGCGGGACCGCCTGGGAGTCGATGGTCTACGATCCGGAGCTCGACCAGGTGTATTTTGGAACAGGAAACGCCACCCCCTGGTATGACCAGCTACGCGGTAAAGGGGACAGTCTCTACACCGCTTCGATAGTCGCCCTCCGCGCCGACACCGGAGAGCTGGCGTGGTATTACCAGACCACTCCGGGCGACAACTGGGATTACGACGCGACGCAGCCTCTGATGCAGGCCACCCTCATGATCGACGGGGCTCAGCGGCGCGTGATCATGCAACCGAACAAGAACGGTTTCTTCTACGTGATTGATCGGGAGAACGGCAAATTTATTTCGGCGCGCCCATTTGCCCCCGTCAATTGGGCGACCGGCATCGATTCGAACGGGCGTCCTATCGAAAATCCAGCCGCGCGCCAGCTAAAAGATGCAGCGCTGGTGAAGCCGTCGGCCGAAGGCGCGCACAATTGGAACCCCATCTCGTTCAGTCCGATGACCGGGTTGGTCTACCTCGCAGTTCTTGAAGACACTTCGCTTCACGCCATCATTCCCAACTGGAAGGTCAACCTGCACGACCAAACGACCGGCTCCGACAGGGCCTACCGCGGACCGGCGCGTGACGAATACCTCAAGATGAAGAGCAGCGGACGACTCATCGCCTGGGATCCGGTTGCACAAAAAGAGGCATGGCGCGTGGACCTGCCCGATCCAAAAAGCGGAGGAACGCTGGCTACCGCCGGGAACCTTGTGTTCCAAGGCCGAGCCGACGGCAAGTTCTCCGCTTACCGCGCCACAGACGGCAAACCGCTCTGGGAATTTGACGCCGGTGTCGGAATCGCGGCGCCGCCGATAACTTTCTCGGTGGATGGAGAGCAATATATTGCGGTTCAAAGCGGGTGGGGCGGGCCACAGGTTCTGGGCAATCGGCCTCCAGGAAAGGGGCACGTTGGACCTGCGAAGCTTTTAGTGTTCAAGCTCGGCGGCACGGCAACAATTCCTGCCTATCAGCATGTCGATCGGCCGGTTCCAATGCCCACGTTCAAGCTCGCGGCATCCAAAGCTGAAATTGAAGAGGGCCGCAAGCTTTTTGCAAATACTTGTGCGCGATGCCATGGCGGAGAAGCCATGAGCGGCGGATCGGTGCCCGACTTACGCTATGCCTCGGACGCAACGCATGAGATGTTCGAGGAGATTGTGCTGGGCGGCGCGCGCCGTGAATTCGGCATGCCGTCGTTCACAGGAGACATCAACTCCGCTCAGGTTCGATTGATCCATGCCTACATCCTTGATCGCGCGCGCGAATCAGCCGAAGCGGATGCGAGGGCCAAGTAGGATTGGCTTCAGCCTGTCGCTTTTTTGGCGAGAATAGAAAACTGAAATCCGACAGGCGGATGGTTCGCCTCCGCTCACCACAACGGCCCGTCCTATTCGCAGAATAGACACGTGAAATGAATTGTGTGACGATACCGGGACCAAGAGCACGCATCGACTCACTCGGGAGGATTTCCATGGAACGGCGAAAATTCCTGGCTTCATCGCTCGCGGCTTCAGCGCTTGCAGTCACCGCGCCCGGAAGCGCGCTCGACGCTGCCCAGGGGAACATGTCGGCACAGGGCCGCGAGTTCTACCAACTCCGGCGATACCACATCAACGCGGGCCCGCAGAGAAAATTGTGCGACGATTTTTTCCGCGATGCGCTGATTCCCGCGCTTGGCCGGGTCGGCATGGGCCCCGTCGGCGTGTTTGATCTTTCGATTGGGCCGGATACACCTTCGATTTATGTGCTGATGCCGGGCACTTCGGCGGAGAAGCTTGCTACGGTCGAGAACCTTCTCGTGAAAGACAACGACTTCACGAAGGCGGGCGCGGCATTTCTGACAGCGCCCGCCAAAGAGCCTGCGTTCGACCGCATGCAAAGTACGTTTCTGCAGGCATTTGAGAAATGGCCGAACCTCGTCCTGCCCAAGGCGACCGCATCTAAGGGGCCACGCGTGTTCGAGCTGCGCATCTATGAGGGCGCGACCGATCAAGATCACCGGCGAAAAGTGGAAATGATGCAGTCAGGCGAAGCGGATATTTTCGCCAAAAACGGCTTCGAGCAAATCTTCTACAGCGAGACGCTCATCGGTCCGCGCCTGCCGAACCTGACGTACATGTTGTGCTTCGATAGTTTGGCCACGCGCGACAAGCAATGGGCCGCGTTCCGCGCTTCCGATGATTGGAAGTCGTATTCGACGCAGCCCAAGTATGCTTTTGAGCCGATCGTCTCCAACATCACCAATCTGATCCTCACACCGACGCCGTATTCGCAGATTTAGACCGCGCTTTTCAAATTGTAAGGGCACGGTCCGCCGCGGCGGATGTCCCTACAATTTTCATGCTACAGCACGCTTTTGACATTCATTGAGTTCAAATAGGAACGTGGCGAAGATCCCCGGGAACGCCAATCTCCTGATTGGCGGTTTGAATAGCGCCAATCGGGAGATTGGCGTTTCCGGGGGCGCTGCCAGCCAACCAAACACCTCGGCATGCACATCAATTTACGCGGGCCAAGCCGGAAAACCGCGACCCTCACTTGTTATATAGATAGAAGCGCGATGACGAGGACCTCATGAGTGGCGATGCCGCACCCCTAGCCCTGCCGCTCTCGCGCTTGTCGACCGGCGCGTGTGAGGCTACCACTCTGTATCGCGAACTGCGCAAGCCGCTGCTTCGATACTTGGTTTGCCTCGGCCTTTCGAGCGATGAAGCGCAGGATGTAGTTCAGGACGCCTTTCTGGTCCTGCACCGGCACTTGGCCTCGGGCGGTTCACAGGAGAATATTCGCGGCTGGCTGTTTCGCGTGGCTCACAATCAGGCCAGAAACCGCCAGAATCGTTACGACCGAAATTTCAGCGCGCCGAGTGACCCAGAATTGGATGCGCTCCTGGACGAAGCAACGCCGGAACGAGCGCTGCTGAAGAAAGAAAAATTCAAGCAGTTGGGAAAGGCGATCCGGCTGCTGTCCGCGTCCGAACGAGAGTGCCTGCTGTTGCGTGCGAGTGGATTGCGTTATCGCGAAATCAGCGAAGTTCTAGGAGTTGCAACGTCCACAGTGAGTGATACCGTGGATCGCGCAATTAAAAAATTAGCGGAGAAATGCAATGTGTGACTTTTCAGGAAAATTGATCGCTTGGATGGACCGCGAGCTTCCGGAACAGGAAGCAGCCGTGGTGGAGCAGCACCTGGAATCCTGCTCTGAATGCCGGAGCGAGATCGATGCCTACAAACGAGTGAGCAGCGAACTTGAAGCATACTGCGATCGTGCAATGGCATCGAACATGCGCCGCGGAGATACCCATTGGGTTTCAGTGTTGTCCGCGGCAGGTGCGGTGGCTGCGGTTGTGGCGCTGTTCTTCGTGTGGCCCCGAATCCCTGTTCAACCGCCCCCGTTTCAACCATCTAATGGTGTCGAATCGGCTTCGACTGCCGTCATTGCAAAAAGATTGCCAGCTCCCGTCCGTCCGGTCCAGAAAATTCATCGGCGGCAAGTCGTCAGCCCCGTGCAAATTCACAGCACAATCGTTGCCACAGTCCAAAATCAAGATGCCTATATTCCGACAAATGAGCCCATCATCCAGATTGCGATTCCCGCCGATGAAATGTTTCCCCCGGGCGCCGTTCCCGAAGGAATCCATTTTGCAGCGGATCTTACGATTGCGGCAGATGGGTCAGCGGAGCGCTTGCGTCTGAGTCCACAGCTTGCAGTTTTCGAAAGGAGAACGACACTGCCATGAAGCGCTTACTGATTTTATCGGCGATGATTCTGACGGTCTCGTCTTGCATATTCGCTCAGGAGAGTGGAGGTGCAGTCTTCTTCCAAAACCAAACCGCGGGACCGGTTGCAATCGGCATAGGTATGGCCGGAAAAGGATCTGCCGCTCCGGTGCAGGGCGCGCCGTATTCCGCGACGATTAAAAACGAAAACATCCAGATCCTGGCGGACGGCAATCGGATCGTTCAAACCAACACAGGGAGCACGGCGCGTGATTCGCAAGGCCGCACGCGCCAGGATGAGTCTTTGCCGGCGATCGGCAACCTGTCGGCCACAGATGCGCCGCACCTTGTCTTCATTCAGGATCCAGTCGCGAAGACGGCTTACATGCTGAATTTGACCGACAAGACGGCGAAGAAAATGCCTGCGCTTCCCCTACCGATGAATTCAAGTGTTCCTGATGTTCCTGCTTCCGGGCAGGTAAGCGGCAGCGGGGGAAAATTCATGGTGCAAATGGCGGATACCGTATCCACAGGCGGCCCGGGTCCGGGATTGGCCGCTGAAGGGATGGTAATGCAGCGAACCATCATCGCGGGAGATCAAGGCAAGGCCACGACCGAGGATCTTGGTTCTCAGACCATGGAAGGCGTCTTGGTAAATGGAGTACGCACAACGCATACGATTCCGGCTGGGGAAATTGGAAATGACAAGCCTATCAGTATCGTCACGGAGGTTTGGGCATCGCCCGACTTGAAAACGATCGTCTACAGCAAGCGGACCGATCCGCGAATGGGCGAGCAGACTTTCCAGCTTACGAACGTCGTCCGGTCGGAGCCTGATGCTTCGCTATTCACGGTTCCATCCGATTTCAAAACCGTGGACGGCCCTCAAAACGTCATTTACCGGTCAAACCAATAGCGCGCCCTTTGGCCTCGAATTCGATCGTAGAAATAGAATCCAACTGATTTTCGAGGGTATGCACGCCTTCGTAGTGCCGGCAAAACGCCGGCGCTACGAATCGCTTGCCCGCGGGAAGAACAAATGGAAGCGCGCACCGCGCGGGGTGTTGTCCTCCAGGCGGATCGTGCCGCGATGGTCGTCCATGATTTTGGCGACGATCGAAAGACCGAGCCCCACCCCGTCTTTCTTCGACGTGAAAAAAGGATTGAAAATCTGTTCGCGCAATTCGGGGGGCACACCGGGGCCGGTATCTTCGACGATAACGCCGACACCCGGTTCGCCGTTCGAGGTTTCGCGTGCAATCGACAAGCGCAGCGTTTTCTCCCCTGATGCTTCCTCCACCTGCATGGCTTGCAAGGCATTGGTGATCAGATTGACGAACACCTGCTCGCAGAGTTGAGGGTCGGCCGGAATTTCAGGCAAGTTCGGAGAGTACTCACGTTCGATTTTCGCGCCGGCATTTGGGATGGAAGCAGTAGCGGCTTCGAGCGCGCGATCGACGATTTCGGTGATTCGCTCCGGACGCAATTCCAGTTTTGACGGGCGCGCGAAATCGAGGAATCGGACGACGAGCGCGTTCAGCCGATTTACTTCGGAGGAAATGTATCCCGCCAGCTCCGCTACCAACGGCTCGGACGCTGCGACTTTCCTGTTTAGCATGTCGGCCGAACCTTTGATCACTCCCAGAGGGTTGCGGATTTCATGGGCGAGGCCGGCGGAAAGTTGCCCGAGGGCGGCCAATCGTTCGGCGCGGCGGGCATCGGCTTGGGCGCGGCGCAACTGGCGATTGGTTTCTTCCAGTTTTTCCGAAAGATCCTGCAACCGTTGCACCTGCCGGCGATTTTCCACCGCAAAGCGGTTGACCAGAATCGCCGCCACAAAAAAGAAAAACACCCGGATGGCAAGGATGTTGTAGCCCTCGGGTGTGATTTCAGACTCCTGCAAGGCCGGGTATAACAACGACAAGTAAGCGAGAGAAGCGGCTGCGGTCCAGGCCAGCGCGGTGATGGTTCCGAAGTAAATCGCGGCGCTGAGGACGGGCAAGAAGTAGATTGGATAGTAGTTGCTGTTAATTCCAATCTCACCCGTGTGATCGAGCAGCAGAGTAGCCAGCAGAATTTTAACGATGACGCTGTATGCGGGACCGCGTTTGGGCAGATTTGCAATCAGCCGGCCTTCAAAGAGCTGGAAGGCGGCGATCGCGAGAAGGATCATTTGTTTGTGAATTTCGTTGATCGGGGGGAGAAACGCCAGGCCGCCTAGAAAGATCAGCCAGATCAGATCAATCCAACTCAAACGGAGGGCACGGATTGCGGATCGTTCGCGGTCCAGCATTCTGCAGGGCTCCGGCAAAGTCTAACACGAGCTCCAGTAGCGCAGACTTCAGTCTGTGGGGTTGGTCCTTGAAAGGATTAACCTCAAGAAACGGACGCTTATGCGGTCGGCTTTGTAGCTTGAATTTTACTTACTGCACGCGCTGGGGGCGCGATTCGGTGTCGACGAGCGCCTCGAAAATGGCGAGAACGTGGCGGCGGTAATCGACCATGCGAGTGAAAACGTCTCGCAATGAAGGGTCACGTTCGGATTCGCGATGCCACTTCAACAGCACCGCAGGGGGGACTTCGATATCACGGCGCAGCTCCTCAGCGGAATGTCCGCGCAGGAACAAACCATAGAAGAAAGCTGCTTCCCGCTGCGGGAAGTCGAAGTCGTGCTGGGTTTCATCCGCCGCATTGGCTGCGGCCAGAAGCGTCGTGTTGGAGACGGTCTGCATCAAGGTCCAGAGACAGAAAGGGAAGTTTACCGGAACTTTTCCCGGCGTCAAGTGGTGTGGCTCAGAATGTATGTCAATTTTTGCGTGCGTGAACCGCTCGATTTGACGTAAGGCGTTTTGATGCGGGACGCGGTAGATAGGGTTCTTTTCTCGGGCGAGTGGGACGGGCTTTTACCCTAAATGGCTTGAAGGGCAGCCTGTCGCTTTTTTCCAGCGCAAATTCAAAAGCGACAGGCTGAAGCCTGTCCTACTGAAACCAAAGGCTTTACGCTCACTATGAAGGGCTATCCTACTTTTCCAGGTGGGCGCGTGGAGCGCACAAATTCGCGTAGAGCCGAGACATTTGGGCCGTAGGCGCCGATCCGGGCTGCATCTACAGGCAGGCCCAGCAGCTCCGCCGCTTCCATGTTGATCCCGGCATCGTCGAGTTCGGAGAGGCTAAAGCCAACGGCGGGAAGGACCCGCTTGGTGCCGCTCGGATAGACCGGGCGTGGCGGACGGCGGCGCGCCCAGGGCTTGCTTGCGATTCCAAAGAACTGGTGCCAATCGTTCTTGTCCCACATCGCTCGCTCCCGCGTCTCGGGGACTCAGGACGCTCTGAATGTCTACTACTCAGATGCGCCAACTACCCTAGCGGTCGCTTGCCCCGGCATGTCCCCATTGAGCCGACACTTTTCCTATGGCCTGTACTTGGATATACGATAGAACCCGACCAGCGTCCACAAGAGACTCGGGAATGTTTCAGGCGCGTAGCGAAAGAGAAATTATCACCTCGGGGGCTTGGCGAGTACCGAATGGGCACACAGGATTTTTCGATCGCATCAGGAGCATATAGAGAGTTTGGTTTTCTATGGAACAAAGCGCCAACTGACTGTTCACAGGGAGGTTGCGGATGCTCGGCTCCGATCGACGCAAACAGATGCCGACGACCTTGCGCCATCGCGACGTGTGGCTGGTATACTGAGCACATCCAAACGCCACGGAGAAGCTGTGGAAAAGTCGAAACTCGTTATCGTCGTTCATTACCACGAGCTGTGGCTCAAGGGCGGAAATCGCCGCTTCTTTCTGAGCAAGCTGCATTTGGCGCTGAAACGCGCGCTCGAGGGTCTCCCGGTGAAGCGCATTCTGCGGCCCGGCGACCGTCTGCTTGTGGAATTCGGCGAAGGAGCTTTGGCGGAGGAAGCGGTCGCGCGCATCGAACGCGTGTTCGGCGTGGCGTTTTATGCCGTGGCACGAGTGGTTCCGCGCGGAGGCGAGGACGATCTCGCGGCTCTGGGGCGGGCAGCCTGGGAAGAGGTTCGCGGCGAGAAATTTGAAACGTTTGCAGTGCGCGCCAAACGCAGCGACAAATC
>Ga0210408_10001986_pt1 | contig 20475 bp, 23 predicted proteins | sample IncBWH4MmetaG_FD_155471 | JGI IMG/M metagenome (GOLD analysis project Ga0210408, IMG submission 155471) | Forest soil microbial communities from Barre Woods Harvard Forest LTER site, Petersham, Massachusetts, United States - Inc-BW-H-4-M | ecosystem: Environmental > Terrestrial > Soil >...
GGACGGCTACCGCTCGATCACGGGGCGCAAGAAGGACATCATCATCACCGCCGGGGGCAAGAACCTCACCCCGGCCAACATCGAGAACGACCTCAAGCAGTGCCGCTGGATCTCCCAGGCCGTGATGCACGGCGACCGCCGCCCCTACCCCGTGGTGCTGATCACCCTCGACGAGGAGGAGATCTGCGGCTACGCCCGCGAGCACGGCCTGCCCGAGGATCCCCCCCTGCTCGCCCGCGAGCCCGCCATCCGCGAGCTGATCGGGAGCGAGGTCGACCGCGTCAACGCCCGCTACGCGAACGTCGAGCAGGTCAAGAAGTTCGCCATCCTCGAGCACGACCTCTCCCAGGCTGGCGGGGAGCTCACCCCCACCCTGAAGGTCAAGCGCAACATCGTTGAAAGTAAGTACGCCGCCGTACTCGACTCGCTGTACGCGAGCAAGTAGGCTGTTGTGGTCGGGAGTTTCATTTTCGTGGGACTGGGCGTCACGCGAAAATGCGCTAGCTTAGGGAAAGCGAACGAGCCACGTAATTCGTGCCTACCCTGGGTGCGCGGGCTCGCAGGTGAGGACAGCCAAGACCATGCGAACTGATCCAAGCGACAACGGCGGCCTCTTCGTCGGCAGGCGTCCCGGCACTGCACCGGTCCGCTACCGCCGTCTTCCCCAGCGTGGCAGCGCGGCGCGCCAGCGGATCGACAGGTACATCGCCGACGCGATGTTCGCGGCGATGTCAACCCTCAGCCTCTTCTGCTGGGGCCCCATCCCGCTCGCCTGCCTCTGGATCGGCTCGCAGGTGGACTACTACTCGGGCAGCATCAGTCTCGGCATCCTCGCGGCCTTCGCGGGGCTGTTCATCCTGCTGTTCGGGTCACTCAAGCTGATGCGGGGCCTCGACGAGGGGTGGATCCTGGTGCGGCGCGCCGCCGGCTACGATCAGCGCGGGGGCGTGCTCTCCCGGGTGTTCGCTGTCACCGCCGCGATCTGCGCGGGGGCCTTTGGGATCTGGTTCATCTTCATACACGGCCCCGGCCAGATGGTGAGCTCCAACCAGGGGCAGTAGGCCGCCGCGGCCGAGCTCACGACCGCCACCAGCCATGGGACTGCTCGACTACTATCGCCAGTTCGACGGGGTTCCCGAGGAGGAGATCAACCGCGAGCTGCGCGAGGAGGCGGCGGAGCGCCGGCGCAAGGCGCTCACCCGCGTCCAGACGATCGACCTCTCCCAGACCACCTGGCCGGAACTGCCCCACCCGAACATCGCCAACTCGATCACCTTCATCGCGCGGCGGGGCCTGCAGCTCTATCCCCACCTGCGGGGCTCGGAGCTACGCAACGAGCTGGCCGACCGCCACGGGGTGGACCCGGCCCGCCTGATCGTCGGCAACGGCGCGGCGGAGCTCCTGAGCGCGGCCACCCGCGCGCTGATCGAGCCCGGCCAGAAGCTCATCACCACGTGGCCCTCCTATCCCCTGTTCCCGCTCATGGCCCGCCGGGCGCACGGACAGGCGGTGCCGGTGAGCGGCGGGGTGGACGCCCTGCTGGCGGCGGTGGCGGAGCACGACACCCGGGTGGTGGCGGTGGCCAGCCCCAACGATCCCACCGGCGAGCTGCTGGGGGTGGCGGAGCTCGAGCGGCTGCTCGTGGGCCTACCCGACGGGGTGGCGATGCTGCTCGACGAGGCGCTGATCGAGTTCGCCGACACCCAGCCCGTGGACGCCTCGCTGGCGCTGCTCGAGGAGCATCCCCGCCTGCTGGTGTTCCGCAGCTTCTCCAAGGCGTGGGGCATGGCGGGGCTGCGGGTGGGCTACGCGATCGGCGGCCCCGGCTCGCAGGAGCTGCTGGCCGAGCTGGAGCCGGACCTGGGGGTCAACGAGCTCTCGCAGGCGGGGGCCCTGGAGGCGCTGCGCACCGCGGGGGAGCTGCTGGATAAGCACGTGCACGCGGTCGCCGTGGAGCGCATCCGCCTGAGCACCGCCCTGTGCAAGCGCGGCTTCGAGGTGTCCGACAGCCAGGCCAACTTCCTGTGGGCCGCCCACCCAACCCTGGATGGCGGGGAGCTCGCCGCGCGGCTGTCCCGGGCGGGCGTGCTGGTGGCCGCCGGAGGCGGGCTGGGGGAGCCGCGGCACGTACGCATCAGCCTCCGCAACCCAGTGGCCTCGGACCGCCTGCTCGCGGCGATCGACAGCACACTCGCCCAGCCCGAGGACGGCGCGCAGCCTGAACCTGAGGGTAACGCCCAGCCCGAGCCCCAGAGCGAGCCCGAGTCCGCGCCAGAGGCAGCTTGAGCGCACTCGCAGAGGGCTGGGATCGACACCGGACCGCTGACCGGGGCCGCCGCTCAAGCGCCCACTCTTCCCCGCCGGCGCTCAGGCCCCCGCGGACTGGGACTGGCGCAGCAGCACCCCGGTGGTCCCGTCGAGCAGCCTGCGCCAGGCGCTGACGTCCTCGTTGGGCTCCGCGGCGTCGAAGTTTTCCACCACGCTGCGCAGCCGCTCGGCGGAGATCTCGATCCCGTGGCGCTCGCAGATGGCGTGGTAGCGCTCGTATTCGCCCGCCAGGTGGGCGGCGACGGACTGGAAGCCGTGGCTGGCGATCTCGATGCGGGAGGTGAAGTTCATGATCGAGGTCTGGAACATCAACTCGTCGGTGGGCTCGGGCTCGATTAGCACGATGTCCACCCCCGGGTAGCGCTCCTCCCAGCGACCGGCGAGCTCGTGCAGGCGCTGGTGGGCGAGCAGCTTGAACGCCTGGTAGCCGATCTGGGAGAAGCCCATGTCCGAGACGCGCCGCGGGCGACGTCCGCGCACGGTGCGGACGTTGGCGGAGAAGTCGTTGACGAACGGCACCACGGGGTTGATCACGACCACCAGCTCGGCCCCGGCCTCGACGGCGATGTCGAGGTTGGTGGTCGAGGTGATCCCCCCGTCCACCAGCTCGCGCCCGTCGACCTGAACGGGGGCGTACACCATCGGCAGCGCCCCCGAGGCGCGCACGGCGGTGGAGATCGGGACGCCGTCGAAGCCCTCGGCGCCGAACACGATCCGCTCGCAGGTGTCGAGGTCGGTGGCGGTGATGTACAGCTCCCGGCGGAGCTCGCGGAAGTCGTCGGTGCGATCCCCCTCGGCGAGCACGCGGTGCAGGTAGCTCTCGATGCCCGCGCCGGTGTACAGCCCCGCGGGCAGCGCCTTGGCGAGGCCGAGGGCGACGTCCATCACGGAGACCTGCCCGGGCTGGGCGACGAACTGGCGGGCGATGGAGGCGAGCCGGAGGGGCAGGCGCGCGCCGCTGCTCACCAGCTCGGCGAGGTTAAGGCGCAGGAGATCGCCGAGATCGATGTCGCGGAACGGCTGGGGCCCCTGGCTGGTGGCCACGCGCATCATCTCCTCGGGGGTCACCCCATTGGCGCAGAGCGCGGCGATGAACGACCCCGCGGAGGTGCCCACGTAGACGTCGAACTGGTTGACGGTGCTGTTGACCGCGAGCAGGTCGAGCGCGCGCAGCGCCCCCACCTCGTAGACCCCCCCGGTGAAGCCTCCCCCGCCGAGCACCAGCGCGGTCTTGCTGGGCCGCCGGCGACGCACGCGCCCATTCGTGCTGGGCCCACTTGCGGTCGCGGCGCTTCGGGTGCGGCGAACCTTGGCTGCGGAGACAGGTGGCCTCGCTCGCGTCGTTGCCGGTTCCAGCTTGACAACCTTACCCATACCACGGTTAATTGTAGACCTGCGTGCCCCGGCGCCGGCCTGCATCGCCCTGGACCCTGCTCTGCGTGCTCTTTCTCGCCGGCGCGATGGCGCCCGGCACAGCGCTCGCCGGCATGGGCGGAGGCACCTCGGCCACCGTCTCGGGCACCCCGGCGGCGGCCCTGCACGGGTACCTCGCCCACGAGCTGCGCCTGGCGGGGAGGCTGTCGGGGGGCTATGTGTATGACATGACGAGCGGGCAGACGCTGTTCTCCGAGCGCGCCGAGGACCGGCGGGCGCCGGCGTCGGTGGAGAAGCTGTACACCGCGACCACGGCGCTCGAGCGGATGGGGCCGGCGGCCCAGCTGGAAACGACGGTGCTGGGCGTCGGCCAGCTCGCCCCCGGGGGGGTGTGGGAAGGCAGCCTCTACCTGCACGGCGGGGGCGACCCCACGTTTGGGAGCACGGGGTTCATCCACAGCCACTACGGAGGTGTGGGGTCCTCGGTGGCGACGCTGGCGACTCAGATCGCAACGACGGACGGCATCCGCCGCGTTACGGGCGGGGTGTGGGGGGATGAGTCCTACCTCGACTCCCTGCGGGGGGAGCCGTCGAGCGGCTATGCGTTCGATCCCTATCTGGAAGGGGTCCTGAGCGGGTTGGCGTTCAACCGCGGGCAGAGTGGCTTCGAACGAGGCCCCCACGCCCCGGCGGCGTTCGCGGCGCGGGAGCTGCGGGCGGCGCTGCGGGCGGCGGGCGTAACGGTTGCGAGGACCCCCGCCCGCAGCGGAGCGGCTGTGACCCCCGCTGGGGCGGTACGCCTGGCGGGAGTGAGCTCGCCGACGGTCGCGCAGCTGCTGAGCCTGACGCTGCCCCCGTCGGACAACTTCTTCGCGGAGACCCTGCTGAAGGACCTGGGGGCTCGCTTCGGCGGTGCGGGCACCACCGCCGCGGGGGCGGATGCGGTGCGCGCAACGCTCGCCGAGCTGGGCGTCCACCCGCAGGTGGTAGATGGCTCGGGACTGTCGCGGGCCGATCAGACCTCCCCCTACGAAGTGGTGGTCCTGCTCAACGCGCTGGCCCACACGACCATCGGCACGACCCTGCGGGAAGACATGGCGGTGGCGGGCCGTACGGGCACGCTCTCAGAACGGATGCGGGGCACGGCGGCGGCGGGCCGCTGCGAGGGCAAGACGGGCACCCTCACGGGGGTCTCCAACCTGGCGGGCTACTGCGAGGCGGCAAACGGGGAAGAGCTGGCGTTCGCGTTCTTCACCGACGGGATCGGGACGGCGACGGCGCACGTGCTGCAGGACAACATGACGGTCTCGCTGGCCCGCTATTGATATATGAAAAATCAAGAGCCCGTCTGACAATAGTTATACGCAACTTTAAAAAAATATATCCCTCCTCCCCGTCGAGATCAGAACGCAACCACGACCCCCACAAATCAAAATCGAGCATCCGTATAACAATAGTCTGACGGCCTCCCCAAAGCGCTGTGCGCGGTGCGCGCCCTGCTACAAATCAAAAATCGAGAGTTCGTATAACATTAGTTATGCACTGCTCGGAAAATATAACCTCCCTTCGCCCACCTACCGAGTCGGGGAGCCTTGCCGCGCCACCGCCCGGGCCACCTCCCAGCCAGGTCTCAGCCGTCGTGTGTGGGTGGGCCATCGATCATCGCCCGCAGGCGGTCCTCGTCGAGCACGCGGACGTGGAGGCGGCGGGCCTTTTCGAGCTTCGACCCGGCGCTGTCGCCGGCAACGAGGTAGCTGGTCTTCTTGGAGACCGAGGTGGTGACGCGCCCGCCGGCGGCTTGGATGCGCTCGGTGGCGTACTCGCGGGTCCAGTTGGGGAGGGTGCCGGTGAGCACGAGGGTCATGCCGGCGAGGGGGCCCTCCGAGGGCGGGGGACCCGCTTCGGCGAAGCGCAGCCCGATGAGGCGCAGGTCGGCGATCACCTGGCGCATGTGGGTGTCGTCGAGCTGCTCGCGGATCGAGCGGGCCATCTTCTCGCCGATGCCGGGGGTCTCGGCGATCTCCTCCCAGGTGGCGTGCAGGAGGGCGTCGATGTCGCGGAAGCGCTGGGCGAGGTTGCGGGCGGTGACCTCCCCCACCTCCTCGATCCCCAACGCAAAGAGCACCCGCGCGAAGGGCCGTCGCTTGGAGTCCTCGATCGCGGCCAGGAGGTTGCGCACGGAGAGCTCGGCGAAGCCCTCCAGCCCGAGCAGCTGCTCGCGGTTCTCCGCCAGCCGATAGTAGTCCCCGGGGACGCGCACGAGCCCCTCCTTCTGGAGCAGCCGGACCTGCTTCTCGCCGAGCCCCTCGATGTCCATGGCGCCGCGGGAGACGAAGTGCTTGAGCAGCTGCCACGCGCGCTCGGGGCAGTCGCGGTTGGGGCAAGTGGTGAAGACGGAGTCACGGGGCTTGACAGTCTTGGTGTTGCAGAAGGGACACCGCGCGGGAGGCCGCGGCCGGGGGGGCCGGCCCTTGTGCTCCACCACATGCGGGGCGGGGGAGATCACCTGGGGGATGACGTCGCCGGCGCGCAGGATGATGACGTCCTCGCCCTCGCGGATGTCCTTGCGCCGGAGGTCCTCCTCGTTGTGCAGCGTGGCGAGCTTGATCGTGACGCCCCCCACGGAGACGGGCTCGAGCATGGCGTAGGGCCGCATGTCGCCAAACTTGCCGACGTTCCAGCCGATCCGCTGCAGGCGGGTCACGGCGGTGGTGGGGGGAAACTTCCACGCCACCGCCCAGCGGGGGTCGCGCCCAACCGAGCCGAGGCGGCGCTGGAGGGCGAGATCGGAGACCTTGATGACGACCCCGTCGATCTCGAAGTCGAGCTCCCCGCGGCGGCTCTGCCAGGCAAGGCACTGGGCGATGACGTCGTCCTCGGAGTGCAGCAGCTGGATGTCGCGGTTGACGCGAAACCCGTGCTCGCCAAGCCATTTGAGGGCTTCCCAGTGGGTGTTGAAGGTGAGCCCCTCGGTGACCCCCACCTGGTAGCACCAGATCGAGAGGGGCCGCTCGGCGGCAAGGGCGGGGTCGAGCTGGCGCACGGTGCCGGCGGCGGAGTTGCGGGGATTCATGAAGGTCGAGAGGCCCTGCTCGGCGCGGCGCTCGTTGAGGGCGGTGAAGTCTTTGAGCGACATGTAGAGCTCGCCGCGCACCTCCAGCAGCGGGGGGGCGTCCTCGATGTGCAGGGGGATGGCGCGGATGGTGCGGAGGTTGTGGGTGATGTCCTCGCCGATCTCCCCGTCGCCGCGGGTGGCGCCGCGCTCGAGCACGCCGTTGCGGTAGACGAGGCTGATCGCCAGGCCGTCGACCTTGGGCTCAACCACGTACTGGAAGTGGGGCTGGGCGATGCCCTCGCGGGCGAGGTGGTTGCGCATGCGCTCCACCCACGCACGGAACTCCTCCTCGGAGCGGGCGTTGGAGAGCGAGAGCATCGGCTCGAGGTGGGTGACCTTCTCCAGCCGGCTCACAGGCGTCCCCCCGACGCGCTGGGTGGGGGAGTCGGCGCTCAGCAGTTCGGGGTGGGCGGCCTCCAGCGCCCGCAGCTCCTCGAACAGGGCGTCGTACGCGTCGTCGCCGATGACGGGATCGTCGAGCACGTAGTAGCGGTGCGAGTGGTACTCGACCTCGCGCCGCAGCTCTGCAACCCTGGCCGCGGGGTCCTGGATCGTCTTTTTGGGATCGTCCGCGCGGGTGTTCTCCCTGCCACGCGCACGGGCGCGGGGCTTCCTGCCCCGCGTCGGCGGTTCAGCGCTCCGACCGTCGGCGGCTCGTCCCATCTCATCCTCCGCCAATGCCGACCCCTCCCAACGTCCACTCCTCCACCAACTCCGGTCTCATCCTGCTCTCCACAGCCCATCCCACGTCAACGGCCCTCTCAATACCCCCCGGATACCCGCCTCATCCCGTCCGCCGCACGCCGTGTACCCGCTCACCTCACCCGGCCTCCACGGTGGGGGAGTCGAGCAGGTCCTGCAGGTCGAAGCCCGCGAGCGCCTCGATCCCCGGGAGGTGGGTGAGGTCGAAGTGGATCGGAGTCACCGCGATCCTACCGGCGGCCACCGCGGTGAGGTCGCTGCCGGGCTCCTCGTGGAAGCCGGGGTCGTCCCCGTAGATCCAGTAGCGTCGCCGCGCCGGGGGCCCGGCCTCCTCGCGCTCGAGCTTGAGCTCGTCGCGGTAGATCCGCTTGCCGAGCCTCGCCACCTCGACCCCACTGGGCTCGCCCGCGGGGACATTGACGTTGAGCAGCGTGCCCGGGGGCAGGGGCAGGACCTCCAGGCGCTCGACGAGGCGCGCGACGAAGCGGGCGGCCACGGCGAAGTCGAAGCCGCCGTGGAAGCGGTAGTCGAGCGCCCGTGCGCGGGACTGCTGGGAGACCGCGATCGCGGGCAGCCCCAGCACCACCCCCTCCAGGGCGGCGGCCACCGTGCCCGAGTAGGTGATGTCGTCGCCGAGGTTGGCCCCGTGATTGATGCCCGACACGACGAGATCGGCCTGGAAGTCTTCCACGGCCCCCAGGCTGGCGAGGCGAACGCAGTCCACGGGGGTGCCGTCGGTGGCATACCCCACGGTGCCATCGGGGAAGGGGACCTCTTCGACCCACAGCGGCCGGCGCGTCGTGATCGAGCGGGCCATCGCGGAGCGGTTGCCGTCGGGGGCAATCACCGCGAGGCGCACATCGGCTAGCGCGGCCAGCGCGGCGCGCATCGCCAGCAGCCCCTCGGCCTCGATCCCGTCGTCGTTGGTGAGCAGCACATTGAGCGCCATCCACCCCCAGGATAGGTGCCGCACGCGACGTAGGATCAGTGAGCCGTCAGCAGCTCGACGTCGCGCCCTTGTGCCAGTGCGTGGAGTCCCGCGTCGAAGGTCACCACACATACCCCCCGGCGCCGGGCGAGCGTCAGCAGATGCGCGTCCGTCACCTGGCGGTAGCCGACCATCGTCGGAACGTCGCTGTCGCCGAGCGACACGTCGTCGGCGAGGAAGCGGTGGCCATCGATCGCGCGCAGCGCCGCGAGCACCGCACGCGCCGCCTCAACGCCGATCGCGCTCGGGAGAACCTTGGGATTGGAGGACACCCGCACGAAGCCGCTCTCCGTGAGCGGGCAGGTCGCCCAACCGTGCGGGCTGTGCTCAGCGAACCAGGTGCGCATCCGGACGTGGTGCACGTGCGAGTCCCACGCCAGCGCGACCAGTGCGTTGACGTCCGGCAGCCCCACCGCTGGCGTCAATCATCCTCGAGCGCGCGCCGCACCATCTCGGGGGTGATCGCCGGGGTGCCGGCGGGCACACGGATCACCGGCAGGCCGTCCGCGGTCTCCACCCTCGCCGGCGTCAGCCCCCGGCGGGCGAGCTCGGAGATGACGGCCCCGAGCGAGCGCCGCTCGCCCGCGGCCAGCTCCCGCGCAGCCGCAACGATGTCGTCGTCGATCTGGAGGGTCGTACGCACAGAACTGATGCTACCGCATCAACGCATCAGATTCGGGGGACGGCAGCTTCAGGAGCTCGGGCAGGGAGGTCGTAGGAGACCGACGCCAGCGCCAACCCATGTGCGGGAGCGGTGAGGCCGGCCTCGGAGCGGGGCCAGCCCTCCAGCAGCCGCCTGAAGTCCTCCACGGTGCGCCGGCCGCCGGCGACCTCGAGCATCGTGCCCACCAGCACCCTGTTCATGTGGCGCATGAACGTGTCCGCCTCGATCCAAAACTCCAGCAGCTCCTCCTCCGTGCGCCACTCCGCCCGCAGCACCTCCCGCTCGAAGCGCACGTGCTCGGTCTCCGTGGGCGTGAACGCCGTGAAGTCGTGGCGCCCCGGGAGCGCGCGGGCGCACTGGCTGAGCAGGTCGCGGTCAATGCGGCTCGGCCACCACAGGGCGCTCCCGCGCGTGAACACCCCGCGCTCCCTGCGGGCCAGTACCCGATAGCAGTACGTGCGGCTGCGCGCGTCCCGACGCGCGTCGAACCCCTCCGGGGCGGGCTCCGAGGCGAGCACCGCGATGTCCGCGGGCAGCAGCGTGTTCAGTCGCACCGGATCAACCGCCTCATGGGCGTAGCTTGCGACCTGCCCCCACGCGTGCACCCCCCGGTCGGTGCGCCCCGCCACCGTCAGCCCCAGCGGCTCCCCATCCACGCCCCGCTCGCCGAGGATCGTTCGCAGCACCCCCTCCACCTCCTCCTGCACCGTGCGCAGCCCCGGCTGGCGCGCCCAGCCAGCGAACTCGCTTCCGTCGTACTCGAGGGTGAGCTTGGTGACCATCGGCGAGGCAATCCTACGCACCCCATACGCGGGGCACGGAAGCCCCGCGCCCCTGCGCGTGGCGTGCACACCACCCGCGCGGACGATCCCAAACGACTCCAATCCATAACCCCGGGACCCGCGGCCTCCGGGCCCAGCCGGAGTCCGTCAGACCAGCTCGAGGAAGACCATCTCCGTCGCGTCCGAGCGGCGCGGGCCGAGCTTCAGGATGCGCGTGTACCCCCCCGGGCGGTCCACGTAGCGGGGGGCCACCTCCACGAACAGGCGGTGCACCGCGAACTTGTCCTGCGCCAGCGCCGCCAGCGCCTGGCGGCGGTTGTGCAGATCGTCGCGCTTGGCCAGCGTAATCAATTTCTCGATCTCCGGCTTCACCGCCTTCGCCTTGGCTTCCGTGGTCTTGATCCGCTCGTGCTCCAGAACCTCCTTGGTGAGGTTCATCAGCAGCGCCTTGCGGTGCGCCGAGTCGCGGCTCAGCTTGTTGCGGGTCTTCTGGTGTCGCATGGTCGGTTGGGGAGTGTAGAGCCTCCCGCGACCCCCCGTGCGGAGCTCCGGGACAGGTCCCAGAGCCCGCCGGCCGATCGCGGTGTGTGTGGGAGGGCCTCTCAGTCCTGGCGCAGGTGCAGCCCTCGCGCTTCCAGAGTTTCGATGACCTCGTCGATCGACTTCTTGCCGAAGTTGGGGATCGCGTTGAGCTCCGCCTCCGACTTGGAGATGAGGTCCCCCACCGTCTGGATCCCCGCCCGCTTGAGGCAGTTGTAGGAGCGCACCCCCAGCTCCAGCTCCTCGATCAGGATGCTCCACTCCTCGCCCTGCAGCGCCGCCTGGCCGCCCCCGCCCACCGCGAGGCCGTGGCCGTCGAGCTGCCCGCCCGGGGAGGCCCGCAGCTCCTGGATGCGGTCCGCGTCCGTGAAGATCGCCAGCTGGGAGATCAACAGCTCCGCCGCCTCCCGCAGCGCCGCCTGGGGCTCGATCGAGCCGTCCGTCTCGATGTCCAGCGTGAGCTTGTCGAAGTCCGTCTTCTGGCCCACCCGCGCCTGCTCTACCGCGTAGGCCACCCGCCGCACCGGGGAGAAGATCGAGTCGATCGGGATCACCCCAATCGGCTGGTCCGGGGACTTGTTCTCCTCCGCCGGCCGGTACCCCCGGCCGCGGCCGATCGTCATGTATAGCTCGAGCTTCGTCTTTTTCTCGAGCGTCGCGATGTGCACGTCCGGGTTGAGGATCTCAACCCCCGCGGGGAGGTCGATGTCCTTCGCGGTGATGTCACCGGGACCCGTGACCACCAGCGGCGCCTCCACCTCCGTGGCGTCGGAGTGCATCCGGCACACGATGCCCTTCAGGTTGAGCACGATGTCCGTCACGTCCTCCTTCACGCCGGGGATGGTCGAGAACTCGTGGGCCACCCCCTCGATGCGCACGCTCGTGACCGCGGCCCCCGCCAGTGAGGAGAGCAGCACGCGGCGCAGCGAGTTGCCGAACGTGTAGCCGAACCCGCGGTCGAGCGGCTCGATGGTGAACGTGCCGCGGTTCTGCTCCACGGACTCGCTTGTGATCCTGGGGATTTGGAAGTCGAGCATCAGGGTCCTAACCTCGTTGTGATCTCACGCCAGCATCCGGCCGGACACCGGCTCCATGGCATCGCCGTCACGCGCGAGCGGGGGCGATGCCGGCAAGGCTCTTACTTCGAGTACAGCTCGACGATGAGCTGCTCCTGCACCGGCGCCGCCACCTCGCGCCGCTCCGGCCTGCGCAGCACCTTGGCGGTGAGCGACTCGTGATCCGCCTGCAACCATGCCGGGATCTGCCCCGTCAGCTCCGTGGCGTCCCTCACCACCTGGGTGGCCGGGGTCCCCGCCTTGATCGCGATCACCTCGCCCGGGCGCACCTGGTAGCTGGGGATGTTCACCCGCCGCCCGTTGACCGTCCAGTGGCCGTGGCGGATCAGCTGGCGGGCCTGGCGCCGGGAGGCGGCGAAGCCGAGGCGCACCAGGACGTTGTCAAAGCGGCACTCCAGCAGCGCCAGCAGGTTCTCGCCCGTGATCCCCGGCTGGCGGGAGGCCTTCTCGTAGTAGCCGTGGAACTGCTTCTCCAGCACCCCGTAGTAGCGGCGGGCCTTCTGCTTCTCCCGCAGCTGCAACCGGTACTCGCTCTGTTTCTGGCGCCCCCTGCCGTGCTCCCCGGGCGGGTAGGAGCGGCGCTCCACCCCGCATTTGTCGGTCAGGCAGCGCTCCCCCTTGAGGAACAGCTTCTGCCCCTCCCGGCGGCACTGCTTGCACTGTGGGCTTGAGTCGCGCGCCATTAGCTAGACCCTACGCCGCTTGCGGGGGCGGCATCCGTTGTGGGCCTGCGGGGTCACATCCTTGACGCCCGTCACATCCAGGCCCGCCGCGGAGAGCGAGCGGATCGCCGTCTCCCGGCCCGAGCCCGAACCCTTCACGTAGACCTCCACCTTCTGCAGGCCCTGCTCGATGCCCTTGCGCGCCGCCGCGTCCGCCGTGACCTGGGCGGCGAAAGGGGTGGACTTGCGCGAGCCCTTGAAACCCGCCCCGCCGGCGGACTCCCAGGCGATCACGTTGCCCTGCACGTCCGTCAGCGAGACGATCGTGTTGTTGAACGAAGTCTTGATGTGCGCCTGCCCCACCGGAATGTTCTTCTTGGGCTTGCGCCGCCCACGGGCGCGCTTGGGGGCGGCCATCAGTGATCCGCGAGCCATCCAGGCCCGCGTCCCGAGTCGATCGCACGGCCTCCAGCCGTGCTTGACCGTGAGCGCTCCGCGCTCACTTCTTACCTGCCTTCTTCTTGCCCGCCACCTGCATCCGCTTGGGGCCCTTGCGCGTGCGCGCGTTGGTCTTCGTCTTCTGGCCCCGCACCGGCAGGCCGCGGCGGTGGCGCAGGCCGCGGTAGCACGCGATCTCCTGCAGCCGCTTGATGTCCTGGGAGCGCTCCCTGCGCAGGTCGCCCTCCACCGTGAGGTCGCGGTCGATCGCGTCCCGCAGGCGCGACACCTCGTCCTCGGTGAGGTCCCGCACGTAGGTGTCCGGGCTCACCTTGACCTCCGCGAGCAGCTTGTTGGCCGTCGAGCGCCCGATGCCGAAGATGTAGGTCAGCCCGATCTCCGAGCGCTTGTTGAGGGGCAGGTTGACCCCCGCGATGCGTGCCACTAGATCACCACCACCCCATCTGGTGAGACTCGGGGATCGTCAGGCAAGGACGCAAGGAGGGGACAGTGGCCACCCACGGACCCGACCGAGGACGCAGCATGGCGATCATCCGAGGCCACCAGATCAGCCCTGCCTCTGCTTGTGGCGCTTGTTCTGGCAGATCACCAGGACCGCCCCGTGGCGGCGGATGACCTTGCATTTTTCGCACATCGGTTTCACCGACGGTCGTACCTTCATGATCCCTTTCGGCTGGTCCGGCGATCCGGCTCTGGCAGCCGGGGCGGCTGCCGCTACCTGATCGAGGATACGCCCGCAGCGCGAAACGCTTTCGCCTGCAAGCGGGACGATCGATCGTAGCACAGGCGCCGTTTGGGCCGCATCGCAGGAGGTCCGGCAGGGGCTCAGCTCGCGCCTGCGGTCACCTGGGTGCGCGGCGCGGATTCCCCGGCCGCGGCGTCCTCGGCCCGCGGGCCCTGGGCGTCCTCCTGGAGGTGCCACGGGGTGAGGATCCGGGGCCCATCGGCGGTGATCGCCACCGTGAACTCGAAGTGGGCGGCGGGGGAGTCGTCTTGAGAGAAGATCGCCCAGCCGTCGCCCGCCATCCGCACCGCCGCCCGCCCCGCGGTGGTCATGGGCTCGATCGCCAGCACCATCCCCTCCTCCAACAGGGGGCCCTTGCCGGGGCGCCCATAGTTGGGGACCTGGGGGTCCTCGTGCATGCTGCGGCCCACCCCGTGGCCGACGAGGGAGCGGATCACCGAGAGTCCCGCCCCCTCGATGACCAGCTGGATCGCATGGGAGACGTCGCCCATGCGGTTGCCCACCCGGCACTGCTCCACGCCCGCGAACAGCGCCTCCCGGGTGGCGCCCAGAAGGTTCTGCTCGCGCGGGCCGATCTCCCCAACGGGGAACGTGCGCGCAGCGTCCGCCACCCACCCGTCGAGCGTGACCCCCACATCGATCGAGATGATGTCCCCCCGCCGCAGGCGGTAGCGCCCGGGGATGCCATGCACGACCATCGCGTTGGGGGAGGCGCAGATCGAGCCGGGGAAGCCGCGGAAGCCCTTGAAGGTGGGAGTCGCCCCGTGGGAGCGGATGAAGCGCTCCGCGGCGGCGTCCAGCTCCTCGGTGCGCACCCCCGGGCGGATCCTGCTCTCCAGCAGCTGGAGGGTCTGCACCTGGATCGCGCCCGCCGCCGCCATCTTCTCGATCTCCGCCGGGCTCTTCTTGATGATCACGAAATCCAGCTTAGCTTGGCGGGGCCTGGCCGGGCCACTTGGCGGGGCCTGGCCGGGCCACTCGGCGAATCCCGGCGGGCCACTCGGCGGAGCCCGGCGGGCCACTCGGCGGAGCCCGGCGGGCCACTCGGCGGAGCCCGGCGGGCCACTCGGCGGAGCCCGGCGGGCCACTCGGCGAATCCCGGCGGGCCACTCGGCGGAGCCCGGCGGGCCACTCGGCGGAGCCCGGCCGAGCGGCAGGCCAGGCGAAGCCGGCCGGTGGGCTAACTCAGAGCTTGTCCTCCAACCGCAGCGTGGCGACGGTGGCGCGGATGTGGGCGTGGACCTCGTTGGGGGTGCGGCTGCCGTCGAAGCGGCGCAACAGACCGACACGCTCGTAGTAGCCGATCAGGGGCTCCGTCTGGGCGTGATACACCTCCAGGCGGCGGCGAATCGTCTCCTCGCGGTCGTCCTCCCGCTGGATCAGGCGGGAGCCGTCCTGGTCGCAGACCCCCTCGTGCTTGGGGGGGTCGAGCTCCACGTGGTAGATGTGGGTGGGGTTCTTCACGCACACCCTGCGCCCCGCCAGGCGGCGCACCACCTCGTCGTCCGCCACCTCGATCAGGAGCGCCGCGGTGAGCTGTCGATCGAAGGCCCCCAGCGCCTTTCCCAGCGCGTCCGCCTGGGACTCGTTGCGGGGAAAGCCATCGAGCAGGAACCCGTCGCGGGCGTCGGCGGCGCCGATGCGCTCGGTGATCATGCCCACGATCACCTCGTCCGGGACCAGATCCCCCGCCTTCATGTACCGCTGTGCCTCCCGCCCCAGCTTGGTGCCCTCGGCCACCTGGGCGCGCAGCATGTCGCCCGTGGAGATGTGCGCCAGGGTGAAGTCCGCCTGCAGGCGGTCCGCCTGGGTGCCCTTGCCCGCGCCCGGGGGGCCGAGCAGGATCAGGTTGAGCTCGGACAAGTGCCCGAGGTTACTTCAAAAAGCCCTCGCGCTCGTGCGGGAGGGGGGCAGGCCCCCCTCCCGGCCACCCCCTAACGTCTACTTCAAAAAGCCCTCGTAGCTGCGCATCATCAGCTGGGCCTCGAGCTGCTTAATCTCTCGCGCGGGAGGGGCAGGCCCCCTCCCAGCCTCCCCCTAGGACGAGGGCTACTTCAAAAAGCCCTCGTAGCTGCGCATCATCAGCTGCGCCTCCAGCTGCTTCATTGTTTCCAGGGCCACCCCGATCACGATCAGCAGCGAAGTGCCCCCGAGCTGGAGGTTCACGTGGGTGCGGTCGAACAGGATCGTCGGCAGCGCCGCCACGGCCGCGAGGAACAGGGCGCCGGGGAACGTGAGCCGCGCGAGGATGCGGTCGAGGAATTCCGCGGTGGGCCGCCCGGGCCGCACACCCGGGATGAATCCCCCGTACTTCTTGAGGTTGTCCGCCTGATCGACCGGGTTGAAGGTCACCGCTGTGTAGAAGTACGTGAACACGATGATGAACAGCGACTCGCCCACGATGTAGTGCCAGCCGTTGGGCGAGAAGAAGTCCGAGATCTGCTGGCCCCAGTGGGTGTGCACGAGCTGCCCGATGGTGGGCGGGAAGGCCATGATGCTGGCGGCGAAGATCACCGGGATCACCCCGGCCATGTTCACCCGCAGCGGCAGGTAGGTCTGGCCGCCCTCGCTCATCCGCCGCCCGATCACCCGCTTGGCGTACTGCACCGGGATCCGCCGCTGGCCCTCCATCACGAACACGATCGCGGCCACCACGGCGAGCACCATGAAGGGCATCATCACCTTGAAGACCTGGTTCTGGCTCGTCCACCACGTCTGGATCCCCGAGGGCAGGCGGGAGACGATCGAGGCGAAGATCAACAGGGAGATGCCGTTGCTGATCCCTTTCTGAGTGATCAGCTCGCCGATCCACATCAGCAGCACGCAGCCCGCCGTGAGGCAGATCACGATCAGGAAGATGTGGGGGAAGTCGAACTTCGTCACCACCGATTCCCCCGCGTTCGCCTGCAGCGAGTGGAACAGGAAGACGTAGCCCACCGACTGGGCGAAGGCGAGGCCCACCGTCAGGTAGCGGGTGTACTGGGTGATCCGCGCCTGACCGACCTCCCCTTCCTTGGAGAGCTTCTCCAGCGAGGGCACCACCACCTGCAGCAGCTGCAGGATGATCGAGGCCGTGATGTAGGGCATGATCCCCAGCGCGAAGATCGCGATCCGCGAGAGGCTGCCGCCGGAGAAGAGGTTGAGCAGGCCGAGGATGTTCGATCCCCCGAGCTGCTTCTGGATGCTGTTGACCGCCGTCAGGTTGACCCCCGGCACCGGGATGTGGGAGCCCAGGCGGTAGATCAGCAGCATCGCGGCCGTGAAGCCGATCTTGCGCCGGATGTCCGCGACCTGGAATGCGTTGAGGATCGTGGCGAGCACTGCCGGCGAGTTTAGACCCCGGCGGCGACTCGCGCGCGGGTCTTCTCAGAATGGTCTCCGCAAACGCCCCCGGGAACGGCTTGTGCAGAAGCCCGCCGCGTTCCCGACCACGACGGCACCGTCATCAACCTCGATCGCTCGCGGGGGCGCTAGGAGCCCGCCGCATCGACCACGACGCAGCTGCCACCCGCAGCCTCGATGCGCTCGCGGGCACTGGCGCTGAAGGCGTTGGCATGGACGGTCAGCGCCTTGCCGAGATCGCCCTTCGCCAGCACCTTGACGGGGATGTCCTTACGGGTCCCGAGGCCCTTGGACTTCATCGACTCGAGCGTCACCTCCGCGCCCGCCTCGAAGCGGCTGTCGAGGTCGCCGATGTTCACGGCCTGGGTGTGGGTGCGGAAGGGCTCGAAGGGCATCGACTTCTTCATGTGGGGGCCGCGAAGCTTGCGCATGCGCATGTGGATCGGCATCTGCCCGCCCTCGAACCGCGCCCGGCTCTTGGCGCCGGAGCGCGAGCCGTAGCCCTTCTGCCCGCGGCCCGCCGTCTTGCCCGTGCCCGAGCCTTCCCCGCGGCCCACCCGCTTGCGCGGGCGGCGGCTGCCCGGGGCCGGGGCGAGGCTGTGCAGCCCGATGCGGGGCTCCTCGCTCGCGTCGCCCACCCGCTCTGCCGCGCTCACTTGCCCACCCGCTCTGCCGCGCTCACTTGCCCACCCGCTCTGCCGCGCTCACTACCCACCCGCGCTTCCCCGCTTGCCCGCGCCGACTCGCCCTCCTGGACCTCGACGAGGTGGCGCACCGCATGCAGCATCCCGCGCGCCTGGGGGCTGTCCTGCACCTCCACCGTGTGCCCGATGCGGCGCAGGCCCAGCGAGCGCAGGGTGTCGAGCTGGCGCTGGTTGGAGCCGTTGCGGGAGCGCCGCTGGATGACCGTCAGAGCAGCCATCAGGCAGGCGCCTCCCCGGGGGCCTGTGCGGCTGGTGATGTCTCCGTCTCGACCTCGGCGACCGCCTCTGAGAGCGTGGCCTCAGCGGGAGTCTCCTCGGTGGCCGGCCCGGGGGCCTCCTCGGCGGCCGGCGCGGGGGTCCCAGCGGCAGTCTCCGCGGTAGCCGGAGCGGGAGTCTCGGCCGCAGCCGACGCAGGAGTCTCCGCGGTAGCCGGTGCGGGGGTCTCGGCCGCAGCCGACGCAGGAGTCTCCGCGGTAGCCGGTGCGGGGGTCCCAGCGACAGCCTCCGGCGCGCCGTCGGGCACCCGCTCCGCGAGGCCGAGTACGCGATTGATCGAGAGGCCGCGCAGGCGGGCGACCTCCTCGGGGGTGCGCAGCCCGCGCAGGCCGGTGATGGTGGCCTTGACGAGGTTGATGGGATTCTGGGTCCCGAGGCTCTTGGAGAGGATGTCGTGGATCCCGGCGAGCTCCAGCACCGCACGCACGCCGCCCCCCGCGATCACCCCGGTGCCGGGAGCGGCGGGCTTGAGCAGGACGCGCCCCGCGCCGAAGATCCCCGTGGTCTGGTGGGTGATGGTGCTGCCGTGGCGGGGGACGCGGAAGAGGTCCTTCTTGGCGCGCTCCACGCCCTTCTGGATTGCCAAGGGAACCTCGTTGGCCTTCCCGTACCCGACTCCCACGACTTCCCGTTCGTCGCCCACCACCACGAGCGCGGTGAACGAGAAGCGCCGCCCGCCCTTGACCACCTTGGCGACACGGTTGATCTCGACCACGCGCTCCTGGAGGTCCAGGCCGGTGGCGCTGACTGAGCGATCTGAGGAGATGTATGACATAGAGAGAGAGAGAGAGGAGGGAGGGAGGGAGGGAGGGAGGGTAGTCGAGGTTGTGGAGAGCGGTTGGAGGGCGGCGGTTTGAGTGGGAGTTACCCTAGACGACTATCCCCGCCTCGCGTAGGGCCTCGGCGAAGGCGCGGACGTGGCCGTGGTAGCGGTAGCCGCCGCGGTCGAACACGGCCTCGGAGATGCCTGCGGCCTTGACCCGCTCGGCCAGCAGCGCCCCGGCACGGGCGGTGCGCTCCGCCTTTGCCAGCGGGCGCAGCTCGGGCTCATACCAATTGACAGCGGCCAGGGTACGACCGGAGATGTCGTCGATCGCCTGGGCGGAGAGCCCCTTGTTGGAGCGGAACACCGAGATCCGCGGCCGCGTGGCGGTGCCCGCGATCTTCGCCCGCACCCGGCGGCGCCGTTTGAGCCGGCGCTGGTCTTTGGTGAGGAGGGTCATGTCAACGCCCCCTCACATCAAACTCAGCTCCGCATGAGTTCGCAGAGCAAGCTGGGCAAGGACGCAAGGAGCGTGGCGTGCTGGCCGAAACGGGGATGCGAGCGAAGCGAGTGTCTCCCGGCTTCGGTACGCGAGCGACTGAGGACGCAGATCCAGCGCAGCTATGCGGGCTCATGCGCGCTTGCCCACCTTCCGGGCCACATACTCGCCCTCGTAGCGGATGCCCTTGCCCTTGTAGGGCTCGGGGGGGCGCTGCTTGCGGATGATCGCGGCGGTCTCCCCGACGAGCTGCTTGGAGATGCCTTTCACCACGATCCTCGTGGGCTGGGGCACTTCGAACTCGATCCCCGCGGGGGCCGCGATCGGGACCGGGTGGGAGTAGCCCACGGCGAGCTCGAGGTTCTTGCCCTTCAGCTGCGCGCGGTAGCCGACACCCTGGATCTCCAGGCGCTTTTCGTAGCCCGCGGTGACGCCCTGCACCATGTTGGCCACCAGCGTGCGGGTGAGGCCGTGCAGCGCGCGGTGCTCGCCGCGGTTGGTGGGGCGGGAGACGAGCAGCCGCTCGCCCTCCTGGACGACGTCGATGTCGCGGGGGATGCGCTCCATAAGCTCACCCTTCGGGCCCTTCACGCGCACCGCCTCCGGCTCGATCGCGACGGTCACGCCGCTCGGCACGGGGATGGGCTGTCTTCCGATCCTGGACATGGTTGTCTCCCGGGCCGCGTCCGCTACCAGACCAGCGCCAGGACCTCGCCGCCGACGCCGGCCGCGCGCGCGTCGTGGCCGGTCATCACGCCCCGCGAGGTCGAGACGATCGAGGTGCCCATCCCGCCCTGCACCTTGGGGATGCGCCCAGCCTGCACGTACGTGCGCTGGCCGGGCCTGGAGACGCGCTTGAGGCCGGAGATCGCGGAGCGGCGGTTGTCGGTGTACTTGAGACGGATCTCGATCACCTCTCCGGCTGCCCCGTCCGGGGCGGGACCGACCGACCACGATTCGATGTAGCCCTGCTCGACGAGGATCCGCGCCAGCTCGCCCTTGAGCTTGGAGGCCGGGATCTGGACCGTCTCATGCGCAGCGTGAATCGCGTTGCGGATGCGCGTGAGGAAGTCGGCTATCGGATCGGTCATGGACATGGGCAGGTGGTGTTAGTAGTCAGTGGTTGGGTATCAAAAATGTTCTTTGAGCTTTGTATAACAATGGTTTGACAGGCTTTTGAAAAAGAACTCGGTACAAGCCGGGCAAGGTGAGGGTGAATGTATTCTTTTTAAGTCGTGTATAACGATAGTCAGACAGAGTTTTAAAAAGGAAACCTAACCCACGGTCTCCTACCAGGAGGACTTGGTCATCCCGGGGATCTGGCCGTTGTGGGCTAGCTCGCGCAGGCAGATGCGGCAGAGCCCGAACTTGCGGTACACCGCCTTGGGACGCCCGCAGCGGTTGCAGCGAGTATAGGCGCGTGTCTTGTACTTTGGCGGCCGCGCCTGCTTGACGC
>Ga0210408_10001988_pt1 | contig 20471 bp, 16 predicted proteins | sample IncBWH4MmetaG_FD_155471 | JGI IMG/M metagenome (GOLD analysis project Ga0210408, IMG submission 155471) | Forest soil microbial communities from Barre Woods Harvard Forest LTER site, Petersham, Massachusetts, United States - Inc-BW-H-4-M | ecosystem: Environmental > Terrestrial > Soil >...
GGTCTCGGTGGACAGCTCGGCAATCAAGGCCGACGCCTGGCACCATCGGAGTGATGCGATCACGTCGTTGGCCGCGGCGATCGGCATCAGCGTAGCCCTGGTTGGGGGGAAAGGGTTCGAAGCTGCGGATGATGCCGCGGCAGTGGCGGCCGCGCTGGTCATCGCCTGGAACGGCTGGCACTTGCTGCTTCCGGCCTTGAATGAGTTGATGGACCGCTCGCCCAACCGCGAAATAGTCGAACGCATTCGCCGCATCGCCGAAGCGGTGCGCGGCGTGGATGCGGTCGAAAAATGCATGGCCCGCAAAATGGGGCATCAATACTATGTGGATATGCACGTGGAGGTGGACCCGGAGATGACCGTCCAGCGGTCGCATGAGATTGCGCATGATGTGAAGGACAAAGTGCGGACTCAGGTGCCCCGCGTGCGCGACGTGCTGGTGCACATCGAACCTTCGCGGAACAACAAGGGTTAACCCGTCTCTCTCAGTCCGGGCGGATCTGGTTGGTGCCACCACGGCACATGGGAAAGACCTTTCCTCGACGCATGAACCAAAGAGCGACCCCTCACCCCGCCCTCTCCCCTTATGAAGGGGAGAGGGAGACCCACGGCCCGAGCTTCGGCGGAGCGACAGCGTGGTTTGCGGTGTCGAAATGCGCCTTCTAAACCTGCACTCGTTATTTTCCGCTTGGCGTTTCGAGGCTGTTCCCCATTATCTCACCGCATGAAAATTGTCTTAGCTTATTCGGGCGGGCTCGACACTTCGGTCATCCTGTCGTGGCTCAAGGAAACCTATGACTCGGAGGTCATCGCATTCTGCGCCAACATCGGCCAGGAAGAGGAGCTCAAAGGCCTTGAAGCCAAGGCCAAAAGAACCGGCGCCTCCAAATGTTACATCGTCGATTTACAGGAAGAATTCGCGCGCGATTTCATTTTCCCGATGCTGCAGGCCGGCGCGGTTTATGAGAGCCAATATTTTCTGGGCACCAGCATCGCCCGGCCGCTCATCGCCAAGGGCATGATTGAAGCTGCGCGCAAGGAAAAAGCCAACGCCCTCGCGCACGGCGCCACCGGCAAAGGCAACGACCAGGTGCGTTTCGAACTCACCGCCGCCGCCCTTGCGCCCGAACTCCAGGTGATTGCTCCCTGGCGGGACGCCCGGTTTCGCGACCAGTTCCCCGGCCGCGCGGAGATGATTGCGTATTGCGAGGAGAAGAAGATTCCGATCCAGGCCTCGGCGAAGAAGCCGTATTCGATGGACCGCAACCTCCTGCACATCTCTTTCGAAGCCGGCATTCTCGAAGACCCATGGATGGACGCTTTCGCGCCGAAGAACAAGGACATGTTCAAGCTCAGCGTCGCGCCCGAGGACGCGCCGGATAAACCGGAGTATGTGACGATCGAGTTCAAAAAAGGCAACTGCGTCGCCGTCAACGGCAAGGCGCTGGCCCCGCTGGCGGTGATGCGGACGCTCAACAAACTCGGGGGCAAGCATGGTGTCGGCCGGGTTGATATGGTGGAGAACCGCTACGTGGGGATGAAATCACGCGGCGTTTATGAGACGCCCGGCGGGGCGATCCTGCATTTCGCCCATCGACAAATGGAGACGCTGACGATGGACCGCGAAGTGATGCATCTGCGCGACTCGCTCATCCCGCGCTACGCGGAGCTGGTGTATTACGGGTATTGGTTTGCGCCGGAGCGGCTGGCATTGCAGGCCTTCGTGACCGAGAGCCAGAAGAACGTCACGGGCACCGTCCGCGTGAAACTTTACAAAGGCAACCTGATGTGCGCCGGCCGCAAATCCCCGGTAAGTCTGTACAACCCGGCGATCGCAACGATGGAAGCTGACCCGACCAAAGCCTATAACCAGGATGATGCAACAGGCTTCATACGGTTGAATGCGCTAAGGTTGAAGGTGGCGGCGAAGGTGCAGCGGAAGAAGTGAGTGATAATACAGTGTTTTCGGCCTGTAAGCAACGATGTCGCTGAGGTCAGACTCGGCAGAAGGGGAGATAATTACCTTCCGGCCCATTGATTGATCTTCGCTTTGACCTCTTCAATGGGAATGCCCTCGCCGCGGTCAAGTTCTGCCAGTGCCTTTTCGACCCCTTGGCGAAACTCAAGCTCCTGGATCGCGTCGGCCAGCGTTGCATCTTTGGGCAACTTCGCTGCTACTTCCAGCAAGATCTCCCTCGTGCTCATAAGAACAATCTCATCCCATCTTCGTAAATTGCCGCGATGGCTTCGACCGGTGTCGTCACGACCCGAAGCTATTGTCCGGACGGCATTCTGGCAAGATTAAGTGCCCGATTGAGTCGAGACAGATCGGCTCGGAGACAGGCCTGACGTTTCGGGAGCCGCGCCAGAAGATCCGAAAAAGCCAACCGTATTTCCTCTCAAATGACGCCGGCTTTTTTCTTGTTTTGTTTTGCGGCGGTAAAAATGCCTAAGTCCAAGCTTTGGTTCAGCGGCGAACGCCTTGACCTTATCGCCCCTATCGATCAGGCTGGCCGCGTGGCAACACGGTTCCACTCGAAGCGCACGATCCTGGCTCTGCTGGTCCTCATAGGCGTTTTGGTGGTCACTTCTCTGGCCGCCGAGGGCGCGTCCAAACCCAACTTCATCCTCATCCTGGCCGACGACATGGGCTACGGGGACATCGGGCCGTTCGGCTCGACCAAAAATCGCACGCCGAATCTCGACCGCATGGCGCAGGAAGGGTTGCGCTTCACCAGCTTTTATGCCGCTCCGGTTTGCACGCCGTCGCGGGCGCAAATCCTCACGGGGTGTTACGCCAAACGGGTCTCGTTGCCGAATGTGTTGTCGCCCGCCGCGGCCATCGGTCTGAGCACGAACGAACACACGATCGCCGAACTGCTCAAGGCGCAGGGCTACGCGACGATGGCCGTCGGCAAATGGCACGTCGGCGATGCGCCGGAGTTCCTGCCCACGCGCCATGGGTTCGATTCGTACTTCGGCCTGCCTTACTCGAATGACATGGGCGGTCCGGCCAACCTCGCGAAGGGCAGACGGCAGCGGCGTCCGCCGCTGCCGCTGGTGCAGAACGAGCAGGTCATCGAGACCGTCACGCCCGAAGGCCAGAACCGGCTCACGGAGCGCTACACGGAGGCGGCACTGAAGTTCGTGCGCGAACACAAGGACGCGCCTTTCTTCCTTTACCTGCCGCATACGGCGGTGCATGTGCCGATTCATCCCGGCGACCGGTTCCGGGGCAAATCGCCCAATGGGCTGTACAGCGACTGGGTCGAGGAAGTCGATTGGAGCGTCGGGCGGGTGCTCGACACGGTGCGGGAACTGGGGCTGGCCGAACGCACACTGGTGATTTTTACCAGCGACAACGGGCCGTGGCTTTCGCAGGGAACCAATGCGGGCGTGGCGGGCCCGTTGCGCGGCGGCAAGGGCGGGACTTACGAAGGAGGGGTGCGCGAACCGACCATCGCCTGGTGGCCGAGCAAGGTCCCGCACGGTGGCGCCGTCGATGCTATCGCCGCCAACTTTGATTTTCTTCCCACGTTCGTGAGCCTGGCCGGCGGCACGTTGCCGCCAGACGACAAAATTGACGGCCTGGACATCTCTCCCCTGCTGCTGGGCCGGACCAAAGAATCTCCCCACCAGGCGCATTATTATTTCTCCGGCAACGCGTTGCAAGCCGTCCGCTCCGGACCGTGGAAACTGGCCGTCGCCCGCCAGAGCGAAGGCCTGGGCAAGACGGCCGCCGCCCCGGACACCGCCAAGCCGTTTACCCCGACGCTCTATAACCTCGATGAAGACATCGGCGAGAAACGGGACGTCGCCGGGCAACATCCCGAGGTTGTGAAGCGGCTCCAGGGACTGGTCGCGCAAATGGGTGCCGACCTTGGCCTCACGGCCACCGGCCCCGGCGTGCGTCCGCCCGGTCGGGTGGCCCACGCGGTCGGGCTGTGGCTGCCCGGGCAAGCCCCCGCCGCGGATGTGTTGGCCGCCCATTATGATCTCCAGTCCCTCGACAAGCTGGAGATTGGGGATGTCCTGGACCAAGCCGAAGCTCCGCAGATCGCCGGCAAAGCGCTCACCATTTCAGCGGAGGTGAGCCCCGAAGCGCCCGACGGCGTAATTATCGCCCAGGGCGGCAGTTTCAATGGCTATGCGGTGCATCTGCGCGGCGGGAAACCAGCTTTTACCGTTCGCGAAGCCGGAGACCTGGTGTCCATTTCAGCCGCCAAGACACCGGCGGCCCACTTTCGTCTGGAAGCGCGGCTGGCTCGCGATGGCGCCATGATGCTGGCCATTGATGGCAAGACGGTCGCTCGTGGCAAGGCCCCCGGTCTCATCCCGGGCCAACCCCACGAAGACTTCTGCGTCGGGCACGATAACGGCAGGCCCGTTGGGGATTACGACGGCCGGACACATTTCCGGGGCGCCATTTCGAAGCTCAAAGTCGTCGCCGAATAAAGGCGTTCACTTAGGGCCCCCCTACTCTGAGAATCTCCATTATGAACCGACGAAATTTCCTGCGCGCGGCGGCGCTTGGGAGCGTCGCCACCCTCACCACCACGACCGCGTCCGACGCCCGCGCCGCCGCCCGGTCGCAGCGGGTTAGCCGAATCAAACCCTTCGACCTGGAAGAGTTGACGATTTCCGAACTCCAGCACCTGCTGGAGAACAGCGAGTATTCCGCAGTGGATTTGACCAAAAAGTACTTGGCGCGCATCGCGGCGCTGGACCGGCGCGGCCCGGCGCTCAGGGCCGTCATCGAGCTGAATCCCGATGCGCTGGCGCTCGCGGCTGCCTCGGACAAGGAGCGGCAGGCCAAAGGCCCGCGCGGCCCGCTGCACGGCATTCCCATCCTCATCAAAGACAACATTGACACGCACGACCGCATGACGACGACCGCCGGCTCGCTCGCGCTGGAAGGGTCGCTCCCGCCACGGGACTCCTTCGTCGTGACGCAGTTGCGCGCCGCCGGGGCCGTGCTGGTGGGCAAAACCAACCTGAGCGAATGGGCCAACTTTCGTGGCGCGCTTTCGACCAGCGGCTGGAGCGCGCGCGGCGGTCAGACGCGCAACCCGTACGCGCTGGATCGCAATCCTTCCGGCTCCAGCTCCGGTTCCGCGGTGGCGGCCGCCGCCAACCTTTGCGCCGCGGCCGTCGGCACGGAAACCGACGGTTCGATTCTTTCGCCGGCATCGTTCAACGGCGTCGTCGGGATCAAACCGACCCTCGGGCTGGTCAGCCGGGCCGGCATCATTCCGATTGCGCACAGCCAGGATACCGCCGGCCCCCTGGCCCGCACAGTCACCGATGCCGCGCTCCTGTTGGGCGCGCTCGCCGGCACCGATCGGCACGACCTAGCCACTGCGGATAGTTCCGCCCAAGGGCACCGCGATTACACCGCCTTCCTCGTTCCGGGCAGCCTGCGCGGCGCCCGCCTCGGTGTTGCTCGCGCGTTCTTCGGATTCCATCCCCAAGCCGATGCGCTGATTGAGTCCGCGCTCAAGGAAATGAAACGGCTCGGTGCGGAAGTCATCGACCCGGTTGAGCTCAAGAAGATGCCGGAGCTGGAGGAGGCCGAACTCGAAGTGTTTCGCTATGAGATGAAGGCCGACCTCAATGCCTATCTCGCCGGGCTCGGCCCGACGGCGCCGGTGCGCACCCTCGAAGACATCATCGAGTTCAACGAAAAGCATCGCGAACAGGAATTGCGTTGGTTCGGCCAGGAAGAGCTGCTCAAGGCGCAAGCCAAAGGGCCGCTGAGCGAAGAGGGTTACCTCGCGGCGCTGGCCACGTGCCGGCGCCTGGCCCGCACCGAGGGCATCGATAAAGTCATGGACCAGCGCAAACTCGACGCCATCGTCGCGCCCACGTCCACGCCCGCCCACCTCACCGACTGGGTGACCGGCGATCATGGGCTGGGGGACAGCACGACACCGGCGGCCGTCGCCGGTTACCCGAGCATCACTGTGCCTGCCGGCCTGGTGTTTGGTTTGCCGGTGGGCCTCTCCTTTTTTGGCCGCGCCTGGAGCGAACCGAGACTGCTGGGAATCGCATTCGCTTTCGAGCAAGCCACCGAAGCTCGCCGGCCACCACAATTCTTGCGCAGCCTCGAGTCCTGACCGGAATCGGATCGCTCGATGACCCGATCCAATCGAGACGGATAATTGCTTGCCGGTGACAGGCAGAGTTCAGGCCAACCGGCGGTTCCTCAAGAAAATCTTTCACTTGCATCAAGCAAGAGCCGTCCTGGCCAGTGAAGCCGGTGATCAATGCCTTTTTCGGCATCACAGGGACACAATTTGGGAATTACGGCTGCAAAGCAAGCCTGGAGGCTTGTGATGGGTAGCTGGAGTGGCTGGACAATGGCCCTGACCACCCCTCCACGAATTTCAACGGCAAGTCCTCGAATGGGCTCACCGGCCCGTACGATTCGACTCGTACATTTTCCAGATGGCGGGCGGAAGCCCTCAGGAATTCGGCCACTTTAATGGACCAGGTGATCGAAATAACGTTCTCGGGCGAGCGCCCCTCCAAGGATTCCGGAGCGGCGGGGAAATTGCCGACAATCCAAAGCCGATGACCGCGCACTAAGGTTGTGCGGATACCGTCGAAGAGAGGCCGCAGCGGCTGGACAGTGTCCGGCGAGTTCATTTGTGCCTGGACCAAGTCATACCGATGGAAACGATGAAAGTTGAGCGGGGGTAGCGTCATCCATGGAGTCGGGCCACGGTAATAGCGTTCGAACGAGATTCCGTTGTGCCAGGGATACACAAAAATCAAATCGTCTGGAGCGGCAAGTTGGCCGAGCCTCACCGCAACAAGGTCCACATTGGTTTGTCTCACCTGCACCTGGCTCCACGTCAACGGCAGAGAAGAAGCAGCAAGCGCAATGACCAAAACCAGCCGCGATGGCCTCACCCAACGGGCCTGCCGCAGAGTGTCAAAGATAAGGTCCAACAGAACAGCGGCCAACCCCATCACTGCGATGTAGTACCATGGGCGGGTGGGGTAGCTGAGGAGTTTAAGGAAACAAAAACAGCCGCCGACGGCGAGCAGCAGCGCGGTTCCCGCGAAGAGGAGGAGGTCACTCTCCCGGTCGTCAGGCGGCACAGCCGGGGAACGGACCTGCCTCGGCTTGAACCGGGAACGCAGTTCGACGGCAAGGCCTGAAAAAAAGAGCAGCGTCCAGAACCAGGCGTTTGATAAGCCAGATGCCGCTAGAGTTTGGTGGAACTCCAGCCAAATTTCCCGCAGGGCCACGGGCTTGCGCACCAGCACGTCCCAACCGCGGGCGCTTCGTAGCAATGCCCAGTAGGGCAGCAAGGAGATTGCCGCAGCCACGCCGATAAGCAGCACCACGGCTGTCAGCCGCCACGCCCCACGCCGCCAGGCCACGGCAACGCCGCCCAGGCAAATCGCCAAGACCAGAGGTGGGTTGTGCAGCAAACATTGCACGCTAGCCACCGCCCCGAGCGCCGCGCTCGCAATTCGCCAACTGGTCGGCCGCTCCACTACACGCCACACCAGGCCGGCCGTCAAAACCATGAAGAAGGTGCCCAAGCCATACCCACGAACGGAGTCACCGTAAACCAAGAAGGCGCTGTTGAAGCCCAGCAACGCCAGCGAGAGCAAGGGCGGGCTGCGCCGAACCGTCCAGGTGGTCCACCACAGAGCGGCGAGAATCGAAAGACCCACCAACATACCAAACGCGCGGAAACCCCAATCACTGTTGCCGGAAGCCCACGCCACGGTGCGAATCGCCGCCGGGACCAAAAGTGGGAAGGCCTCGTGTGGAAAATGCCGAACGACCTCCCGGACTGGCGACAACGTCGCCAGTCCGACGGCCGCCGCCTCGTCGCGCCACAATGCGCCGGCCTTCACGAACCGCACCGCATGCAAACACACGATTACCGCAGTAAGAACGAGCCCCACCAGGATCTCCAGTCTGCGGCTCGGGCGGGGCGCTGTGGTCATGGTCGGTTCGGAAAAGGGTCAGCGAGTCCCCGGTCCAAGGCAAGTCCTGAAAATGCTACCTGCTGGGCCGAATCCGAACGGCTGGTTCCCGACGGTCGCTTACACCGCGAGAGAATTGCGTGCGGAGTGCGGGTACAGTCAGCGGTTGTCTTAACGAGTGGATTCCCGCGCGCCTAACTTGACGGGGTTTTGCCACTCTGTATGCTCGCACCCATCAATGGGCGTGCAGACTGCTCTTCAACCCAATCCCCAAACCAAGTTTCCGGGGCGGACACTGGCGTTTTGGGCCGAACCGGGAGCGACCCTGGCCGCCACGGGCCTGGTGGCTGGTGTGCTGGCGTTGAAGGCTCTCAACGCGGGTCCGTTGTGGCGTGACGAAACCAACAGCATCAACGTGGCTCAAATGCCTTCGCTGAGTGAATTTTGGGACAGCATGCGTTGCGAATCGTTTCCAGCGCTCTGGCTACTGCTGCTGCGGGGTTGGAGCGCTTTGGGGCTGGCAGAAAGCGATTCCGGGATCCGTGTTTTGGGGTTGGTGGTGGGACTGCTCTTTCTAGGTTGCCTCTGGCTTTATTCCCGGTGGATCCACGGGCGCGCGCCAATCCTGAGCGTGGCCCTGCTCGGAAGTTTGCCGGCGTTCGTCAACATCGCAGGGGCCAATCGCGCCTATGGGCTGGCAATGTGCCTCCTCGTGCTGAACTTCGGCATGCTCTGGCGGTACTTGGAGTCGCCAACCCGTTCGCGGGCGGTGCTGGCGGCCCTGGCCAGCCTGCTCTTCGTGCACACTGTGTATTACGACGAGATTTTTCTTTGCGCGATGCTGGCGGGAGCGTGCGGGGTAGTGCTCCGGCGGCGCCAATGGAGGACGCTGGGGACGTTGGTGGGAATTGGCCTTGCCGCCGGGTCATCGACGATGATCTACTGGCCGAACCTGCGCCGCGCGGCTCACTACGTGCCTATGATCCAGGTGCCGTTTACCTTGCCCGACCTTTGGAAGAAGCTCAGCCAGGCCGTGGCAGCCCAAAGCAGCGCTCATTCTCCCGGGCCCTCGGCTTCAGGCATCTGGATCTGGATGATACTTTTGCTAGCAGGAACAGCGGCGGCCGTTTTGGTTCAGTTTGGGCCCGGACGATCTGCAACCGAGCGGACGACCAGCCTGGGCGGCGACACGGGTGACGCGGCTCGTGCGGACCTAGCCCTGTTCAGCGGTGTCAGCATGCTAGGCGGAGTCACTGGGTACTTCTTCTTCCTGCTCAAGCTCCATTACCCGACCGAGCCGTGGTATTATCTTGGCTTGCTCACTTTATTGGCGATTTCGCTGGATGGGGTGCTGGGTGCGGCCTGGCCGGTGTGGCGGCCGTGCGGCATGCTGCGCACCGGGTTCCTGGTCTTGATGATTGGGAGCACATCGGGCGCGGTTTGGGAGGAAGCACACACGCGGCAGAGCAACGTGGACCTGGTTGCCGCCGCGCTGCAAAAGAACGCGCAGGAAGGAGACCTTATCGTGGTGCAAGGAGCCTGGGAGGGGATCACGTTTGACCGCTATTACCGGGGGCGAACCCGCTGGGTGACACTGCCTCCGATCAACTCGCACAAGGTGCATCGTAACGACCTGGTATGGGAAAAATTGAACCAGCCTGAACCGATCGCGCCGGTGCTGACCGAACTCAGCGACACGTTGCGAGGCGGGAAGCGCGTCTGGGTCGTAGGTCAAGTCGGGGATGCCAACCGAAACCGCACGCCATCCCCGCTCCCACCACCTCCCAATCTGCCGACCAAATGGTATCTTGGGCCTTACTCACAGTACTGGTGCGCGCAGGTGATCTCACAACTTGTCGTGTCGGCGGGGCCAGCGCAATTCGTGCCGGTACCGGTCGAGCGGCCCGTGAACTTTCAGGAGAATCTTCCGCTCCTGCGATTTCCCGGATATCAGCCCGCCGACAGGCCTTAGTCCGAGCAACGCATAATCAGGTGAGTATAGGGAATGCGAAGCAAGTCATGCCTCAGGCACGGCTCTATCCTGGGAAACAAGGCTGACGCCAGCCGCAAATACTCCGGCATGGTGCGAACGAACTTGCCGCGATCATTACTGAGCATCCAGCGGGCGATTCGGGATTGGTCCCGAACATAGCAACCGTCATAGGTAATGAGGCGGCCGCCGGGACGCAACGCCCGATGCGCAAGACCGAACAATTTCGCGGCGCGTTCATCGTCCAGGTGATGAAGCACCCCCGTAGCCATAACCAGGCTGAAGGTTCCGTGCTCGCGCTCGAGGGTGGCCAAACCAACGTCGTTGCACAAGAAACGACCTTTGCTCCCAAACCGCTTTCGGGCGGAAGCGATGTATGCTGGACTGAGGTCCAGGCCCGTGTAGTCCACCTGCGGCAGGTACTCCAGGATGTCCGCCGGGCCACAGCCGATATCCAGGACCTTGTCACCGGAGACGGGTTTCACGTAATCAGACAAATAACGTCGCCAAGCGCTTTCACCCCCCACGATTCTGGTGAACAGCTTATAGCCGGCCGGGCAACCCAGCACGCGCGAAAGTTGGTGGATAAAGTTCATGCCACCGCGCCCACGAAAGGCGCAAGGACGGTAGATCGCACGCCCGGGAACTCCAGAACCGCCTCAATCACCTGGTCCTGCTGGGCCTGGGTGAGGCTATTGTAAAAAGGCAAGCGCACCAGGCGATCGCTCTTCTCCGCCGCTACCGGGCAAGCATCGGCCCGCGCCCCCATGCGCTGGCCCATCAGGGAAAGGTGCAGCGGCAAGTAGTGGAAAACGCTCAGGATGCCTCGCGACTTCAAAAACGCGATGAGGGCCTGCCGTTTTTCCAATGACGGCAGGAGCAAGTAGTACATGTGGTAGGCTTGTTCGCAATAGGGAGGCACGACGGAGCACCCAATTCCCCGTTCGCCCGCCCAGCCTCGCAAGTGGCTGTCGTAACAATCCCAAATCCGCCGCCGCTGGGTCTGGATGTTCTGCCAAACTTCCAATTGGGCATAAAGGAATGCCGCCAGAACGTCGCTCATCACGTAGCTGGAGCCGATATCCACCCAGGAATATTTGTCCACTTGTCCCCGGAAAAACCGGCTACGGTCCGTTCCCTTTTCGCGGATGATCTCCGCTCGCTCGACATAGCCGGAGTCGTTGACCAGCAACGCCCCGCCTTCTCCGCAGGTAATATTCTTAGTCTCGTGGAAACTTTGGGTAGCCAGGCAGCCAAAGGTCCCCAGCCAGCGGCCCCGGTATTTACCGAACAGGCCGTGGGCGTTGTCTTCCACGACCGGGATACCGTAGCTGGCGGCGAGGTCCAGGATTGCGTCCATCTCGCAGCCGACACCCGCATAATGCATCACCGCGATGGCCTTGGTCCGGGGCGAGATGAGGGCTTCCAACCGCGTTTCGTCCAGGTTCAACGTGTCGGGCCTGATATCGGCGAAAACGATCCGCGCTCCCCGCAGGGCGAAGGCATTGGCGGTGGAAACAAAGGTGAACGAAGGGACAATGACTTCGTCCCCCGGTTGGATGCCGAGAAGCAACGCGCACATCTCCAGAGCGTGAGTGCAGGAGGAAGTCACGAGCGCCTTCTTTACCCCCAGCACCTGCTCGAGCAGTTCATGGCACTTTTTAGAATAAGTCTGGTCTCCGGCGATCTGGCCAATCGTCATCGTCCGGAAAATATGTTCCAATTCCCGGCCCACAAGGGACGACTGGTTAAAGGGGATTGAGAAGTTCTGGAACATGATGTCAGCGACCTAGAGTGAGGGAAAGGCCGTTTAGAGCCTCGGCCGCACAAACGGGAGGGCCCCCTTCCAATTGAACGTCGGTAACCAGGATTGTTCCGTCCGCGGTCAACACTACCGCACCTGTCTTCGGACGTACTTCCACCACGCGACCCGGCACGCGCCCGATATAGTTGCGTTGTGAGGGAAGCATCTCTGCTTTCCAAATCGTAAGCTTCTTGCCCTGGAGCCAAGTATAGGCCCCAGCATAAGGCACCCCAACGGCCCGGACCAGATCGAAGATGTTTTTTGTCGGCGCGTGCCAGTCTATCTGATTATCGGATGGAAGGCGGCGGCAGGTATAGGTGGATCGAGAATGGTCTTGTTTCCGGCGAGGCGCGGAGCCGGCAATCAAGGCGGGCAGATTTCGCTCCAACAGGCGCAAATAAGTTGCGGTTACGCGATCGACCATGCTGGCAATCGTCTCGTCGCTCGCAATTTCCACCCGCTCCTGATCGACGATGTCTCCGGTGTCGATTCCATCCGCGATCTCGAAGAGCGTAACTCCAGTGTGGTCTTCCCCGTTAATAATCGACCAAACCGTCGGCGAAAAGCCCCGGTAGGCCGGGAGCAGCGAATCATGAAAGACGAACGCGCCGAGGCGTGGCTTTTTGTAAACCTCCATTGGGATCAAGAACCGCCAACTGACTACCAACATAAGGTCCACAGTTGCATCTTCCCAAAACGGCTTCAAGCTAGCAGCCGTGAGCTGGCGGGTCTCGAAAAAGGACCCTTTCCGGGCGAGAGTGCATTCTCGGATTTGTTCAAAGAAGAGTGGTTCTCCGGGCTCTTCTCGGAAACTAAAGACGGCCAGATCCCAGTCCGGCACCAGATCGGTCAGCTTCTTCAATACGGCCAGCCCACGGCGAGTTGCACAAAGCAGCGCGATTCTCATGATCGATCGATCGCAACCTGCCTCGGGGTTTGCTGGCCAACGACGTAGGTTGGACGCTCCATCATTCGGAAATGCATTCGGGCCAGGTACTCCCCAATAATACCCAGAGCGACGAGTTGCGCCCCGGAGAAAATGGTTATGATCGAGGCGAGGAACGAAAATCCCGGCACACTTGTCCCAAAGAGAAAAAACCGGCCAACGACATAAAGCAGAACCAGGGCGCCGAACCCTGTGCACCCCAACCCCAGAAGGTTGGCGAACTGCAGGGGCAAGGTTGAGAACCCCGTCATCATGTTCATTGCATGGGTGACGAGCTTGCGGAAGGTATAGTTGGAAGCGCCAGCCGCGCGGGGATCGTGCCTGACTTTGATCGCAGCAAATCGAGTGGTGGCCCACGTCAATACGACATCGATCGAAACAAACGGACTGTGGTAATTGGCGAAGGCGTCGCGGGCCTGGGCGCGAAAGGCGCGGAAGGCTGACACATGCCGCGCCGTTTCGACGCCCATCGAACTGCGGAGGGCCAGCTTGGTCAGTTCCGAACTGATATCCCTCAACAGTCCGTGCTGCTGTTGTTCGGGGAAACCATAGACCACATCGAAGCCCTTAGCCAGCTTTGTGAGCAACTTGGGGATCTCTTCTGGCGGATGCTGCAGGTCATCATCCATCGTCACGATGACTTGGCCCAGGGCCGCGCGAATCCCGCAAAGCAGCGCATTGTGCTGTCCATAATTCCGCATCAGGTTGATGCCTCGGACCCAGGGATGGTGGGTGGAGAGGTCCTCGATAGCGAGCCAGCTCTGGTCGCGGCTGCCATCATTGATTAACAATAACTCGTATTGGTCGGTGAGATGAGCCAGTACCGGTGCTAATCGCTCAACCAAGGCTGCCAGGATCGACTGGCTGTTGTAAACCGGCACGACCACGGAAATGGAACTAAAAGTCTTCAATCCCTCGGCTATCACCGGCTGTTCGGATACTACATTGCGCTCAACACGAGGACTGGTGGTTGCCGCCTGATCGCAGAGCATCGCTCTGCCTGCGGAAATACCGGGTTCCGCAGCCAGAACCACGTTCTGCGTTGCGCTACCGCCGATTCCTGAGATGTTCGCTAAAGACATAGACAAGTTCGATTCAGTCCGTGGTTTTGCACTGCGACGGCGCCAAGCACCGGCCGCACGAACCACAATCCTCGATTAGTTCTGCCGTCTCTCACAAGTAAGGTCTCCGGGAATGAGTGTTTTCCCGGTTTTTACAAGCAGGTTGTGTTCCCCATGTGGGATAAACCGAGCTTTGGCCGTCGAACCCGTTCGGTTTTGGCTTTCGACGGAGTTCAATTCGGAGGTTGCCGAGGCTGAAACTCGTTCGCTTTCCAGGCGCTTGGGGGCGCCGTGTCCATTTTTATTACACACGAGATACTCCGCATTGACACCCTGGTATCAGAGCACGTCTTGTGGAACATCACCTATGGCGGTGTGAGTTGGCCGGAGGCATCGACCGGTGAATCCCTTGGTCGAAATTCGGGACTTCCCCGAATTGTGAGTTCAATGAAAATGAATTAAGTAGGACCCAGCTTTAACGAGCTGTGGGCAAGAACGCGCTTTAACAAACTCGAAAGGTAGCGGGTTCTTGGCACAGCTTCCGGGCGGCCCACAAGTGAGGCTGCCCATTTTTTTGGAGTGGAGCCGGCTGTCGGGATTGAACCGACGACCCGCAGTTTACAAAACTGCTGCTCTACCACTGAGCTAAGCCGGCACTGCCACTGGAACATCGTTCACTTTCAAAACCGAGGTGTCAAGCGTGAGGAGCGTGGGGAGGAAAGAAGCGGCCCGGCATTCACCGGGGCCGCTTCCAACCCACTATGAAAGGCGGGCGGAGCCTTTATTTGTCAGCCCCGCCCGAACCCATGATGATGTAGGCAGCGAAACCTACAGGCATTTCGGGCTGCATACTTTGTGCCAATTCTCAAAGCTTGAGGCGGAAACCGAAACGATTCACGAGAGCGGTGAGGGCAGGCAGAACCGTGGCACAACCGGCCGAGCGGGCGATGGCGCAAGCCAGGCTGGGCTGAGCGAGTGAGGCGTAGGCGTCATCGAGGTGAAACCAGTCCAAGGCCGAAGGAAGCATCTCTGGAAGCAGGTAGGACAACAGGACATTTTGGCCAGCAACCGCACACGGTTTGGCCAGTTTTGCGACACTGCTTTTTGGACGCACGTCGGCCACGAGATAGAACAGGAGCCAAAGCCCTGCAGTGACAGCGCACGCCTAGAGGCACCACAAAGGTGTGGCGTTATTTTTATTGACCTCAGTGTTCCGCCCGCTTGGTGACGGGGGCCGGCTGGCCATCCACTCCGGGCGGCGGCTGTTGAACGGCGTACTGATCGTCGTCCTTGACCTCCTTTTTCAAGCGGTAGAGCTCGGCCTTAAGTTCCGCGACGGTCTTCTTCTGAGCGGGGTCATTGTAGAGATTGTGGAGTTCGTCCGGGTCTTTGACCAGGTCGTACATTTCCCACTGCTCTTTTTTCCAGAAGTAAATGAGCTTGTGGGTCGTGGTGCGAACGCCGTAGTGGGCGCGGGTGTTGTGGTCGCCGGGGTCGTGATAATAGCGGTAGTAGTAGCTGGTGCGCCACTGGGCGGGGGGCTGGCCTCTGAGGAGCGGCACGAGACTGCGGCCCTGCATGTCGCCGGGCACGGGCAGACCGGCGATGTCCATGAAGGTAGGCGCGAAGTCGGGGTTTATGGCCAGGTCATTCTGCACACTGGCGGGCCTGGTGACGCCGGGCCAACGGACGATAAACGGCATTTTGACCGAGGCCTCGTACATAAAGCGTTTATCGAAAAGCCCGTGGTCGCCAAGGAAGAAGCCTTGATCGCTGGTGTAAATGACCACCGTATTAGTGGCCAGTCCATTTTGGTCGAGCCAATCCAGCAAACGGCCTACGTTGTCGTCGATGGATTGAACGCAGGCCAGGTAATCCTGGAGGTAACGCTGGTACTTCCAGGCATTCAGGGAGGCACCGGTCAGTTTTTGTGGTTTGCCATCGGTTTCGACCTCGACCTCGGACGGTTTGACGTTCAGCCATTGATTGCGTTCGGGGCCTTTCAGTTCGGCCGGCGGGGTGAGTTTCAGGTCACGGCGGGTCAGGTCGTAGAATACTTTTTGAGTGCATTCGCGGATGGCATCGCTGCGGGTCGAGTAATCATCGTGGAGGGTTGGGAGTTCGGGGATTTGTTTGGAGGCAAACATGGCGCGGTGCTTTTCGTCGGGTTCCCAGGGCCGATGGGGGGCCTTGTGGTGGCACATGAGAAAGAACGGCTTGTCCTTGGGACGGTTTTTAAGGAAATCGATCGCCAGGTCGGTGATGATATCCGTGGCATAGCCTTTGATGACACGCCGGCCATTGGGCGTGAGGAAGGCCGGGTCGAAATACACACCCTGCCCGGGCAGGATATTCCATTGATCGAAGCCGGTCGGGTCGCTGCCTAAATGCCATTTGCCGAGCATGCCGGTGTAATAGCCGGCGGCCTGAAGGTATTTGGCGACGGTAGGTTGAGAGCCATCAAAACGATTGAAGGTCGGCACACCGTTAAGGTGGCTGTATTTGCCTGTCAAAATGGTGGCCCGGCTGGGACTGCAGATGGAGTTGACACAGAAGCAACGCTCGAAGCGCATCCCGGCAGCCGCGAGGCGGTCGAGGTTGGGCGTCTGGTTGATGCGGCTGCCATAGGCGCTGATGGCATGAGCGGCATGATCGTCGCTCATGATGAAAAGAATGTTGGGGCGAGCGGAAGCCTCAGCGCCCAAAACGTCCAAAACGGAGACCAACAAACACGATAGAGAGGTTACCAGGATCTTCACCGGAAGATTCTGAGCTCAAAGTTGCGGCCAAATCAAGCTCCAGCCGAAGAAACGGGAGACGGAAAAACCGGTGGTTTCCGGACTTAATTACTCCAATCTTCGGACCCTACCCGTTCATTTGCTCCTTTCACTTCGGTGGGGCTTTCTTGTTAATGGAGCATCGGCAACGGGTTGGGCCGACGAATCAGCTCGGCGTCCAGGTCCAGGTAGAAGTTCAGACGTCGCGCCGTTTCAGGCTCGTCAATGGACCTGGCCATTAAAAGGTAGGTGGCATAGTGATTGCCTTCGGATTCGACCAGGCTCGCGTAAAACCCCGCCAGCGGAGGATCCGAGGCTTTGAGTTCGGTCGCGAGGATTTGGAATTTCTCGCAACTGCGGCCTTCAATCAGGCTGCAGCAGAGCAAGTGATCGATCACCTGGGTACGCTGCCCGTTTCGAATGGACTGCATCAAACCGCCAATCCAGGGGCTGGGGTAAGGCTGGCCGAAGGGGATACCGCGCTTTTTAAGCAAATCCAGCACGAGCTGAAAATGCTGCAGTTCCTCGATGGCGATGGCGTTCAGCTCCGCGACCCGCGGAAACAGGTCGCGGAATTTCTCGAGGTTGAGCGCGCTGGTAGCCGCCTTGCGTTCCAGGTGCGCATGGTCCACCAACACCGCCGGCAGATTGGCCATGACCCTCGGGAGCCATTCCGGCGGCACCTTTTCGCGAAACAGGAGCATGACGCTGATTAGCTTTCCAGGACCGCCACCGCAGTGGCATGGTTCTGGGTGTGGCTCAGGCTGATGAGCACGGCGCGAGCACCACGGGCTTGCATCAGCTTTTGGCCGCCCGCGTGCAGGATGACGAATGGCTCACCGCTGTCACGGCGCCCCACCTCCACGTCGTGCCAGCCCAGTTGCGCGCCGATGCCGGTGCCGAAGGCCTTGGAAATTGCCTCTTTCGCTGCAAAACGCCCGGCCAGAAAGGGTCCCGGCACTTTGTGCGACAAACAATACTCGATCTCGTTCGGGTGGAGAATTCGGTTGAGAAATCGTTCGCCGAAGCGCTCATGCGACGCCTGGATGCGCGACACTTCGATGATGTCAATTCCGAGGCCTAGAATCATGTCCGAAGTCCACGGTCCACAGCCCCACGCTCCCCGGGTCCGCAGTGTATGAGCCGAGGGTGGGAATCGCCAAATCTGCCGGAGTGTGGACTCCAGGCCGGACCGCGGACTGTGGAACGTGCCCTCACGCGCGATAGTTCTGCATCAGACCGAGCATTTCCTTCACTGCGGTTGGCATGCCCACAAACACAGCGCGGCTGACGATGCTGTGCCCGATGTTCAGTTCGACCAAATGCGGCACGCGATGAAGAAGCGGCAGGTTCTCGTAATTCAAGCCGTGACCGGCGTTGACCTTCAGGCCCAGCGCGCGCGCCTGCTTTGCTCCGTCAATAAGCCGCTGCAATTCCAAGCCGGGTTCGTGCTCCGTTTCGAAACTTTCGGCAAACGCCCCGGTGTGTAGTTCGATAAATTGGCTACCCGTGCCGGCCGCCGCCTCAATCTGGCGCGGCTCCGGCGTGATAAAGAGGCTGACTTCGATGCCGGCGTCGTTCATGCGCCGGCGCGTTTCCGTTAACGCTGGCAGATTGCCGGCGACGTCCAATCCGCCTTCGGTGGTGACTTCCTGCCGGCGCTCCGGCACCAGACAAACAATGTCCGGCATAAGCTTCAACGCGATCGCGACGATCTCCGATGCGTTGGCCATCTCGAGGTTGAGCCGCGACTTAATCACCTCGCGGAGTTTCCACACGTCACGGTCCTGAATATGGCGCCGGTCTTCGCGCAGGTGCGCCGTGATGCCGTGTGCCCCCGCTGCTTCGCAGGCCACCGCAGCCGCGACCGGGTCGGGTTCGCCGCGCCCGCGACCGCGATAGCGCGCTTCGCGCACCGTCGCGACATGATCAATATTAACACCCAGCTTGAGCATCCATGCCAATTATGGTTTAGCCCGCGACGTCTTCGCAACCTGATTTGTCAGGGGCACCAAAATAGCAAGATTAAGGCGGAAAATGCGGCAAAATGCGGCGCGAAATAGGTCTCGACAAGGGAGGCGAATTATGCAAATTTTGGTTGAACTTGGAGCGATTCATGGCGAGTTTGCTCATCAAAACGGATGGTTTCCACGACCAGGTGATTGAGCTCAAACTGGGGCTAAACCGGTTTGGGCGGAGCGCGTCCAATGATTTCCAAATCGAGCACCCGACGGTCTCGGCTCGGCATTGTGAAGTGGTGCTCGCAGCGGATGAAGTGACGGTCCGCGATTGCGATTCCACCAACGGGACGTTCGTCGATGGCGAACCGGTTCAGGAAAGCGCACTACAGGCCGGTCAGATGCTGCGCCTGGGTGATATCGAACTTTTGGTGGAAAGCACCGAGGTGCGGATCGCAATTCCCAAGTTCGAGCTGCCCCGGCCTGCCCCACCGGTCGTACTGCCGAATGGGTCGGTGCTTTGCCAGCGTCATCCCCAAGCCCAAGTCACTCACCGATGCACCTATTGCCGCGAAATGCTCTGCGACGACTGCGTCACTCGCCTCCGTCGCCGCGGCGGCAAACTGCTGAAGCTTTGTCCGTTGTGCAGCCATAAAGTCGAGCCACTCGGCGGCGAGAAAAAGAAAAAGAAATCGCTTTTGGGGATTCTGCAGAGAACCGTCAAACTGCCGTTCCTGCACATTTCCAGCAAAGGGGACCGGGATTCTTAGTGTTCCCTTAAGGAGTTTGCGGCGGGGTAGAGGCTGGAACGGCGGCAGCCACAGGAACGCGGCCTTCAGGCAGCTTAAAACGGCGATGCGATGCTGTCACACGGATTCAAGGGCAGCCAACCGCGTCGCTTGCTGTTCCCATTCAGGAGTCAGCCGCGTGAGCCGTTCCTGGATTCCCAACAACTCCCGGTTGACCTCGACGGCATGACCAGGCTTCTCATAAGTGTCCGGTTTCTCGAGTTCGGTGACGAGTTCGGCCTGGCGCGCTTCGAGTTCGTGGATTTCGTGCTCGAGCCGATGCACTAATTGCTGCTGAGCTTTCCGCTCACGCGAACGGCCCTGGCGTTGCTCGGCTTCCAGTCGCTTTTGGTCTTTCCGGGAAACGCCGTTCTCAATCGCGGCTTGAGTCGCTGACAGGGAGGGAGAAGGGTGGGCTCGATTGTCGCCATCGTGCCGTCCACCTGCCGAGAGTGCGCGGCGGCCAGTTGAGCCATTGCCCGAGGCCCCGGTGTCGAGTTGGCCGGCGGTGAGGCCCGCGCGCTCGGACAGGGCCTTGGTTTTGTCGAGGTAATACTGGTAGCCGCCGGGGTAAAGCGTTAGCCGGCCGGCGTTGACGTGCACGACATGATTCGCGAGGGCGCGGATGAAATACACATCGTGGCTGATAAAGATGAGCGTGCCCTGGAACTGGTCCATCGCGTACGCCAGGGCGTCGATGCTCGACATGTCGAGGTGGGTGGTTGGTTCATCCATCAATAACAGATTGGGCGGGTCCAGAAGCATTTTGACCAACGCCAGCCGGCTCTTTTCTCCGCCACTGAGCACGCTGACGGGTTTAAAGACGTCATCTCCGCGAAAAAGAAAACATCCCAGCAACGTGCGCACGAATTGCTCGGTGATGCGCTGAGGCGTATCCAGCGCCTCCTCGAGCACCGTTCGCTCCAGGTGCAGCATATCCACACGGTACTGTGAATAGTAACCAGCCTTCGTATTGTGCCCGAGCAAGCGTTCGCCTTTTTGCGGAACTACAACTCCCGCGAGAATCTTTAGCAAGGTCGATTTGCCCGCCCCGTTCGGGCCGACCAGCACAATGCGCTGCCCGCGCTCGGCCTGAAAGTCCATGCCCCGATAAACGACGTTGTCGCCGTAGGCATGATGGATGCCGGAGAGTTTGATCACCCGCCGGCCGCTCTGCTGCGGCTGCGGAAATTGGAA
>Ga0210408_10001990_pt1 | contig 20462 bp, 17 predicted proteins | sample IncBWH4MmetaG_FD_155471 | JGI IMG/M metagenome (GOLD analysis project Ga0210408, IMG submission 155471) | Forest soil microbial communities from Barre Woods Harvard Forest LTER site, Petersham, Massachusetts, United States - Inc-BW-H-4-M | ecosystem: Environmental > Terrestrial > Soil >...
ATGGACTGCACGCCGATGCCCATCGTGTGCCGCCGGCTCTCCAGCGAGGTGGCCACAACGCTGAAGGTGGTCGGCAGGGACAAGGCGCTCCAGGCAAGGAAAAGGAAACTTCCGAGGAGCAGAGCCAGCCAATGGTGCCATACCGAAACCAAGGCATAACCCCCAACCGAAAGCGCGCTGAACAAGAGCAACGAGCGGCGCTGGCCCCAGCGGTCCGTGAGCCAGCCCCCCGGATAGGCATAGACCGCGCCGAGCAGGGTCTGCAGCGCGTCGAATAATCCGATGATGAACACGCCCGCGCCGAGCGTTTGCAGGTACTTGGGGACGAATCCGAGCCAGAGTTTTTCGCCGGTGCCCGCCAGGACCAGGGCGACCAGCAGCAACGTCGTATTGCGACGGAGCGCGAGGAAGTCCGCGATGGTTCGCCATGGTTTCACGTTCGCAGGAAAATTAATGGCAGGGAAATGTTCCTGCCAATTATTTCGTTGATGTTTGCGGATGTGAGCCTGTCCACGAACCGCAGACGGCAAGCAACCCCTCACCCCAACCCTCTCCCCTCATGAAGGGGAGAGGGGGACCCGCAGCCCGAGCGCCCGCTAACCGGCAAGATGGTGGCAGTATCGATGCGCCGCTTTTGCTCACGGCGCAAGCTCGATCCTCGACAACTCGGCGGGGTTCAGACTACAATCGTCCGGAATGTCGCTATCGAATCAACCGTTGGTCATCGCCGGGCGGATCTTCCGCTCGCGGCTGATCCTGGGCACAGGCAAGTTTTCCGCCCCGGAGGCGATGCGGGATGCGCTGGAGGCCAGTGGCACTGAAATCGTCACGGTGGCCTTGCGCCGGGCCGATTTGAGCGGGAAGAAGGACCCGTTTGCCAACATTCTCGAATTCGTTGACCCAAACAAGTTTCTGCTGTTGCCCAACACCAGCGGCGCGATGAACGCCGAGGAGGCGGTGCGCCTGGCGCGCCTGGCCGCCGCGGCCGGTTTGCCAAAATGGGTGAAACTGGAAATTCATCCGGACCCGCGTTATTTGTTGCCCGACGCGGTCGAGACGCTGAAGGCCGCTGAAATGCTGGTGAAAGAGGGCTTCACGGTGCTGCCGTACATCAATGCCGATCCGGTGCTCGCGAAACGCTTGCAGGACGCCGGCACCGCGACCGTAATGCCGCTGGGTTCGCCGATCGGCTCAAATCGCGGCATCCAGACGCGCGACCAGATCCGGATTATCATCGAGCAAGCGACGGTGCCGGTGGTGGTGGATGCGGGCCTCGGCGCCCCGAGCCATGCGGCGGAAGCCATGGAAATGGGGGCGGATGCCGTGCTGATCAACACCGCCATCGCGGTGGCCAGCGACCCCAACCGAATGGCGGTGGCGTTTAAAATGGCGGTGGAAGCCGGCCGCGCCGCTTTCGAGTGCGGACTCGCGGCGCAACAGGAAACCGCCAGCGCAACGAGCCCCTTGACGGCCTTTTTGGAGTGAAGAAATGAAACTTAACCACGGATGGACACAGATGGACACCGATAAGAAACGATTTAGTTCCAATTTTCCGGACTTCGGAAACGGGAATTCTTTGGGTTCGACCCCGGGTCGAACTCGAGGGCTCATTCCGCCTGCATTCCTCTGTGTTCATCCGTGTTCATCTTCGGTTAAATTTAAATGACCGCTCAGCCCCCTTCACCCAAGCGCGTGCAGCGGATTTTGGCTGCCGCCGCGAAAACCCGCATCCTGGTAGTGGGCGACGTGATGCTGGACCAGTTTATCTGGGGCAACGTCGCGCGCATTTCGCCTGAAGCGCCGGTGCCGGTGGTCGATTTTGAACGCGAGAACTTCATGCCGGGCGGCGCAGCGAATGTCGCCCGCAATCTTACGTCCTTGAAGGTGCCGACCGAGTTGTTTGGGGTGGTCGGACGCGATCATCCCGCCCAGCAACTTAAGCGGTTGTTAACGATTCATCACATCGGGTGCCGCGGCCTGTTGACCAATAGCGCCCGGCGCACCAGCCTCAAGACCCGCATTGTGGCGCAGAAACAACAGCTCGTGCGTATCGATCGCGAGACGAGGGATGGCGTAGACGGCACGCTGGTTCGGCGTCTGACGGGTGCGCTGCAACCGCTGCTCTCGCAAACCTCCGCAATCATTGTTGGGGATTATGGCAAGGGGGTCGTTACACAACCCTTGCTGGAGGAACTCAAGAGCCTCTGTGGCCCGCGCGGTATCTGGCTGAGCCTGGATCCGAAACCGACACATCACCTCAATTTGACCGGCCTCTCGTTGATCACACCGAACCGCAAAGAAGCCTTTGACCTGGCGAATATTCCCGACGAGACCCGAAACGCCAATCCGCTGGCCGACGCCAATCTCCTGCGCGTCGCCGCGCGTTTGCTGGAGGAGTTGCGTCCGGCCGTTCTTTTGATCACTTTGGGAGAACTCGGGATGCTGCTTTGCCAACGCGACCAGAAGCCGTTTCACATCCCCACCGTAGCGCAGGAGGTTTTCGACGTGTCCGGCGCGGGCGACACGGCGATAGCCTGCTTCACGTTGGCGATTGCCGCAGGAGCCTCACCGCTGGAAGCCGCGATGATCTCCAATTACGCCGCCGGCATCGTGGTCGGCAAGGTTGGCACGGCAACGGTTGCTCCCGAAGAGCTGGTGGAGAGTTTTCGAGTGCGCACGTAGTCTTAATCCCGATCTGAGTTGTGATCTCTTCGGCGGAGAGGAGATTACGATTAAGATTACGATTAAGATTAAGATTAAGATTACGATTAAGACATGACCGGCAGCAAAGTGACCGCTGAGACTCTGCGGGCGATGAAAACGCGCGGGGAGAAGATAGCCGCTTTGACGACGTATGATTTTCCGATGACGCGGCTGCTGGACGAGGCGGGTATTCCGTTGCTTTTAGTCGGCGACTCGCTGGGCATGGTCGTGCTGGGTTATCCGGATACGACGCATGTGACGATGCTCGAAATGGAGCATCACGTGCGCGCAGCGGCCCGGGCGAAACCGCGCGCGCTGCTGGTGGCGGACCTGCCTTACCACAGCTACGAGACAGCCGAGACGGCGGTGGCCAATGCGATGCGGTTGGCGGCCGCAGGAGCAGAGGGGGTGAAAGCCGAAGGCGGGCGTGAGATTTTGGAACAGGTGCGGGCGATTGTGGGAAGCGGGATTCCGTTTTTGGGGCATTTGGGCATGCTGCCACAACACGTAATCGAAGAGGGCGGTTACCACGTCAAGGGTAAGAAGGAACCCGAACAGCAGGCGCTGCTGGCCGACGCGGATGCGCTGGCGAAAGCGGGGGCTTTTGCGATTGTACTCGAATTGGTGGCGCCACCTGTGGCCAAGGAATTGACCCGACGCATTGCAGTGCCGACAATCGGCATCGGTGCAGGGAGTGATTGTGACGGCCAGATTTTGGTGACGCCCGATTTGCTGGGAATGCTGCCGTGGTATAATCTCAAGCACGTCAAACCCAAGCTCAATGCCGCCGAGCAGATGCGCGCGGTGGTCAAGACGTGGAAGGAAGGGGTGGCGAGGGTGGGGAAATGAAAAGCGGATGCAGGTTATCAGGTTGTCAGGTTGTCAGGTGCTCGCGTTCTCGCCCAAGGCGAGCACGATGCGGGATCGACTGAGAAATTGAGAAGTTGAAAACCAAGCAAATGAAGCTGACTCACATTGATGCGCGCGGCGAAGCCAACATGGTGGATGTGTCGCAAAAGCCGGTGATGCAGCGCGCGGCGGTCGCGCGAGGAGAAATCAGGCTGCAAAAGGCAACGCTGAAACTCATTGAGTCGCAGGCGATGGCCAAGGGGAATGTGCTGGCAACGGCGCGCCTGGCGGGCATCCTGGCGGCCAAGAAGACTGGCGAACTGATCCCCCTGTGCCATCCCCTGCCCCTCACCCATTGCGAGGTCACGTTTGAAATCCCCAAAGGGTTTGATCGCATTGTGATCAGCGCCTCGGCGAAAATCGCCGCCCAGACGGGTGTGGAGATGGAAGCCCTTACTGCGGTGAGCGTCGCCGCCCTGACGATTTACGACATGTGCAAGGCGGTGGATAAAGCGATGAGAATAACTGGGATCACACTGATTTCTAAAACTAAACACTGAAGAACAGGGTTTAACTTCCTTAACGCGTTTGACACTAATGACAATACCCGTCGGTATCATCACCATTTCAGACCGGGCGTCCAAAGGGCTTTACGATGACCTCGGAGGCCCTGCGCTCAAGCAAGCGGCGGAAGGCTATGGCTGGCGCGTGCTCGCCGAATCGCTGGTGCCCGATGAGAAACGCGAGATCCAGCGCGCCATCCGCGAGCAGATTGCCAAAGGCTGCCACCTGATCTTGACGACGGGCGGGACGGGCGTGTCGGCTCGAGACGTGACGCCGGAGGCTGTGCGAGAAATCGCCCTGCGCGAATTGCCCGGGTTTGGCGAGGTGATGCGCCTGGAATCGATGAGAATTACAAAGAATGCGATTCTTTCGCGGAACCTGGCGGTGGTCGTGGACAAAGCGCTGGTGATTTGCCTGCCGGGCAAGCCGAGCGGCGCGGTGGAGTGTTTAGGGTTTGTGACTGGGGCCGTTCCGCATGGTGTGGAGGTGCTCCAGGAGGTTCCGACGAGCTGCTGAGTTCGCTTCGTCTCCGCGATAAGCGTCATCGACGGGGCTTTCCGCTCTCGGTCACCGCGAGAGCACGAGGGCGATGACACCGGCGACGGCGATGGCACCGCCGGCGAGCGAGTGGAAGGTCGGGCGCTCGCCCTCAAACAGGATGGAGAAAGGAAGGACGACGACGGGAGTGGTGGCCAGGATGGCGAGGACAATGCCGGTGGGGGTCGTTTCGAGGGCCCATTGCATGCAACTGACGCCAAAGGTTTGGCCGGCAAGACCGTTTACCAGCACAAAAGGCCAGACGGCGCTCCATTTTTTTCTGGAAACCTCGACGATCAATTGAGGAGACGCAGCGGTTTGCGTTTTGAGGACACCCCGTTTGACAATGAGCAGACAAACAGCGGCAATGAAAAGGCCACCCACGACGCGTTGAAAAGCCGCATCAGGGCCGCCGAGGTGTTGCGCGTTAAGGTGGGCAATCGCGTAGGCCTTTCGGCTCAGCACGGCCCCGCCAGCGCCGCCGAGCGCGGAGAGGAGGCAGAAGGAGAGGCCAACGGCGAGCTGGCGCGGGGTGAATCTAAGATGCTTTCCGGGCATGAGCGCGAGGCCGACTCCCAACAGAATGACAAGGCCGGAGAGGATTTGGCCGCGGGTAAGAGCAGTGCCAAGCCAGAACCATTCGAGCAAGGCGCCGAACGGGGCAGTGAGGCAATTGATGAGCAACAGTGAGAGGCGCGAGCCCAGGCGCGGCAAGGCCTGGAAGAGGGCGACATCGCCGATGCCGATGCCGATGACGCCGCTTAGCAAAAAGTCTGGAAAGGCGGCGCCGGAAAGCCCGACGCCACGTCCAAATGACCAGAGACCCAGGAAGAGGGTCGCGCAGGTTAGGCGCCAGAAGTTGGCTTCGGTTCCGCCAATGAGTTTGGCCGTGCGATGACCGCAGACGATGGAGACGGAAAAAAGGATGGTGCAGAACAGAGCAGCGAGCACGGGCGGACATTACTCCGTGAAAAACAGAACGTGTCAACCACGAATGGACACGAATGGACACGAATGAAAACTGGGGCGGGGTAGCCTTCTGAGCTGCCAGGACTCCAGGGCATCTCTTTGGGTAGGTCCTCCATTACTGCCAGGTGAAGGTTTACGCATTAGCGTAATAAAGCGACAGGTGCGATTGGCGCTGCTCGACGTGGGGAGTCGCACTCCGGCTGAACCGACGCTGCCCGCAGCATAATTCACAAAGACAATTCCGGTTCAGACTCTCGTGCCTCGTAGGAAAGCGTGCCGTTCACGAGCCGGGCAGCCGCGGTGAACGGGTGCTCTTGGATTTTGGCCGAGCTGAGGATGTGAAGGACGCGGTGGCCACGGGCTTTGAGATAATCAGCGATTAAGCCTCGATGACATTGCCACCAGAGGGCCTCCGCACACATGATACCGGTGCGCTGGTGTTGGGCGAGCGTCAGTAAACGTTCGACCGCGGTGGCAAAAGCCTCTGACATCATGTAATCGGCATACCCACGGAAAGCTTCATTGCGCCAGGCGGTGTTGGGCGAGTTTGGTTGGGCAGGGCGCCTGCCTCCCAATTCCGGCAAGTGAAGGTATTCGATTTGAGCGCGCGCCAGTGATTCCGCCAGCGCGTGCTGCCCAAACTGCGGATGACGCCGCGAGCCAGGAAATCGACGGACATCCACCAGCAAGCGAATGTCGTGAGAGTTGAGCAGGGAAATAAAATCGTCGGCGGTGCGTGTCGAATGCCCGATGGTCCAAATCTCCGTAGGCGCTAGTGGCATAACCTATTTATTCACTATCGCCGTTGGGCATGAAATTGCCAGTGGCGGATATCCCGCCCCGCTGGGGCTGGAGCGAGGTCTCTGAGGTTCCTCCGACGCGGCGGGCTATGATTGCCAAAAGCTGGCAGCACGGCTATTTAGCTCCACGATGACTGATTTTGTCGCGCTGCCCCGCTGGTTTTATGAGCCATCGGCCAAAATCGTTGCCCGGCGGTTGCTCGGCCATTTTCTGATTCGCAAGACGCCGAACGGCCCTTGCGGGGGCCCGATTGTGGAGACGGAGGCCTACTTGTGCGATGACGCGGCTTGCCACGCCGCGCGGGGCCTGACGGCGCGGAACCGGGTGATGTTTGGTCCGGCTGGACATGGCTACGTCTATTTCATTTACGGAAATCATTTTTGTGTGAATGCCGTGTGCCGAGCCGAAGGGATTGCCGAGGCGGTGCTCATCCGGGCGATGGAAGCAAGCTTCGGCGAGAGTTTGATGAGGCAGCACCGAACGGTTAGCAAGAGCCGTGACCTGACGAGCGGACCGGGGAAACTTTGCGAGGCGCTGGATATTGGACGGGAGTTGGACGGAGTTGATTTGTGCGATTCCCAGGCTTTGCTGTTCATCGCCAGGAATCCGGAAGTGAAGAAATTCAGGAGGAAGCAGGGCCCGACCAGAACCACCACCCGCATTGGCATCACGAGAGCGGCTCATTTGCCGTTGCGATTCTATCTTGCGGGAAGTGAATTCGTCTCTGGCCGTGAGCGCCGAGGTTCCTGCACTCCATCGAGAATCCCGGGCCGCATAAGTTTATGAATTTTCCGGACGCACCAGCGTCGAACAAACGGTGAAATTTGGGATCGATAGAAAGGGTGAGGGCGCACGGGGTTCAGAGGCCCCGCGCCAAATCGAAGCAGGTGGTGCCATCGCGTTTTTCTTTGGTTCCCGCCGCTATCTTTCCAAAGGCCCGCGCCGGCTCTTTGTGACGCAGGAGTGCCTGATGTCTCCGGTGTCCGAGGACGATGCGGCAAGGCGTCACGCGATTCTCCGGGCCGGGTTAAGTTGCGGCTGAATCTGCGAGGTTGCGGGTTGGCGAACAAGGGCGTGGCGGAGTCGAGGCAGAATAATGAGGGCAGAATGATTTTTCTGCCCTTTTTCTTTTGGTAATCTTCTCTTTTGGGTTCGGAAATCCCCGGTCCGGCTTCGATCCATTCGATAATACCAAAGTTTTATCAATTCACAGCAGGCGGGAGGATCGGCTATGTTCGCCGCATGAAAAACCCTTGGCGAGTTGCAGCTAAACCCTGATATGGAGCACCCGAACTCTACCGAGCCACTCGAACCATCTCAGCCCCGGCTGAGGGGCTTTTGGAGCCTCATCGCAACACAATTCGAGGGTGCGTTCAACGACAACGCCCTCAAGATGGTGGTGACGTTCATCGGCTTGAACATGGCGCTTTCACGGGGAATGCACGATGCGCTGGTCCCTTTGACGGCTGGGTTGTTTTCACTTCCGTTTCTCCTGTTCTCGATGAGCGGCGGGTTCCTGGCAGACCGTTTCAGCAAACGCACTGTCACCATCGGAGTCAAACTTTTGGAAATCCTGATCATGGCATTCGCCACTGTGGGATTCCTGATGAGAAGCTTGCCAATGGGGTTGGCGGCCATCTTCCTGATGGGCGTCCACAGCGCCATTTTCGGGCCTTCGAAATACGGGCTGCTGCCGGAGCTGCTTCCCGAACGGAGGCTCTCCTGGGGCAATGGCATCCTGGAACTCGGCACTTTCCTGGCGATTATCACGGGGATGGCCGCGGGGGCGATCCTCTATGACCGGTTCAAGGCCCACGCAGCATGGTCAGGGGCGGTACTCATTCTGCTGGCGGTGGCGGGCCTGACGGTCAGCCTGGGCATCACACGTGTGCCTGCGGCTGACCCGCAGAAACAGTTTCGCGCCAACTTTCTGGGCGAGTTGTGGCGGCAGATTCAATTCATGCGGCGCGACCGCGTGCTCTGGCTGGCGTGCCTGGGCAATATTTACTTCTGGTTCATCGGCCAACTGTTGCAGCAGAGCGTGGTGGATTACGGCGAGAATGTGCTCAAAATCGGGGAACTGCACACCACCTGGCTGCTGGCGGCGCTGGCCATCGGCATTGGATTTGGCAGTTTCGCGGCAGGCTATTTGTCCGGCGGAAAAATCGAATATGGCCTGGTGCCATTGGGCTCGTTGGGGCTCTGCGTTTTCTCGGCCCTCCTTTGGCGGCCGACACTTACGTTCGGCCAGATACTGGCCGTAATTGCCGCACTGGGATTCTTTGGCGGGTTCTTTATCGTTCCGATTTCAGCGATTCTTCAGCATCGGCCCGCAAAAGAATCGAAAGGAATCGTGCTGGCAGCGGCCAATTTGCTGTCCTCTGCGGGCTTGTTCGTGGCGGCCGGAGCTTATTGGGTGCTGGCGGTCGCTTTGCACCTGGGGCCGCGGGGCGTCTTTCTAATCGGTGCGCTGCTGACCCTGGGCGCCACGGTTTATGTTATCTGGTTACTGCCGGATTCCTTGCTACGGTTCGTACTGTGGCTGCTGACCCATACGCTTTATCGCATTCGGGTCGATGGCCGTGACCATATCCCGAGCAAAGGCGGGGCGCTCTTTGTCTGCAACCACCTCTCGTTCGTCGATGCGCTGCTGTTGCAAGCCGTAACCGACCGCGAGGTGCGTTTTATCGTTTACAAAGGTGTTTACGAACTGCCGTGGATCAAACCCTTTGCCCGGGTCATGCGCGCCATTCCGATTTCTTCCGAGCTGCGCCCGCGCGAAATGCTCCAATCGCTACGGACGGCGACCGAAGCGATCCAGAACGGTGAGGTCGTTTGCGTTTTCGCGGAAGGGCAAATCACGCGCATTGGTCATTTGCTGCCGTTCCGGCGCGGCTTCGAGCGAATCATGAAGGACGTTGAGGCGCCCATTATTCCGATCGCGCTGGACGGCGTGTGGGGCAGCATTTTCAGTTTTGAAAAGCGGCGCTTCATCTGGAAGCTGCCGCGCCACCTCCCCTACCCTGTCACGGTGAACTTCGGTCCGGCGCTGCCGCCTACGGCGACTCCCGTTGAAGTCCGCCAAGCGGTGCAGCAGTTGATGGCGGAGGCCTGGCAGCATCGCAAGGCGCGGATGAAACCGCTTCAGCGCGCTTTGGTGCGGACGGCGCGCCTCCATCCGTTCCGGTTTGCGATGGCTGATGCGCAAACGCCCAAGGTCACTTTCGCGGCTGCGCTGATGCGGACGGTTTTTCTGGCGCGCCGGCTGCGCCAGGTTTGGGCGGGTCAGAAAATGGTTGGGTTATTGGTGCCGCCATCGGTACCTGGAGCACTGGTTAATTTTGCAGCGTTCCTGATGGGCAAGGTTCCCGTGAACCTTAACTACACCCTCTCGGAAGAAACGCTGGCTTCCTGCATTCGCCAATGCGATATCAAGACGGTCGTCACTTCCAAAGCGCTTCTTGAAAAGATTAAATTGAAAGTGCCGTGCGAAACGGTGTTTCTGGAGGAGTTGGCGAGCAAACCTGGTTTAGGAGAAAAGGCGGCAGCGCTGTTCGGAACCTTGCTGCTGCCGGCCGGTTTGCTGGAACGCTGGGTGGGACGTGAGCGCCCGGTGGAACTGGATGACTTGGCGACGGTCATATTTTCCAGCGGGAGCACCGGGGAGCCCAAAGGGGTCATGCTGAGCCACTACAATATCGGCTCGAACATCGAGCAACTCGAACAAATTTTTGGATTCGATAGACGCGATGGCATCCTCGGAGTGCTGCCATTTTTCCATTCGTTTGGCTTTACCGGGACGTTATGTCTGCCGGCGGTGTTCGGGGGGCGGGTGGTGTATCATCCAAACCCGCTGGATGGAAAGGCCATCGGCCCACTCGTCAGCCGGCACGCCCTGACCTTTTTGCTGGGGACGCCCACTTTTCTCCAACTCTACATGCGCAGTTGCTCGGCGGAAGATTTCGGCAGCTTGCGCCTGGTGATGGCGGGGGCAGAAAAGCTGCCGGAGCGCCTGGCCGCCGCTTTCGAGGAACAATTTGGGATTCGTCCGCTCGAAGCCTATGGTTGCACGGAGTGTGCCCCGGCGGTCACAGTGAACACTCACGATTTCAGAGCGGCGGGCTTCCGGCAAGTCGGGGCGAAACGCGGCAAGATTGGGCATCCGGTGCCGGGTTTGTGCGTCCGGATTGTTGAGCCGCAAACCTTCGAGCCGCTGCCGGTCGGCCAAGCCGGGTTGCTATTGGTGCGCGGCCCCAACGTGATGCAGGGCTATTTGGGGCGCCCGGATAAGACCGCCGAAGTGATGCGGGATGGATGGTATGTGACCGGCGACATCGCGACGCTGGACGAGGACGGATTCCTGCAGATCACGGACCGGCTGAGCCGTTTCAGCAAAATCGGCGGCGAGATGGTGCCGCACATCAAGGTGGAGGAGAAACTGCACGAACTGGCCGGCGTGACCGAGCAAACATTCGTCGTGGCCGGCGTGCCCGATGAAAGGAAAGGCGAGCGGCTGGTGGTCTTGCACAAGCTGGTGGACGGGCAGTTGAAGGGTTGCCTGGAAAAGCTCGCCCAATGCGACCTGCCGAACCTCTGGAAACCGCGCGCCGAACAGTTTTTCTATATCGAGGCCCTGCCGTATCTTGGGACGGGGAAACTGGACCTGCGCAAGGTGCGGGAGATGGCGGTCAAGCTTTCGACCGCACCGGGAGATTGATTGGGCCGGCTCAGAGCGGCAGGTATTCGGACTGAATGCCTTTCGCGTCGCAATGCAAAATCGCCACGCTGCGCGCCATGCCGAAGCGCGAGTGACCGGCGTAGCCAGGGTTGAAGAAAAGTGTTCCGCCGATGGTTTCGGAAAAGGGTTTGTGCGTGTGGCCAAACACCAGGACGTCGGGGTGCGCGCGAGCGATGCGGTCGCGCAAGGAGTCGTTCAGATCGTGAGGATTGACAATGTGGTGGAGCAGGAACTTGCGGTCGGCGAGTTCGACCTTCTGGGTTTCGCGGTAGTGGAATCCGGGATCATCCGTGTTGCCCATAACCGCGGTGACGGGCGCGATTTGCTCCAGCTCCCAGAGAATTCTCGGCGAACCAATGTCACCTCCATGAAGGATGTGTTCAACGCCAGCAAAGAGCTTCGGGATTTGGGGGTCGAAGAAGTTATGGGTGTCGGAGATGACGCCGAGTTTCATGGAAGGCCGTGTGGTGTGTCAGCGTGTTGCGTGAAACGTGAAACGTGAAACGTGAAACGTAAAACGTAAAACGTAAAACGTAAAACGTGAATTTTAAATCCGGGGGTTCACCTCTAAAGCTTCGTCCATTACGCCTTGGCTTCACCCGGCGCCTGGTCGCCTTCGGGTTCTTCAGCAGGTTCTTCCTGGGGCTCCTTTGCCTCGGCCGGCTCGGCGGCTTCGGTGAGTTTCATGGCACCGGCAAAGAGGCCCGTAAAGAGGCCGCCGCTCATCAGTGTGTTTCGGAAAAAGGTCCAGGTGGGCGGGTAACCCGGCAGGCCGTTGCTGAGTGCTTGAATCCAACCGGCCAGCGTTTTGGCATATTCGGGATTGTAGAGCCAGGAAGCGGTGTTGGTGACCAAGTAGAAAAGAACGGCGCCTAGCAAACCGCCACAGAGAAGTTTCAGCCACGACATGCGCGCGGAGAACAAACAGCCCAACGCGACGAGGCCGGCGAACGACAGCACCTTGACCAGCATGTAGGCGCTGAAAAGAGTTTGATGATAGTAAAAAAGGTTGAGGAGAATATCGGTGACGACCATCGTGCCCAACGGCAGCCACCATTTCATTTTGCCGGGAAAGAACGCGCCGGCGCAAAAGGCCAAGGCGTAAAACGCGCTGAAATTCGGAGGGAACAACCCCGGCCAGCGCGAGAATGCGGCCAGCAGCATAAAAGCGTAGGGCAGCAGCTTACTCCATTTTCCGTTCACAATTCGAGCATACTCCCCAGGTGAAGAATGACAAGCTATCCTGCAGGCATGAAGTGAGCCGATTCTCACTCCTGTTTAGCTGCTTCAACGCGGTGGCTTAGCCGATACGCCTCCGTCGAGACGTAATACTTGGCGAGCATGTTGGGCACTTCCCAATCGGGCATTTTCTCACCCGCCAGGAAATGGAGAAAGCGCTCGGTGACCTGCGCGAAATGGGCCTCGTGGGTGACACTGTATTTTTCGGGGATGACGATTTCCCAGAGGTTGCCGGCCGGCTTGACGTCCACGCCAGGCCAGGTGGCGCACAGTTTGGAGACGGCACCGCGCAAGGTTTTTTCGAATTCATCGGCGGGGACGCCGGATTTGCTTTCGACGTAGAGCGTGGCTTGAAAATGCTGAGCTTCGCCCTGGTTGATCACCAGGTTAGCGCGGGTGCCCCGCAGCAGCGAATGATGGGTGTCCTTCGCACCGGGCGGGGCCTCGAACCGCCAGCGCGCGGTGACCTTCGCATAGACGCCGCGCAGGGTGTACGCGACATTGCCATTCTGGAAGACGTCGAGGTTGCCGTCCACGCCAACATCCTTCTTGAGATAATCGGGATACTGCTCCAACCCGGTGGCGCGTTTAAACTGCGCGGGCGTGAGCTTGGTGGGCCAGCGGCCGGCCTTGAGCACTTTAATGTCCTTCTTCCAGTCCAATGCCTGGTCGGAGAAACATTCCCACTGGACGAGGTCCACGAGGTGGGTGCCGACGTCCATGACGGCCTCGCCCTGCTGGCGGACATCAAAGAACCACGCCGGACGGGTCAAAGGCTTGCCGGCAACCTCCTTGAAAAAATGATGGACGCTTTCCATGACAACGGCCGGCCCTTCCGCGCTGCCCTTCTGGAGGGTGCCGAACAGCTCCGGCATCCGGGCCAGTTCGCGTTGCAGGATAGTAGTGATCTCAAAGCGCTCGGTCATGATGTCATAGAGCAGAAGCTTGTCCCTGGCGGCGCGGTCAAAATCCTTACGCAGCAGAGCGAAGCCCTCCGGAGTGATGGCCATCGGTTTGTCGGCGAGGACATTGAAGCCGGCCTTGATCGAGCGGTCGATATATTCGGTTTTGCGCAGATTGTTGCCGGCCAGCACGACGACGTTGCCGGCTTTTCCCTTCACCATGCGTTCGAGGAAATCGGGGCCAGCATAGACCTTCTCCCCCCAGTGGGTTGGGTTCTCGGCACGGGTGTTGAAGCTTTGGACGCGCTGGAGGTGTTCCTGCAGGTCGGGGCCTTCCGGGGCATAGACGTGGACGACCGGACTGACCTGAGGGTACATGAGTTTCTGGACCAGCCCGGCATGGAAGTGTCCCGGGTCGAGAGTGATGAGGCGGACAGTCGGTTCGGCAGCCGGCGCGGGTTGTGGGGTCATGAACGTGCTCCAAGAGGCCAAGGCGCAGATAAATCCGAAGGCAGAAATCCGAAGCCCGAAAGAAGGCCGAGAGCCGAAACCCGAAGTCCCCGAATCCGGATTGGCAGAATGATTAGGGCAGAACGATTCTGAATTTCCCATAGGGTCAGGCTTTCTTGAGCGCGCAATCGGTCCCGTAAGGGGCGCGTTGCGGGCGCGAGCGCATGGCGTTGGCTTCATCGTCGTTCGCGAAAACTTCTTTGACGGGGTCCCAGCGGAGCTTGCGGCCGAGCTTCATCGCGATCCAGCCGATCTCGCAGGCGCTGGTCGAGCGGTGGGCTTTCTCGGGAGTGGTGGCGCACGGTTTTCGGCTCTGGATGCTCTTCAGCCAGTCGAGATGATGGTCTTCGCTTTTGTAGAGATGGATTTCATTGGGCCCGATTTCCGAATTCATAATTTTCGGGCTGCTGGCCGCAAAGGCTTTGCTGTTACCGGTGGTGGGATCACTGGCGGTGGCTTTAGCGGAGCCGCGGCTGACAAAAACCCAGCCATCGGAGCCTTCAAAGCGCACGCCGTTGGGAAATTTGTTATCGATGATCATGGTCACGCCGTTGGCGTATTTCATCTCGATATGATAGGGGCCGTGAACATTCCAGAGGCCCTTCCTGGGGAACTCAGCTTTGGCTTCGGCCTCGATGGGACCGGTCAGCTCGGTGTCCATGCCCCAATGGGCAATATCGACATGATGGGAGCCCCAGCCAGTGATCATGCCCAGGCAATAGGATTCAATGCGGAGCCAACCGGGCCGGGAGAAATCGTTCTGGGGATGGACGCGCTCTTCGGTGTAGGGGACAACCGGAGTGCAGCCCAGCCACATATCGTAGTTGAGATTGGGGGGAACCGGCATGGGGGTTTCGTTTCCGCCCGAGGGGTCGGTGGGCAGGCCGATCTGGACCGTGTGGAGCTTGCCAACGCGGCCATTGCGCACCAGCTCGCAAGCGCGCCGGAACTGGGGCCAGGGGGCGTCCGACCGTTGCTGGCTGCCGATCTGGAAGGCGCGAGCTTTGAGGCGAAGCGTATCGCTGACGGCGCGTCCTTCGACCAGAGTCATCGAGAGCGGTTTCTGGACATAAACATCTTTACCCGCCAGGGCGGTGGCGATGACGGGTTCGGAATGCCAGTGGTCGGGGGTGCTGATGGCGACGGCGTCAATGGCGGGATCTTTGAGCATTTCGCGATAATCGCCGTAGGTCTTGACCGCCATGGCCTTTTCGCTGCCGGTCTGTTTGGCGTAGTGCGCCTCGATATATTCTTTGGCGTTGGCCAACCGCTTCGAATCCAGGTCGCACACCGCAACGTAGCGGGCGAGGTCATGTTTAATGATGCCGGGCAGGTCCATCTCATGGGCAATACGGCCACAACCGATGTGGGCGACGTGGATTTTTTTGCTCGGCGCATTTTGACCGAACACCGAAGACGGAACGATGGTGGGCAGGGCGACGGCGCCGACGGCGCCGGCCATTGAAACCCTGAGAAATTGCCGTCTTGATAATTGCAGATGGTCTTTCATAGATGATTTTGAATGTTTTCGAACAGAATTGGCCGGTGAGTTCCCGCGCTTCAACTGCTCGGCTTTTTCCTCATTTGACTCGTTTAACCTACTTAACTGTTTTTACGTTTTCCGGCCCTTTGGTTTCGCCCATCGCCCAGAGAATCCCGCCGAGGATGTGTTTGGTAAAGACGGGATCGGAATAGTGTTCCTTTTGGTGGCCGAGAGCGGTGTACCATTCGCGCCCGCCGTCATACTGATGGGACCAAGCGAGCGGAAACTCGTCACCGAATTTTTTGCCTGGGTATTTTTCCTTGCCCGGGTCGTCGAGGTTGGTCAGCTCACCAGCCAGCAGTACATGCAATCCCTCGGGCATGTTATCGACATAATAGAATTCATCGATCCATTCGAAAGTGGCGGGGAAGTGCGCGGTGGAAATGTCTTTGGGGTCCTTCACGCGGACGGTGAACTTTTGCAATTTGGCGTGGCGGCTGAATTTCCCGCCGAGTACGGACCAAAACCAGGGCCATTGGCGCATGGAACCCGAAGCGGAATGAATGCCGACGAAGCCGCCGCCCGCGCGGATGTAGGTTTGGAGCGCGTCCTTTTGCTCATCGTTATCCAGAATCTCGTTATTGGTGTTGTCGAAGATGATGGCCTTGTACTTTTTGAGATTCGCGGGCGAGAAAGCCGTGGGGTCGTCGGAGACATCGACGGCGAAGTTATTTTCGGCGCCGAGCTTTTGGATAGCTTCGACGCTGGCGGCGATATTGTCGTGGACGTAAAGGCGGGGGCCGATTTGATTCCTGGTATAAAGGAGAACGCGACGGTCCGGTTCAGCGGCCCGGAGGAACCCCGGCGCGATGCCGAGAAGGATGCAAATAAGGGAATTCCGGATTACGGCGTGCATAGCAGGTTATCAATTCGGCGGCATCGGCGAGCCACACATGCCGGGTGGCCAGTGGCGTTATTATGGGCCGGGCGGGGATGGGATCAAGTGCTATTCTGCGCTGATCATCGAAGTGCTGTGCGACTCAACAGAGGCCTACGATCGGGGCAAAAAGTTCGAACATTACCGCCAGATCGCAAGCCGCCGGGAATATCTGGTGGTCAGTCAAAAGGAACCGCGCATCGAACAGTTTATTCGGCAACCTAATGGGGAATGGAATCTGAAAGAAGCGGGCGGGCTGAGCGGCGAGGTGAAGCTCCCTTCAGTTGATATTGTCCTTAGACTGAGCGAAGTCTTTGCAAAGGTTCAGTTTACTCCTGCCAGGCTGAGGACAAGGACCTGATTCGGCACTACGACATCTATGGTTGCCGTGGAGGGATGTCTTTCGAATTCGACGCCGAGGGGTGCGCCTGCATTTCAAGCCTTCGGGGCAGAACCAGCCTTATGAGGCAGGCCGTTGGCCTGCAACTGCAAATCGGTACGATGAACCAGGCCTTCGGCCTGGGCTGGTATGAGACAGGCCGTTGGCCTGAAGCCAAGGTTGTCGACCTCACAGGCCTAACTTTGGAGGAACGGCGGGCTAAAGTAATCCATAGGTAAACAACGCCAAAGCGCTCCCGCATTTGTCGGTTCTGCAGCCTAAAGGCCGCGCTCCGATTCCAACCGCTTGCACCCTCCGGGGTGATGGGGCACTCTTTTGTCGTGAGCGTTGCCAATGCCAAGCCGGAAACCGTCAGGGAAACCCCTTCGCTCCCGCGCGATACTGAAGCGGCGGTCCGCCAATGGGGCGAGAAGCTGTTCGGTCTCATCGACACGGCGGAAGGTCCGTCGCTGTTCAGCCGGAAGGGGTTCTACGGAACCTTGATGGAGTGGGCGATGCGTGATGAGCATTTCAAGACGCAGCTCTTCCGTTTCGTGGATGCGCTGCCGACCCTTACATCGTCCGGTGAAGTCGCCCGCCATCTCCAGGAATACCTGGGGGACGACCAAGTGAAGCTGTCCCCTGCCCTGCGGCTGGGGTTGAAAGCCGCCGGCGGTGCTTCCTGGCTGGTCGGCGCCGGCATCAGGACGCAGGTCACTGGGATGGCGCGGCAGTTCATGCTCGGCAATGAACCGAAAGAGATCGTCGCGACGCTGCGGGAGTTCAATGAGCAGGATATCGCCTTTACCGTAGATGTGCTTGGCGAAGCCGTCGTCAGCGAGAGCGAGGCCGACGAATATGCCCAACGCTATGTCGATTTGATGGACTTGCTTGGGCACGAGATTCCGACCTGGAAGCATCGCTGCAAGAGCAACCAATCGACCCGCGGCGAGGTGCCGGCGCTTAACCTTTCCGTCAAAGTTTCGGCGCTATATTCCCAGGTCCACCCCACCGACCCGGAAACTGCCCTGGAAAAGATCTCCGCCCGGCTGCGTCCGCTGCTGCGCCGCGCCAAAGAACTGGGCGCGTTCATCAACTTCGACATGGAAAGTTACGCGCTCAAGGACCTCACGCTCCAGCTTTTCAAGACGATTTTCGCCGAAGTGGAGTTCGCCGAAGAGCCTGCGTGCGGCCTGGCGTTGCAAGCTTACCTGAAGGATAGCGAGACTGACTTGCAGGGAGTGATCGACTGGGTGAGGGAACGCCGACATCGAATCACCGTGCGCTTGGTCAAAGGAGCGTACTGGGATTACGAAACACTCATCGCCCGCCAGCGGCACTGGCCGGTGCCGGCGTTCGGCACGAAAGCCGAGACCGACGCGAATTTTGAGAGACTTTCGCTCAAGCTGTTGGAAAATGAGGAGGTGATCGATGCCGCATTCGGCACGCACAACGTGCGCAGCATCGCGTTTGTGCTGGCGCAAGCGGAGCGCCTGGGTGTCAACCCGCGAGATTTCGAGTTTCAGATGCTGTATGGGATGGCCGAGCCGATCAAGGCGGCGGTGCTGCAACTCGGTTGCCGGCTTCGCGAGTATTGTCCGGTTGGCGAATTGCTGCCCGGGATGGCCTACCTGGTGAGGCGGTTGCTGGAGAACACTTCGAATGAGGGTTTCCTGGCAAGTAAATTTGCAAAGGGAGCCGGCCGGGAAGAGTTGCTGAAGGCTCCGCTCGGTGCTAAAGGTGAATCGGATACGCTCCGTGAACCGCAAGCTGGTAAGCGACCCCTCACCCCAACCCTCTCCCCTTATGAAGGGGAGAGGGAGAACGACCCGGCTCAGCGTTCTCAGGCAGCTCGTTCGTCGGAGTTCGATTCTGGTGCCGTTGTTTCCAAATCAGAGCCTCCTGACGTCGGCTCCTACAAGGCAGAACCCGCTGACGCCGGCTGCTACGAGGAGGGGTTCCGCAATGAGCCTCACACGGATTTCACGAGGGCTGGGGAGCGCGAGAAAATGCGTTTGGCGATACAGACCGTGCGACGGTCGCTGGGCCAGAGGCATCCACTGGTCATCAATCACAGAGCGGTTTCGACGCGTGATTGGCTGCCGTCGCTCAATCCGGCCAACCAACAGGAGATCGTCGGTTATGCTGCCCAGGCGACTATTGCCGATGCCGATGCGGCACTCGCGGCTGCACGTGCGGCGCAACCGAAGTGGGCGCGCACGCCAGCCGCCGAACGCGCGGCGCTCCTGGAAAAAGTCGCCGACCTCATGCGCCGGGACAAGGCGGCACTGTGCGCCCTCGAAGTTCTCGAAGCGGGCAAACAATGGGCCGAAGCCGACGCGGACGTGGCCGAGGGGATCGATTTCTGCGACTTTTACGCCGCGACGATGCGCGGGCTCGGCCGGCCGCAGCGCACGCAAGCAGTCGCCGGCGAATCCAACTTCCAGCATTGGTGGCCGCGCGGTGTGGGTGTGATCATTTCACCCTGGAATTTCCCGCTGGCGATTCTCACCGGCATGGCTGCGGCGGCAGGAGTGGCCGGCAACGCAATCATCCTGAAACCTTCCGACCAAACGCCGGTCATTGGCGCGCGCCTGATGGGGCTGTTCATGGAGGCCGGGATGCCCGCGGGGGTGGTCAATCTACTGACGGGCCCGGGAGGAAGCGTCGGGGCGCACCTGGTGGGACATGCCCAGATTGATTTCATCGCATTCACCGGATCGAAAGAGGTGGGTCTGAAGATTTGGGAAACGGCAGGGCGCACCGCGCCCGGGCAGTCAAACCTCAAAAAGGTCGTTTGCGAAATGGGCGGCAAGAATTGTCTGATTGTCGATAGTGACGCGGACCTGGACGAAGCGGTGGCGGGCTGCATGAGTTCGGCGTTTAGTTACCAGGGGCAAAAGTGCAGCGCCCTATCGCGGTTAGTGGTCCTGGCGGAAAACTACGGCAAATTCCTTGAGCGGCTGGTAGCCGCCGCGGCGTCGATGCGGGTTGGCCCGGCAGAGGTTCCGGGAACGGTGCTTGGCCCAGTTATCAGCCGGGACGCTCAGCAGCGGATTCTAGCCATAATCCAAGCCGGAAAGGCCGAAGCGAAACTGGCTTGGCAAGGCGCGGTTCCGGACGAGCCCAACGCGTGTTACGTTCCGCCGACGATTTTTACTGACGTTCCGCCGACGAGCCGGCTGTTCCGGGAGGAAATCTTCGGGCCGGTGCTGGCCGTCACCAAGGCAAAAGATTTCGACGAGGCGCTGGCGCTGGCCAATGACAGTGAGTTCGCGCTCACCGGCGGTTGTTACTCCCGCAGCCCGGTGAACATCGAGCGCGCCAAGAACGAACTGGTGTGCGGCAACCTCTACATCAACCGGACGATCACGGGAGCGATTGTCGAGCGGCAACCGTTTGGGGGCTTTAAGATGTCCGGCGGGGGCACCAAAGCGGGTGGGCGGGAATATTTGCAGAACTTCCTTGTGCCGCGCGTCGTGACTGAGAATTGCATGAGGCGAGGCTTTGCGCCGGCGGAAGATTAAGGGTTGGCCCGCAGATGACGCAGATGGGGCACGATGGGGGCTGACAGGTTAGACGTCCTGAAGTTTGCCGCTCTGATACGTTTCGTAGGCGCTGAGGTCGAGCAGGCCATGGCCGGAAAGATTGAAGAGGAGCACACGTTTGCGCCCGGCCTCGCGGGCTTTGAGCGCTTCGGCGGCGACGGCGGCGATGGCGTGAGCTGATTCGGGCGCGGGCACGATACCTTCGGTTTGCGCGAAGAGGGTAGCGTTCTCGAAAACTTTGGTCTGGTGATAGGCCTCGGCCTCGATGAGTCCCAGCTTGAGGGCGTGGCTGACCATGGGGGA
>Ga0210408_10001991_pt1 | contig 20460 bp, 14 predicted proteins | sample IncBWH4MmetaG_FD_155471 | JGI IMG/M metagenome (GOLD analysis project Ga0210408, IMG submission 155471) | Forest soil microbial communities from Barre Woods Harvard Forest LTER site, Petersham, Massachusetts, United States - Inc-BW-H-4-M | ecosystem: Environmental > Terrestrial > Soil >...
CCAAGCAAGTGGCTTTCATGCCAACAATGCGAAGGCGCGCCTCTCGGGCTACCCCGCAGCATTTTCAACCGGCACCCGCCTGAAGTCTCGATCACCGAGATCTGTTACCAATTTCGTGTCTCACACAAGGGGTGCAGTCCATCAGTGTCACAGTGACACCCGAGGCTGCGGGAGCGCGGCGTTCCATGACAGCGGTCAAGTTCGCCGCCTTCATCGTGGCGCTGGCGCTCGCCTCCATATCGGCCGCCTTCTCGATCGATGGCCTCACCGCAATCTTTGCCGGCGCGTTCTGGCCCGTCATCACAATGGGCGCTGCGCTGGAAGCCGGGAAGCTCGTCGCCGCGGCGTGGCTGACCGAGCACTGGAACTCGGCGCCGGCGCTCCTGCGCCTGGTCCTCGTCGCGATGGTCAGCGTGTTGATGAGCCTGAACGCGGTGGGCGTGTTCGGCTTTCTCACGCGTGCCCACCTTGATCATATGGTGGCGATGGATCTGGCGCTTGCCGATAGAACCGCCGACACCGAGGCTCGCCTCGCGATCCAGATCCGGACCGTCGCTGACCTCGATCGGCGCATCGCCCAGATCGACGCGGCCATCGAGGCATCGACACGGCTGGGCCGTCCCCTCGGTGCGATGACTATCGCCGACCAGAAGCGCCGTGATCGCGCTGACATCGTTACTGAGCGCCAGCGGGAGGGGCAGGCGCTCGCTAGCCTGCAGATCGAGAAAGCCAAGATTGAAGTCCAGCGCAGGCGCGCTGAGGCCGATGTCGGCCCGGTGCGATATCTCGCCGAGCTGATCGGTACACCGGCCACCGACCTGGAGCGACCGGTCCGCCTACTCACTTTGGCGCTTGTCGCCGTTCTCGATCCGATGGCGGTGGCGCTCCTGCTTGCCGCCGGCGCACACACGGCGCGCGCAGGCTCACGCTGACCGTTTGCCGGGATGGGGCTTCGGAGCCAGACGATTCTCGCCGCATCACCGAGCCGCTGAGAAAGATCATGACGCGTCGCACTATCAGAGCTTTCCACGCGACTCGAATTCTTGCTGTTCCAGCGGATCGACTTCGTTCCCGCCGGGAGCCGGATCACGACTGGCTCGTGCACAGCGCAATGGTCCTTAAGAAGCGAAGTCGAACCAAGGGCCAGGGAAGCGAAGCAAGGTCTTTTCTCACACCCCATGCACCTTGCCAGTGCTGACGCCTTGCATATCCCGCGCCGCTATCCCAATCGGAAGGCTGGCATCTCGGCCGGCCGGCACACTGCCAACAGGAAGATAGTCGTTCTGTCGGGCCCAACTGATCGGGGCCGATAACCCGACGGTACACGCAACTAACCGGCGCCCCTTCGGGACCCGGCCGCAATCAGGCGCTCTGGGGTCGTACGCAGTGCGGTTGCTAGGCGCGCAAGAACGATGATAGTCATATTCCGCTTTCCCCGTTCGACCTGGGAAATGTAGGTACGATCGAGACCCGCCTCGAAAGCAAGTTCCTCCTGCGACAAATTCAACGCCTTTCGCGCTCGCCGTACGTTCGCTGCGACTATCCTCACAATTGCCGACTCATCCGCCATAGGGACAAATCGAAAGATATGTAGACTTTGGGTCTACGGACTATGAATCCCATCTCCGATCGCCAGATTGTAGACGATAGTCTACATCTAGAGCGAGGCTTCCGGCCCTTAGCCAGGCAATCGAGTAGGGCCATGCGAAATCGGGAGATCGCTGCAATGCCGAGTCACGGCAATGTCGGAGAAGGCGCTCCGGACACAAACGGGTCCAAATCGCGCCCCCGCGAGGGGCATTCCTTTGATGATTGCGTAATGGCAGTCACAGCTATCGATTATTGCGGCCACGTACTGACGGTGGTCAGTCAATCCGACGTTACCTGCAGCTCCGCGCACAAGGCGGACGTCATACCGTTCATGACCATCATGTTCGGAGGACCTCTGGGCCAGATGACGTGGAAAGCCGATACTTGGGCGAACTCCCTTCGAAACCATGAAACGGCGGTCTGCACGCTGATCGAGTCGATTTCGTCGGCCAGCCGCGGCTGAACCGCTGGTCAGGATCGCGCCAGTCAAGCAGCTTTCGTGTGCTAATCGACAGCGGGACGAAAGACAGGCTTCCGTCGCGCCGGATCAACGCCGCCGCGCATTGGCACACACGTTCACCTAGCTGCTCCGTCCCCATCACGATCGCGAGCTTTTCCTCGTTGGTGAAGCGGTGCGGGCTAACGTCGGCCACGCGGAACAGCAATCACAGCGTCTGCTAAGTCCGGTCCGTAGCCGGGCTCCTTAGCGGCGCTGCTAGCGCTGGCACTAACGCCAGGGCGGCTGGATGGATGATGAAGCGCGCCAGTCGATTTCGCCTTCGCCGTCGGGCCAGTCTGGCGCGCCATTTGCGCGGCGAGTGGGACGACAATTGCATGGCGACAGCGTACGAACCGACACCCGTTCCGCTCCAATTAATCGCCTCCACATGCATCGCCCAGAACGACTGTTGGCGCGGTTTGTACATTCGCGATGACAAAAAGCCGGCGCTGCTCTGCTTTCGCCGCACTCTTAATCGCTCTTGCCGGCGCTGCTCGGCGTGCGAATCGGTCCTATATTTGTGAAGCTTAAGCGCCGTGTTGTTGCCGGCCGGCTGCTTGAGCCAGCGACCGAATTTGTTCGCAGCGGAACATTGCTAACGACAATATGTGCGTATCCCGAGAACACTTCGGCGCTACGTTTCGATGTGAAGTAACCACCATTCCTGGCGCCATTGTTCTGGAAGTGTTTCGGTCGTGTCGGAGAAACTCGACAGCAAGAGAGGAGCGAAATGAGAAGAGAACACATGAGCGGAAAGTCATGAAAGACCCGGATAGTTACCAGGCGACCTTGGATGGCAGGATAAAGCGCGCAAGGTGCGTGCGGTCGGTTGGGGCTGGGTGGAGCGGAGAATTCCAGCGATCCCGCAAACCTTGTGCAGTACCCGGCGCAACCTGCGATTTATAGCAAAGTGTTATTGCCGCTCATCTTTCGACACTCTGTGAGCCCAACATGGCCAGTAGCGACGATTTCCGCATCCGTCCGGGCCGCATCCGCTCAACACGCTCGTCGATGACAAAGTCGTTCCTGGTGCAGGCGCTGCAAGCCGCGCACAAGGCCGGTGGGTTCTCGCGAGGCCGCACGAAGCGCGGCAGCACGTTCGGGCGTGGTCGTGCGGCGAGCCTTGCCGCGTCGCGGCTTCTCAACAACCGCGCCCGCGGCGCCATCGTCAAGGCGCGGGTCGTGCGGCGGATGCGTTCGCCAGGCGCGCTCCGAACTCATATCGGATATCTCCAGCGCGACGGGGTGACCCGGGATGGATCGCCGGGCAAGCTATTCGACGCCGCGGGAGACGAGGTGGAGGGCAGAGACTTTGCCAGCCGTTGCGAAGGTGACCGGCATCATTTTCGGTTCATCGTCTCGCCCGATGATGCTGGCGAGCTAGGAAGCTTGCGGAGCTTTACCCGCGAGCTCATGAACCAGGCCTCTCGCGATCTCGGCACCCGGCTCGATTGGGTCGCAATCGATCATTGGAACACCGAACACCCGCATGTCCACGTCCTCGTGCGCGGCCGCGCCGATGACGGCAAAGACCTCGTCATCAGCCGCGACTATATCTCGGTCGGCTTGCGTGCACGTGCCGGCGATCTCGTCACCCGTGAGCTCGGTCCGCGATCAGAGCTCGAGACGCGCCAACGCCTCGAAGGGGAAGTGACGGCCGAACGCTGGACACGCCTCGATCGGGTGCTGGCCCGGGAAGCGGGAGCGGCGGATGGGGTCATTGATCTTCGGCCGGACCGGGCTCTCGCGAGCGACCCGTTGGGGGAGATCCGGATCGGGAGAATGCGCAATCTCGAGCGGTTGGGTCTCGCAGAGCCTGCGGGGCCGGCGCGCTGGATCCTCGCTGCTGATGCCGAGCAGCGCTTGCGTGACTTGGGCGAGCGGGGCGATATCATCAAGCGGTTGCACAAGTCCCTCACCAAGGATGGCTCTATACGCGCCCCATCCTCCTGGGCGCTCGAGGGCGAATCCCACGGCGAACCCGTGATCGGCCGTCTTATCGCCCGGGGGCTCGATGATGAGCTCAGGGGCACGGCGTTCGCTGTCGTCGACGGGATCGATGGGCGTGTCCACCACCTCAAACTTCCCGATATCGATGCGGCCGGTGACGGTCCGATCGGCGGCATTGTCGAGCTGCGTCGTTTCGAGGATGCGAGGGGCCGGCCGCGAGTTGCGCTCGCCGTCCGCTCAGACCTCAATCTCGAACAGCAGGTAGCTGCGGAGGGGGCGACCTGGCTCGACCGGCGCCTGGTTGCTCGTGAACCTGCCGATCTCTCGCGCGCCGGCTTCGGTGCGGAAGTCCGCGCCGCACTCGATCGGCGGATCGATACTTTGACAGAACAGGGCCTCGCCCGCCGTGACGGCGACAAGGTCACAATCGGCCACAACCTGATCAGTACCCTGCGTCAGCGCGAGCTCGATATGGTCGGCCGGCGGGTTGCGGAGGAAACTGGCTTGGCCCATTCGTCCACAGAGGCAGGAGAGTCCATTTCGGGGATCTACCGCCGAAGGCTCATCCTTGCCTCAGGCCGCTTCGCCATGATCGATAATGGCCTGGGCTTTCAGCTCGTGCCCTGGATACCGTCCCTAGAGCGCGAGCTTGGCAGGCAAGTGAATGGCATCGCCGGTCCCGGCGGCGTCGACTGGAGCTTTGGCCGCAAGCGCGACCTTTCGCTCTGATCCGCCGATCTCTGCGCTATCTTGCGCCATACCACGACTACGAGAGGATTACCGTTGCACTTGCGCCTGGGGTGCACATTACCTCTGGCCATGTCCGGGACCAAGATACTTTGGGGCCAACTGCTGGTCGCCTCCATTCTCGTGCTCGCCTTCCTCTGGACGGCGACCGAGTGGACTGCCTGGCGTCTGGCCTTTCAGCCGCAGCTTGGGCCTGCCTGGTTCACGATCGGGCGCTGGCGGATCTATCAGCCGCTCGTCTTTTTCGTCTGGTGGTTCAAGTTCGACGCCTACGCGCCTGCCATCTTCATCCAGAGCGGGTGCATCGCCGCAAGCGGCGGGATCGCAGCCATGGGTGTCGCTATCGCCTTTTCGGTCTGGCGGGCGAGAGAAGCTCAGCATGTAACAACTTATGGCTCGGCGCGCTGGGCCGATGCGCGGGAGGTTCGGCGTGCCGGGCTTCTGGGACCCGATGGCGTCGTGCTCGGCCGCTTCGACGGCCGATATCTGCGGCACAATGGCCCAGAGCACGTGCTTTGCTTTGCTCCGACCCGCTCCGGCAAAGGCGTCGGCCTCGTCATTCCGACATTGCTGACGTGGCCGCATTCCACGATCGTCCACGACATCAAGGGCGAGAATTTTAAGCTGACTTCCGGTTGGCGTGCTCGCGTCGGGCCGGTGCTCTTGTTTGATCCGACCAATCCTGAGAGCGCGGCGATCCGCTGCTCGAGATCCGCAAAGGCGACTGCGAGGTGCGCGATGCGCAAAATATCGCCGACATTCTCGTTGATCCCGAAGGTGCACTCGAGCGCCGCAATCATTGGGAGAAGACCAGCCACTCCTTACTGGTCGGCGCGATCCTGCACGTCCTCTACGCGGAAGCCGATAAGACGCTCGCCGGCGTCGCCAATTTGCTGTCGGACCCGTCACGCTCGATCGAGGCAACGCTGAATGCGATGTTGGCGACGGCGCATCTCGGAGAGCGCGTCCATCCTGTCGTGGCCTCGGCGGCGCGCGAGCTCCTTAACAAAAGCGAAAATGAACGTTCCGGCGTGTTATCGACGACGATGAGCTTCCTGGGACTTTATCGCGACCCCGTCGTCGCCAAGGTGACGGGACGCAGCGACTGGCATATCCGCGATCTCGTCGACGGACCCCGACCGATCTCGCTCTACCTTGTGGTGCCACCTTCCGACATCGCCCGCACCAAGCCCCTGATGCGGCTCATGCTTAACCAGATCGGACGGCGGTTGACCGAGAGCCTCGACACGGGCCGCCAGCGGCGGAGGCTACTCTTGATGCTCGATGAGTTCGCCGCACTCGGCCGGCTCGACTTCTTTGAAGGTCAGCTTGCCTTCATGGCCGGTTATGGCATTCGCAGCTTTTTGATCACCCAAAGCCTGAACCAGCTCGAACGTGCCTATGGGCCGAACCACGCAATTCTTGAGAACTGTCACATCCGGATTGCCTTCTCCACAAACGACGAGCGCACGGCTAAGCGCGTATCGGACGCACTCGGGGCCGCGACCGAGATGCGCGCGATGAAGAACTACGCCGGGCATCGCCTCTCGCCCTGGCTTGGGCACCTGATGGTCAGCCGTCAGGAGACATCGCGTCCGCTGATAACCCCGGGGGAGGTCATGCAGCTTTCGCCCAATGAGGCGATTGTGATGGTTTCGGGCGTGCATCCCGTGCGCGCCCGTAAGGTTCGGTATTACGAGGATCCGCAATTGCAACGCCGAATCTTGAAGCCTTCGTGCACCGATCCGGTCACCGCGGTCGCGCAGCCGGACGATTGGTCCGGGCGCATGCCGATTCCGCCCTCTGCGAAACTGCTTGCGGCGTTGAAGCACAAGGTCCGCGATCCGAACGGCGGTATTCGCCGCGAGCCGGAAATGCCGCAACACGAGGATGTCGTGATCAAGGCCCCGCTCGCCGAGAATGAGTTTGATGCCGTTCCGGATGAGGGCGACACTGACGCCCTGCAGACGACGGCCTCGAACCGCTCGATGCAGGGCCTTGCGCGTTCGGTCAGCCTCGACCCGGACGATGAGATGGGCCTGTAGCGGGGCGATATGAAGAAGACCCAACTCAGCATCTATCTCGATCCAGAGATCTTCAATGGCCTTGAGGCGTTCGCAAAGCGTCAGGGCAAGCCCAAGTCGCTGGTTGCCGAGGCTGCGATCGCCTCCTTCCTCTCTCCTGACGACTCCGACCGGCGGGAAGCGGCGATCGCCAAGCGGCTGGATCGGGTCGTACGCGTGCTCGAACGGCTTGAGCGCAATGACGGCGTTGCGCTTGAAACGATCGCCCTGTTCATCCGTTTCTGGCTCACGTCAACACCGGCGTTGCCGGAGCATTCCGGCCCTGCAGCACGTGCGAAGGGCGCCGAGCGCTACGATCGTTTTGTCGAAGCTCTCGGACGGCGGCTCTCCAGCGGATCGACCATCCTGAAGGAAGTGAGTATCGAATCGAATGACGTTGGGAGTGCCGCACGAGTTAAGGGTGATCCCGAGAATTCTTGATCCACGCCGCGTTCCCTTCTTTCGCTATGCCAGGGCTCGTATTCACGTCGGCCGTCAGGGGTAGACCTGAAACAATTGACGTGCAGCCAAATCGACGCGAATGACCAAATCCGGATTGCATATCGATCAGCGTGTGCGGAAAATCTCAGAATGGCGCGCTCCGTTCGAGGCAACAGCATCGACGAGCATGGGCAAGCGATGCCGATATCGAGGTGGCTCGGTCGCTGCCTTTTAATCAGTGGGTCCGAGGTTCGAGCCCTGGTTGGCCCACCACCAGTCTACCGAAACCCACGCGTCGAAGTGCCGCAGATGAGAAGCTTTTGTGGCCATTTCGCGCGCAGCCTTTGGCGCTGCCTCAAAAACATCAATGATTTGTCGAATTGCGAACAGGGTTCGAGCCTTTCTACACGCGGAGCGCGACCTCAAGATGAAGGATGCCAGCCATGGTAGAATTCCATCGCGACCACCGTCCGTCCCCCAGCGTCGATGCGGCCAATGCAGAAATTGCAGGATTGGTGATTGCGCAGCCTCCAGCCGACATCAACAATGAAATGATTGGCAAGGTCTTCGACGATGCCACGACACGCCTTGTCGGCGGCGTGGACGCTTCGAACGCTGCGGCCATCATCGCCGATCTCAAGACCGTGCAGGCCGACATGGCCGCGATCTCCGCCGGCGACGGCGAGGGCACTTTGACCGAATTGCATTACGACGTGATGGAGCACCAGCTCAATCAGGAAATTACGGCTGTCAATGAAGCCTTGAATGGAACGAACCCCTTCGCCGCCAAGACCATCAATGACATCCACCGCGATATTCTTGACATTTTCCTCGGCGATCCCAACCTCGTCGCCGAGAAAGGCGCCTCATGGACGGCGCTGCCTCAAGTCACCACGCCCCCAACGCCGTTCGCCGACAATGCGAAGCAAACGACGTTCGTGAGCAACTTCATCACCGACAGCAATACGCTTGCCGATCGCGCTCTTGGGGGAGAGAACAGCGATCAATTGATCAATGATCTTCAGCACTTTATCAGCCAAGCCGAAAAGTTCGTCATGGCGAACGCCCAGACGGCGACCGTGTTCAACGCCCGCTTCGAGAATGAGATTGGAGCGGAGGGAACTGCGGGGACTGCTGCCAACAGCCTCATTGAAGGCCTTCAGAACCACGACATGGGGGAAATCACCGCCGCTGCGACCCAATTGATCACCAACGCGAGCGACTTTGCAGGGAACAACCAGCAAGCCAACGGCGCCACCTATGACGCCGTGGTGGCGGCTGCGACGGGATCGGCGGCGCCCTTCATTGCTTTACAAGGTGGGAACGGACATCACGATGGCCAACAATTCGCTAACGTACAAAGTGCGGGCGCGGATGTGGAGCATCACTCCGATACGAATGTCGGGCATCACTCCGAGCTGGCTTCGACCTTTGCACATTTCTGGCATCATGCGTGAGGAGGCGTGGGCTCAGGGGACGACCATTTCGCCTCGTTTGGCACGGGTCAGTTCGACCAGGGCCAACATCATCAGGAAGCCCATCACCACTTCGGGCATATGTGGGGCTGAGGCACGAGCGGCCACGTCCCTTGTGGACGCGGCCGCCAATAACGCAAACGCGGGCGTGCTGAGCATTCCCCGTCGTCGAGGATAATCTGTCGAGGCATCGCGCGCGGTGGGCCGGTCCGATGCGGGTCGAGCCGGCGCGCGGCCGTTGGGATGCATCGGCCCCAGCGCATGTCGTGTGCGGACGTCCGCGTGAGACGGCACTACCAAACGTCTCACGCTGAGATCGTCAGGTGTCCACAGCCCCTGACTGAAGAGGCCCATGAGATCGGCTGGCCCGCAGGCCGCTACAACTGGATGGCGCCGCCGCGGCCCGCAGACGGAGTCAACGACAGGCACGACAACGTGAGCCGTTGCTGCACACCGGCGGCCGCGACTCTTCGCATGACTGTTCGTGACCAGAAACGGTCCTGCGTACCGAATCGGCAAGAGAGTTTCAGTCCGGTTTACGAATCGTTAATTGTTTAGGTTGAATCCTAAAGAGCGGGGCAGTGCCGTCTGGGGCTCGTGGTTGTCGCATCATTTTGGAGAAGGCAGATGACTTTGCTGAGCACCGTACGCCGATCAACTACATGGGCGCTGGCAGCGAGCCTGCTGGTGTGGAGCGTCGATCCGATTAGAGCAGAGAACGGTCAGATTGCAGCCGGGATTGCGGGAGGACTGATCGGCGGTGCTTTGATCGGAGGCGCTTTGGCCAGTCGGCCTGCTTACGTGCCCCCACCACCGACGGTCTACTACGAACCAACACCGGTTGTCGTGGACGAGCCCGCTTGCCGGATCGTGCGCGAACGCTTTTGGGACGGATACGGCTACAGGATACGGGAAATTCAGATTTGCGACTGATCCGGCTCATAGACTTCTAAGCCTGACTTGGATATGGCTGATTGGTAAGGACGGCTTCGCAGTCAGTATTAAGGGACCGTCCCAGAGGCAGAGCACCCTGCCTGAGCCAACGAACTCCACTTGAAGGCACGGCCTAAACGGCGGTTAATCTGCTGTCCATTCGAACAAAACGACGCAAATGACCCGTTGCGGAATACGGTTCCACACGTCGCCACCTGCAAATCCTCCGTTTGGAGATTGTCCAGGGCGGCATTCAAGGGGTTATGCGTTGATTGAGAGACCCCGAGACGAGCCTATAACTACCGCTTGAACGTATTCAGGTGCCGTGACTCGGTATAGGCGGATCGAGATTGAGCACGCGGGGATGGCCTCGCTCATCGAGCAGCCGCCCCGTATAGGGCGCCGTGCCTCCGCCATACATCGGGTTCATCGAGAGCCTTCGGCTGGATGCGCCGCTCGCCGTGCAGATTATGTCGCGACCGGGCTTCTTCCCCTTCAACAAGTTCTCAAGCGTGCCGCTCGGCATCGCCGCCGCCCGCCGCGCATTCAACGATGCTTCGGACAAGATCAGCAACACCGACAAACGGCTGATGATCGTGACGGACTGCCACGTCAAGGGACTGCGGGCCCGGACCTACACGCTCGCGACCGGCGCGACGGTTCAGGAAGTCGACGGCATCTCGGTGCGAAGCAAGAATACCGGGGATGACTTCCTCGACCTGAGCGGTGGCGTCCAAGGCAATCCGCAGCGTCGACCGATGGTGATCCTCGCCATGGGCGCGATCGAAAGCGCACGGATGGCGTTGTTGACGCAGGGCGTTGCCACGGCCCCGAACGGCAGCTTGGTCGGCTCGAACCTGATGGTCCATCTGCGCAAGAACGCGACATTCTCGGTGCCGATCCCACCGGGACTGTCGCTCAAGGACCTCGAGCTGACTGCATTGCTGGTGCGCTGCCGAGCCAAGGTGAACGGCACGTTCGTGCACTATCATTTCCAGATCACCGCGTCCGCGCTGCCGAAAGGGTCCGGCGCAGGTGCGTCGGAGGCGTTGCTGTTCCAGAATGCGCCGGACCTCGACAATATCCGGCATTTCGAAGATACCGCGCCCGGCGAGATTGACGTGTCCATCCGGTCGGTCGGTGAGATGCTGCCAAACCCGCAGAACAACGTGACGGTGCCACTGACGCCTGCGGATCTCGACGAGAATCTCGTGCCACGTGCGACCGCGACGCTGATGCCGCGGACAGCCGGGGCCAACGATGTCGAGGCGCAGGTCATGGACCTCATGAACCAGGGTATCGATTTCCTCGCCCAAAGCCTGTTCGGCGCATCGGTCGCAACAGGGTATGTTTCGGCCGCCAACATCAAGCCCGACGGGCTTGGCACGACCTTCCATGAATCCGGAACGTTGAGGACCGGTGACGATCCGACCAAATCGGTGGTGAATCCCGACGGCCAGTTTCATTTCGCCGCCAACCTCTATGCTGGAGATGCGGCCGTGCTGCCGACATGCGGCTCTGCGAACCCGGTCATGAATGGCGTCGCGATCCGCCGCCGGCTGGCCCGGCGCCTGGTCCCCGAAGGCGATGCAGCTCAGCCCTTGCGCGACTACGTACTGTATTTGCCGCCGTCGCCGCCTCCGTCAGCGGGATCGGTGATCACGCTGTTCGATGGGACGTCCCTTGCGAACTGGCGCATGGCCGGACGCGGCACCTTCCATGTGATCGATGGCGCACTGCAATCGGTGCCGAGCTTCGATCTCGGTCTGCTCTGGTGCACGATCCCGATGCCGACGAATTACGTGTTGGAGTTGGAATTCCTCATCCGGACCATGCAGACCAACAGCGGGGTGTTTGTCCGCTTCCGCAATCCGGACAGTGTCGCACTTCCCGACGGGACGGCGTTTTCCAATCCGGCGTGGTCGGCCGTTTTCACCGGCTTCGAGATCCAGATCGACAATACCGGCGCGGGGCAACCGACACCAGGCCTTCCGATCCACAGGACCGGCGCGGTCTACGCCGTCAGCTATCCGGGAAATCCGAGCGAGATTCCGGGCTTCCCGGCAGAAACGCCTGGCGACTTCGTGAACCCGCAGGATGCGATCGTGCTTGGCTGGAACAAGTACCGCATCGAGGTCAACAATAACGTCATCACGGTGGCGCTCAACGGCGCCGACACGACTCAGTACACCATTCCGGACCCGGCCGTTGCGCAGTTCCCGGCACCATGGGACCAGCACCGCGGCCGCTATCCGGTAACGGAGCCGACCTTCATCGTGCTGCAATCGTATTCGAATTTCAGTTACACGACCGCCTTCAACGAGTGACCGCTCTTTGAGCTTTTCTGCGCTCCCTACGCAGCCACGTGATCCTGAGACGGGCGTCGGCCAAGGGCCTCTGGGGTCACCGGCCGCTCCGATACGGCGTGCTTCATAAGTCCGAGAAGGGGCAGACGCGTGTTTTTCGCGCGTTTGGGCCTGAGAATTAGGCCGTGCTGCAAATCAATCGGCCCGCCCGAGCGGAGCGCCCGGGCGACAGCCGCTTCGTCAGTCCAGCTCCCCGGACGGGCTAATAAAGCTCGATGGCCTTGATGCGATCCGGATATTTCGTAACCTCGATATTGAAATCGTCGATCGTCTTTTCCAGGTCAAACTGCGCCCCTCTCCACTCCCAATTTTTCCTTGCCGCAGTGTCGTCGAGGATGCCGAAGGTTTTCACGGTCGTCGTTAGAACCGGATTGGGATTGTAGGTGATGATACCTTGCTTGTTGACCTTTTTCATCACGGCGGCGGCAATATCCGAGGCCTGAGGCGCCTGACCGCTCATCCGGATGCCGGCGATGTTGTAGACCCGGCGTGGGGTGTTTCCATCGAACAGTTTTTCGGGCCTCGCCGAGTACAGTCCAAGCAACGCCTCGACCGCATCGCGGACGTAGATGATGTCGAGACGCGTATCAGCTGAAACATAGGCTTCGTAAGGCTTACCCTGCAACGGCGTTTGTATCATCAGCGTGGAATACACCGTCGTGCCACCCGGTCCTCGGGATGCGCCGACAACTGAGGGGAATCGAACCGCACGAAAATCGATCCACCCCTTGCCCGTGTAATACTCGCCAAGCCGTTCAGTTGCGACCTTGGCCACTCCGTACATGGTGGTTGGCATTTGTACAGCCTCGTTCGGCACGATCGTTCCGCCAGCAATGAAACGTCCGAACGAAGCGATCGTGCTCGGGAACAGCACGCGGACCGGCGGCACGTTGCGGTGCTGACAGAAAATGCGCGCGGCATCGAACACGTTCCGGCTCCCAACCAGATCCACCTCGAACCCCATGGTCGGATTGCTTTCCGCTCCGGCCGATAAAAGGGCCCCCAGATGGAAGACGCTCTTCGGTTCGTGCTTCTCGAACAACGCAAGCACGTGAGCCAGGATGCTGAGATCGCCTTGGACAAAGGTGACCTGATCTTTGTAATTGTTGAACTCGTCGTTGTAGCCGGTGAGACGGCGCAGGTCGGGATCGCGATCGAACAGAACGATCTGCTCGCCCGCCTTCAACAACACCATCGTCAAATAGGATGCGATGAATCCGCTTCCGCCCGTGATGAGGATCGGCCTGTCGGTACTGTCCATGATCTCCTCCTCTGTTAGCTGCGTACTCTGTGTTCCCGCGCTGGCTCTCCTTTCATATCGAAGCCACTTGATTTCGATCTCTTATCCTTGACGCTCCGGTGCGCTTCTGTATCTCCCTTGAGTCGCAGCGCCACCTCGGCATCGAGATCGAAACTGGAGGTTACGCCGACATTGGGGAGGTTGAGACGAACCCACTCGTCGGCCTTCCTTCGGCCGCGTTCGAACAGCTCATGGATAAAATCGGCTGATGGATTGATCTTCGAGGCGACGCCGATCGCCTCCATGAAGGCGTCGTCGCGAATGATGTGAAATCGTTTCGGCCTGTAACCACCACCCTGTAGCAGCTTCCGCTCGAGAAGCTTGTTGATCAGCAGGATCTGCCGCATCTCCATCACCCAGGCGGCATTGAAGCTGATTTCGTTGACGCGGTTCAGGATTTGCCGCGACGTGTTGGGAGGGCCACCGGCGCGGTCGATCGGGTTGATGGTGACCGTCAACAGATCATCACTGCAATCGACCAGCGGGTTGAGTGCCGGATTACCGAGATAGCCGCCGTCCCAATAGGAAACCCGATCGATCTCGATCGCCTGGAACAGCATCGGATAGCAGGCCGACGCAAGCAGGGTTTCGACGGTGATTTCCCGCTGCTCGAAGATTCGCCGCGCCGTGCCGTTGATGTCGGTGGCGCAGACGAAAAGACGCGGGGCTCCGTTGCCACCACGCCTCAAGGCATCAAAATCGGGAATGACCTTTCGAATGATCGCGTCGACCGGATTCTTGAACACGAGATCGCTGTAGGGCGAAAAGATCTGCTCGGCGATCCCGAGACCGATCGCTGTCGGCGTCCAATCTACGTTCCAGTGCTGCGGAGATTGCTTGGGCCACAGCAGTCCAAATGGGTTTGGCGGCCATAGCGACTCGGCCGAGACGAGCTCCCAATACTCTCGGAGCAAGCGCTTTGCCCGGTCAGGTCCGTCAATCAGACCATAGGTGCAGACGGCAGCGTTGATCGCACCACCGCTCGTGCCACTGATGGCGTCGATGCGAAGATTGCGCGCGGCCACTTCGTCCAGCAGCCGGTCGAGCACTCCCCATTAGAATGCGGTGTGAGCACCGCCGCCCTGCAGTCCAAGCCCTAAACTCTTGATGCCTTTTTCCATGGTGCCAAATCCATCTTTGAATGGAATCGCTCTACGGAATATCGTCCGGCCTCACATACCAGTCGGCCGATTTCGCTTTCCTGTGGAGCGGGAACGGATTGAACTGGTTGGCAAGAAAGATCTCGGCAAAGCCCTGATCGCAGGCACCGAACCCGACATTCGAGCATGGCGGCATGTAGACCCGTAGCCGGTTCGCGTTCATATGGGCTTGCCAGTTGGCCGTGACCGACTGGATGTCGCTCACGCTCACGTCGGGCCCCGACACGACTGCACTCTTCGCGCCGGCGGTATCGATCGCCTGCGCATTGGTTGTGTAGGTCCCTGCGGGCAGGCCGCATTCCTGATATTTGAAGGTATTTCCGGCGAGCGTCGCATTCTTGCGTCCGCGCGCGCCGAGCTCGACGTCGACGTTCGCGAGCTGTCCTTCCGGATCGGAGGCGTTGCCTGCAACGGTCACGCAGTCGCCGCTGGCAGATGCGCTGCTGATCGTGACGCTTGGCGGCGCATTCGCCGGCGGCGAACCGACGGCCACCGGAGCTCCAGTTGCGCTCGTCGTTGCACCATCATTGTCCTTGGCCGTCGCGACCGGCACGTAGAAGGCGTCCGACGGCAGATTATCGAACGTGACGGTCCAAGTGCTGGTCCCGGACGCGTTCTTTGCTGGCTGCGGAAAGCGGCCATCCAGCCGCACCGTCACGCCTGCGATCGCGCCCGTAACGACCGTCGCAGTGCCGGTCACAGTGACCGAATTTCCGGCGGCCGTCGCCGACGCAATCGCGACTGATGGTGGCGGGCTGTCACGGAACGGGTGCGACTTGAAAAAGGCCCATTGCAACTCGCTGGCGCTTGGTCCGGTCGGATCGGCGAATTCCCCGCTATTGTCGCCGACCCAGTAGTGAGAATTGGTGGCGATCAAATCACCACGCTTGCCGTCGTAGAACACCGTCTCGACGGCAGAGCGCTCGGCGGTACCATACTTCGTCTGCGTGCAGGCCACCCCTTTTGCCGTACAGTCCGACGTCGCAACCGCACCAGCATTCAGTCCGTATCGGCGGATCCAGGAATCGCGGATGTTCTGCGAGCCCAATATGTTGACCACGCAGTCGTTCCTGGAGTGAATGGCCATGATCGGGACGACACGCTGGTCTTCCGGCTGTTTCTGCTCCACCTGCATCGCAACGGTGTCAGCGGATACCGGCTTGAATGTTCCGGGATTGAGACAGACGAAGCCGACCGAAGATGCGGTCTCGGAATAAGGCAGACCCTCGACCGAACCGGCAGCGGCAAAATAGGCGCTCTGTGCGACGGCAAGGTCCACCGACATTCCGGCACCGGACGACAGGCCGGTCACATAGCGCCGATTCGGATCGATCTTGAGTTCGGCTTCGACCTCGAGCGCGATCTGGTGCAGATCCTCGACCTCGCCGGCGCCCTTGTGAATGTGCTGATCGAGAAAGAAGCCCCAGCAATTGGTGTCGCGCACGCCGTCATAGGAGGTGATGAACGGGTAAACCACGATGAAGTTGTCGCGCTCCGCGAGGTCTTTGAATCGGGTTTCGTTGATCATATTGGCTTCGGTTTGGCGGCAGCCATGCAACACCATGACCATGGGTACGGCGTCGTTCCCGGTATAGGAGGACGGCACGAAGACCTGGTACTTTCGGTCGCGCGAGCCGGAATAGGATTTTGTGGCAAATGATTTCTGCCGCAATTCGCCGGCGAAGCCGGCTCCGTTGATCAACAAGCAAAGAGTAATCGTGAGCAATGGCCGCAGGATTGGAGACATTTCATCCTCCAATTCTTTTTAAGTGCGTCGATGCAATTTCGCGCTCGGCCGGGCGTGCTGATCGCGGTCGAGTCCTGTCGAACAGGACAACCTTCATGTCCTTATCGCACTCCAGGAGCCGCACCTGGGCACGGTCAACCTAGCACCGCAACGAAGGCGGGGTGTGATCCAGCCCACAAATTGGGAACTTTTTTTGAGACAACTGCGATCGTTCTCATCCCGTGCATGCCCCTTGCTCGCATCTACTGGCCTTTTCGCTTTGATTTTGCGCGAGAATTCGTGTTCCGGACTACCTTGACATGGTAATTCTCTAACCCGTGAGATGGCCTTTTCGCTTTGATTTCACGAGAGAATTTGTGTTCCGGACTACCTTGACATTGTGGTGGCCGCAGCTTCGATACCTGGCCGTCGGCACTGGCTATCGCCCGCTGGCCACGAACGCAAAACGTTCCAGTCTTGCAACAAGGACTGCTGAACGCTTCGTCCAAAGAACGCAGCCGTAGATCATTCCTTGAGGAGTCCGAACGCACCCGGGTCGCGCCACATCTTCCAACTACCGAGAAAAAGGGCTGAAAGACCGGCCGGAAGCGCGCCGCTGAGCAAAACGAGTCCGCACTACCCCCGAGCAGCGGACATTAGTGCAGATTCTGCAGGAAGTCGGCGTCGGGCATGGTGGACCTCAAAGCTCCGGCGTTTGATCCACAGAAGTTCGCGAAGTGGTGGATGATGCTCAGCTCGGGAACGAAGCTCGCTTTCCAGCCCTTGACCTCGATGTAGGCCACCTCGTCGTCGGTCATTCCGACGAGGGCTTTTGCTTTGGAATCAAAGATGGAATCAAACGGGCGGGCCGGAATGGAAAAATCCTTGTGTGGCAACGGATTATTGCAGGGTTCGATCCCTCCCGCCCCAGCCAGCAGCAATATGCTGAATTCATTGCCGAAACGGCTTTGTTCTCGCCCATATCTTTAAGCGCATTTGGAAATGGATTTCGCGTCCCATTTGGAAATTCCGTGCTGCTTTCGTTTTCGCAAAGCATACGATGGAGCTCCGCCAGCGTTGAACGTCCAGTCGCCGCGCGACGTTCAGGCCTTCAACAGTGAGCTGCTCATTGAGGATCGCCTAGGAGCCGCGGACCCGTCGGCTAGTTGCCGAACGGTCTTGGAAATGCGGCAACTCGCGGCATGCCGTCGTCGCGTTGGGAGCTCCGGCAGCGATTAGCAATGCCGCGTCGTTTGCCCTTCTTGGAGAAGCGCGGAATTCATCTTTGCGGTTCGACGCCAGCCCTTGTCACCGCCGTAGTCCGGCTGATTGTGCCGCTCTCTTTCGTTTCGTCTTGGGCAGAAACCGCTCCGTCAACATTCCGTTCTTCGAGCTGCTTCTGCGCCAACAGATGCGCATGCCGCTTGCCGGTCGCCGCCAACGCTCGCGCCATCGTTTCCTTCGCGTAGCCGCGATAGGCCTGCACGGTCTTGTGTCCGGAGAGCGCCCGGCCTTGGCCGTCAGTCAGTTCGGCTTCCTCCAGTTCAGTCATGCCTCCGTGCCGGCAGGCATCGAGCGTGAATGACTTAGACACGCCATCAACTTTCTTGCGCATCTGTTGCACGACCTTTTCCATACCAGTGTAGGACCACACTTTGGCATCGCCCTTGCGCTCACCTCGCTCGATCCGACGCATGATCATCGGAACACCGAGCTTGGGAAGATGGCTTAGGACCTCCTCCGATTCGGCGTAAAACTTGACGATCTCACCATCGACGATTTCTTCGAGCGGATGCCAGACCAACGCCTTGTTCTTATGGTGCTCAATTCTGACAGCATGTGACCACTTCTTGCTGCGGTAGTCAGGCCAGGTCAAAAAACCGGCCACCACGTTCTCCGGCCTTTGCAGCCACTCGAAGCAGATGACTGCAACTGCCGCCGGCTCAGGCCGTCTTTGCTCGATGCAGCCCCATGCGAATTTGTAGACTTCCTCCCGAGTGACAGAGTGCTTCTTGCTCTTGCTGCGGCTCTTGAGCGTAAAGTCGTCCCACGGATTCGGGTGCTTCTTGTCAAAAAGATCGGGGTGCAGCCGACGCATGATGCGCCAGACCTTGCGGCAAAGCCCGACTACCTTCTCGCCCTGTCGCAGCCTAAGCCCGTTCGGACCGTTGATAATCTTGTCGTAGATCTTGTCAGCGGCTCGCGGCGTGACCTCTCTGATCTGTCGCTCGCCGATACGCCGCCCGCTCTTGCCGACCGTATCGCAGATCATCTGCATGATCCGTTCGTAGTCGGGGCGTGAGCGCCGTGACACCTTTTCAGTGTAGGCCTTTTCCGTCTTATATTGCCGGAACAGCCAATCGATGGTGCCGTAGCGCGCAATCTTTACCTGCTCGATCGGCTCGCCCTTACGCTGGGCATTCCATTCGTCGAACAACGCGTTAAGCGTGGCGGCCCGTCCGCCTTCGCCGTCCTCGCCGCAGGCGGTCTCATAGCTGGTGCCTAGCGGTTCGTTGGCAATTTCGCAGCCGAGCACCTTATCGTCAAAACGATCGTCTCAACGCTCACTGGCGACACCCGCTTCCGCTTCTGGCCGGCCCTGAGCCGCCCAGGCGCAACGCCTGCTGTACCGTCAGCTCCCAGGGGTTAAGTGGACGCCTTGTGCTCGCCGCGAGTTCTTCGGCCTTCGACCCAACTCGGACATTTCGGGCAGCGACAAAGGCTTGCCCGGTTCAGCCGACACATCGGTCGCCTCCACTGAGGAAGAGCGATTAGCCGAAGTTGCATAGTCGTGGATACCGCCTTTGGTAAGCTGGACACGAGAACAAGGCCGACAGCCTGGAAGGAGCTCGGATGCGCTCGCTGCACACGGCGGTCCAAAGTGGTCCTGGATCGCAAGCCATCGACTGTCAAATTCGGAGGAAACGATCATGAGCATTGGAAGGCGTATCTTCGTCGGCGCGCTCTTGCTGTTTGCCGCCGCAATGGCAGCGATCGCACCGGCCGCAGCGCAGCAGCTGCAACGACCCAACATCGTTGTCATTATGGGCGACGACATCGGTATGTGGAATATCGGAGCCTATCACCGCGGTTTGATGGCGGGCAAGACGCCCAACCTCGACAAGATCGCCAAGGAAGGCATGTTGTTCACGGACTATTATGCTGAGGCAAGTTGCACGGCGGGTCGCGCTAACTTCATCACCGGAGAGCTGCCAATCCGCACCGGCATGACCACTGTCGGCCAAGCTGGCGCGCCGACGGGTCTGCCCGCCGAGGCAGTGACGATTGCGACAGTATTGAAATCCATGGGCTACGCCACTGGACAATTCGGCAAAAACCATCTTGGCGACAAGAACGAATTTCTGCCGACCGTGCACGGCTTCGATGAATTCTTTGGCTATTTGTATCACCTCGACGCGATGGAAGACCCGGCCCATCCTAACTATCCGCAGAACCTGCTGAACGTTGTCGGCCCGCGCAATATGGTTCATAGCTGGGCCACCGACAAAGATGATCCAACGGAAATGCCGCGTTGGGGCAAGGTAGGTATGCAGAGGATCGAGGATGCCGGCCCGCTCTATCCGAGGCGGATGGAAACAGTGGATGATGAAATCCGCGACTTCGCGCTCCAATTCATTGACAAAGCCAAGGCCGACAACAAGCCGTTCTTCGTTTGGCTCAACCCGACGCGCATGCATATCGTCACTCATCTCTCCCCGAAGTATGAAGCGATGCGTAACTCGGAGAATGGCTGGTCGGAAGAAGAAGCCGGGATGGCCCAGCTCGATGACGACGTCGGTCTGGTGATGAAGAAGCTCAAGGATATAGGCGTAGACGACAACACTATCGTGGTCTTCACGACCGACAACGGCACCGAAGTCTTCACCTGGCCCGATGGCGGCCAGACTCCGTTTGCACAGTCCAAGGGAACAGTCCTCGAGGGTGGTTTCCGTGTGCCGGCGATCCTTCGCTGGCCTGGCCACGTGCCCGCGGACACGGTGCAGAACGGAATCTTCTCCGGCCTGGACTGGTTCCCAACCTTCGTGGCCGCGGCCGGCAATCTGAACATCGTCGATGAATTGCTGCTGGGCAAGAAAATCGGCGACCGGACTTACAAGAACCATCTGGACGGCTACAACCAGATGGCCGCCATCACCGGCAAAGGGCCGTCCGCTCGCCACGAAATCTTCTACCTTGGTGAAAGTACGGT
>Ga0210408_10001993_pt1 | contig 20451 bp, 21 predicted proteins | sample IncBWH4MmetaG_FD_155471 | JGI IMG/M metagenome (GOLD analysis project Ga0210408, IMG submission 155471) | Forest soil microbial communities from Barre Woods Harvard Forest LTER site, Petersham, Massachusetts, United States - Inc-BW-H-4-M | ecosystem: Environmental > Terrestrial > Soil >...
GTACAGCCCGCCAAGAGTCCAAGCAGATTGATAGAACCCTGTTGCCTCAAAACCGACCTTGTGGAGCAAAGTGATTCGGACCACATAAGCGACCCCCATCGTTATCAAACCACTTGACATGAATGCGAGGCCGAGCTTCAAGAGCGAGGCGGCTTCCTGACCCAGCCGGGAAGCGGTCATGGAAGGAACCTGAATACATATCTTCCGGCTGTACCACCACGAGGTAAGGATTGACATCGCGGCGACGCCGACAAGGGAAGGCACCACACCCTTTTCGCGGAAAAAATACACCATGGGAATGCTGATGAGCGTGCCGAAGAGTGCGCCCAAAACCCCCATTTTGGCGAGATCAGCGATGCGCCGCATCCCTTGGATAAGCGCCCCTTGACCGGCAGATATCAATTGGAAGAACACAGCGATAGACAGAAGGCATACGGCGCCAGCGTGTTGATTGCTGCCAAAAGTCAAGGTGGACACCTGGCGGGAAAACACAAGAAGCAAGCCGGCTCCCAGCATTCCGAGGAACATGGATATTCGGCGCAGGACGGCGGTAGTTTGCGCGATCCGCTCTGTGTCGTCCGAACCGACTGCCTCGGCAATCTGGCGCACCCCACTGCTGTTGACGCCCATGCCAGCAATACTCTGAGTAAGGCTGGCAATCGATCCGTAGAGGCCGAACAATCCGAAGCCGGCCGGACCCAGCAACAACGCCATAGCCTTGGTGCGAACGATTCCAATGGCGATGTTCACGACCGAAGAGCCGCCGACTAGTGCCGAGGACTTCAGAATCTGGCCGTAGCTCTGCTTGTGCGCAGTGGCTATCGGTGCCGGTGTTGGCCGAGATTGTAGCGAAGGTGCCGACAACTCATTGTTACAAGCGCTTGATGTCATGAGTGGATGGGAGTTGACGAGATACCCGCGAGCAAAGACAACGGGACTAGCAACTAGAAACTCTCAAGCTTTTCAGCTTCTCTGGTTCGCAGCTGAACATTAATTTGTTCGAGGCAGTCAATCACGTAGTCTTGCTCCTCCTCTGTCATCGCGTAGAAGAGAGGCAGAATAATCGCGGTGTCAGTCACTTCGTTTGTTCGGGGTAGTCGACTGTCCCACTTCTCGTGGCGGTATGGAAGCTCGCGATGAATCGCCATGATGCCTCTGCGCGTCGAAACTCCGCGGTCCAGTAATTCCTGCATTAACTCATCGCGCGTAATGGGAGCATCATCCTTCAGGCGAACCATATAGGATTGGAAGTTGTGATGACAATCCGCTGGCTCAAAAGGAGGTACGAGCCATTCAAGCTCCGACAATCGTTGCGAGTAGCGCGAGGCAAGTTGCCGCCGCCGGGCGAGCATGTCGTCTAGCCGTTCCAATTGCACTAGGCCAATCGCGGCTTGGAGATCGGTCATCCGATAGTTGTAACCGATTTCGTCGTAGCTCTCCGTGACTACCTGGGTGGAACTATGGCGAGCCAGATCTGAAACTGTCATCCCGTGCTGGCGTAATTTCCGGATACGAGCAGCCAAGTTTTCGTCAGCTGTGGTGATCATTCCTCCCTCGCCCGTGGTCAGAATCTTCCGGGGATGGAAGCTAAAGCAGGCCATGGCTGTGTGCGGCGAACCAATGGAACGCCCCTTGTACTCGGACCCGATCGCACACGCGGCATCCTCGATCACGATCAGGCCGTGGGAGGCTGCGATACTGCAGATCTCACTGAGAGGAGACGGTAAGCCGATTTGGTGAACGACCAAAATGGCCCGAGTTCGAGGAGTGATCGAACGCTCGATGCAGGCTGGATCCATGTTGTAAGTGGATCGGTCGATGTCAACAAAAATCGGACTTGCCCCGGCATGGACGATGGCATTGGCAGTAGCTATGAATGAAAGACTAGGGCACAACACCTCATCTCCCGGTTTGATACCAGCGGCCAAAAAGGCCAGGTGCAGAGCAGTCGTACAAGACGAAACGGCCACGGCATGGGCCGCACCCACGTACTCGGCAAACTTGCGCTCGAATTCCGTGACACGAGGTCCTTGGCTAACCCATCCACTTCTGAGCACTTCGAGAACGGCCTTCTCTTCATTCAGCCCGAAGGATGGTCGAGCTATGGGGATGGCTTTCAGTGGCATCGTGGAACTCATGACGCCTCCACAACAGGTGCTGCCATCGCTTTGGCAGATTCCCTCCAACGGATTAGTTCACGCAGACCTTGTTCCAAAGATACGGTGGTCCTGAACCCCAGTATCCTGTCAGCCTTCTCCACAGCAGCTCGACGCCTCTGCACGTTCCCAACGCTGCGCGCCTCACGATACTCTGGTTGCGATGACGAACCGGTAAGGCTCAGAAGTATTCTGCACAACTCATTCAGACTGGTTTGGACTCCAGTACCGACATTGAAGACTTCGTCGCTGACGCTGCTCTGTGCGGCCAACAGGTTCGCCCGGGCCACATCCTCGACATAGACGAAATCCATCGACTGGCTGCCATCGCCGAAAATTAGCGGCGGTTTGTTGGTCTCGATGGCATCAAGCCAGCGAATCAGCACCTCCGTGTACACGCCTGTAACGTCCATTCGCGGACCGTATACGTTGAAGGGGCGGAGTGCGACGTATTGAAGGCCAGAAGTCTCGTGAAGAGCGCGCAGCATTTGCTCGTTTGCAATCTTCGCGGCGCCGTACATCGTTCGATTGTTGAACGGATGGGACTCATCGATGGGCAGATAAGAAGGCTCGCCATAAACCGAAGCGGATGATGCTGCAACGACCTTCTTCACCTTGTGTCTTAAGGCCGCTTCCAGGACATTTAGCGTGCCATCTATAAGGACCTCGACTGCCTCGCGCGGATTCTCGGCGCACCTCGTTATTCGCAAGGCGGCCTGGTGGAATACGTAGTCCACGCCCTCCGTGGCTCGGTTCACAAGAGAGGCGTCGCAGATGTCTCCCTCGATGACGTTGACACCGCCGTGGTCCAGCGCCCACGCCAGATTGCCTCGGCTTCCGCGGACAAAGTTGTCGACTACGCGAACCTCAGAAGCTCCCGCGGCCAGAAGTTGATCGACAATGGTGCTTCCGACAAAGCCAGCTCCACCTGTTACAAGGCAACATGTATCTGCTAGATGGTTCATTTTTCCTCCAGCAACTGATTCACGCCACAGGAAATGAAGACATATGGGCTATGCAAGTCGCGCGGTGTGAAATTAGGGCAGCACGTATGGAAAACGAATGCTGGGACAGTAAATGAAGCGTGTTTGCAGCTTAGTCGCAGCACGGAACGGATCGAGAATAGGGACATCCACACTTACCCTTCCCTCCGGTCCCGTATCACCCGGGCCGGGACACCGGCAACGATGGCGTAGTCCGGTATATCACGAGTGACAACCGCACCCGCACCCACGATTGAGTGTGCTCCGATCTGTACCCCCGGCAGGATACTGGCATTCATCCCGATATCCGCTCCCAAACCCACCTTGACCGGCTTGATCACGAGGCCAGTCGTGATGATCGGTTCGCTAATCGGGCTGCCAGTATGCACCGAACCTAGGACCTTGGCACCCGGTCCCCAGCCGACGTAGTCTTCCAGAATCAAGTCCCGAGCGTCGAAGTAGGCCTGTGGTCCAATCCAAACGTGACTGCCGATCTTGCAGACTCCATCGAAACGTCCCTGGATCATGGTCTGCGCCCCTATAAAGACGCAGTCACCAAACTCCATTGTCTCCGGGTGCTTCAGGACGACGTTAGGTCCCACCTGAAGGTCGTTGCCGACGCGTTTGCATAACGCGCGCATAAGAACGCGGCGCATCATGGTATCGAAGGCACTCTCCCCTGAACGATGCTGACCGAATAAGTCCAGCAGCTCATCACGAGTGCGAGCATTCTTCAACCAAGCGGAGAATTCGTGTTCCCAATGGGGATCCGGATGGGTTTCACGACGCCCGAACGTAGCTGCGACTTCTCGGCCTAGTTCATTACAGTTTGTTAAATCGGACACTGCTGGGACTCCAAGAATGTTGAGGCAGCACTAGACATGAAGAGAGTCTGTCGCCTTGCTGGACAGCCCGGAGGCGTGTTTGAGCTCTGCGATGACCGAGATAAAGAAATGCCCATGCGAGAGTCTTCCAAGTCCAACCAGCTCGGTGAACTCACTTAGGGATGACACTTCCGCGTTTCGGAGAACAGATTAATCCTGAACTCGAATCTTGGTAGCGAATTCACGTCGTTCCTTGCCCCACTTCAAACGAGGCGCAACTGGCACTGACTTGCCCAGGAAGCATCTCCCTGTCCAAAAAGCGCACGACCTCGTCAACAACACGAGATTGCTGCTCAGCAGTAAGTTGGGGAAACATTGGGAGGGAAACGATTTCCGACGCCGCGCGTTCGGCAATCGGCAAATCTCCCTGCTGATATCCGAGGCCCTGGTACGCCCTCTGCAAATGGAGAGGCACCGGATAATGGATGCCCGTATCGACTTTTGCTGCGGCCAGGTGTTTCTGCAGCCCGGCGCGGTTCTGAACCCGAATTACATAGAGGTGATAGATCGCTTGTGCCCAGTCCGGACAGTATGGCGCGATCACGCCATCGACCGGTGAGAAAAGTTGATTATACTTGTGGGCGGCTACTTGGCGCTTGTTGTTCCATTCGGCGAGATATCGCAGCTTCACGGTCAGAAAACCAGCTTGGATCGAGTCCAGCCGACCGTTATAACCCTCCATATCGTGATAGTACTTTTTGGACTGGCCATGATCGCGGAGCTTCCGGGCTGTCTGAGCGAGCCCCTCTTCGTTGGTCGTAATCGCTCCAGCTTCACCACATGCTCCAAGATTCTTTCCCGGATAGAAACTGAATGCGGCTGCTCTCCCGATGGAACCGGCTTTTCGCCAGCAGTTCTCCTTCTTGGAGAAATACCGCGCGCCATGAGCTTGGCAGGCATCCTCAACGACGACCAGCCTGTACTTTTCGGCTATCTCCAGGATCGGATCCATATCCGCCATCTGCCCATAGAGATGAACGGGAACAATGGCTGTGACCGGTTTACCGCTCTTGTTGTCGATGACAACGCCGAGCCGGTCATCGAAGGTGCAACAGTTCTCCAGATATTCACGCACTTTCACTGGGTCCATGTTGTAGGTGCGTTCGTCGATGTCTACGAACCTCAGTTCAGCACCTGCTTGTGATATCGCCTCCGTGGTGGCTATAAATGTATTCGGTACGGTAATTACGACATCGCCGGATTTCACCCCTGCAGCGATCAGCGCGAAGCGCAGTGCATCAGTTCCGCTACCAACCCCGACACAGTATTTTGAACCACAGAACGTCGCAAACGCGCGCTCGAATTCTTCGACGATCGGACCACCGATGAAACCGGCAGTGTGTAGCGCACGCTTGAAAACTTCAGTCAGTTCCTGCTCAAGCTCGATGTGAATCGTAGCGAGGTCGAGGAATGGAATCGTATCTTTACTATTCACACTGCTCACTTTTGCTCTCCCATGGCAACGGCCGCGTTGGTATCGACAAATCTCTTAACTCGTGCGGGGTTTCCAGCAACGATGGCATTGGCAGGAACATCCCTTGTTACGACGCTTCCGGCGCCGACGATTGCTTGCTCTCCAATCATGACATTGCAAAGTAAAGTCACTCCCGAACCAATCGAAGCGCCTTTCTTCACTACGGTCCGCTCGACCTTCCAATCCTGTTCGGTCTGCAAACCGCCCTCGGGCGTAGTTGCGCGAGGGTAAGGATCGTTGATGAAAGTTACGCCGTGACCGATGAACACATTGTCCTCGATCGTGACGCCCTCGCAAATGAAGCTATGGCTGGAGATCTTGCAGTTCTTTCCGACAGTCGCGTTCTTCTGAATCTCAACAAAAGCCCCGATTTTCGTGTCGTCACCGATTTTGCACCCATAGAGGTTGATGAACTTCGACAACTTGACGTTCTGACCGAGCTCGACGTCGGGGGCAATGCAATTATGATCCATCATAGCTGAATGATTTTGCCTTTCTGCTGAAGGGATTGGTCTGCAGCTTCCAAGGTTCTGACCACTTGCAGGCCGGCAACTCCGTCGTTGAACGGCGTTTTGTCATTCAGAATGCAGTCGACAAAGTAAGCAGCCTCAACTCTCAGAGCTTCTAGCTGTTCGATCCGCGGCGCCCACATGTCTCCGGAACGGTAGCTAACCATCAACTTATATCTTCCTTCTCCGTTCGACATCTCAACTCCCTTGTCGTAAACCTTGATTTTTTCGTCTGCCTCAAGGTCATTCCACACCAACATCTTCTTTTCGCCGCCGATCAAAGTGGTGCGTATCTTGACAGGGGACAGCCAATTCACGTTAATATGCGCAATTATGTTATTGGGGTAGTAGATCGTCAGATATGCCACGTCCGCAACATGGTTCAGATGGCTTTCGCCAGTCGCGACAACTGCTTCGGGCTTCTCCTTAATCAAATAGTTCATGATAGAAAGATCGTGCGGCGCCAGATCCCAGATGACGTTCACATCGTGCTGCAATAGTCCCAGGTTGACTCGTGTGGAATCGTAGTAGTAGAGATCGCCTAGCGTTCCATCTTCGATGAATTCACGGATGCGCTTAACAGCACCGGTAAACAAAAAGGTATGGTCTACCATGATTTTGAGATTCTTGCGATCGGCCAACTCAATCAACTCTTCCGCTTGTGCCGACGTACAAGTAAAAGGCTTCTCGACGAATACGTGCTTGCCGTTTTGGAGAGCAGCCTTCGCAAGTTCATAATGCGTCCAGACGGGAGTGACCACGGCTATGGCATCGACGTCGGTTGAGCGGAGCAATTCATTGCAATCATTGGTGACGTGCATGTCCGGATAGGACTGCCGTACGCGCTGAAGCGCCTTCGGACTTTGGTCACACACGCTGACCACTCGGGATTGCTCCTGTCCGTGGAAATTACGGACGATGTTGGGACCCCAATATCCGTACCCGAGGACTCCGATTCTTATTACATTGCTCCCCAAGTCCATCATGAGGGGGATGCTCGCGGGAGAGCCGACGCTTAAAGTTGTACCCATTTTCTGCACCTTCGAGTTCTAAGTCTTAGACAAGAGAGCTGCAACGGCCGCCGCAAGTACGTAATCACTCACCAAAGTAAAGGCGAAAGGGCTGAATCGGCATCAGGCCAAGCGGTGCAGCCAACCGCATATGAAGCTTTTCCATCTGTGCCCCCAACTTAGTAAGCGCCGTCGCCCGAAATGACCGCGCGGGGGGTTTGTAGAAGAATCTTGAGATCTAATAAGGGTGACCAGGTTCTTGAATATCGGAGGTCCAAACGGACCATCTCATCGAATGTAGTCCGGCTCCGCCCGTGAACTTGCCAAAGACCTGTAATGCCCGGCTTGGCCTCGAGCAAGCGTCTGCGATGCCAAGTATCATATGCCTCAATTTCATACGGGATTGGCGGTCGCGGCCCAACGAGAGACATTTCTCCGTTGAGAACGTTCCAGAATTGGGGGAGCTCGTCGAGACTGGTACGCCGCATGAATCGACCGATCCAGGTCACTCGGGGATCGCTCGTAATTTTATAAACGACTTTTTGATCTTTTACCGCGGAAACAGGTTGCGCCTTCCCTGTAATGAAGTTTTGGACAAACTCTTTATGGATTCCTGCGTCAGTTGAGACGGCCATCGACCGAAATTTCAAGAACTCGAACCGGGCACCGAATTGACCAACGCGCTGCTGACGGAAAAGGACGGGTCCCTTGGAGGTCATCTTTATGATGATTGCGAGAAGCAGGAAGACCGGCGCTAGGAGAATTAACGCCAACGTGCTGCCAACAATATCCATAACTCGCTTCGTCAGAAGAGGGAGCCTCTTGTTTCTCTCCACTTCGAACAAATCGGGGTACATTGTCGTAGTCGCTGAACGTCCGTGTCCTTCGTCCCCCCAAACATCGGGGAAAGAATGAAAAGATATGTGCAGGCGATTAATCTGATTCGCTTTGAGAACTTTTTGAAGCTTCGCCATCAACCTTGATTCGATCGCACTGACGGCAGTACTAATTTCCGATTCACCCAATTGGGTGAACACAGCGCCGAGGACAGAGTTCGCTTCGAACCAACCGGCAAGATCTGTCTCACGAATGGTATCGCAGAGTACACCTGCAATTCGCTCTAGAGGGACGCTATCACCGTTAAGCAGTGGCGAGCACTTGCCATCAATGAGCATCAGCAACAGATGTTTCTTAGAGCGCTCCGCTCGCTTTCTTTCGAGACAAAGCAGCCCATGAAAAACGTCCTTGGGCAGAATCCGTTGCGTGAGGTCCGACGGATTGAGGTGAGACCAGGGTACAGAACGCAACGAGTTTCCATTGGTCCGCGAATACGGTTCGTTCTTTCCGCTCGCGGTCTTCGCATTTGCCATCATTGGGGCAGGGTCCTTGTGCTTAGCGTGCTTAGCCGTTCTCAGCGCTCTCACCACAAAAGCAGTTCTGTTACTAGGTGCAACCCTACGACGTTCGAAAAAGAGTGAAACCGGCCGCGTCGGCCCGGGTTTGGCAAATAGCGACTGGGGCTCCCCGACATTTAGTCGCAACCAGCTCGGTTCTTTGCAGTTCCGCCAGAGACTGCCTACTTGAACGGGTGCAATTCGCGAACCAATGGGCACCCTGACTGATTCCAAACAGCTTCGCGTTGAGTCTAACTCTAAGTAACAGATAACAGTATCCTTAGCCGAAGGAGTGATACCTCGAGGCTTGTCTTGCACCTGAAAAATCCAGCTCGAGAGTAATAGCCCTGAAAACAGGTGCGCTAAAGGAGAAAACTCATTCCCGATAACTCAAGGACTCCCTCTGGGGCTTCGAGCGGGACTAATCTCCGCCGACCGACAAAGGGGATGGTCGTAAGCAGGCGCCTTCCAACCGGGGCGCCAACGAAGTGACCTCGGATCTCACAAACGCTGCGTCCATTTCAACGGCAACGGAGCGTTGGAGCAGCGAGACCGAAAGGATGAGCCGTCGATTGCCTTTGAGTTCCACCAATACTCCTGCGAGGCCGCGGAGAGGACCTGATTCGATTTGAACTTTCTCGCCAACTTTCAAGAAGGGCCAGGGCTGATTTGGAATCCCTGAAGAAACTGCCGTCTGAATTGACTTTACTTCGTCCTCGTCGACAGCGATAGGCTGGCGATTGTACCCAACAACCTGAATAACACCGGGAGTCTTGAGAATTGGGAGCCGGTCTTGGAGATCAAATCGGCAAAACAGGTAACCGGGGAAGAGAGGTACCTGCACTTCTTTGATTCGATCTGACCACCGTTTGCGGCATTCGTAGAGGGGCAGGAACTCTTCGTATCCCATGCCACGAAGATGACGAGCGACACCCATCTCATAGCGAGAGCGCACTTGCAACGCATACCAAGGGTCACGGCCTGTGTGGCCCCCTAAGGCAGCTACCGACCCGACGAAGCCAGAGCTCAGACTCACTTTATCCCCTCGCAAAACAAGCTACCGCCATTAGAGTCACAGTGGGACCCTTGCCAGTAGACCTGTTATCCTTGCACAATGGGTGCCACGCTCAGAATGCAAATAGCGCCTGCGTAACTCAATGATAGCAAGTGACTTAGGAGCTTGTCGACCGATGTAATTCGCCCGCGACTAAAGCTGGTGAGGTCGTCCTTAGTGAATATTGCTAGCACATAGTTCTAAATTTTTTCTCTGCGTAACTCTCACAAAAACAAGGACATATCCGCTTGGAGTCGTTGCTCCTGACCGGGGGCGAATACAGTGATTCTGGCTCTCGCTCGCGGCTATTTTCCACTGGTCGTCTGCAATCCAGAATTATTGCGGATTGGACCAGGTCAGAAATTCTGGGCTCGGCTGGCGTCTGCCTGTTCCCCGGTTCTGCCGAGTGCCGCTGGAAAGCTTCTGTTGCCTGCGTGTTAGTTTCATCGCTGGCACTCTTGCTCTTCGAAACATACCTCGACCCTGTACTTCGTCGCTTCCCCCTGGTGCGGTAGTATGACTCAGGATTGAAAGAGGCGGGCGAAGGTGAAGTTAAGTCGAGCTCAAGAAAGAAGCTCCGCGCCTTGGCTGGGGTTTGGCCTTTGGATCGCCGTATCCTTGGTTCTGTTCGCGCGTCCTCTGGGATGGATGATCCATTTCGCCCTGCAGAATGATGATGCCTCCCACATTCTCCTAATTCCCATCATTTCAGCTTGGGTAATTTATCTCGAGCGGCGGATTGTGTTTGATCGGCTCTCCTCTGATATCCCCTTTGCTGTTTTTCTCTTCTTTGGCGCTGCTTTCTCGTACGCCTGGACAACATGGTCTGGTGCAAACTGGACACTGACCAGTAATCTAACGGGGTACATGCTAGCCCTCGTCCTTTTTTGGATTTCGGGATTTGCGTTTTTTTTTGGTAGATCCGCCCTTCAGGATGCCAGATTCTCTCTTTTCTTTCTCTTCCTCACGGTGCCCTTGCCGGAGTTCCTTCTCAACCGTGCCATCCTTGTCCTGCAGAGAGGGTCCACTGAGATTACGGCCGCGCTGTTTGATTCGATCGGTGTTCCATTTCTTCGCGAGGGATTCGTTTTCCACCTCGCACGCGTAAATATTGAGGTGGCCCGCGAGTGCAGTGGGATCCGGTCGAGCATGGCACTGTTGATCCTGGCTCTGTTAGTAGCTCATTTCTACCTGAAGAGTATCTGGAAGAAAGCTTTGTTCGTGGTCTGCGGACTCTTCATGATGATCATAAAGAACGGGATCCGCATTGCGACACTAACCCTGTTAGCAATGTATGTGAACCCCAGTTTTCTGACAGGTAGATTGCATCGCCAAGGGGGGATCGTATTTTTCTTGCTGGGCCTCCTCTTTCTGTTGCCAGTTCTATTGCTCCTGCAGCGCAGTGAGCCAGAAGAATCACCGGTTATGTAGAAAATGCAGTTATTTAGAGAGCAGGGCCATAACTTGCGCGAGCAGAGCAAAACTCCGGATGCTACCGGATTTCGGTCGCGAAAGCTGACAAGATCTCGACTGACTAGAGCTGCTGCCGGAACCTTCGAAGGAAGCCAAGACTTGTATTGAGAAAGCGATTTGAGTTTCTTGTCAGCCTAGTTCGGGATGTCCAGGAGGGCTGACAGTGTCACAGTTATTTCCGTTCCCGCGTTGAAGAACTCACATGGGTACTCATTCGGAATCGCGATAGCGCTTCTCCAAGATTCTGAACGAACGATTCTGAATTATAGACTTCCGCGTCGATACGTGTGCTTCCTGCCGGTGCGGTCGGTTCGACCTCGTCGAGCTGAAATTCATGTGCGACGTCTTCGACAATTTTCGGTGAGATCGGGCGCTGTTGTTCGACGTAAGCGTTGATGAGTGAGTGCTCGCAAAGCAGATTCACCACGCGCGGAATACCCAATGAATATAAATGGATCGTTTCGACGGTTTTCGGAGTGAAAATCAGTTCACCGCTGGCTCCCGCGATCCTTAGCCGCTCGGCGATGTAGTCATGGGTCTGCTCTTTGGTCAGAGGAGACGTCTTGCAGCGCAGCATGATGCGCTGGCGGAGTTGTCGCAGTTGCGGCAGCTTCAGCTTCTCTTCTAATTCTTGCTGTCCAGAAAGTACGATCTGCAACAGCTTCTCCGTCGATGTCTCAAGGTTGGTCAATAACCGAATTTCCTCGAGCACTGGGTAGGTCAGATTCTGTGCTTCGTCTACGATCAGCACGGTGGTTTCACCGGCACGGTAACGCTCGAGAAGCCATTGATTTAGTTTCATCAACTGCTGACTCTTGGTCCGAGACTCACAAGAAATACCAAATTCCGCCAGAATGAAATCGAACAATTGATTGGTATTCATCCGGGAATTAAATAGGAACGCAGTCCTTGCCCGCCGTTGATGCAACCAGTCCACAAGGCGGTTTACGAGCGTAGTTTTCCCCGTACCAACTTCACCGATGAGCGTGATGAAGCCTTTGCGGTTCTGGACGCCATACATCAACCCGCTCAGCGCTTCTTCGATCTCTTTGGTAAGAAAGAGGTAGCGCGGATCTGGATTGACGTTGAACGGATTTTCTTTCAGCCCGAAAAAGCTCTTGTACATGGTCGCTAAACTCTCGTTATCTCCTACAATAGGTTATCGAAATTTCTTCGGTCAAACAATTATCCCGCACGCCTCAGTATTCTGGCGAATCAGGCCTAGCGCAACACGAAGGGTCGCGTATGCCATTGGAGCGCCAGCGTAATCTGTTGCGATGTGAAGTTCGTGCTGCAAGTACCCGCGGCGCAAACAATTTGATTCGATGTTTGGATTTGGGCTGTGTACGCGACCGCAAAATTGGTGTCTCGTCCGAAAGGTCGGCTCAGCCCACCACCCGCATACCATGAATTATAGGTCTGTGAAGAAGCAGAACTGCTAACACTCCCGTTTCGGGAATAGCCAAAGTTGAGACTCGTCGCCCATTCCCGGGACAGTTGACGACCGAGACTAAGCTGCAATTGATCTGTGTTCGCCCCGGTGAAAACCCCACTCCCGCCACTGATACCATGATTATAAGTTAGCCCCAAACTGCCGCGGTTCAACGCGTAGGTGAGATTGGCCCCTCCGGATCCCGAAACTCTGCTCGAGGAATTGCTAACTGGCACGCGAAATGTGGACACGTCGGGTCCGCCGAATAGTTGCAGAGCAATCCTTCCGGTGATCTTGCGACCGTACATGAATTGGACGACTTGATCGTTGATCGCCTGGGGGTCGCCAATATAGCGATAGCCGCTAAAGCGGTACTGAACCCCGAGCGTGTCTACTCTTGTCAAGTTATAGTTGTAACCCACATTGAAGTTTGCATTATTGCTCTCGATGTTTCCCGCTTCAATAAAACGAAGAACGCCGTACGATCCCGCTGCCGTGATTGACCCTCGAGGGCTGACTGTGTATGCCACTTGAGTTGCAACGACATTGCTGTAACGCGGGCCAAACGTTGTGAAAATACTCTGGTTAGGTATATAACTATTCTGTAAACCTGTCAGGGGAGGGGCGAGAGAACCACCTACACCTGGAAAGGACAGACCTGTCCCGGCGCCGAACCCGTACTGCGTTTCGGGGAGGTACGAAAACTGGTCGAGGAAGGACAGCTGCCATCTGCCCCAATCGAACGTTTGCGCGAGCCCAAACTGATGAAAATGAGAATTGCCTTGTACAGTGTCCGAGGAAAAGCTTCCACCCCCTGAATAGTTCACGGCCAACTGCGCCCGGCCCCAAGCATCAAGGAGACTTAAGTTTCCCACGACAAAACTGGTCGTATTCCAGCCCGAAGACGTTGCTTGGTACAGCGCATTTGATTGGACGGTGTTTCCGTACTGGAACCCGGGCACCCAGTAACTGTGACGAATTCCTGGCGTGCCCAGCGTAGGATTCTGCACGCCAGTCAGCGGGCGGGTGTCGGGATTCAAGTTAGTCGTTGGCTCCTGGTCGCCCAAACCTTCGATCAGCGGCGGGTACTCGCGTGCTGGAGGCTTTGGCCCCGAGCTATCCTCCTGCGCTGAGATTGAACCAGCGCCGAGGAAGAGAGTTGCCATGGTGGCCGATCCTACCAGGAATCTTATGTGTCGTTTCATTTGCATCCTCTAAGGAACTACAATTACGTCACCCGCTTGCAGCAAAACATTTTGTTCAGGCGTCTTGCCGTGGACTGCGTCTTTGTAGTTGAAGGGAAGTTTCACCTGTTTGCCATCTTCGGTCCGCAAGACGTAGATGTTCTTGAGCTTGGCAAATTGTGTGAACCCGCCGGAGCTCGAAAGCGCTTGTAAAACGGTCATGTTGGGCAGCAGCGGAAAGGCGCCAGCGCGAGAGACTTCTCCAGTCACGTAAATCCGTCGACTATTAATTTCTGATACAGTTACGGTAACCTGTGGATTATTAATATATTTGGTCAAGCCATCCGCGATAACTGCGGCGAGTTTCATGGGCGTCAGACCAGCGGCCTGCACGTCGTTCAACAACGGCAAAGAAATCTTTCCATCCGGTCGGACAGGAACTGCGCGCGTAACCTCTGCCTCTTTCCAAACATCAATGCGCAGAACGTCTTGCGGGCCAATCTTGTAATCCGCATCATTGAACGTCCCCTGCGGTGTCGTCGCGGACTTGGCACTCGACTCGGTGTGACCTGACGTTCCTGTTGCAACCGGTTTCCGCACTTCCTGCGCCTGCCCGAAAGCAAAAGCCAGCCAAGCTGCCATAACCAGGCCGGTCGAAGAATTCATTACATCCTCCTACTACTCCTCAGATCCGGATATCCATGCGCCGGTTTGCTTAATCTTATATAGCAAGGCTTTATAGCTGATCTGCAATTCTTGAGCGGCGCGCTTTCGGTTCCAGTGCGTGCGCTCGAGCGCCTTCAGAATCAGCTCACGTTCCGTTCGCCGCGACGCAGCGCGGGCAGCCAGCTTGAGGGACGTAACCTGCGGTCCGGCATCCACCGCCGTGAGCCCCAGCGGCGCAACTCGCAGATCGCCGAGCGCCACTTGGGCATCTCCGACAGCCACAATCTTCTTTGCCACATTCTCCAGTTCGCGAATATTTCCCGGCCAGCTATAAGAGGCGAGAAGTTCCATCACTTCGTTGTTCAAAACCGGAGGCACCTTTTTCAACTCACCGGCATGTCTGGCTAAAAAGTATTCCAACAGTGCCGGAATGTCTTCCTTGCGGTCGCGCAAAGGCGGCAAGCGGAGGCACGCCCCGTTGATCCGGAAATACAGCTCGCGGCGAAAGTGCTCCGCGTCGGTTTCCTTTTCCAGGTTGCGGCTAGTGGAGGAGATCAGTCGCGCGGTGATTTTTCCCGTTTTACCGTTCGGCTCGCCGTCCGGGAGCAACGAGAGCAGCACACGCTGGCAGGCTAAATCCAGCTCCTCCACTCCGTCCAGAAACAGCGAGCCCGCACTATGGCCCTCTGCCACAGCTCGCAAGCAATCCCGTGCCTGCCCAAGAAGGCGACCGGGATCGAGTGTTGCGCAGCTAATTTTTTGCAACGGTGCTTCATTCAGCCCAGAGAGGCGATGAATGAGTCTCGCGTAGACTTCCTTACCGGTCCCACTCTCTCCGATCAAAAGAACGGCAATATCCGTACGCGCGATGTCGGCGACCATCGCGTTCAAGGTTTGCATAGCGGAACCTTGGCCTAGGACAAGACTAGCCGTGGTCGGAGAATCCAACACCTGATTGATTTCAGGTCTCATAAATGGACAATTGCCCTGCCGACACCTAAGTACCCTAATATAGGGGCCGTAGATCGGCTGAACGTGAAGGTGCAATTGCGTTACCAGGAGGGTCTGAGATTTTTGTGCTGCACACTACAGTCTAACCTCTTAATGCTAAAAGATTTAGATTGATTCTTGACAAAGAAGTTCGGTAGCTAAGTTGTGGGAATAGTCCCGATTCTCTTCCACGAAGAGGTAAAACCTTATCCCTCCCTACCTATCAATGACCTGTTTTCGGCAGTCTCGTTTCACGAACGATGCCGAGCTTCACCAAAGTGCCGCAAACCCCTTTGCCGCGGTTGGCGAAGAGAGCGAGAGCCGGTGTATCTAGTGTCGACCCCGAGCCCGGAACACTCTCCTTCCTCTGCGCTTGGTGCCTTAGCTTTGTGCCTCATGAAAAAAACTCTTAGGCACTAGATTCAGATCTATGATTTGTAGTTGACTCCCCGCTACTGACTCGTTCGCGGCCGCCTTTCTGAAAGTGCTGGAATCCGGTCTTGCATCTCATTGTGAATCCGGCTCTGGGCGATCATGCCATGGAGTTCTGCATACCCGTCTGGAAGAGCTTATGCAGTCCTCGCTGGAGAACATCCTGACCAAATTCAGTTAGCTATCCGATTCCCCCAGAACCCAGGCTGGGTGTACCATTCTGGTTTATTTCAACTCCTTGAAATCCGCTTTGCGCCAGGGAGGAACGCTTCATGCCTGCATCCGTGAACGTACTCACCATCAAAGTGCTGGATATTCCCAATGCCGCGATTACTGTGAACGGAATCAACGACCGAGGCCAAGTCGTCGGCAAATTTAGTGACCCCAACGGCATACCTCACGGCTTCGTTTACGAAACAGATTCTTTCGTTCAAGTCGATTATCCGAACACGACGAATATCAATATCTACAAAATCAATAATCTCGGGCAATTCGTTGGCTCCGTCACGGATGCGAACGGCGTCGTGTGCGGCTTTTTCTACGATCGCGGCACGCTGAGCCCTCCTTTGAGCCTCATGGCAGGGGGCCGAACGTACGCCTATGGAATCAACAACCGCGGCGAGATCGTCGGCACGTTCTACAGCGGGGCCGGAAGCAGGGGGTTCATCTACAAGGCCGGACAATTCCTGACGCCAAGCCTTCCAGGCGCGCTGCAGACTAGCTTCCAAGCCATCAACGATGCAGGCGAAGTAGCGGTCAGCTCGGTTGACGCCAAGGGCACGCACGGCTTTGTCTATCTCGAGAGCGCGGGCCTCTTCACGACGCAGTTCGATTTTCCGGGTGTGGCGACGACGTATCCTCAGGCGATCAATGCTGCTGGGCAGCTTGGAGGAGAGTGCGCCGCCCCGAATGGACTGGTCTTCCCTTTCATCTCGCTAGCCGGCTCGCTGGTAAGCGTCACCATTCCTAACGCCCCGAACGGAGCCACCATTATGGGCATCAACGCTCGCGGCCAAGTGTGCGGCAATTTTGTTGACGCCAATCAGGTGATTCATGGTTACATTGCCGCGCTGGCGCTGTAGGTTGATGGGTTCAGAAAAATCCTTGGCGCGAGCTGATCTCGCTACTTCTGACAGTTGAAGACGCGGACGGGGGAGGAGTTCCGGGGGAGGAATATACACGTCCGAGCTCAATCATGCCCATTCAACAGATCGTTGACCGTACACTTTCAAACCGCCTCGAAGATTGCGTCCTGTCAAATAAAAATAATCGAAGGAATTCAGCTAGTTGCGACGAAACAGGACGAATCACTTTCTCCTTCTTTATTCACCTTTCGTTCGCATTTGCCGCCATTCATCGCGATTCGTATTACGTTTTTATGACAGCGAATTTTAAGAGGGCAAAGGGGCACACCAACCTTGTAAGCGCACGAGAAGAATCGCTTTGAGCTCGTCGTGAGTTTGCCGCAGCATTCAGGGCGTTGCGGAAGTTCGGAGCTATTCCAGCCGCCGCCGAGTGCTTGAACCAGCGTCACCGCGTCCACCATGCGGCGTCCGAGAATATTTACGGCGGTGACTTCGTCGGAGAGCGCCGCGCTCCGCGCAGTTGTTACTTCAAGGTAGCTGGTTACGCCGCCCGTATAGCGAGTGTTGGCGAGTGCGAGGTATTTTTCGGCTGCAGCGACGGCCGCGTTCTGTACCTGAGCTTCGTACTCCAAAATCCGAAGCGCCGCGACGTTGTCTTCAACTTATTGAAAACCGGTCAGCACAGTCTGGCGATAGTTTGCGACGGCTTGATCGTACGCAGCGATGGCCTGGTCCGAGGCAGCCCGGCGTCTCCCGACAACGGATAGTGCATAGGCGACCCCGGCAATCGCCGCCAGGACCAGTACGAGTGGAAGCCACGTCGGTCCATTGGAAGCCCAATCCTTCCGCAGACGAGACAGCAGAAGAACGCTCTCGCGAAGACCGCGAAACACCGCAGGCCTCGATTCTCTGACCGCGTGATGTACTAGGTCACTCAGGGACGTCGCTCATTCCACCTCGTGCCAGGTGGTACCCCGGGGCCGCCCCGGCCGTCTCCGCGAATGGCGGGAATAACGCGATTATCTGGGCCATCGACTCCCAGGGCACGAGCCCCGCGGTGCTGCATGCCTTCGAGGCCACCAGCCTGGCCGCGGAACTCTACAATACGAATATGGCCCCGGGGAATCGCGATCACGCAGGCCCCGGCGTGAAATTCAGCGTGCCCACCATTGCCAACGGTAAGGTGTACGTCGGCACGAAGACCGGCGTCTATGTGTATTGGCCTTGAGAAGCTGCGCGAAGTGAAGGAGCTGGGCTCGACGCTTAATTTCGCGGTGCGAAGTAGCCCTTGCGCGAGCACACGGGTATCGGGGCACGTGACATCGATCTTGATCTTCCGGAAATGGCCGTCGTGCGCCGTGTTGGACGGCTAAGATTCGAGCGGGAGTGTCCTGTCGATTCCACGACCCGAGGCACACTGGATGCACTCGGATGCTTGAGGCTGGCGTGCCATTCTCCGTCGTTGCCACGATCATGGGGTGGAGTCCATTCACAACGGTTCGAATGGCGAGGCGCTACGGCCACATCGGACAGACCGCACAGCGACAGGCTGTCAACGCACTAAGAGGGGGCCGATTTTGAGGGCGATGGGGCACAGAATTGGGCGGAGTCGCAGACGCCGCGATTACGACAGCTTGCTAACTGATTGAAAGATTTGGCTCCCCGGGCTAGATTCGAACTAGCAACCCTTCGGTTAACAGCCGAATGCTCTACCATTGAGCTACCGGGGAACTGATCTGGATCCCATTCTAATATAGCGACGCCTGGGAACCAACTTGGTCTCGCCGAACAGGGGCCCTTGAGCTCCAGCCCCCACTCATGGACAACGTCGATCAGACGTTGCCAACGGTCCCGGTTTTTTGGGCGCGCGGCAACATCGCGCATTACGCCGCAAAACCGGCTCGATACTAAAAGCGGTAAATTACCGAGGCAACGGCTTGGAAATTGTTTTGTCCCGACGAATATAACTGCGAACGCACATAGTCAGCTTCGATCCGCAGCCAAAGCTGCTGTTTCAACCTTGTCTCCGCTCCTCCCCCGAGTCGAACCGAAAATCCATTGTTGCCAAACGCCGCGCGCGGAAAAATGTGGGCACCGCCGACGAGGGCGTGCGCAAAAGGCTGTAGTCTGGGTTTTCCTTTGCTGACCTTCACTCCCCCGCCATAGAAAAGGTACCTGCCATCCTCAGAGAATGCATTCGCCACGTTGCCCTCCAGTGCGAGATGGTCGCGCAGGTAGTAGCTGACCGTCGTATCAAGTCCGTTCATCGAGGCGCTGAATAGCGACGACTGGAAACGCACAAAAGTATACCCGAGCCCCAACTCCCACGTCCCCCGCACGTCATCGTCGTTAATCGTTTGGGGTCGAGGCCGCGTTTGCGGCTCCGGAAACGCTGAACTCAGCGAAGACGCAGGCGCCAAGGCAGACGCGGTCACTTCTTGCGCGGCGACGTCAGCCGTTGGAATGGAGACCAGCAACACAAACGCGATAAGCCATTTCATTATTTTCGGTTACGCCCCACTCTGGTCCATCCGATGTCCGCGGCGGCGTTTTGCGTTGCCTGCGAGCGTAAATTCCTCTATCGTTAGGGTTTATTTTGCCGCTAAAAGGCGCGCTGTCAAGCCTGCTGCAACTGCAAGACGGAGAAACCTGTGAAGAAGAAGATTCGCGCCATTCAATATGGTGTCGGTCCGATTGGTGCCTCCATCGCACGCCTGATGCGAGAAAAGCAGGCTATCGAAATTTGCGGCGCAATCGATACGGACCCTGCAAAAGTTGGCCGTGATTTGGGCGAAGTCGTTGGCGCCAGTGACGCTCCCTGGGGCGTAAAGATTTCCGCGGAAGCCGGCGATGTTCTGGAACAAGCCGCCGACGTAGTCATTCACTCCACCTCATCGTCACTCGCAAAAGTGATGGAGCAGCTGCTGGCCTGCCTCAAAGCAGAATCTTGCGTGGTTTCTACTTGCGAGGAGCTTTCCTATCCCTACCGCACGCACCCGGACCTGGCGGCGAAGCTCGATGCCGAGGCCAAAGACTGGGGCGTTGCGCTGGTGGGCACCGGTGTGAATCCGGGGTTCGTGATGGACAAATTAGTCGTGACCCTTGCCGCCGTGTCGCAGCGCATCGAGCACGCCAAGGCGCTGCGCATTGTCGACGCCTCCAAGCGGCGCTTGCCGCTGCAAAAGAAAATCGGCGCCGGCATGAGCGTCGACGAGTTTCGCGGGCAAGTCGCCGCCGGAGTCATCAAGCACGTCGGTCTGCCGGAATCCGTGGCCATGGTTGCAGACAGTTTGAATCTTCCCGTTGACCAGATCGCCGAAACCATCGAGCCGGTAGTCGCTCGCGAACGCGTGCAAACGGAATTCCTCACCGTGGAAGCGGGGCAGGCCGCGGGCGTGCACCAAATCGCTCGCGGATTGGGAGCGGGGAAAGAATTGGTTTATCTCGAATTGCAGATGTACGTTGGAGCAAAAGACCCGTCCGACACCATCGAATTGCGAGGTCATCCGAACATCAGCCTGGTGATTCCCGGCGGCTCGCACGGCGATATCGCCACCGCTTCGGTAGTCGTTAATTCCATTCCTGTAATTCTGAACGCTCCTGCAGGTTTGCGCACCGCGCGCGATCTTCCCATCGGCTTCTTTTCCCCTAACGCGAAGCCCTAAGCTGCGCTCTAACCGCGAATCGTTGAGGCCGAGCGCGGTTTCAGCCCTTCGATCGGGTTC
>Ga0210408_10001994_pt1 | contig 20449 bp, 19 predicted proteins | sample IncBWH4MmetaG_FD_155471 | JGI IMG/M metagenome (GOLD analysis project Ga0210408, IMG submission 155471) | Forest soil microbial communities from Barre Woods Harvard Forest LTER site, Petersham, Massachusetts, United States - Inc-BW-H-4-M | ecosystem: Environmental > Terrestrial > Soil >...
GCTTCGCTTCGCCATGGCCTCGCCGGGTTTTCCGCGGTAGCGGCCGGTCTTCTGATCGCGACCGGGTTGCGGCTTCTCTTGCCCCATCGCCGGCAGCCCTTCGTGATTGGCCTAGCCGTGCTGGCTCTGGTCCTGATGACCTTCAGCCGGCTGCCGCTGCCTCTTGTGCTGGTCGCGCTGTTGCCGCTCAGCATCGCCCTTTCTGCGGCGCGCCGATTATGAAACCGGCCTCCGGTCTTCTGGCGCTGACGGTTCATCTAGCCATCGTTTCCTCAATCAGTTTCGGCGGCTTTCCAACCGTGCTGCCCGATGTCCGCGCGTTTGTCGTCACCACGCATGGCTGGATCACGGATCAGGACTTCACCAACATCTTCGCCATGGCGCAGGCGATCCCGGGCCCCAACATGATCCTGATGATGGGGCTCATTGGATGGAAGGTATCGGGTCTGGCTGGTGCGTTTGCAGCCGCCACCGCTACCTTCGCGCCACCCTGCGCCGTGTATTTCGCTGCATTTCGCCTGATGCGCCGCTTTCAGGAAGCGCGCTGGCAGCGCGTGGTGAGATCCGCGCTCATTCCTGTGACCACCGGTCTGATCATCGCGAGCGGCATCGTGATGGCCCAGGCCGCGGGTATTAGTTGGACGGCCGGCGCTGTGACCGGCGCCGCTGTTGTTGCCATGATGACGACGCGACTCAATCCTCTTTGGCTTCTGGCGGCTGGCGGCGCCTTGGGCGGCCTCGGACTTCTGGCGTAAAGCGCCAATCCCAGCGTGCCGTAGTACCGACCTCGCCTAAGTAGCCTGCAGCGCCGCCAAACGATCGAGGCGAAGCCGGTGCCGCGCATCAGTGAGGCGGTAGACGCCGCCAAGTACCGCGGCCACTGCTCCGAAACCGGTACCGCCCGCAATCAGGAACATGACCAGGATCTGGTATTTGACTGCCTCGACCGGCGGTACTCCGCTGAGAATCTGCCCCGTCATCATGCCAGGCAGTGAAACCAGGCCGGTGGCGGACATCGAATTGATGGTCGGCATCAGCGCACTGCGCAGTGCATCGCGCGTTACCGGAGCCGCCGCATCCCATCGCGTCGCGCCAAGCATCAATTGAGCTTCCACGCTTGCGCGGCGGAGCATGAGGCTCGTCGTCAGCGTGTTCAGCCCCAGGGCAATTCCGGTCATGCAGTTGCCGAGAATCATCCCGAGCAGTGGTATTGCGTAGCGCGGATCGTACCAGGGGCTCGGCCGGATAGCAGTCAGGAGGGCAAAGGCTGTCACCAGAACAGAAGACATCATCATGCAACCCGTGCCCAACCCAAAGGACCACCAGCCGGAAAGCCGCCGGTCCTGGCGCTGCATGACCTCCTGCCCGGCGAACAATATCATCACGAGTACTGCGACGCCGGTCCAAAGCGGTGAGACAAGCGAGAACAGAGCCGTCAGCACGAGGCCGACAAGGGTGAGCTGCGCTGCCATGCGGATGGCGGCAACCAGCAGGCTGCGGTGAATTTTCAGTCCGAAAATTATGGAAAGACCTGCATCTATCAGAACAAGGACACTTGCCAGGGCAAGATCCCAATAACTCAGGGCAATGTAGCTGGTCACTGGCCGACCTCCTCCCGAACGCGTCCTGCCTCAACCGCCAGCTGCCGGCGTGCAATGCGCCTGGCCTGACCCGCGTCGTGCGTGACCCAGAGAACGGCAAGACCTCCGCGTATTCGGCTCGCTATCACGGCCTCGACCGCTGCCACCGAAGCGGCATCGAGAGCCGCGGTCGGCTCATCCAGGAGCAACACTTTCGGTCGTATGATCAGGGCACGGACGAGCGCAAGCCGCAGCCGCTCGCCAGTGGACAAACGGGAGATCGGCCAGCTTTTCGTTTCCTCAGGAAATCCCAGGTTTGTAAGAACAGCGGCGGCCGCGGCCCACTCGCCGAAGTGCTCGCCGACCGTTTCCGCCCACCAACCCGGCTCCGCCGGCACATAACCGACCAACCGGCGCCACTCCGGGGCTGGAATTGTCGAACGGTCGCGGCCCTCCAGGCTCACCAGACCTTGATTGGGATCGAGGTCGGCGATCGCGCGCAGCAGCAAGGTTTTGCCCGCGCCGGATGGTCCCTTGACGGCAATACACTCGCCCGCCGCCAAGCTAAACGACACGGGTTTGAGAATCTTCGTTTGAAGATCACAAACCTGAAGAAGCGGCGCGGCAGTTTGAAAGGGAGGCTCCGGTTCCTTTGGCGCTTCAGGCCGGGCTGTTCGGCAGTTGACAGACTTTTCTTTCTGCTCAACCATGGTGTTCAGGTCACCGGCAACCACCCCCCAGCTGTAACAGGCCAAGCGTTGCCCTATCCCCGCCGCGCCTTCCGCGGCGGCAGTGATGGGGTACGAGATGGGCGAGCTTTCCGCCGTCAATCTGATCCTGTTTGTTTCAGCCACTTTTGCCGCCTCCTTTGTCGCGGGGCTGGCCGGTTTCGCGTTTGCCATTGTCGCGGCAGCGGTATGGCTGCACTTCCTGCCGCCGGCACAGTCCACCGTTCTCATCGCGGCCTTCGGCCTGATTGTGCAGGGCTGGGCGGTCTGGAAATTGCGGCACGCAATCCGCCCGGTCAGGCTTGCGCCGTTCCTGATCGGCGCGGTGATCGGTGTGCCGCTCGGCGCCCAACTAGTGCGCTGGGCCTCGCCGGACAGTTTGCGGTTGGGCATCGGTGTCGTGCTCGTCGTTTTTAGCCTTTACAGCCTGATCCGTCCAAGGCTGCCGAGCGCGGGCGAGGCTGGGCGCTTCACCGATGGCATGGTCGGCGCGCTGAACGGAGCGCTCGGCGGGGCGACCGGTTTTGCCGGCATTATCCTCACCATCTGGTGTACATTGCGCGGATGGCCGCCACCCGAGCAGCGCGCCGTGTTCCAGCCGGTCGGGGTGTTTGTGTTTCTGCTAACCGCGCTGTTCCTCGGCGGTACCGGTACCATCGCTCCTGGCACACTCAGCCTGTTCCTGATCGGATTGCCCGCGGTGGGTTTAGGGACATGGACAGGCCTCAAGCTGTTCGGCCGTCTAAACGAGACGGCTTTCCGGCGCGTGGTCCTGGTATTGCTGCTGGCCTCGGGCGTCGCTCTCCTCGTCCATCTGCGCTAGGCCACGTCGGTTCGGCTCTCAGCAATGCGTGTGCGCGAGCGCCGACTTAAAACAGGGCGGCGATAATACCTTCATCGGAACCTCCGTTTCCGACTGTTCATGATCGCGATCCTTGCGGGGCGCTGCGGCACCGGGCCAGCGTCAGCTTGGCGATCGCCGCCGGCGCTTCGTCCGGGATCGCGAAGCAGGAACTGACATTGATCTCGCAAAGGACGTAGCTGTCGGCCCCCGCCGCATCGCGCGGGCCGTAAAGGAAATCGGCATCCCAAATGATCGGCAGCGCCGCCGGACCGAAACCAAGTATATCGATCATCTGCGGCACCCATTCGGTTTCCATTTTCGTGCGCAGCGCCTGAAAACCTGCGGCATCGGGACCGTGCATGATCCGCGGCCCGGGCTGCGCCGCCGGCGCGTCAGGCCCTTCCGGCGGTGGCTCGATCAGGGCCTTGATGTACTGATGCCCGAAGCCGGCGACGCGATCGGCGCCCATGTAACAGCGGATCATGCCGTCCGGCAGGCGCGGCTGAAACGGCTGATCGATGATGCAGCCGCCCCAGCCGAAATAGCCCTTGCAACGGCCCATGAAGCGGTCAAGCGGCAGCTCTTCGGGGACGCTGCTACGCTGCGCATGCAGCACGCGTACAAGGGGGTCAGTGCCGCCCGCCTCAGCAACAAGCTCCACCTTCCACACGCCTAGCCCGCCATTCCCCCGGTTCTGCTTCAGCACCCGCGGGCCGGTCTGCAGTCGCGCCGGGAACACCTCGCGAAATTCCGCCGCACCGCGATAGAGATGCGTGTCCGTGCCCCAGCCGAGATGCTTGGTGCGGTAGAGGACCTCCTTGACGCCCATTTTGAGAATGACGTCGGGATGCGCGCTGACCCACGGTCCGCGCGACGCGACCTCGCGCAACAGCGGGTCGAGCGCCTCACGCGTCTTGCCCTGATGGATTGGATCGACCCAGACGAGCACGCCATCGGCGCCAAGCAGCTGCTCGCGCACCTCGTCCGCGAAGTCCTCGTCATAGACGGCCGGCTCGGCATCGATACCGACCTCGGCGAGCTCTTCGAAAATGCGGTGAAAGCGGTTGTTCGCGGGCGTCGCGGCTTGCCGCGCTTCGAGATCGCCACGCCAAAGAATGGCGACTTTAAAGCTTTTCTTCTCGGGCATCATTGCATCCTTTAAGAACGGTTGTTGCAGATTGGTTGGAGCGGTCGCTTGATCGGTCCGCACCGCGGAACACCAGGCTGAGGGTTCCCGCTTCAGTATTTCGGGCGGTGTGACACCACCCATCGCCGCGCATGTTCGATCGGGCGGCGCGACGGCTGGGCCGCGCGAAAGCGCCTCATTGTCGGCAAGCTTTCCATCCGTTCGCGCCAAGCGCAGATAGCTGGAAAATTCGGATACATCGCCTGCGCTTCGGGCGCGAAGCCAAAGCCGTGGATAATCGGCAGCACGAAGAAATCCGCGAGGCTCAGCTGAGGCCCGAGCAGAAACTCCTTACTGCGCGACAGCTCGCGCTCCAACACCCGAAGGCAGACTTCGACCTTGGGCATGGCATGCGCCACAACGGCCTCGTCCGACTGGATGCCGAGCTGCGGGAAGACGTTGCGCTCATGCGATACGTGGTAGATCAGATAGGGGTAGTAGTAGCCATTAACCGCGCTGATCCACTGGTTCATGCGCGCCCGAAGCTGCGGCTCGCTGGGCGTCAGCCGGCAAGACCCGAACACCTCATCTACGTAACCGACGATCGCGCCGGTCTCGTACAGTGTGAAATCGCCGTGCCGTAGGATCGGCACCCGCTCGAACGGGTGGAGCGCGAGGTGCGCCGGCGTGTTCATCTCGGTTTCGAGGTCGTAAAAGGCGTAGGCGACCTCGTGATGTGTCAGGACAATACCTGCCATCTGGACATAAACGCTGCGTGGAAACCCGTACAACGTAACCTCGGACATCGGTGTCTCCATGCCGCCGCCGAGCCCAGGGGCATGGTTGGAAACCGGTTCCGCCACAAGCCCTCGGCCCGACAAGCGGGCGAAGTGCAGTGCTTGGGCGGAATGCCTTGGGTAACCGGGCGACTGCAGGGGCCCGACATCGAAGATCACTGCTCAAGGTTCCTTAGGCGGCCCTGAGCCGAATTGCCTCAATCAGGAATGCATCGCTTCCTCCCGGGGGTCGGCGGCTCGGGTGACAGTCAGCTTACGGGCGCGAGTCCGGCGTATGCGGCGCCGACGCTCGGCCAGTTGATCGCCGCCATGAACGCGTCGACATAGGCGGCCGCCTGGGCGCCATAGTCGATGTGATAGGAGTGCTCGTACATATCGAGCGCGAGTATCGGCTGCGCCCCGGCCAGCGTCGTCGAGTGATCCATTGCCCACTGATTGACGAGCCTGCGGTCGCGCGGCGACCAGGTCAGCAGCACCCAGCCGGAGCCGCCGCGCTGCGCCTTTCCCATCGCCGAGAATTCGGCGGCCCAGGCCGAGATGCTGCCAAAATCGCGGATCAGCGCGTCGCGCAGTGCGCCCTCGGGTTCGCCGCGCTCGCCGAGCGAGGCGAAAAAGATTTCGTGCAGGATCATCGAATTCATCGCGATCAGCTCCTCGCGCTTGAGGCCGTTGATCACGAAGATCGGCGCGCTCGAAAAATCGAGCTCGGCCAGCTCTTTCGTGATTGCGTTGAGCCGCTGAACCGCGCCGCCGTAATTGTTCTGGTAATGGCTGACGATCAGCCGCTCCGACATTCCCTTGATCACGGTCGGGTCGCAGGCGAGCGGCTTTATTTCGTAAGGCATTTGTGCTCCTCCGGTTCAGTCGAGCGGCGTGATCGCGATCGTGTCGAAATGGGTCACGCTGTCCGCCTTGGTCCATAGCGCGACCTTGCCGGGACCGGCGAACGTGTTGTCCTCGGCCGTGAACAGCATCTTGCCGTCATAGGAGATGCTGAAGCGGTCGCCTTCGGCCTTCAGCGCGAGCGTATGCCACACATTGGGGGCGACCTTGACGTCGGCCCCGCCCAATTGCTCCCGCTGGCCTTTAACGACCCGGTAAAAGCGCACATTGTCTTCGAGTGCGTTGGCGCGAAGGACGTAGTAATCGTCCGGCGTTATCACGCGCACAGCGATGCCGCCGGCCTGATCGACCGTGCCTGTCACCGGTTTGAAGCGCACCAAGACCTCGAGGTCCTCGCCCGAGAACGGCTTATAAATCGCGAGCGGAAAGCGATAATTGGTCTTGTCGTTGCTGACCTGCGCGATTGCCCGGCCGCCTTTCGCGCTCGCATCGGCGACCAGAGTCCATTCCGCCGCACCCCCCTCGCCGGTGCGCCATTGCGTAAACTCCGGCTCAAGATTCGGCGCCAACTGCCCGATATCGACAGTCATTGGTTCTCTCCCTTGCCCAAAAGCCGAGGCCGCTCCCGTGATGACGAGCGCGAGCGCCGGCCCGATCACGATCTGCCGGCTCATTCAGACTATCCCCGAGAGGTGCAGCAGCACGCCGGCCGCCGAACAGGCGAGCAGGGTCGGAATCATTCCGGCCTTGAAGCGGAAGATCGCGATCATCGCGGCCACCGAGAACAGAATGGTCCACGGCTCGAAGGTGCCGATAACCGGGGCATCAAACGAGAAGCCGAAGCCTCGGAAATGCCACGCCTCGCGAAACCAGGTGTGGAGCGCGAACCAGATCGCGAGGTTGAGGATGACGCCGACAACGGCCGCAGTGATGCCTGCGAGCGCGCCGCTGAGGGGCTTATTATCGCGCAACCTTTCGATAAACGGCGCGCCGAGCCCGATCCAGAGAAAACACGGCACAAAAGTGCACCAAGACGCCAACAGCCCGCCGCATACGCCGGCAAGCATCGGCGGCAAGGCGCCCGCATCGCGATAGGCGGCGAGAAAGCCGACGAACTGGACGACCATGATCAGCGGCCCCGGTGTCGTCTCCGCCATGCCGAGCCCATCCAGCATCTCGCCGGGCTTGAGCCAGCCATAGGTCTCGACCGCCTGCTGCGCCATGTAGGCGAGGACGGCATAGGCGCCGCCGAAGGTCACGACGGCCATTTTGGAAAAGAACAGGCCGATCTGGGTGAAGACATCCGAGCCGCCCCGGGTATAGCCAATGACAATGACCGGCAGGAGCCAGAGGGCGAGCCACAGGGCCGATACGCGCAGCGCCCGGCCGACCGACGGCCGCGCATGCTCGGGCAGTTCGGCGCCGAGCAACCCTTCGTCAGCCGAGGTGCGCCCGCCGCCATGGTCGCCGCCGACCTGAAATGCCGTCGACCCGGCGCGTGCCGCGATGAACCCAATGATCCCGGCCGTGATCACGATCAGCGGAAAGGGCACCCGGAAGAAAAAGATGCCGATAAAAGCCAATGCGGCCAGCACCAGCATCGGCCGGCTCTTCAGCGCGCGGCTGCCGACCCGCTGCACCGCCTGCAGCACGATCGCCAGCACCGCCGCTTTCAGGCCGAGAAACAAGGCCGTGATGACCGGCACGCTGCCATAGGCGGCGTAGATGACGCTGAGCGCCATGATTGAGGCGATGCCGGGCAGCACGAACAGGCCGCCCGCGGTGATCGCACCCGGCCAGCGATGCATCAGCCAGCCGATATAGATCGCCAGCTGATGCGCTTCGGGCCCGGGCAGCAGCATGCAATAACTGAGCGCGTGCAAGAACCGGTTCTCGCCGACCCACTTTTTTTCGTCGACGATGATCCGGTGCATGACCGCGATCTGTCCCGCCGGTCCGCCAAAGCTGAGCGCGGCGACACGCAGCCAAACCCGGAACGCTTCGCCGAGTGAGACGCCGTGGCTCGGTGTCGCGGCCGAGCGACCCGATGCGATGAGCGAAGTACCCGTCACGGCAGCCGCGCTCCCGGGTCGGGCGACTGCCGATCATCGCTTGATGACGTAAAACGGAATTTGAGGCCGTCCATAACCGCGCACTCCTCGCGTCGCGAGACTGGCGCAGAGCTTGGACGGAAGCCGTCTGACGGGGAGTCTGCCTTTCCCCGTAGCTCGCCATTTAGTGTATCCCGACCGCAATGGCAAGGCGGAAAATTTCACACGTTTTTACGTGCCTTTTCGGCTCAAGACGGAGCCGTAGCGCAAATCCGTTTCTTTGCGGGCTCTGCGCAAGCTCTGCGACCTTCACATCGAAAGGACCTGCACGACCCGGAGGTCGCGTCAACTGGTCAACCAGTAGGTAAATTTCCGCGCGAGCTTTCGGAGGGCACGAACGCGGCGCGCAACACTGCTCCAAGGACCTGCCCCTCCCTTTCCCCTGAAGCCAATTTTCACCCTTCTGAAATGATCGTTAAAACTGCCTTAAAGAAGCCAGCGCAAAAGCCGGCGACACGTAACGCATATAGAGGACACACTATGAACGCGAACCGGCTGCGTATTAGTCTTACCGTGGCGGCTTTATTTGCGATCAACTGCGGTTTATCGGAACTGGGTTACCACGGATTGTACAGTACCGAGGTCGCCTTAGCGGCATCGGCGCAGGAGAAGGCGCAGGCGCGCAACTCGCTCAATCAGGTGACAGCCGCGCTGCGCTCGGTTGACACCGCTTACGCTTCGGGCAATGCGGCAGAGGCCCAAACCAAGTTCGAAGAAGCAAGGGCCAACTGGGACAAGATCGCTCCCGTGATCTCGGCGCGCGAAGCACGCGAACAGCAACTTTTGTTCGACTCCCTCGGCAAGAAGCTGAAAGACGGTGCGCCCCCCAAGGACGTCAAATCTACCGTCTCGGGTATGCTGGAGGAGCTGCGCGAAGACATCGCGCGCGAACTGCGCTAGACCCACCGTGAACCGCGGGCTTTTGTGGCTCACGCTGGCCGACCTGGGCCAAGCCTGGCTGCGGTCGGGCTTGGCCGCGCTGGCAATCGCTGCGGCAATCCTCGCAGTCGCATTGTTCGCCGGCCAGATCAAGCTTCACCAAAGCGAAGTGCTGGCCAGTTATGAGGCTGCAGGTGCCGCGACGTTCGTCGTCCAGCTGACCGGCGTTGCCGACGATGAGATCGACGCCCTGGCAGGCTCTGCCCGAACAATTAGCGACGTAAGGTCAGCGGAAGCGCCTTACAGCGGAATCAACAGAAATATCGCCGTGGATACTTCGTTTCTGGTGTTTCGCAACGAGCAGCAGCAGGAATACCTCGGCGCCCGGACCAGTGTGCTGGGTGTCGACCGGAGCTTCGATCTTGCGCGCGATAACTACGTCGATTTTCACAAGGTTAATCCGCAAGCGCCTCAAATGGTGCTAGGCATGCCGCTTCTCGTCACTACGGGGGAAGCGCGGCCGCCGGGTCCGCAAGAGGTGCTCGTCCCTTCCGGGGTCGCCGATTATGTCGGGGTGCAGCCGGGCGCCGAGGCGATTGTCGAGTTCGTCTATGATGGCGCCGGCGGGCCGATTGTCCACCGCTTCGAGGGGCTGCGGCTGATCGGCACATTCGATATGGCCGGGCCGGATCAGGGCAGATTCGAGCCCTTCTGGCGCTTCAATGCGAAAGGCCAGGATGTCCTCACGGTTCGGGCCGAAGCCGGCCGCATCGGCATCACCTCGTTGCCAATCGTTGTCAACGTGGAGCTTTTTCGTGATTTTCTCTCGTTGGTGGCGAACGAGCTCACGCACCGAGGATCAGCTGCGGCCCTGTTGCCGCCGCGAGACCAAGTCGTCGTGCGGGCAAGTTCCATTGGCAATGTGCCGGCTGCCGAAGCTGCTGTAGAACGGCTGCTCCGCGACCGCGGTCTTGACCGAGAATGTGATAGGCAGCGGGGGCGTTCGTTCTGTTTGAGACTTCCGGAGCGCAATAATTTCCGGTCGGCGCTTCAGGAGCAAAATAAAGTCGGCAGTGGCGGCGCATTTTTCGTTGTGCTGTTATTGATACTGCTCGCTATCGGTGCGGCCGGGCTTCAGGTCCAATCTGTCCTTAGCCGATGGCGGGATTATGGAATTTTGCAAGCCGTCGGGTTCACACCCGGACAGGTTCTGGTCTATTACGGATTGCAGCTCGCTCTGGTCCTGAGCGGCGGTATCGCGATTGCTGCAATCGCCTCTGTCCCGCTGTCGGGCATATCCGCGACTTCGCTGACACTGGCCGCCGGTCTCGCCGCGCTCGCCGCCGGTCTCGCCTCGCTGCCCGTCCTTCTCTGGCCGGTGTGGCGGCTTCCCGCCGAGGTGCTCCGGGACGCCGCATGATTTGGGCGAAGCTGATATTCGGGGGGTTTGGCAGACGAGGCCTCGAGGCCGTCGTCGCTCTCGCGGTACTCGCCGTCGCTGCTGCGATTGTTGCAGGCGCGCTGATGGTTATCGAAGGCGCCAGGGCTGCCATGGCCCGCACCGAGCGGGAAGATCGGCCGGACATTATCCAGGTCAAAAGCCGGTTCAATCGTGCCGTGTTCGAGACCCCTCGAAGCGGCAAGCTGCCGCCGCTGACTTTACCGGTCTATGAACCTCTGATCGACCCCGAAAAGCTCAGCGCTGCAGGCGGTACCCTTGTCGCCCGACAGTCCCTGCTTCGCAACGTCGTGTCAGGCACAGCTTTTCTCAACCTTTACATTTTCGGCATTGAGCCTGACAGAGAATCTCAAGTGAGTGCTTTCTCGGTCGGACGCGGCCGCTTTCTCCGCGCCGATGATGGTGCCGTCGCGGTTCTCGATCAGGCATCGGCCGAGGCGCTTGGCGTCGATCTCGGCGGCTCCTTCCCGGTACGTAAGGCCGACGGCCAGGATCTCAGTCTGACCGTCGTCGGGATCCTTGATCGATTGGAGCTGCGAGACCCGCCGCCACGGACGATCGCTGCACCTGTCCTCACACCGGATTCGAGTTACGTGTCGAGTGGCGTGTTCGTCACGTTGCGCACGAGCGAGGAAATTTTCGGCCGATCGACGTTGACCGACGCTCTCGTCATCGCTCCGGCGCCAGAGGACGTTCCGTCAGTGGTCGATGGGTTGCGGGAAGCCTTCCGGCTTGAGCCGGGAGTGTTCATAACCGAACGCTACGGTCAGTTTCGCCGCAAGGTACACGATTTTGCGCAGACGCTCGCTCTATTCACGATCATTAGCGCAGCGACAGCGGCCCTGGCGGGATCATTCGCTGCCAACCTTTTGCATGACGTCTATGCCGATAGACGGCGCCAGTACGCGATGCTGCTCGCGCTTGGCTTCTCCCCGATGCAAACTACAATCGTGGGAATTGCCATCGGGATCGCGGCAGCAGGCGCCGGAACACTCATAGGCGCTCTGGTGGCGGTAACCTGCTCACCGAGCCATTTCGCCATGCCTTCCCTGATGGCCGACCTGGGCGCGATTGAGCCGAGTTTTGACTTGCTTATTGCGGTAGTGGTAATTGGCGTCGCGCTCGTTGCCGTTGCACTCGGCATGGCCCCCACTGCATGGTGGCTGCATAAGCGCTCTGTCGCGGGCACGTTGTCGGAGCAGGGAAGGTGAAAGCGTCCTCTGTCGTCGTTCGATCGGTAACAAAGACCTATCGGCGCGGGCAAAAACAGATTACGGCCCTGAAAGATGTGTCGTTCGAGATGTCGCAAGGCGAGCTCGCGCTCCTCGTCGGTCCATCCGGATCCGGCAAAACCACGCTGCTCAATCTTATCGCTGCACTGGACTGTCCGGATCACGGTGAAATCATCGTAGGCGGATCGGAGATTACCGGCCTGTCCCGCACTGCTGCTGCGCGCTATCGCAATGAGCGGGTCGGGTTCATCTTTCAGTCTTACAACCTGCTCCCGCAGCTTACTGCGCTCGAGAACGTGTTTTTGCCAATGCTCCCTAAGCGCCAATTGGATCGCCGCCGCGCAGTGGAGCTCCTCGACGCCGTCGGCCTAAACGATCGAGGCAGTCACCGGCCCTCGGAATTGAGCGGCGGTGAGCAGCAGCGCGTCGCAATCGCCCGCGCCCTCGTAAACGATCCCGCAATCATTCTCGCTGACGAGCCGACCGGCAATCTCGACGATGACAACGCACGTAAAATCGCCGAGCTGCTAGCGAAGGCCTGCCGTGAACGAGGCAAGACCTTGCTCCTCGTCACCCATGACCGGGATATGATCCACCCGGCCGACCGCATATTTGATATGCGAGCTGGATTTCTAACCGCCCTCGAGACTGTTTTGGCGTCCTGACATCGGCTTTGGAGATGTAGCAGAGGACTTCAGGCGGCCCGGAACCGGAGATCGAACCGTGCCCCGCGTGGCGCGCGGTCGCTTACGGTTATGCTGGCGCCGTGTGCCCGGACGATTTCCATAACGATTGCCAAACCCAGACCGGCGCCCTCGCCACGAACACCTTTGCCTCGCCAGAAGCGCTCGAAGATGTGCGGCCGATCCTCGATCGGGATACCCGGACCGCTGTCCTGGACGCTGATCGCACCTGCCGGATCAACCTCGACGACCACCTCGGTCCCTTGCCCCGTATGCACGAGCGCGTTTTCGATCAGATTGCGCAACGCATCAGTAATTGCCGCCGAGTTTCCAATGACGTTGACCGGCTGGTCGGCGCCGATGAGTGCGATTGATCGGCGTGCCGACAACGCCAGATGCGCCATCGAACCGACCACATCTTCGGCGAGCTGCCGCAGATCGACCGACAAGGAGACATCCAGCGCCACCGAGTCGAGACGGGCGACGCAGAGCAGCTGCTCGACCAGCCGATTCATCCGCGCGACCTCTTCTCTGAGCGCCGAAACGTGACCATTGCCCTCAAGGGTGTCGAGGCGGGCGGTGATGATGGTCAGCGGCGTTCGCAGTTCATGCGCGGCATTGGCGGTGAAGCGGCGCTGAATCACAAAACCTTCTTCCAGCCGCTCAAGCGCCTGGTTGACGGCGATGACGAGCGGGAGCGCCTCGGTCGGCACATCCATCTCCGGCAGGCGCAGCGCGATCGATCCGGGCCCGATAGCTCTCGCCTGCGCCGATGCCGTTCGCAAAGGCAGCAGGCTTCTTCGCACGCTGAAGGCGGCGAGCAGCAGGGCGAGCGCGACGAAAGGCGGCACATACCAGGCGATGTCGAAGACGAATTCCCGAAGGATCGAGTGGACCAGCTGGTTACCGCCCGATACCTCGGCGACCAGCACGGATAGCGGCCCGGCCGCGCTGTCGAGCCGGATGCTGACTCCCGAATAGTCTTGCCCCAAGGACCCGAATTTGCTGAGGCGGAAGTAACTTGGTTCGGAATCCGCTCGCGGCCACGGGGCGATTAGCGCGCCAATCTCGGGTGTGGAAGCCTCCACGATGTGTCCGTCCTTGTCCCGGATCGCGAACAGCGATTGCTGCGCCGCGGTCGAGTAGGCCTGCTTGAGCGGCGGCGGAAGCTCGAGCCGCGGCTTCTGGTTCTCGTCCAGTGAAACGTAGCGGGCGAGGTCCTCCGCGCGCAGTCCGAGCTCCCGGTCAGCCAGGGAGCCGGCGGTCAGCGATGCGCTATAAATGAGACCGCCCACTGCCAGACAACTTGCGACAAAGAAGAGCGCGGCGAGCTCGACGGTGAGCCGCAGCTGCAGCGACTTGATCCGGCGGCTCATGCCGCTCTTTCGGCGAGGATGTAGCCGACGCCGCGGATCGTGTGGATCTCTAGGTTGGCACTCGCCGTCTCCAATTGGCGTCGCAGGTGATGGACGTGGACCGGGATCGGGTTCGAATCCGGCTCCTCGTCGATGCCATACAGCTTCTCCTCCAGCACCGCTTTGGGGACGATACGCCCGAAGCGCCGCATCATCTGCTCGAGGATGGCCAGCTCTCGGCGGGACAAGCGGACCGGGTTCCCTCCGATCGACAGCTCCCGTCCAACGGTGTCGAGGCGAACATTGCCGGCTTCGAGCGTCATTCCCAACACCCCGCCGGGACGGCGCAGCAGCGCTTTGATCCGGGCAATCAGCTCGGCTATTGCGAAGGGCTTTGTCAGATAGTCGTCGGCCCCCGCATTGAGCCCCGCAACCCTGTCCTCGACCGCGTCGCGCGCCGTCAGTATCAGAATCGGTAGGGCGTTTCCGGCCTGGCGCGCAGCAGTCAAAACGGCGAGCCCATCACCATCCGGCAAGCCCAGGTCGAGGATGGCGGCGTCATAATTGATCAGCTCGAGCGCGGCGCTGGCATCGGCCGCCGAGCCGGCAATGTCGACGGTAAAACCGATATCGCCGAGTTTCGACTTCAAGATGCCGGAAAGGCGGTCTTCATCCTCGATGACCAGAAGACGCAACGATAGCCCTCCTGCGTGGCTCGGCGGGCACAAGTCTTCCTCGACAAAGCACCCCGAAGTTTAACACTGTTTTAGGAGGCCGCCCGGGAGCCCCTGAGGCCGTCCATTTTGTTGATACCACAGGGCTACGACGACGCTTGACTGCTCGACGACCGGGCACAGCGTTAAAACTGCCTTAAAGGACCAGCAAGAGGCTTTCGGGACCATGTCCCGGAGGAGGAGCGAAACAATGACGTCAAGAGCGTTTCCGTTCACATTGCTGGTCGCGGCGATCGGCTTCTTGGGTGCAGCGGGTGTCTCCGCTTGGGCTGAAGGCGGCGACTCGGCGGCGTTGGCCGCCGCGATGAAAAACGCGACGGCTACCCTGCAGGGCGGGCTCAAAGCCAGCGAAGCGCAGGGAACCCCGATCTCGGCCAAGTTCGAGATCGAGGACGGAAAACTGCAATTGTCGGTGTATACGATGAAGGGCTCCGACTTTATGGAGGTCGTCGCCGATCCCAACACCGGCACGATCGCAAAGGCGGAGAAGATAACGGATGCCGGGGATTTGAAGGAAGCGGCAGAGCAAAAGGCCACCATGGCGAAAGCGAAGGTGCCGTTGCTGACCGCCACCGAGACGGCGGTCAATGCGAATGCCGGGTCCCGGGCGGTCAGCATCGTCCCCGAGCTGAAGAACGGACAGGCGACAGCCGAGGTGACCTTGCTTCAGGGAACATCGTTCAAGAAGGTGACGGAGAAGCTCGACTAAACGGCGGTGGTGTCGGACCGCTGCTCGACAGCTGAAGGAGGAAGACGATGTGGTTATATGTGCGAGAGTTCGTGCTCGTAGCTCTGCTAGCTGGAGCGCCTGGTCTTGCCGTCGCCGCCGATGACTGGCACGCGCAGGTCGGCGAGGCTCTTGGAAAGACGGGCGCGGCGGCGCCTGGTGGCATCTACCGCGTGGGGCTGCCGCGCACCGATCTGAAGGTCACTCTGGACGGTGTCGAGCTGAAACCCGGCTTTGCGCTGGGCGGCTGGCTGGCCTTCGAGAAGATGGGCGACCAGGGAATGGTGATGGGCGATCTCGTGCTGACAATGGACGAGGTCGCTCCGGTCATGACAAAGCTCGCCGCCGGCGGGATCGAAGTGACCGCATTGCACAATCACCTCCTCCGCAACCAGCCGTTCACGATGTACATGCATGTCCAAGGGAATGGCGATCCGGTGAAGCTGGCAGCGGTGCTGCACGCGGCGCTCGCTGAGAGCAAGACGCCCCTTTCCACTGCTTCAGCCGCGCCGACCCCACCGCCGCCAATTGATCTCGACACCGCCGCGCTCGATCAGACGCTCGGTGCCAAGGGCACGAACAGCGGCGGTGTTTATCAGTTCAGCATCCCGCGCGCGGAACCGATCAAAGACGGCAATATGGATGTTCCGCCGCCGATGGGTTCGGCTAATGCGATCAATTTTCAGCCGACCGGCGGTGGCAAGGCGGCGATCACCGGCGATTTTGTCCTGATCGCGAAGGAGGTAAACCCGGTGCTGAGGGCGCTGCGTGAGCACGGCATCGAGGTTACGGCAATCCACAATCATATGCTCGACGACCAGCCGCACCTTTACTTCATGCACTTCTGGGCCAATGACGACGCTAGAAAGCTCGCCGAAGGGCTGAAGGCAGCGCTCGCACAGATCAATATCGCGAAGAGCTGAGCGTGTTGAGATGGGTGATCCTTCTGGCCGCGAGCCTCATCTGGCCCGCCGTGACAGGTGCGCAGACGGCGAGCGCACCTCTCATACTCGAGGCGAAGATACCGCTTGGGCAGGTGAGCGGTCGCATCGATCACCTCGGCATTGATGTAAAGCGGCGGCGGCTGCTTGTCGCGGAGCTCGGCAATAACAGCCTGGGCGTAGTCGATCTCGCAGCGGGCAAGGTACTAAGCTCCATCGCCGGTTTGAGCGAGCCGCAGGGCGTTGCGTATGTCCCGTTTGCCGACAGCGTATTTGTTGCAAACGCCGGTGACGGCTCGGTGCACGTGCTGCGGGGCGAGAATCTGACCCCGATCGGGCGGATTGAACTCGGTGACGATGCCGACAATGTGCGCGTAGACACCGCTCGCCACCGGGTGCTGGTGGGCTATGGCAAGGGCGCGCTTGCGGTGATCGATCCCGTTAGCTTGTCGAAGATCGCGGATATTCGTCTCAAAGCGCATCCGGAGGGGTTTCAGATCGACGATACCGGGACCCAAGTCTTTGTGAATGTGCCGGACGCGCGTGAGATCAGCGTGGTCGACGTTGCGACGGGGTCGACGGGATCACTGGCGACGCAAGGGGCGGGATCGAATTTTCCAATGGCGATCGATGGCGATGCGCACCGCTGCCTCGTCGTCTTTCGGAGCCCGCCGACCCTGATGGCGCTCTCCAGTCAGGACGGGCATGTCGTGGCCCAGGCAGAGACCTGCGGCGACGCCGACGATGTGTTCGTCGATCGCAAACGCCGCCGTGTCTATGTGAGCTGTGGCCAGGGCGTCGTCGACGTGCTCGAGCTCGTTGAAGCCGGCTACCGGCGGCTCGCGCGCGTGCCGACAGTATCGGGAGCGCGCACGTCGCTATTCGTGCCCGAGCTCGACCGGCTGTTCGTGGCGGTGCGGGCCGGGTCAAACGAGCCGGCAGCGATTTGGGTGTTCCGACCGGCCTCATGAGGGCGGTTGGAGCCGTCGCGGCGTTGGCTGCGACGCTGACCAGCTGGTGTGGCGAGGTCGAGGCCTATCGCCCATTCGACGGCACTGATGCGGCCGTCGCCGAGACAGGCGAGATGGAAATCGAGCTCGGCCCGGTCGAGTCCCTTCGCCAAGGAGCCGAGCGCGCGCTGCTCGCTCCCGATCTCAGGATCAATTACGGCTTCACTCCGGGCTGGGAAGCATCACTCGAAGGCAAACTCACACATGGTCTGACCGCAGGTGTCCCCGGTACAAGCCTGGTTGAAAGCGACGCTCTGCTCAAAGGCGTGCTGCGCGAGGGAACACTGCAGGAGAAGCTTGGGCCCAGTATCGCAACCGAATTCGGTGTTCTATTGCCGGGGATTAACGATCAACATGGGACCGGAGCAGTCCTTAATGGCATCGTCTCGCAGCGCTGGAACTGGGGAACGGTCCACCTCAACGCGCAAATTGAGCTCACCCGCCAGCAGCATGCCGATTACTTTCTCGACAGCATCATCGAGGGTCCGCATGACTGGCCCGTGCGACCGGTCGCCGAATTCTTTTATGAGAGCGATGTCAGCGTCTTTCGAACCGGCTCCGCCCTGATCGGGGCGATCTGGCAGGTGCAAGATAATATCGCGGTTGACTTTGGGTTACGCGGCGCACGCATCAATGGCCAGACTGCCGGCGAGATCCGTGCCGGCGTGACCTTCGCCTTCGGCGTGACGAAAGGACCGGATCTATTGTCAGGTCTGTTTACGACGCTACCCAGATTTCACTGATCACCGAACCTGCGGGACCCACCGGGTGAAGCATTAAGCGCCGCATGGGGGCTCGCTTTTGGTCGCCGCACGATGTTCGGGGTCGCGTGGGCGTTAGCCACCACAGGATTGGGAGGCTGTCGAACACTTATCTCCTTTCTATACGTGGTTGCACGTATTGTTCCAGCGCACCCTCAGCGCTCGTATCGGGTAAAACGCAATTCAGCAGCAACACAGTCCGCGGAGACGCAACTCAGCGCGCCTGCGCACCAAGCACAGTTAGGGAGGTACGCGGGCCTGCGACAGTTTGACCACTCGCGGTTTGATCTCCCTGAATTAAGTCCTGCGTTGTCGGGGCCGGCAGACTCCCGGCCATCCCAAGACGGTCCTCCGTCCAAGTTCTGCTCAGGCCTGAGGTCAATGGGACTCCGGAGCTGAGCATTTGGACGAACATCTGAGCAGCACTTCTCCTGCTCGTCCCCACCAGTTTGTCGGTGTCATCCAGGCGCGTTCGCTCGCCCCCAGGCACGGCGACCGGCTGAGGTGACGCCATGAACTTGGTGTCGTTCGCATTGCGGCGGCCGATCTCGCTTGTGTCGCGGTCGTAGCGGTCGCATTGGCGGGGTTTCTGGCGCTCGATCGCATGCCGCGAGACATCTTTCCGGATCTGGGGGTGCCGGTATTGTATGTGGCGCAGCCTTACGGTGGCCTGGATCCGGCGCAGATGGAAGGGTTCATCACCAACTACTACGAGTACCACTTCCTCTACATCACCGGCATCGAGCACGTCGAAAGCAAGTCGATCCAGGGCGTCGCGCTCATTAAGCTGCAATTCCATCCCGGCACGAACATGGCGCAGGCGACGGCGGAGACGGTCTCTTATGTCGACCGCGCCCGCGCCTTCATGCCGACAGGGACCGTGCCGCCTTTTGTGATGCGGTTCGACGCGGGCAGCGTGCCGGTCGGCGACCTCGTTTTCTCCAGCAAGACCAAAACGGTCGCCGAGCTCCAGGACGCGGCGTTGTTCAGGGTGCGCCCATTGTTTGCGACTTTGCCGGGGGTGTCGGCGCCGCCGCCCTTCGGCTCCAGCCAGCGCACCATCCTCGTTCGCTTGGATCCCGGCAAGTTGCGATCCTACAACATGTCGCCGGACGAGGTGGTGCGGGCATTAGCCGCCGGCAACACGGTCAGCCCCTCCGGAAACGTCCGCATCGGCGATCTCTGGCCTACGGTACCGGTCAATTCCGTTGTCGGGGATATCAAAGGCCTCAACAACATTCCGATCCGCTCGCAGGGAACGCAGACGATTTTCATCCGCGACGTCGGATCGGTCGAAGACGGTGCCGACATTCAGACCGGTTACGCGCTCGTCGACGGTCGCCGCACCGTATACATCCCCGTAACCAAGCGAGCGGATGCCTCAACGCTCGCGGTCGTACAAGCCGTGAAAGCCAATTTGCCGCGCTTCCAGTCGGTTTTGCCGGACGACATCAAGGTCAACTACGAGTTCGACCAGTCCCCCTACGTCACGGGGGCCATCCGGGGCTTATTCTTCGAGGGCGCTCTCGGCGTCGTGCTCACTGGCTTGATGGTGCTCCTGTTTCTGCGGGATTGGCGTAGCTCGCTCGTCGTGGTCTTGAATATCCCGCTCGCGATCCTCGCGGCGGTGACGGCGCTCTGGGTATCCGGTCAGACGATCAACATCATGACGTTGGGCGGTTTGGCGCTGGCCGTCGGCATCCTGGTCGACGAGGCGACAGTCACGATCGAGAACATCCACACCCGTCTCGCCGATCGCCGCAGTCTTGCTCGTGCCGCGAGCGAGGCGACGGCCGAGACAACATTGCCGCGGTTCGTGGCCATGCTCTGCATTCTGGCGGTGTTCATCCCTGCATTCTTCATGACCGGCGCAGCGCATAACCTGTTCGTGCCGCTGGCCTTGGCGGTCGGCTTCTCGATGGTCGGCTCGTATCTGCTGTCCAGCACCTTTGTGCCGGTACTGTCGGTCTGGATGCTGCGCAGCACGGGCACCCACGAGAAGCCACAAGAGACCTTTTTCGATCGGCTGCGCGCCGCCTACGATCGGTTCGCGCGCGCCGTGATGCTACGACGGCGCATCGTCGTGCTCTCCTATCTCGTGATCAGCGGCGTAATCATTGTGCTGGTCGGCAGCTCTCTCGGCACCGAGATTTTTCCGATCGCCGATACCGGGCAATTCCAACTGCATCTAAGGGCTCCGGCGGGCACCCGCATCGAGCGCACCGAACAGATCGCGCTGCAGACACTCGACGCGATCAAGCGCGAGGTCGGCCCGGACAACGTCAAAATCAGTCTGGGTTTTGTCGGCACGCAGCCGCCCAATTATCCCATCAACACCATCTACCTCTGGAGTTCTGGTCCCGAGGACGCGGTGCTGCAAGTGCAACTCAAGCGGGGTGCGGGGATCAGCATCGAGGATTTGCAGGAGCGGCTGCGGCGGAAATTGCCCCAGGAACTGCCGGGTGTACGCTTCTCGTTCGAACCGAGCGACATTGTCAGCCGGATCATGAGCTTTGGTGCGCCGACGCCGATCGAAGTGGCAGTGAGCGGGCCGAACCTTGCCGATAGCCGGCAATACGCCGACAAGTTGCGAGCGAAATTGGCGCAGCTGCCGGCACTGCGAGACCTGGCGTTCGAAC
>Ga0210408_10001995_pt1 | contig 20449 bp, 19 predicted proteins | sample IncBWH4MmetaG_FD_155471 | JGI IMG/M metagenome (GOLD analysis project Ga0210408, IMG submission 155471) | Forest soil microbial communities from Barre Woods Harvard Forest LTER site, Petersham, Massachusetts, United States - Inc-BW-H-4-M | ecosystem: Environmental > Terrestrial > Soil >...
CGAAACGCCGGAGGGCCTCATCATCGTAGATACCCAGCAATACATCCGGCTGGGACGCGCGTTTCATGACGCGGCGCTCGCCAAGACCGGCCAGCCGCTGCGCACCGTCGTCTACACCCATTGCCACCTCGATCACACGGCCGGGAGTTCCGTGTTCGCCGACGCCCCCATCATCGCCCACGAGAAGACGCTGACGGCGATGAATGCCTCACTCGGCGCGCGCACGGGCGACAGCTGGTCGATTACCGATTTCGCCACCAAGCTTCGTCTCCTGTTCGGGCTGAACATCCTGGAGCTGGTGCCCGACGGCGACCCGGCGCTGACTTGGTTCAAGGGCCGCATCGGCACGCCCGATTACGACACGGTGGTGATCAGGCCGCCGACCGAAACTTTTGCCGACAGCTTCGCGTTTCATCTGCCAGACGACACCGTGCATCTGCGCTATTTCGGCCCGGCTCATTGCGACGGCGACGTCATCGTTTACCTCGAGAAACGCAAGGTCGCTTTCCTCGCCGATCTTCTGTTCCAGAACCGTTTTCCGTGGCTCGGCGATTGCGACCTCGACGGCCTGATCGCCGCGCTCGGCCATGTGCTTGCGCTCGACGTTACGGTGGTGGTGCCGGGCCACGGCCCGCCGGCGACGCTCGCCGACGTCGCGCGTTTCCGCGAGATGCTGATCGACCTGCGCGCCGTCGTCGCCCGCACGATCAAAGCCGGAGTCTCGGAAGACGCCGCCGCGCGCGAGATCGAGCTGCCGCAATACGCGCACCTGCAGCGCTACAAGGAATGGAAGCCGCACGACGTGCGCGCGGCTTACAGATATTTACGCGCGAAGTGAATCTCAGCTGCGGATAGACCGCAGCTGATATTATGACGTAGATCCGATCATGGCGTTGCGGGTGCGACTCCGGCGCCCAGCGATTCTACCCGCCGTGACCTTTTGCGCAGCAATCCGATCAGCGAGTAGGAGTGGACGAGGAACGCGCGGGGTACGGCGTAGATCGGGATCAGCACGATCGGAAACACGATTCCGCCGCCGCCTCCGCCGGTCAACGCTCCGATCGCGACGGCATTGACCAGATCGGCCATGCCAAACAGGTTCCAGGCGATCGCGGCGGCACGGGCATAGGGTTTGCCGGTGAACCACCAATAGGCCACGACCGGGGCAAAGATTCCCGTCAGGACGTCGCCGACGCCGGCTGGAATTGCAAACACGCCCGGCAACTCGCCTTGAACATAACGAACGAGGAATACCCCGCCGAGAATGCGGAACGTTTGGATGCCGATCAGCCAATGCTGCGGGATGCCGGCGATGATGTCCCGGAAGGTCGGAGAGAGCAGCACCAGATATCCGGCCGCAAGCGTCGTCATCAGCGCCAGCGGTATGCGCGGGGCGTCGGGGCGAAAGACGCCGTTCGCGGCAAGCAGCAGGACCCCGGCGAGCCACGAAGCGAAGATCATGGCCGATCCGATGGCCCAGCGCCGGCGGCGCCATTCCTCGCCCGGCAGGGCGCGAATGCCGGCATAGAAGCCGATCCAGTACAGGGTCGAGGAAATCGATTGGATCATCGTTTGCAGGAGGATCAGGGTCATCGGACCGCCTCCTCATCGATGATCGGGCCGGCCGCGGCAGCCACGACGCGGCGCCGCAAGCGAAGCGTCCCGAGCAACGTCAGGATCGCGAGGATGAGAATCATTGGACCGCTCCTTTTCCGTTCGCGTCAGGTCTGGTACTACAAGGTACCAACACCCCCTTAGTTACGGTACTGTCTGGTACCAGCGCAAGGAGCTTGAGCGAATGAAGGGTAAAAAGGCCGTGAGCGCGGGAAGCCTCGCCAGGGCGGGCGCGGGCGAAGCTTCAACCCGGGAGCGCGCGCTGAAAGCGGCATTTGCGGTGTTCCGCAGCCGCGGTTTTTCCGGCGCCAGCACGCTCGAGATCGCGACGCGAGCCCGGGTCTCCAAACGCGATCTCTATGCGCTGTTCGGCAGCAAACACGCCATGCTGGCCGCGTGCATCAAAGAGCGCGCGGCCCGCATGCGCCAACCGCTCGAACTGGCGGCGCCGAAGAGCCAGGCGGACGTGGCCGCCCTCCTCATTGAATTTGGCACGTCGGTCCTGCGGGTGGTCTGTCACCCCGACGTGCTCGTGGTGCATCGGCTGGCGATCGCCGAATCGGACCGGGCGCCCGAGATCGCACGCACTCTCGAACGCAACGGCCGCGAGGCGAACCACGCCGCCCTTGCCGATTGGCTCGCCAAGGCACAGGCGCAGGGCCTTCTCGGCCCCGGCGATCCCGCCGCGATGGCCGCGCATTTCCTCGCCATCATATGGGGCGGGTTGTTGATCCAGCTGCTGTTGCGTGTGCGCGACGCCCCAACGGCAGAAGAGATCGACGCGCGGACGCGGGCGGCGGCGGATGCGACCCTGAAACTTTATGCGCCGGTTAGCACCGGCGATTGAGCGAAGGCGACAAGCCCCGCGCCGTTATTTCCGCAGCCTTGGCCCCGACGCCGGTCCGCCGGCATTGCTCTCGACCGGGAAGAAGAACGAATCCGGACTCGTGAAGGCGCCGCTCGGCGGCGCCATCGGCCGGTCCGGCGCGCGCGGGCCGGCTTGTCGCACCGCGGAGAATTCCTCGGTCGCGAGCGTGTCGAACTCCTGAGAGGAGTCTTCGCCACGCAGCCGGTTGCTGATCATCGCGCCGCGCCAGCGCTCGACCACCGAAGCGAGGAAATCCGCGTCGATTGCGAGCGCAGGGTCCATCGGCGCATGGCCGACCGCGTCGCTGCGCGGCACGAGCTCCGGCGGCAGCTCCTTGAACCGGAGCCGGGTCGGCACCGGCACGCCTTCGCCGAACGCGAACACCTCGCGCGCGCCGAGCGACGGCAGGAAGCCGAGCAGACTTCCCGCCGCGTCGGACACTGCCGCGCGCACGATGTTCTGATCGCGGTCGCTGGCGATGCGCATGGCGAACACGGTGCTGCATTGGGAGATGATGGTGGAATCGAGATCGGCCGGGCGCTGCGTCATCAGTCCGAGATAGATCCCGTATTTGCGCCCCTCCTTGGCGATGCGGGAGATCGCCTTGCGGGTCGGGCCGAAGCCGATGGTGCGGTCGGCGGGCGCGTAGCGATGGGCCTCCTCGCAAGCGATGAGCACGGGCGAGGCGCCGTCGCTCCACAAGCCGAACTCGAATGCCATGCGGCAAACGACCGAGACCACGCAGTCGACCACTTCGGCCGGGAAGCCGGCGAGCTGCATGATCGTCATCGGCTTGCCGTTGGCGGGGAGGCGGAACAACTGGCTCAACGCCTCCACCATGGTATCGCCGCCGACGTTGGCGTTGTCGAACATGAAGGAGTAACGCGGATCGTTGCGCGCGCTTTCGATGCGCGTGAGCAGCCGGTGATATTTGCTCCACGCCGAGCGGTTCTCGAGCTTGCCCATGCGTTCGTCGATCAGGCCGATCAGGTCGTCGAGCCGGTAGGGCACCGGAGTATCGATCGTGTGGCCCGTGCTCTTGACGTTTTGCTTGCGGATGCTCGGCCGGTCGGACGCGCCGCGGCTGTGCGACAAGTTGCCTTTGGCGAGCGGGATCAGCTCCGAGAGAATCTCGATTTCCTCCTCCACGCCCGGGCGGCCGCGGAAGAATACGTCGACCGTCTCTTCGAAATTGAACAGCCAGAATGGCAGCTTGAGGTTCTTCGGATTGAGGATCTGGGCGCGGTCGCCGAAACAGCGGCCGTATTCGTTGTGCGGATCGATCAGAAAGATGCGCAAGTTCGGCCGCGTCTCGAGGATCTGTCGCAGGATGAGGGCGACGCCGCTCGACTTGCCGACGCCGGTGGTGCCGAACACGGCGAAATGCTTGCTCACCATGTCGTCGGTCCTGACGTAGGCGCCGACCGAGTGGTCCTGCTGCAGATGGCCGATGTCGATCGTGTCCGGCCCGGCGCCGCCGAACACGGCGGTGAGCTCACGGTGCCCGATCAGGTCGGCCGGATCGCCGATCGTCGGATAGTCTTTCACGCCGCGGTCGAAGTGGAGAGTGTCGCCCCCGTTCGTGCGCAGCTCGCCGACGAGATCGAGATGCCCGGTGGCGTATTCACCGTGCGGCGTTCCCATCGTGTCGACCTCGACGGAAATTTTGGTGAGCACGCCGATCACGACGGTTTGCTGGGTACGGATGCCGAGGAACTTGCCGACGGTTACCCGTGCAGCGTCGCTTCCGCGCCTCCGATCGGGCGCTTGCAGCCGCACCGTTGCCTGGGAACCGGTAGCCGAAAGTACCCAGCCAAGCGGCTCCGCTTCGGGCGGCACCAGCGAAGTCGGATCGGTTTCCCGCAACGGCTCGGTCAGCATGGCGTCTCCCCAAGGCGAGGACGCCGTCTTACCGCGAGGCCAGCGACTGTCGCGTTAATTGGCCCGGGTGCCGCGCCTGGATTCCATGGTGCGGGCGCGCGAGACGCGAATCGTCGTTGAGGAGTAGTTAAGAAAATCGAGCGAAGGCTGCTCCAACAATAAGCAGGCGGTCAGCCCAACAGGACCGGGACACTGCGCGGTCCGCGCACGGCTCCCTCGGACCAGCGCACCTGCGCGTCAGGAGCAAGGCGGAACTCCGGAATGCGCGCGAGCCATTGCTCGAGCGCGGTTCGTATCTCCATGCGCGCCAGATTGGAACCGATGCAACGGTGGATGCCCAGCCCGAAGGCGGCGTGCCGGTTCGCGCCCCGATCGATAAGCACACGGTCGGGCTCGGGAAACACGGCGGGGTCGCGGTTCGCGGCGGGGAACGACAGCAGCACCATTTCGCCGGGCTTGAACGTGGTGCCGTTGATGCGGGTCTCCTTGACGATTTCGCGCGCCATGGTCACCGGCGAATAGGCGCGCAGGAACTCCTCGACCGCGACCGGCAGCAGGTCCGGTTTGGCGACGAGGCGGCGCCGGTCCTCATCGTGGGTCGCGAGATGCCAAAGGCATGCGCCGATCGCGCTCCAGGTGGTGTCGATGCCGGCAACGAGCAGCAGCCGCAACGTGCCGAAGAAATGGTTATGGCTGAGCGGATTGCCGTTGATGCGCGCCGAGAGCAGATAGCTGATAAGGTCGTCGCCTGGTGCGTCCCGCCGCTTGTCCGCCTGCGCGCTGAAATATTCCGTCATTTCGTCGGTCGCACGCTGGGTCACCGTATCGTCGGTGATGCCGAGTTCGAGCAGATCGTGGATCCAGCCGCGGAAGCGATCGCCGTCCTCAACCGGAATGCCGAGCATGTGCGCCATCAGCCGCACGGGAATTTCCTGGGCATAATCGACGGCGGCGTCGCACGACGGCCGGCCGGCGATGCCGTCGACCAACGCGCGGCAAATCTCGCGCGTTTTCGGCGTGTGCCGTTCGATCGCCTCGGGCGTGAACGCGGGCAGCAGCACCGCCTTGGCGCCCTGATGCTTCGGCGGGTCGGTGGTGATGGGCGGGGCGCCGCCCTTGGGCGGCAGGCTCTCGCGCACGACCACGCGATGGGAGGAGAAGTGCTCGGTGTCGTAAGCGATCGCGCGCACGTCCTCGTAGCGCGTGGGCAGATAGACACCCATGAAGCGCTCGGTGTGTGCGATCGGGCATTTCTGCCGCAGCTCGTCCCAGATCGGATAGGGGTTCTCGACCCAGCGTGGGTCGAGATGGTCGAAATCGGTGGTCCAATCGGCAACGGGCGGGCGGCGGCTCATGGGGAAGCGGTCTCGGCGTTCGGGCATTCCCGGAAATGCGACGGGTGACGCCCAAGGCTACCACACGCCGCCCGAGCAGCCTACCGCGCCCGTGCTTTCCCCAATCCGCCGATTCGGGCCGCCGGAGCCTGAGGGCTGCGCCCACCGGTGCGCTGTGCGACGCAGGCGTCGCACAGCGGCGTTCACGCGCGATTAAAAGAAGACGAAGCGCGCCTTTCCGGTCATCACGTGAGCGGCATAGAGGTCCGACTGCGGTGCGACCGGGCCGCCGATCGAGAACTTGTGCTCCGTGGTAATGCCCAACGTCGAGATGTCGACCTCAAAGGCTGTTCCCAGATTCACGCGTGGGATCAGCAGCGAGAACGTGGTCGAGCCCGAATCGATGGTCAGGCGGATAACAACGCTCACGATGGTTCCGAGCAGCGGATCGTTCGTGACGTGGATTTGATTTCCGGAGAACGTCTTGTCGATCGTCCCCCCCTTGTAATGAAAATGGGGTCCGCCGAGGAACGACGTGGTCGAATAGGTAACGGTGATTCCGTCACCGGACACTTGGTAGAAGTTGGCTTCGGCCATGGGTTACTCCTCCTAAATTGCAGATGTGGAAGGTCACTCGAAAAGGCGCGCTTTTCATCGTTGCGCGCGACTCACGCGTCTTGCCGAAGCCGCGCGCTCTTCACAGCTGCTGCGCTCGGACGGCTCTTCACGGTAAAACGCTCGCAATGACAAAATCAATCCGGAGGTTGAGACACTCTGTGAGAAGCTTCACATAACCTTCTTATTTTGGTTGCGCCTCTTGAGTAGGATTAGGATTGCACCGCTGCACTCGTTTCGCGCGAGGCGAGCGAATCGACGGCGTGCTTGCGCGGCGCGCCCGTTAAGCGAGGGCCAATTTTCACGGACCTTGTTTTGCCGTCATTCGACACGACGATTATCGACGATAGGCCGATGCTCCCAGTGCCAGAGCCAATCCAGAGGTTGAAAACACTTCGTGAGAAATTTCACATAACGTTCTTATTTCGGTTGCATACGATTCGGGGCAGGTCTAGGATTGCGCGCGCTGAGCAGCCGTTTCGCGCGGCCCGAGCGTTTCGTCGATGGGAGGCCGAAGCCGCACATCGAACGACCAAACAACCATCTCAGGAGGAAGACATGCCTGAATCATATTCGGGTGGAATCCGCCCGTTCTACGCCGTGATCATTCGTGACAAATGCAAGACCGCGGATACCGCCACGCTGCGCGCGTACAAGACGGTGGGCGAGGACATCGCGAAAGACCACCCGGGCCCCGAGGGCAACGACTTGCGGGCCGCCCTGAAGGAACTCGACGCGAAGCTGAAATAGTCGGCCGCAAGGCGCCGCTATCGGCGAGTCTTGCCCGTCTCTGTCGCAAGGCTCGCCAACCAATTCAATATCGCGCATTCACAACCGGGCACAGGCGGGCTGAAACGTGGGCGAAGAGACGCGACGGCGCATATCGCTTGCGGACCAGCTCGACTGCGTTCCAGTCTTCGTGGTCTGGGAACTCACGCTTGCCTGCAATCTGAAATGCCTGCACTGCGGCTCGCGCGCCGGTCATCGCCGGGCCGGGGAGCTGAGCACCGCGGAGTGCATCGATGTGGTTCGGCAGCTCGCCGAGCTCGGCACGCGCGAAATTTCGATAATCGGCGGCGAAGCCTTCGTGCGAAAGGATTGGCTGACGATCGTGCGCGCGATCCGGGACCACGGCATCGACTGCATGATGCAGACCGGCGGCTACAAACTGTCTGCCGCCATGATCGAGGCCGCCGCGATGGCGGGCTTGCAGGGAATCGGCGTCTCCATCGACGGCCTCGAGGTGCTGCACGACCGCCTGCGCGGCGTGCGTGGGTCCTATGCGGAGGCGTTGCGCGTGCTTGCCGACTGCCGGCGCATCGGTCTCGCGGCAAGCGTCAACACCCAGATCACCGCCACGGTCATGCCGCAGCTGGCGGAATTGATGGAGGTTCTCATCGCGGCGGGTGCCAAGTATTGGCACGTCGCGCTCACCGTGGCGATGGGCAACGCCGTGGATAACGAGGAGATCCTTCTGCAGCCCTACGAGCTCGCGACCTTGATGCCGCTGCTGGCGCGGTTGCATCGGGAAGGAGGTGAGCGCGACCTCCTGCTTCTGCCCAGCAATAATATCGGCTATTTCGGCCCCTACGACGCGCTCTGGCGCGGCCCGGACCGCGGGCATTATCCCGGCTGTCCGGCCGGGCAAAACACCATTGGGCTGGAAGCCGACGGCACGCTGAAAGGATGTCCCTCGCTCGCAACGGAGCGTTATGGCGCGGGCAACGTCCGCGACAAGCCCATCGCCGAGCTGTGGGCCGCGCATCCGGCCTTGAGCTTCAATCGCGACCGCAGCACCGAAGATCTCTGGGGGTTTTGCCGCTCGTGCTATTACGCGGAGGTATGTCGCGGCGGCTGCACCTGGACCGCCGATGCGCTGTTCGGCCGCCGCGGCAACAACCCTTACTGCCACTACCGTGTTCTCAAGCTCGCCGAACGGGGCATTCGCGAGCGCGTCGTCAAAGTCGAGGACGCGCCGATGGCGTCTTTCGCCACGGGACGATTCTCGCTGATCGAGGAGCCTATCCTGGGCGAGAGGGCCGCAATATGAGCAGCGCGCCCGCGAACCCAGTCAAAGGCCGTCCGGCTCCCGTCCTCATACTTTGCCGCCAATGCGTCGAGTACGTTTTCGCCGGAACCGAGATCTGTCCGCATTGCGGTCGCGACGCGCGGGAGATAGGGCCACGCTACCGCGACAGCCCCTACCCGGTGATTGAGGCGATGCAGCGGATAGACCGCGCCCTCAAGGATCGGGCAGGCTGAGAAAAACGACCGAAGTTCATCCGGGGTGCTGACGCCGTCGTCCGATCGGCAAGGTGGGTGCGACCGCGGCGAGCATGATCGCGCACACGGCGGTCGGGGCAAAGGCCATGCCCGGCACGCCGGTCAAATCCCACAACAATCCGCTCGCGGCCGGCACCAGCACGGCGGTCGAATAGCTGATGGTGAACATGCCGGCGACGAGGCGATGGACGTCGCCGGGTGCGCTGAGCACCGGCGGCAGTGCGAGGATGAGAACGAATGACAGCGTGAGTGAAAGGCCGATGAAAGCAGCACCGGCGATGATGACAACGCCGGTCCCGAAGACGACGGCAGCAAGTCCCGCAAGCACGCCCAAGCCGCTCACGACATACGGCCACGGGCGATTCTGCAGACGCCCCGCCGCGGCGATCAGCGCGAATGAAACTGGAATTTGCCCAACGTTGAGCGCGGTCAGCGCCGGGCCGATCAGGTCGGCCGCCCCGTGCGCGTTGAGATAATCGGAGAGGAACGCGTTGGTCGTGAAGTAAGTGCTGTTGTTGCTGCCAAACAAAATGCCGAGCCGCCACAATAGCGGCGAGCGCCAGTCCGGCCACCAACGCGGGATCGTCACGACGCTCGCGCCCGGCTGGGCACTTGCCGGCGCGAAGATGGGCACCAGCACGGCGGTCACGACCACCGGCGCCGCCCAGGCGGCAAAGCCGAGCCGCCATGACCCGCCGACCAGCGGAATTACGAGCGGCAGCGAGAGCGCGGCGGCTGCCGTCGCACCCATGAGGAATCCGTTGGTGTAGACCGCGGTCGCAAAGCCGATCCGGTCGGGCAGCCACGCGCGTACGAGCGGCGGCATCGCGGGCTGCGCTATGGCAATGCCGGCTCCCATCGCGGCGGTGGCGGCATAGAGCCACAGCGCGTTCGGGGCCGCGCCGCGCAGGCCCGAGGCCACGCCGTCGAGCAGCAATCCGAGGGCGAGCGCCGTGACCGGACCGACGCGGGCGATGAGAAGCGATCCGGGCACCGCCGCCAGCGCGAACAGCAGCGACGGCAGGCCGGTCAGAATCCCGACCTGGGTTTCCGACAAATTGAGGTCGGCATGGATGAACGGCAGCACCGGCGGCACCGCGAGCACCGTCAGGCGCAATCCGGCGCCCGCGAGCCAGAGTAGGGTCAACGGCAGCAGAACCCGGCGCACCGAAACGCCCCCTCCCTTTTGAACCAGTTCGTCCTTCCCCGCGACTAATCCTCAAGGGGCCAAGGGAGGGGTGCAATGACAGTCTTGCGGGACATGTTCGCCAACGAGCTTCCCACGGCGATTTATTTCTGCGCTACGGCCGTGATGCTGGCGGTCTATGCGGTGGGTGCCTTGTCGGTTCTTCGGCCCGCTCCCGCACTGGCGGCGGGGCGTCAGACCGTCGCGCGCAAATGAGGCGCATCACGGCGCGTTGCGGCGCCCGAAAGCCGCTTCCATCTCGCGGCGGACTTTCACGGCCGCGTCAGTTGGATCGTAGGCCACGTCATCCCACGTGAGCGGCGAGCCCAACGCGATGTCGCGCGTGAGGCGGATGTTTTGCGCCAGGCCCAGCGGCAGCAGCCCACGCTCGAGCGAGCGCTCCGCCGGCGTCTGGCGGCCCCAGACGCAAAAGCCGCCCTCGCCATCGAGCATTTCGCCCGCTTTGAGATCGCGCTTGGCGGTCGCCACCACGTCGGAGCGGAAGCCGGTCGGCGCGCCGGTTGGCTCCTTGCGCAGGCTCGCGGACGCGATCGAAACGCCGAGTTCGAGCCCGATCATGTGGATCGGCCGGTAGAGCGCCGCGTAACGGCCGCTCGCATCCGGCAGGAGATGGTATTCCTGAAAGCATCGCCGCGCGTATTCGCTCTCGCCCTCGAACACCACGTAGGTGCCGAGCGCAAGATGATGCGGCACGTCGCGGCCGTCGCGATACACCGACGAGACCACTTCGGTCACCCCGGACGTCTCCAATGTACCGCCGGCGCTCTTCGGCTTGCACACGTCCGCCAATTCGAAGCGCGAGGCGGGCGGAAATCCGAGGCCGTTATTTTGCGGCCGCAGCCCGGTCGCGTTGCACACTGCGCTCATCTCGATCGCCGACTTGGTGCCATCGACGAAACTGTTGAACATTTTCGGATTGATCGAAGCGCGGTCTTTGATTTGCAAATATTTGTCGAGGATGTCCCACACCGTATCCGGCGTCGACTGGTGATAGCTCGGCTCGTAGCGCGTGCCCTTGCCGGCCGCCACCACCGTGAACCCGCAGGCGCGCGCCCAATCGACATGCTCGCAGATGAGTGCCGGCTGGTCACCCCAGGCCAGGCTGTAGACGACGCCCGCCTGCTTCGCCTTGCGCGCGAGCAGCGGCCCGGCCAGCGCGTCGCCCTCGACGTTGACCATCACGATGTGCTTGCCGTGCTCGATGGTGCGCAGCGCGAAGCGGATGCCGGTCTTGGGATCGCCCGTCGCCTCGACGATCACTTCGATCTCGGGAAAGCCGATGAGCGCGTCGGCGTCGGCGGTGACGTGGGTGCGGCGCGTACGCAGCGCTTCGCCCAGCGACGGCGCCGCGAACTCCCCCTCGTCCCAGCCGGCGGATCGCAGCTGGCTGTGCGCGCGCGCGACGTTGAGATCGGCCAATCCGACGAGGTGCATGCCGGCCGTGCGGCGCACCTGGGTGAGAAACATGGTGCCGAACTTGCCGGCCCCGATCAGCCCGATCCTCACCGGCCGGCCGGCGGCCTCGCGTTCGAGCAGCATCGCGTGAAGATTCACCGCGCCGTCCTCGTCATGATGGTGGGACGCGCTTGCATCCCACGGTCCGGACGCAGTGACAAGAGTGGAAGTTATTGGCAGAGGGCGCGGATCACGTAGGACTCGAGCCAACATTGGCTTTCGTCAAGCGGCGGCGAGGCCGGGCCGGACGGAGTCGCGGCCGGACATTTCTGCTCGGTCTGCATGTCGATGCTGCTGCCGGTTTCAAAGCCGTTGGCGCGGCACATGACTGTAGTCGCCGTTGGGCAATCGGGAGCGCCGTTGGGCGCAGGCAGACACCGCTCCCGTCCGGCCACCACACTCGGCCGCCGCACATCGATGGACCCGGCGGCATCCTTGGCGGCATTGCCGGCGCGGCCGGTGATGTCGTCCACCTGCTCGCGGGCGCCCTTGAACCCCTGCCCCAGACCTTGGAGCGATTCGTCGATAAACCGCCCAATCGTCCCGAACGGACCCGCCGGGCCCTGCTGCGGGGCCGCGGCAGGCGCGGCAGCCGGCGACTCGGGCTGAGCGCGCGGCGGTTCCTGAGCGCTAGTCGGGCCGAGCGCCGCGATTGCCAAACAAAACAACGCCAAGAGCCGATGGTCACACGCCCGCGCGATGCGCCTTCCGATCCGGATCATGACGAGTCGCCCTCGCCGTTCATTCGGATGCTTCGGAATAATCGCGATGGATTTGGCGAGAATTTGGCAGACGTTCAAAACAGGTAGAGCGCCGCGACGATGCCGGCGACCAGCACGAGGACGCTCAGCGTGAACCAGAAGCCTAACCGCTCCTCGATGATTTTGCGCGCGCGCAAGCCGTAGCGGTTGAGCAGGAAGGCGGTGAAATAGAACCGCATGCCGCGTGCGGCGATCGAACACAGCACGAACAGCAACAGGTTGAAGCGGGCGAAGCCGGAGACGATCGTCACCAGCTTATAGGGGATCGGCGTGACGCCTTTGATGAGGATGATCCAGACGCCGTACTGATTGTAGGCCGCGCGGAACGCGTCAACCTTGTTGCCGAGCCCGTAGATGTGGATGAGCCACTGGCCGACGGAATCGTAAAGCACCGCGCCGATGAAATAGCCGAGCAGACCGCCGGCCACCGAGGTCACCGTGCACAAGGTGGCAAAATACCAAGCCTTGTCGGGCCGGGCGAGCGACATGGGGATGAGCATCGTGTCGGGCGGGATGGGAAAGACCGAGCTTTCCGCAAATGAAACCGCGCCCATCAGCCAGGCGGCGTGCGGCTTTCCCGCCGCGTCGATGCACCAGTCATAGAGGCGGCGAAGCATGGCCGGCCTGCTTACCGGCGGCGCTCGGCAAAGTCCACCGCGCGACGTTACCGCCGCTTGTGCATACGCCGGCTTTCGAGCGTGACGACCTTCCGCCGCGCGTCGTTCTCGGCCGCGTCCTTGTGCAGCTTCTCGGCGATGCCGAACAGGCGCTCGCGCCGATCCATCTCGCGCCAGACATCCTTGGGATGGACGCCGGAGGAGACCCACAGCACGACCAAGTTGTAAAGCAGGTCGGCGCTCTCGCGCACCACCGCGTCGCGGCTGCCGTGCATGGCGTCGATGATGACTTCGACCGCCTCTTCGGCGAGCTTCTTGGCCATCTTGGCGCGGCCGGCGCGCAGCAGCCGCGCCGTGCGCGAGGACGCCGGATCGGCGTGACGGGCGGCAAGAACGGCGGCGTAGAGCCGATCGAGCGAATCAGCCATGGCTGGACAATAACGCGTTCGCTCGTCGAAAAAGTTAACGAACCGAAACAAAAATTTGAGCCGGCGGCGCCCCGCCGAGGGGCTGAATTAGTCTTCGGCGGTCAGGAGACTGGCGTTGCCGCCGATTGCCGCGGAGTTGATCGTCACCATCTGTTCGGTCGCGAAGCGCCGCAGATAATTCGGACCGCCGGCTTTCGGTCCGGTCCCGGACAATCCGGTGCCGCCGAACGGCTGCGTTCCCACCACGGCCCCAATGATGTTGCGGTTGACGTAGACGTTGCCGTTGGGCAGGCGCGCCACCACGTGGGCGACGGTAGCGTCGATGCGCGAGTGAACGCCGAGCGTGAGGCCAAACCCGCTGCCGGCGATGCCGTCGAGCAACCGGTCGAGCGCATCGGCCGGCCAACGAACCACGTGCAGGACGGGCCCGAAGACTTCCTCGGTGAGATCTTCCGCACGGTCGAGATCGATCATTGTCGGCGCCACATAGGTCCCGGTCTGCGGCAGCGACTGCCCACGGTCCCAACGGAAACGAACGCGGCCGTGCGCCGCGTGATCGGCGACCCAGCGGTCGAGACGTGCTTTCGCGTCCTCGTCGATCACCGGACCCACGTCGGTTGCGGGCTCGCGCGGGTCGCCGACCGTCAGGTCGGCAGCGGCGCCGGCGATCATGGCGAGCATCTCATCGGCCACGTCCTCCTGGATGCACAGCAGCCGCAGCGAGGAACAACGCTGGCCCGCGGACCTGAACGAGGAGGCCATCACGTCGTCGGTCACCTGCTCGGGGAGCGCGGTCGCATCGACGATCATCGCGTTGATGCCGCCGGTCTCGGCAATGAACGGCACGATCGGCCCGTCCTTGGCGGCGAGCGCCGCCGCGATCGCGCGCGCAACTTCGGTCGAGCCGGTGAATGCGACGCCGGCAAGGCGCGGATCGGCAACCATGCGCGCCCCTACCGCACCATCGCCGGGCAAGAGATGCAACGCCTTTGCCGGCACACCGGCGGCGTGCACCAGCCGCACCGCTTCGGCCGCAACGAGCGGCGTCTGTTCGGCCGGCTTTGCCACGACGGTGTTGCCCGCGGCGAGGGCAGCCGCGATCTGCCCGACGAAAATGGCGAGAGGAAAATTCCACGGGCTAATGCAGGCGAAGGCTCCGCGCCCGCGATAACGCAACTCGTTCGTTTCCCCGGTCGGGCCGGGCATCGGCTCAGGGGCAAGTGCTGTGCGCGCCTGAGCGGCGTAGTAGCGGCACAGGTCCACGGCCTCGCGCACTTCGGCAACGCTGTCTCCAAGAGTCTTGCCGCCCTCGCGCGCCAGCAGCGCGATCAGCGCGCCGCGCCGCGACTCGATGAGATCGCCGGCACGATCGAGGGCTGCCGCGCGTAACGCAACGGGAGTCGCCGCCCATCGGGGAAATGCACGCGCCGCCGCAGCCATCGCGGCGGCGACCGTTGCCTCATCGCTCTCGTTCACTTGGCCGATGACGCTGCCGTCGATGGGCGAGAGTACGGCGCGACGCTGTCCTTGGGCCGGCGCACCATCGATCAGGGGCGCTGCCTCAGATGACGTCGACGTGCCGGCGCGGATTTCGGCGAGGAGCGAGGCAAGCGCGGCGCGGTCGCCGAACTCGACGCCGGCCGAGTTGCGCCGCGTCGGCGCATAGAGGTCGGGCGGCCGCACAATGCGCGGATGACGCGCGCGGCGCGGCTCGCCGATCGCTGTCTGCGGCCGGCGCAGGATGTCGGCAATCGGCACCGTCGGATCGGCCGCAACCGACACGAAAGAGGAGTTGGCGCCGTTCTCGAGCAGCCGCCGCACCAGATAGGCGAGCAGATCGCGATGCTCCCCGACCGGCGCGTAGACGCGGCAGGCGGCCTCGGGCTCATCCGCCATCAGCGCGTCATAGAGCGCCTCACCCATGCCGTGCAGCCGCTGGAACTCGTAGCCGGCAACACCGCCGGCTTCGGCGATGACGCTCGCGACCGTGAGCGCATTATGCGTGGCGAACTGCGGAAAGACGCGCGGCCGCGCGGCAAGGAGCTTGCGCGCGCAGGCGAGGTAATTGAGATCGGTCATCGCCTTGCGCGTGAACACGGGATAATCCGCGAGCCCGCGTTCCTGGGCGCGCTTGATCTCGGTGTCCCAATAGGCGCCCTTGACGAGCCGCACCATGACGCGCGTATCGAGCGCTTGCGCAGCAGCGACGATCCAGTCGACGACCTGCGGCGCGCGTTTCTGATAGGCCTGGATCGCGATCCCGAAGCCGTCCCAGCCGCGCAAACTCGGATCGGCAAGCGTCGCGGCGATCACATCGAGCGACAGCTCCAGGCGATCCGCCTCCTCGGCGTCGACCGTGAAGTTGAGGTCGTGAGCCTTCGCTTGATGGGCGAGCGCAACGAGACGCGGCGTCAACTCGGACTTGACGCGCTCGTGGGCCAAAGGCTCGTAGCGCGGATGCAGCGCCGAGAGCTTGACGGAAATCCCCGGGCGGTCGGGAAGCGCGCCCCTGGCGCCGGCACCGATGGCGGCAATCGCGTGCGCGTAAGCTTCCAAGTAACGCTGCGCGTCCGCCGCGGTGCGCGCGCCTTCGCCCAGCATGTCGAACGAATATCGAAACGCCGGCCGTGCAGCAGCGCGCGTGAGCGCCTCCTCGATCGTTTGACCGAGCACGAAATGCGAGCCCAGGAGCCGCATCGCCTGGCGCACGGCGGCACGCAGCGCCGGCAGGCCGAGGCGCCTGGCGAGATTGTCGAGGATGCCTTCCGGAGTTTCGCCCGGATGGATGATGCGCGCGCTGACTCCGAGCGCCCAGGCGGAGGCGGAGACCAGAAACGCGTGGGATTTCATCTCGTGATGCGACCAATCGCCGGCCGCGAGCTTGTCCTCGATGAGGCGATCGGTGGTGACGGCATCCGGGACGCGCAGCAATGCCTCGGCCAGCACCATCAGGGCGAGCCCTTCGCGCGTCGAAAGCGAATACTCGTGCAGGAATTCCTCGATGCCGCCGAGGCCGCCCGCGCGGGCGCGCACCGCCTCGACCAACCGGGCGGCGCGCACATCGATGCGCGCTTCGACGGCGGGGCCGAGCGAGGCGTGCGGCAGGAGTTCGGCCGCGAGATCCTCGTCGGCCGGCGCGTAGGGTGCCGCAAATTTTGGCACGACGGGTGCCTCTTGGGACGGGCGCCGCAGCGGGTCTGCGATCACGGCAAACCTCCGGCTCGATCCGAGGCTCACGGCGCGGCGATCAGAGAGAATCGTGGCGCGACGAGGTCAGATTAACAAGGCGGTCGCTCCGGGTCTCGCGCGTGCGCACAGTATGGAAGGCATTGCTGCGGCATCCTGCCGCGCGAGAAACGAGGTGCGATGTCGGGATTGTGAGAAATCGAGTGGGCAGCTTGTTTGCGCGACACCCTCGCGGCATGGTTATTGCTCAATTAGAGAGTCCCACTGCGCCGGGGTTTGAAAGCGTTCCGATATGGGCCTGTTCCACAGTTCTCGGCATTTCGTCGCTGGCGCCCTGTTCGCGGCCGTCTGGGCCATGGCCCCCGGCCCTGCGCTCGCGCAGACGTCCGTCAAGCTTACCCTCGACGGCAAGATCGAAGGTCCGGTCGCCCCATTCGTGGTTGCCGTCGACAAGGGCTTGTTCAAGGCCCAGGGTCTCGAGGTGACGATCGACGCAGCGCTGGGCACCCCCGAGGCGCTCGCTCGCGTTGCGGCGGGCAGCTACGACATGGGGTTTGCCGGCCTCACCGCGCTGATGAAGTTTCGCGACCAGAATCCCGGCGCGCCGGTCAAGGCGATCTTCATGGTTTACAACAAACCGGCGTTCGCGATCATCGGCCGGAAAAGCCGCGGCGTGCTCAAACCCAAAGACCTGGAAGGCCGCAAGCTGGGCGCGCCACCGGCCGACGCCGCCTATGCGCAATGGCCGATTTTCGCCAGCGTCAACGGCATCGATCCGGCGAAGGTCACGATCGTCAACGTCGGCATTCCGGTGCGCGAGCCGATGCTCGCATCGGGCGAGGTCGACGCCATCACCGGCCTTTCCTTTTCCTCGGCGCTCGACCTCAAGCAACGCGGCGTGCCGCCCGACGACATCAACGTGCTGCTCATGGCCGATTACGGCGTCGAGCTTTATGGCAGCGCGGTGCTGGTGAATTCCAAATTCGCGGAAGAAAAGCCGGAGGCGGTAAGGGCGTTTCTGCGCGGGGTCGTCAACGGGATTAACGAAACCGTGCGCAGCCCGTTCGCCGCCGTCGAGTCGGTGCTCAGGCGTAACGACGCGGCACCGCGCGAGGTCGAACTGGAGCGGCTGCGCATGGCGCTTCAGGAGAACATCCTGACGCCCGAGGTTAAGGCGAAGGGCTACGGCGGCGTCGACGGCGCGCGGTTGCAACGGTCGATCGATCAGCTGGGGCCGGCTTATTCTTTCAAGACACGGCCGAAACCCGGCGACGTCTTCGACCCATCGTTTCTGCCCGACTCCGCCGATCGCACGCTCGATTAGTAACGAGAACGGTTTTCCTTCGTAACTAACCGGCTTGGCGATCAGCCATAGGTTCGCGCGCGCCCATGCGTCCCGGCCACGCGCGCATCGCGCCTGACAGCGCCTGCGCCAAATTCTCCACTAGTTCGCGGTCCTCGCCTTCGCGCAGGTAAACGGTACAAACGAGCTCCGGCAGCGGGGGGAGCGGCGGGTCACGCCAGACGATCAGCTCAGGCGGCACCAGCCGCTCGATCATCGCAGAGACGCCGAGCCCGGCGGAAACCGCTCCCGCCACGCTGGCGCTGCTCGGGCCGGTGAAGGCCAATTCCCAGTCCCGGCCCGCGAGATCGAGCGCCTCGACCGCGAGCTTCGTCAGCGCACAATCCTCTTCCTGGGCCACAAGCGGCACCGGGCGGGTCGAATCGTAGATCGTGCCGGCTCCTCGGACCCACACGACGCGCTCCGCCCAACGATCGTACGCCTCGAGCATCGGATCGTGCGCAAAGGTCACCGCGAGATCGAGGTCGCCCTGCTGCAGGGCACTCAACAGCCGGGCGGAAACATCACAGCGCACGTGAAACGCCTGATGGGGCGAGCGCCGACGGAATTCCGCCAGCGCGGCCGGTACCAGGGCGCTGCCGAAATCGCCCGGAACGCCGATGCGCAGCGGGATCGCTGAGGTGCGGACCGCAGCAAGCTCGAGAATCTGGTCGTTGATCGCCAGCAGGCGCCGCGCGCAGTCGGCAATCGCGCGCCCGCGCTCGGTCAGAACCACCCCGGGGGAGCTCTTGTCGAGCAAGTCGCCGCCCAACAGCACTTGCAGCCGCTTGATTTGCGCACTCACCGCCGGCTGGGTGAACCCCAGCGCCTGCGCGGCCTTGGTGAAACCGCGCAAATCGACCACGGCGACGAAGGTCCGCAGCAATTCGGTGGGAATGTTGGTCATGCTGCTACAAATCGGGCCGGCCACAGGACCGACCCGCCCCTGCAGTGCATCGGCTAATGAGGCTTTGGCGGGGATTTTCCGCCGCTCGGCGGCGCGGTCGCTACTGTTATATTTGACAGAAGGCTGGTACAACTGAACGTAGATGCGAGCTGCATGATATCATTCTCATACAAAAGGCTGCGCCTTGCCGATGTCATCCGTTATGAGCCATTACGGATGGTTATGGATCGCGCGGTTATCGGCGCGCGGAGGCCGCTCTTTACCTCGGTCCAGGGCGTCTTGTAGCGGCGGCTAAACTCGATCGTGACCGCGCTTCGACCAACGAGCGGTCTTGAATGGGCCTCCGCGGTCGACCCGTACTGGGCGCCGGTGTGTCGCGGGTCACTCGGCTACTGAACGCTCGCCAGCACCCGCATTTCCGCAACGATCGCATCGCCCATCTGGGCGGTGCCGACCACCGTCGTGCCCTCGGACTTGATGTCCGCGGTGCGCAGCCCCTTGGCCAGGGCGGCCGCGATCGCCTGGTCGATGAGGTCGGCGTCGTCGAGCAGGGCAAAGGAATAGCGTAGCGCCATCGCGAAAGACGCGATCATGGCGATCGGGTTGGCGACGCCCTTGCCGGCGATGTCGGGGGCCGAGCCGTGCACCGGCTCGTAGAGCGCACGGCGCTTCTTGGTTTTGGCATCGACCTCGCCGAGCGAGGCCGACGGCAGCATGCCGAGCGAGCCGGTGAGCATGGCGGCGATGTCGGAGAGCATGTCGCCGAACAAATTATCGCACACGATCACGTCGAACTGTTTGGGCCAGCGCACGAGCTGCATGCCGCCGGCGTCCGCGAGCACGTGATCGAGCCTCACATCCTTGAACTCGCGCTCGTGCACCTGGTTGACGACCTCGTGCCACAGCACGCCGGTCTTCATCACGTTGCGCTTCTCCATGGACGTGAGCTTGTTGCGGCGCTTGCTCGCCAGCTCGAAGCCTACGCGCGCAATGCGCTCGATCTCGTAGGTGTCGTAGACCTGGGTATCGACCGCGCGCTTCTGCCCGTTGCCGAGGTCGGTGATGGTTTTCGGCTCACCGAAATAAACCCCGCCGGTGAGTTCGCGCAGGATGACGATGTCGAGTCCTTCCACTACGTCGCGCTTGAGGCTCGACGACTCCGCGAGCGCCGGGTAGCACACCGCCGGCCGGATGTTGGCGAAGAGGCTGAGATCCTTGCGCAGACGCAGCAGGCCCGCCTCCGGCCGCACGTCGAACGGCACGCCGTCCCACTTGGGCCCGCCCACCGAGCCGAAAATCACCGCGTCCGCGGCCTTTGCCTTGGCCACGGTCTCGTCGGTGACCGCGACCCCATGGGTGTCGTAGCAGCAGCCGCCGACCAGCGCCTCTTCGGTTTCGAAGCGATCGGGGCCGCGCTCGTTGAAGAAGGCGACGACCTTCTTCACCTCGGCCATCACTTCAGGCCCGATGCCGTCGCCGGGGATGAGCAAAAGCCGATGAGTCGCCATGGGAATACTCGCTCGATCGTTCACGCGCGCGGATTGCTAAATGTCTGGGTGGGGCTTGGCAAGGGCGCCTTGCGCGCGCGGCGCAATGCTCCTAAGCCCGCGCAATGAGCAAGAGCAGCGCGGGCAATTTCTTCGAGGACTTCCGGCTCGGGCAAGTCATCGAGCACGCGACGCCGCGCACGGTGACGACCGGCGACGCGGCGCTCTACGTCGCGCTCTACGGCACACGATTTGCGGTGCAATCCTCCAACGCCTTCGCCCACGCGATCGGCTATCCGCGCGCGCCGATCGACGATTTTCTCGTTTTCCACATCGTGTTGGGCAAGACCGTGCCGGACATTTCGGTCAATGCCATCGCCAACCTCGGTTACGCCGACTGCCGGTTTCTCGCGCCGGTCTATCCGGGCGATACGCTCTCGGCGCGCAGCGAAGTGATCGGGCTC
>Ga0210408_10001996_pt1 | contig 20445 bp, 13 predicted proteins | sample IncBWH4MmetaG_FD_155471 | JGI IMG/M metagenome (GOLD analysis project Ga0210408, IMG submission 155471) | Forest soil microbial communities from Barre Woods Harvard Forest LTER site, Petersham, Massachusetts, United States - Inc-BW-H-4-M | ecosystem: Environmental > Terrestrial > Soil >...
GCGCGCTTCCGTTCCGTCACGTCGATGCTTGTGCAGATGACCTCGAGCAGCGCGCCGAGCGGGGAAAATTCATGATGGGTGTTTGCTTCCAGGTATTTGACTGTTCCATCAGGCAGTAAGATTCTGAACTCGGCTAAGAAATCTCTTTGCTCGCGCAATGCCTCCTGGACTTCTTCCCACACCCATTCTCGATCGTCTGGGTGAATGCGTCCCCAGAGATCGTCTCGGCTTGGCAGGCCCTGCAGCGGATCAAACCCCCAGATCCGGTAACTCTCGTCCGACCAATACAGAAAACGCCTTGTTGTCCCGTTCATGACCCAAGTACCGATGCGGCTTAGCCTCTGTGCTTGAGTCAGCCAGGCTTCGCTGCGGCGCAGCGCGTCTTCGGCCTTCTTGGCTTCATCGATATCAATGGAGAAACCATACCATTGGATGATGTCTCCCTCATGGTCGCGCAGAGGCTCAGCGCGTACGCGATGCCAGCGATACTCGCCGTCCGCCCGGCGTAGACGGTGCACGCGCTGAAAGGACTCCCCGGTTTGAAATGCGTGACTAACAGCCCTTTCGGTTTCTGGAACGTCGTCCGGGTGCACGGTGCCGCGGATGTCAGCAGACAGATCACTAGTTCTTTGATCTTCACGTCGTCGAATTCCAAAATAGTCGAGAAGGCGCTGATTGACATAGGTGGGCTTGCCGTCGGGGTTCGCTGACCAGAAGTGACATGGAACGCTCTCGATCAATCCGCGGTGCTTGCGTTCGCTTCCGCGAAGGGCTCCCTCCGCCCGCCTGCGTTCGATGAACTGACCGATCTGGCTGCCGATGGTAGCGAGCGCATTGAGCAGCTCCTGATCGGGCTGCCTGATCTCACGGCTGAAAAACTCGACCACGCCCAAGGCTTGCCCCCGAGCAGAATGGGAAAACCAAAAGCCGCGCGTAATCCTTCCAGTTCGGCGATGGGGGCACGCGGAAAGTTCTCATCAGAAACGACATCCGGGATGTATTCGGGCTCAAGGTTCGACCACACCCGGCCCGGTAGTCCCAGGCCCGGAACGAAAGTGGATTCCCGGCTGACTCTGTCAAATTCCGGGACTTCTATCGACGCTGTATGCCAAAGCTCGACACAGCGCAGCACCTCGCCATCCCGCTCCACGCGCCAGAGCACGCCCACGTCCCATCCCAGACACTCGCCTATAGCGAGCAGTATTCTCGGAGTGGCCTCTTCGATCGTGGCAGCTTCCGCCAAGATCTGCGCGACCGTGTGCTGCACGCGGAGGCGTTCCTCTGCGCGCTTGCGGTTGTCGATGTCTACCAGGAGACAGTACCAGCGGGCGACATGCCCGGACTCGTCGCGAATTGGGGCGCCGCGGTTTTCAAACCATCGATATTCGCCGTCAAAGCGTCTCAGGCGTAGTTCCTGATGGAAGGGAGTATCGGTGGCCAGTGATACCTTATAAGATTCAAGGACACGGGGAAGGTCTTCCGGATGTACCGCATCGCTTTTTCCCCAGTTCTTAAGTTCTTCGACAGTTCGGCCAAAATACTCGACGATTGGGCGATTGACGGATTCGAGTTCGCCGCTCGGGGCCATGATCGCAACGAGACCAGCTATCCCATTAATTGCTGCCCGGAACTTCGCCTCGCTCTCGCGCAGATCCCGCTCGCGACGGGTAATCCCCAGTGCAATGGCAGCTTGGGCTGCGAAATCGGTAATTAGGTCTATTTCTTCTTCCGTGAAGGGTTCAATCCGTGACCGTCCAAAACTGATCAATCCGATAGTCTCGTCGTCGTCAACCATCGGTACGAGGATGAGCGTCCGGAGCCCTCCCTTGTACCAAGATAACGTAGCTGGGTCTCCGGCGCGAAAGAACTCATGTTCGCCCACGTTGGGGATGTGGACTGTTGACTTGCGTGCAGCAAGGCGCCCCACATTGCTGTTGTGGTCTACTCGCAGCGGTGGTGGTGAATGCCCTGCTGGCCTTTCGGGGGGCAATTTCACCGACACGAGCAGCAGCCCCTCTTTGTCCACCATACGTAAGGTGGCCCTCTCCGACCGGCAGAGGCGAGCACCGCTGGCGACTATGGTATCGAAGACGGGCTGTAGGTCATTTGGCGAGCCGGCAATTGTGCGGAGCACCTCCGAAATCGCCGATTGCTGGTCGAGGAGTTCGGTCGCCTGCGCTTCGAGCTCTGCGCGAGACAGCACATTAAGGCGCGATCGAAGCCTCGCAGCATGCCGTCCCGTCCGAACGTACGTTGTCGTCATTGTTCTGCGGCCGAGCCTGCGGAGTTGGCGGGCGAGCATGCATTTTACACTCGTCGGGTATAATTCGCGATAGCTCTTGCTACCTCCCGTCAGGTCAGCCTTGGGTCAAACCATCAGTACGGCGCGCCGCTTGCCGTTATCGTCCAGTCGCCAGCCCCGGCGGAAGACGCTTTCGGCGTTCCTCCTACAAGAGCTGAGAATCGCGGTCCGCGTACGCACCGTTTCCCGAATCCGGCATCATCACTCAACTTCGGGCGTCGGACTTAGATTGAGTTAACGTGCGCCATGCGCCCGCAGCCTCTCTCTCTGCTCTGCCGAAATCGTACCGCGTCGCGTGAGAAACGCTAGTCGCCCGTGTCTACAAGGCCTTGCTCAACCCGCGAATTAGCCACGTCCTCGGACCGCGGGTGAATATCAATGCTCGGGACCAAGGCTGTCTTTTATGGGCCGGGCAGCGTGAACTGAAACACGGCGCCGCGCGGCTCGTTCGCCTCGGCCCACAGCCGGCCCCCATGGGCGCCGATGATGGACCGGCAGATCGACAGCCCCATTCCCGTTCCGCTGGACTTGGTTGTGTAGAAGGCCTCGAAAACGCGCTCGAGATGCTCGGGGTCGATGCCGGGCCCGGAATCGCGCACCGCCACGCGGGCGCCTGTGTGGTCCTGCTCGGTGCCGATCACCAATTCTCGCGCGCCCGCCTCGGTCGAGCTCATGGCTTCGATCGCGTTCAGGACCAGGTTCATGACCACTTGTTGCAACTGAATACGATCACCGTGAACGGGAAGCACGTCTTGGGCGAACCGTCTCTGGATCGAGACGCCATTCCTGACTATTGCGCTGTGCGCCAGTTCGATCACCTCACTGATCGTCTCATTGAGATCAAAACTCTCCTTTCGCGGTGGCGCTTTCTTGATTTGCTCGCGAATGCGCTCGATGATGTCTCCGGCGCGATCGGAATCGTCCACGATGGATGCGAGCGCCTCCCTGACCTCGCCCAGGTCCGGCGGCTGCAGATCGAGAAAATTCAGGGCCGCCTGAGCGTTGTTGCGCGCGCTCGCGATCGGCTGCGTGACTTCGTGAGACAGCGAGGCGGTCAGTTCTCCCATCATGCTCACGCGATTCATGTGGGCGAATTCCGACTCCAGCTCGCGCAGCGCCTGTTCCGCGCGCTTGCGCTCGGTCAAATCGAGCACGAATGCCACGCCCTCGTTGCCGTTCTCTTCGAACAGCGCGCCGCCAATCAGTACCGGCAGGCGGCTGCCGTCCTTGCGAAAATACTCCTTCTCGACCGGCTGAAAAGTCCCGGTTGAACGCAGTTCCGCGACGGCACGTTCGTCCTGGTCGCGCCATTCGGCTGGAGTCAGACTGGTCCACCGCAAGCCGCCCGAAATGACATCGTCGCGGGCGTATTGCAGCATACGCAGAAACGCTTCGTTTGCCTCGACGACGGCGCCGTCGAGATTCCAAATGCAGATCCCCAGAATGTTGGCGTCTACCAAGCGCTGGATTTTCCCTTCGCGATTTGCGAGGTCACGGTAGAGTCGCGAATTCTCCAGCGAGATCGCGGCCTGCGACGCGAGCACCTTCAACATCGTGACGCGGTCTCGCGTGAAAACGTGCGGGGTCAGGTTGTTTTCAAGGTAGAGAATACCGGTGAGTCCCACCTGATTGATCAAGGGCAAGCAGAGAATGGAACGAGCACGACGCTGAACGATGTAGGGATCGGCAGAAAATGGGTTCTGAGACGATGCATCATCGAGAATCACGCTCTCTTGCGTGCGCATTGCGTAGCGGACGACCGACTCCGGCAGCGGCGCCGCGTGGGCGCCATCCTGGAGCTGGACGATCACATCCTCTCCATGCGTGACCGCTTCCGCCTCTACCTGCAGCTCCTCGTTTCGCGGTATAATCAGGAGACCTCGCTCGGCGCCTGCATGCTCGATCGCCGTGCGCATGAGACGATCGATCAGCTCTTCCAGAACCCTTTCGCTGGAGATGGCTTGTGACAGCCTGATCACGGTCGTGACGTCGAGCTGTTCGACCGGTGCTTGGATTGCATCTGTTGGACCCGGCGCGCGTTCGTCCTGCCTTAGTCGCGAATGGAGCCGATCGAGTTGCCGGACCTTTCCATCGGCTCCCCATCGCAGATAGCTTCGCCGCGCGTTTCCCAGGTAGAGATGCGCGACTTCCTCGAAGCCGCGCGCCGCGTAGAAGCGGGCGGCCAGCTCGTAGGCGAGCGCCTCGTTCTGGACAAAGCCGTTTGCGCGTGCCGACGCGATGGCGCGCTCGTACAGGTCCATGGCATCGAGCGGGCGTCCCTCGATACGGGCGATCTCGGCGCCGACCAGCGCCGCACGATCCTCGAAATTCTGCGGACAATTCGCCGCCCAGGCGCGTAGCCGTCGCTCGTGCTTCCCAAGTGCTTCTCGATACCTAGGATACGAGTCGGGCCCCGCTGTCTCGCACCATGCGGCGCGAGACAGCGCGGCATAGAAGTGAAATTCCACCTCCTGCAGCATGATGAGCGACAATGACGTGGACGCGGCGTACCATGCCTCCGCCTTCCCCGCTGCCTCGATCGCCGACATGTAATCGCCGGCGAAGAAGCGCGCCTGGAGCTTTCGGATCCAGTAGTAACATTCCACGAAGGAGGGGCCGGGTTGACCCGCTATGCGCTCCTCGAAGGAGCGTTCGGTGAACCGGCCATCGTCGAGGGAACCGAACTTCGCGGTCGTTCCGCGTAGCGTCCGGACAAGCGCAAGCGGCGCAGAAATTCTGTCGAGGAAGAGTCCGAACCGCCGCACGAACTCCAGTCCCTGCTCGGCCTCACGCTCTATTTGATCGAGCGGATGGCCCAACGCGAGAAGATTGAAGCTAAGATCACGGATGGCGAGTGCAGCAAATGCCGGATCGCCGTGCTCTTTCGCCATCTGGAAGGCACGACGCGCCGGGTCGATCGACTCCCCGAGCGGTCGTGTCCACGGGACGAGAACCGCGAACTGCGTGTAGGTCCGTCCCCCGACGTGATGCAATCCCCGACGTTCGAGCAGATCGCAACCCATCTTTCCAAGTCGATAACCTTCATCGTAGTGGCCGAAGCGGGCGCTGGCGATTATGCCCAGAGCCACGTAGTTCCCGGGTGCGCCATCGCTGTTACCGCGCTCAAGGTTGAGATTGGCGGCGCGACAGATGCTGAGCGCGCTCAGATTAAGATCGCTGTACAAGGCCGGTACGATCAGGCTGGAAAGCACGTCGAGGGTTGCCAGAGCCTCCGGATCCTGCATGAGCGGCAGGTCGACGAGATCGTCGATCGTGCGAGTTCCGAGCCGGGACCAGAAGCGCTCGTACTCGCCGCGCGTTTCCGCCTCGGTGGGATGCGCCGACCATTCGATGCCCACGTGCCGCAGGCATTCCAGGGCCACCGCCACGGCGCGATCGCCCGCTCCAAGCACTGTGTACAAATCCGCCCGCCGCTGTGCGACGGCGCATCGTTGCACCGTGCCGACAGCGCGGGTTGCGAGCGCCATCAAACGCTCCTCGGCGGCCTGCAGCGCGCCCGTACAGATCTCGCAGGTGGCCGCGTGTAACTCCAACGCAAAGGCCAGCTCTTGCCGGTGCTCCCACGCGTCCTCCGGCAAGAGCGCCGCACCCGCGTCGAAATAAGTCAGGGCGGAGGCATAGGCCGACGACGCCTTGGCGCGCATGCCGGCGGCCAGGTTCAGCTCCGCGAGCCGCCCGCGCTCTTCTTGTGAGGTGATCAGCGCCGCGCCGCGGTTGAGCTGGTTGACGATCTCGAAGATCGCTTCGTCACGTCTTTCCGCTGGCGTATGCGCAGCGAGCAGCCGGCCGATCCTCAGATGCGCCTCGGCGCGCGACTCTTCCGGGATCAACGCGTAGGCGGCTTCCTGCACCCGGTCGTGAACGAACTTATAGGAGCGCTCGGTACGCTCGATATATTGTTCGCGTACGGCCTCCCAGAGACCCGTGTGGACCTGTTCCTCGGGCGTTCCCAGAACGATCGAGAGCATCGCGACGTCGGCGACGTTGCCGAGACAGGCGAGCTGCCGTAACGCGCCCTGCGTGTCGAGCGGCAGCCGCGTCAGCTTCCCGGCCAGAAGCTCCACGACGTTGTCCGTGTACCGTTGGGCTTGGATGCCGCCGAGGTCGTAGGACCATCGCGCCCGCGCGTGATCGAAGGCGAGGAGACCCTCGTCGGCGAGGACGTGAAGAAATTGAATCACAAAGAACGGATTACCGTCGGTCTTCGCGTGGACCAGCTCTGCGAGCGAAGCGGCGCCGCCCGCATCGCAATGGAGCGAATCCGCAACGAGGCTTGCCAGATCGTTGGCCGTCAATGGGCCGAGCTTGATGTCCTGCACCCTTCCGGTCGCCCGCATCGCCTCGAGCTTGCGCATGAGCGGATGCGCTGGCGTGACCTCGTTGTCGCGGTAGGCGCCGATGAGGAAAAGATTGCGCAGATCGGACCGGCTCAACAAATCTTCCAAGAGGTCGAGCGTCGCCGCGTCGAGCCATTGCAAGTCGTCGAGGAAAAGCGCGAGCGGATGTTCCGGCCGCGCGAACACGCCGATGAACTGCTGGAACACGCGCTGGAAGCGCCGTTGCGCGTCCTGCGGGGGAAGTTCGGGGACTGGCGGCGGCTCTCCGATGACGAGCTTTAATTCGGGAACGAGATCCGCAATCAGACTTGCGTTCGCTCCCAGCGCCTCGCGCAAGGCGTCGCGCCAGAGCGCAAGGTCCGCTTCGCTTTTACCGAGAAACGGCCGGATCAGGCTCGCAAAGGCCTGTGCCAGCGTTGCGTAGGGAATGTCGCGTTTGTACTGACCGAACTTGCCGGACGCGAATAGGCCGCGCGGCGGTACCAGCACGGGCTGCAGCTCGTTGACGACCGAGGACTTGCCGACGCCGGAATAGCCGGAGACGAGGACCAGTTCCGGAGCGCCATCCTTGACGACGCGATCGAAGGCGGCGAGCAAGGTCTCGACCTCGCGTTGCCGCCCGTAGAGCCTCTCTGGGATCAGCAGCCGGTCGGGCGCGTCGTGTTCGCCGAGCGGAAAGTCGTCAATCCGGCGCTTCGCCTCCCATTCGATCAGACAACGCCGAAGGTCGCTTTCAAGGCCGGTGGCGGTCTGATAACGCTCTTCGGCCCGCTTCGCGAGCAGCTTCATGACGATCGCCGAGACGGGACCGGGAATTTCCTTGCTTCGCTCGGCAGGCGCACTCGGCCGCCTGGCAAGATGGCAGTGCACCCATTCCATGGGGTCGGTGGCGCTAAACGGCAAAGCCCCGCTGAGCATTTGGTAAAAAGTGATGCCAAGCGCGTAGAGGTCGCTGCGGGAATCGATCGAACGATTCATCCGCCCGGTCTGCTCGGGCGCCATGTAGGCGAGCGTGCCGGCGATCGTCTCGGGAGGATCAGGCGGCTGGCGCTCGCGCGGGAGGCGCGATGCGATACCGAAGCCAGTGAGCCGCACGTCGCCGGTCGCGTCGTTCACCAGGACATTGGCAGGCTTGATGTCCTTGTGAACAAGGCCGCGCTGGTGGAGCTTGCTTATGGTCTTGGCAATGCCCACAGCCAAACGCAAGAAGCGTCCGACCTCCATGGGCGTGCCCAGCAGGTTGAGAGGGACGCCGCCGGCATCTTCGAGCACCAGCACGGTCCGACCGTCGTCGCGCACAAGCTCCAGCGGACGAACCGCCCACGCCCGGTCGAGTTCATCCTTGAGTTCGTATTCGTGGATGAGGCGATTGAGGCTCGAACGCGACGGGTGCTCCGCCGCGGGAAGGACAATCAGCACGGCACGCCGCTCGCCGTTATCGTCCAGTCGCCAGCCGTGACGGAAGACGCAGTCGGCGTCCTCCCACGCAACGTGGTTTCCTCGTATCGTCATCACGCCCTGGGCAACGTGAATTGAAACACCGCGCCGCGAGGTTCGTTCGCCTCGGCCCACAACCGGCCCCCGTGGGCATCGATGATGGAGCGGCAGATCGAGAGCCCCATCCCGGTTCCGCTGGACTTGGTGGTGTAGAAAGCCTCGAAAACGCGCTCGATGTTTTTCGCGTCGATGCCTGGCCCGGAATCCTGCACGGCCACGATGACGCCGTCTGTCCGGTTTTGCCCGGTGCTGATCACCAGTTCTCGCCCGCCAGATTCGACCGAGCTCATGGCTTCGACTGCATTCAGGACCAGGTTCATGACCACTTGTTGCAACTGAATACGATCGCCGTTGACGGCAAGCACGCCTTCAGCGAACCGTCTCTGGATCGAGACGCCATTCCGGACGATTGCGCTCTGCGCTAATTCGATCACCTCATCGGTCGTCTCATTGAGATCAAAGATCTCCTTTCGCGGCGGCGCTTTCTTGATTTGCTCGCGAATGCGCTCGATGATGTCTCCGGCGCGATCGGCGTCGCCCACGATGGAGCCGAGCGCCTCCCTGACCTCGCCCAGGTCCGGCGGCTGTAGATCGAGAAAATTCAGGGCCGCCTGAGCGTTGTTGCGCGCGCTGGCGATCGGCTGCGTGACTTCGTGCGACAGCGAGGCAGTGAGTTCTCCCATCATGCTCACGCGATTCATGTGGGCGAATTCCGACTCCAGCTCGCGCAGCGCCTGTTCCGCTCGCTTGCGCTCGGTCAAATCGAGCACGAATGCCACGCCTTCCTCGCCACCCTGTTCGAACAGGGCGACGCCGACAAGCACGGGAACACGGCTGCCGTCTTTGCGAAAATACTCCTTTTCGAAGGGCTGAAAACTCCCGGTCGAGCGGAGTTCCGCGAGCGCACGTTCATCGCGCTCGCGCCATTCCGGCGGGGTCAACTCGGTCCGGCGCACGCGGCCCGAAGCCAAGTCGTCGCGGTCATATCCGAGGATATGAAGAAACGCGTCATTGGCCTCAAAAATTCGGCCTTCGATATCGGCAACGTAGATCCCGACGATATTGGCATCGACCAGGCGCCGGATCCTCGTTTCACGTTCTTTTAGATCGGCGTACAGACGAGTATTCTCCAAGGCGGAATTCATGCTGGTCGCGGCGGTCGCATCGTCGGCAATCACCGCGCCGTGACGGAGCACCACGATCCGGTCACAGACCGCGAATACATCCGTCAATCGATGACTGATGAGAATCACCGCGATGCCCCGGCTTTTGAGATTGCGGATCAGATCGAGGACGTGCTCGATCTCGCGCACCGCCAGCGCGGCGGTCGGCTCGTCCATGATGACGAGCTTGGGATTGAAGGTCAGCGCCCGCGCGATCGCTACCGATTGCTGCTGACCGCGGGAGAGCAGTCCCGCCGCCTGCTTGACCGATTTCACCCGCGCGCCGAGCTTCTCGATCATCCTGCCCGCTTCAATCTCCATGCGTTTGTAGTCGATGAAGTTGAGTCCCAGCACATTGCGAGTGATCTCGCGGCCGAGAAAGATGTTGCTCGCGACATCGCGCATCTCGGCGAGCGCGAGGTCCTGATAGATCATTTCGATGCCGAGCTCGCGGATGACGTGCGGCTCCTTGTCGGCGAGCGACGCTCCGTCGAAGCGGATTTCACCGCCGTCGGGACGATAGACGCCGGTGATCGTCTTCATCAACGTCGACTTGCCGGCGCCGTTGTCACCGACAAGACCGACCACCGATCCGGCATCGACGGAAAAAGAGACGCCGCGCAGTGCTTCGACAGTCCCGAAATTCTTGCGGATATCGGCGAGTTCGAGCAGCCTCATGGGCGCCGTCCTTCGCTGCGGTTGAGACGGTTGAGCCAGACCGCAAAAACGAGCACGGCGCCGATGGCGATCTGCTGGTAATACGAGGATACGCCGATCAGATTGAGGCCGTTCTGCAGCACGCCCATGATCAGCGCTCCGATGACGGTCCCAAGGATGCTGCCGCGCCCGCCGAATAGATTGGTGCCGCCGATGATGGTCGCGGTGACCGCAGTGAGTTCGTAGCTGATGCCGGCGGTCGGATCGCCCGCATTGACGCGGGCCGAGAAAATCAGGCCGGCAAATCCCGCAAGACCGCCGGACAGGGCATAGATTAGCACCTTCATACGTTCGACGCGCACGCCCATGGCGCGGGCCGCACCCTCGTTGTCGCCGATCACCTGCGCGTAAAGCCCAAACCGGGTGTGTATGAGTACGACATGCGCGATAAGCGCAGTCGCAAGAAGAAGGATGACAGGCGCCGGAATGCCCCAAGGCCGGCCTTGACCGAGATGGACGATCGGAGCGGGCAGGCCATAGACCGGCACGCCGTTGGTGAGGACCAGCGCGAAGCCGCGCGCGACGCCGAGCATCCCGAGCGTGACGATGAAGGCCGGGATGGCGGCTCTGGCGACGAGATAGCCATTGCCCGCGCCTGCGAGGGCGCCGGCGATGACGCAGGCGAGAATCCCGACGGGCCAGGGCGCGTCGAGATTGTTGACGGCGAGGCAGCCGACGACGCCGGAGAAGGCCATGAGCGAGCCGACCGAAAGATCGATGCCGGCCGAGGAGATGACGAAGGTCATGCCGATCGCGATGACGCCGAGCGTCGATGTCGCGAGCAGGATGTTGAGGGCGTTGGAGACGGTCAGGAAGTACGGCCAGGCTGCGACCGTCATCACAGCGGTCATCGCCGCAAGCACCACCACGGATTCGATGCGGAGGGCTGTCGCGCTCGTCAGACGGACACGCCAGCTTGTCGCGGTGCTTGGCGCAGCTGTCATGACGATAGGGCCGAATGGCTGCTAGTGTCCCGATCCCGAAGTTCGCCAGCGTTTGCGGCTTGCTCGGAAGCGAACTTCGGAATCGTAGGACACTAGCAACCCTATGATTCTAGTGCCGCTTTGAACCCGAAGTTCGCAACCGGACTCGCAGCAATATGATGCGAACTTCGGGTTCGCGGCACTGGGAAATGACAACATAGTCATCCGTTTCCTCTCATACGATGCCTCTCCCGCAAGCGAAGCCGGGAAGGGAGGTAACGTCAAGTGAATTGGTTTGGGAGAAGGGGTGCCCTGGGCTTTGTCTTTAAGGACCGTCCTATTTCACATATCTTAGCATCGGGTCCTTTTTGGCCTCGAGCACGGCCTTGGTGAGAACAAGCGTCGGAATATAAATGTTCTCGTCGACCTTATCGCCCGCCAGGACCTTCTGGGTGTTCTTGATCGCCTCCCGGCCGAGGAGATAGGGAAGCTGTGCGACGGATGCGTTGAGCCGTCCGGCGAGAACGGACTTGACCGCATCGCTGTTGCCGTCGACGCCGACAACGATCAGCTTGTCCTTACCCGCGGACCGCGCGGCCTCGACGGCGCCCAGCGCCATGCCGTCGTTGGCGCAGAAGATCGCGACGAGATCGGGATTGCGCTGCAACGTCTCGTTGGCAATGTTCGCCGCTTTCTGGCGATCCCAGTCGCCCGGCAAAGATGCAACGATGGTGAGGCTTGGCGCGACCTTCTTCAATTCATTGGCAAAGCCGCGGGCGCGCTTTTGTCCGGTGATGTTACCCGAGAGGCCTTCGATCACCAGCACCGGGCCTTTGACGTCCGCGCCGAGCGTTTCGGCGACATAGTCCGCGCCTTTCGCGCCCGCCGCCTCATTCTCGGAGCCGATGTGAAAGGCGACCTCGACGCCTGCCTTCCTGGTGATCTCCGGATCGAGATTGCCGTCGAGATCGATGACGGGAATCTTCAATTCGGTCGCGTGTCTGAGGCAGGGCAAAAGGATCGTCGAATTGATCGCCGCGGTGATCATCACCGCCGGCTTTTTCTCGAGCATCGTGCTGCAGGCGTTAAGCTGCGGCTCGGCGGCCTGATCGGATTCGGCGGCTAGAGAGAAATATTCCACGCCCGCCTCCTTGGCCGCGGCGCGCACGCCTTGCTCCACCGCGCCCCAGAAGGGGTTCGACAGCGTCTTCATCAGCACGCCATAGACCGGCTTGTCGGCGGCAAAGGCGCAACTGACGCCGAGCGTCGCCGCGAGGGCGGCGAAGGACGCGGAGGCGATGATTTTTCCGACCATTTGCGATTGTCCGTTTTTGTTTTGTTTTCGGCTTGGTTCAGGCTCTGGCGGCGACCTCGCCTGTCCCGCGGCGTCTGCACCGGGCAGAAAATCGTACCGCATCGCCGAAGAAACGCCAGTCGCCCCGACCGATTCTACGTACGCGGATCCATCTCGTTAGCAACAATTTGGCGCGATTTGCCGGACTTTACGCCGGAGGTGCAGTTCGTGCAGTTTAATGGGCAAGCGCGGGTAAATCCCATTCACGAGCCAACGCCAACCCGAAAACGGTTCGAACATGGCTGCCGCAAAATCCGCCTATCACTATCCGCTCCTCATCAAGCATTTGTGGCATGCGCCGCTGCTCCAGGCGGCCGGTCAGGAGATCGTCTATCGAGACCTGAGGCGCTTTACTTACCGCGAGCTGAGGGAGCGGGTCGGCCGCCTGGCCTCCGCACTTGCGGGAGTGGGCGTGCGGCCCGGCGATACGGTCGGGGTGCTGGACTGGGACAGTAACAGATTTCTCGAGGCGTTCTTTGCGGTGCCAATGATGGGCGCCGTGCTGCAGACCGTCAATGTCCGCCTGTCGCCGGAGCAAATAGCCTACACCATCAATCACGCCGGCTCGTCGGTGCTTCTGGTCAACGACGACTTCATCCCGCTGCTGCAGGATCTCATGCCGCAGCTGACCAAAGTGCGGCGGCTTGTGGTGATGTCGGATCGCGCCGAGCCGCGGGCAGGGGGTCTGTCGTTCGAAGGGGAGTACGAGGCGATGCTCGCCGCTGCGTCGCCGGACTACCGCTTCCCGGACTTCGACGAGAATAGCCAGGCAACCACCTTTTACACGACCGGCACAACGGGGTTGCCCAAGGGCGTCTATTACAGTCATCGGCAGCTTGTACTTCACTGCCTTTCAGAGCTGGCCTTCCTCGGCATGGCTGGCAAGCACGGGGGGTTCTCTCGCGACGACGTCTATATGCCGATGACGCCGATGTTTCACGTGCACGCCTGGGGCTTCCCATGGGCGGCAACGCTCGCCGGCGTGAAGCAGGTCTACCCCGGCCGCTACGACCCGGCATTGCTCGTCAAGCTGATCGCGACCGAAGGCGTCACCTTCACGCACGGCGTACCAACGCTCCTGCAGATGCTGCTCGACGCCGCTGCCGCCGCCAAAACTCATTTCGGTGGATTGAAGATGATGATCGGCGGGTCGGAACTCAACAAAGCGTTGACGAAGCATGCCCTGGCCAGCGGAATCGATGTCTACGCAGGCTATGGAATGTCCGAGACCGGGCCGCTCATTGCGGTCGCGCAGGTCATGACAAAGGACCTCGGCGGCGATCTCGAACGAGAAGTCGATTTGCGCGTTCGTGCTGGCATCACGGCGCCCCTGGTCGACGCCCGTGTCGTCGGGCAGGACATGAAGGACCTCCCCCACGACGGCGAGACCGCGGGCGAGCTGGTGCTGCGCGCACCGTGGCTCACGCAGGGCTACGTCGATAACCCCGAGGCGTCCGAGGCGCTCTGGACCGGCGGGTATCTGCACACGGGCGATATCGCCGTCGTCGCGCCGGATGGCTCCTTTCGGATTACCGATCGAATCAAGGACGTCATCAAGACCGGCGGCGAATGGGTGTCATCGCTGCAGATCGAGGAGCTGATCGAGGAGTTTCCCGGCGTGGAGGAGGCCGCCGTGATCGGGATTCCGGATGAAAAGTGGGGGGAACGGCCTTTGGCGTTTGTCGTCGCGGACACTGATCACCCCGGCGGTCTCCACGAAGCCGGTATTAAGGCCCACTTGCAGGCGTTCGCGGCACGCGGTGTCATCTCGAAATACGGCATCCCCGAGAAGATCAAGTTCGTCGACCATCTGGCAAAGACGAGCGTCGGCAAGATCGACAAAAAGGTTCTGCGTCAAACGTATGGACGCGCCGCGGCGGAGCCGCAGCCAGCTTAGCGCACCCGGCACGCGCCCCCGCGGCAGCGTGGTTCCATTAGCAACGATTTGCCGCGATTTGCCCGGCTTCACTCGCGCCAGGAAGCGCGCGGGGGTTAGGTAGCGGCGAACGCGGACAAGTCGAAAGAACGGAGATCCAAATGGCCACCGCCACTGCACTCAAGCCTTCGATACCGAAGCAGCTGCCGCCGCCGAACAGCGATTTCTATCATTTTGCTGATACCTTGGGCGCCGATGAGTTGGCGACCTTCAAAAAGGTGCGCGCCTTCATGGAGAGCAAGGTCGCGCCCATTATCAACAAATATTGGGTCGAAGACGCTTTCCCCTTCGAGTTGCTCCCTGCCTTCAAGGAGCTGAAGATCGGCGGCCTGGGCTATGAGGGCTATGGCTGCGCCGGCGGCAGCCAGTTGCTGGTCGGCCTGGTTGCGATGGAAATGTCGCGGGTCGATTCCTCCATCGCGACCTTCTTCGGCGTGCACAGCGGCCTGGCGATGGGTTCGATTTATCTCGGTGGATCGGAAGAGCAGAAGCAGAAATGGCTTCCGCCGATGGCACGCATGGAAAAGATCGGCTGCTTCGGCCTGACCGAACCGCTGGTCGGCTCCGGAACCGGCGGCGGCCTCACCACGACGGCGAAGCGCGAAGGCGACACCTGGGTTCTCAACGGCCAGAAGCGGTGGATCGGCAACGCGCCGTGGTGCGATATCTCGATCATCTGGGCGCGTGACGTATCCGACAACCAGGTCAAGGGCTTCATCGTCGAAAACAAGACCACGCCCGGCTTCAGCGTCGAGAAGATCCAGAACAAGATCGCGCTCAAGGTGGTCCAGAACGGTCAGATCACGCTGAAGGACTGTCGGGTACCGGAAGCCAATCGCCTGCAGCTCGACAAGTCGTTCCGCGATACCGCGCGCGTGCTGCGCATGACGCGGTATCTCGTGGGTTGGGAGGCGACGGGATGCCAGATGGGGGCCTACGAGCACGCGGTCAAATACGCACAGGAGCGCCTGCAGTTCGGAAAGCCGATCGGCGCGTTTCAGCTCGTTCAAGACCTCCTCGCCAGGATGCTCAGCAACATCGTTGCGTGCCAGTGCATGGTGATGCGCGCGGCGCAGCTCGACGATCAAGGCAAGCTTACCGACCAGCATGCGGCTCTCTCGAAGGCGTTCACCACGGAGAAAATGCGCGAGACGGTTTCCTGGGCGCGAGAGCTCTTGGGCGGCAACGGCATCGTCGTCGACTACAACGTCGCGCGGTTCTTCGCCGACGCCGAGGCGCTCTATTCCTACGAAGGCACCTATCAGATGCAGCACCTGATCCTCGGCAAGGCAATCACCGGGTTCAGCGCCTTCGTATGAGCAGGGCGAGCCAGCGGCACGTCGCCCCTGGCCCCGGCCCCCACTGGCTCGCCCACTTTTTTTCAAACGGGAGATGCGAACATGGCTTCGGCAACAGCGACACTCGCGCCTTCGCCCGCAGTGGTGCCCACTGCTTCGTCAGGGGCAGCGCTCACGCTCGTCAATGTCCTGTACGAAAAAAAGGGCGCCATCGCCTACGTGACGCTCAACCGTCCGAAGGTGCTCAACGCGCTCAATACGCCCACCTGGACGGATCTGCGCACCGCCTTCGAGGACGCACGGGACGACGCCGCCGTACGCGGGGTCATCCTCACCGGAGCGGGCGATAAAGCCTTCATCGCCGGCGCCGACATCGGCGAGCTTGCCCATGCGACCGCGATAGACGCCGAACGGTCGAGCCGCTTCGGACAGAGCGTACTCGATCTCATCGAGAATCTCGGCAAGCCGGTGGTCGCGGCCATCAACGGCTTTGCGCTGGGCGGCGGCTGCGAGACGGCGATGGCCTGCACCATCCGTATCGCGGTGGAACACGCGAAGTTCGGCCAGCCGGAGGTCAAGCTGGGCCTGCTCCCCGGCGGCGGCGGCACGCAACGCCTGCCGCGGCTGGTCGGCAAGGGCCGCGCGCTCCAGCTCATTCTGTCCGGCGGGATGATCAGCGCGCAGGAGGCCTACCGCATCGGGCTCGTCAACGAAGTGGTCCCGGCCGCGGACCTGATCGCTCGCGCGGAAGCAATCCTCAAAGAGATCGGCGCCAACGCGCCGATCGGCATCAAATATTCGCTCGAGGCCGTCAACAGGGGAATGGATACGAGCCAGAGCGAGGGCTTCGCGCTCGAAGCCTCCTACTTCGGCCTGTGCGCCGGGACGGAGGACAAGAAGGAAGGCACGTCGGCTTTCCTCGAAAAGCGCGCACCCCAGTTCCACGGACAGTGAAGAAACCCGACGGACGCATTCAGGAGAACTCCGATGGCAAGCGATAACATTTTCTCCGGGCTGAAAGTCGTGGACTTCGCGAGTTTCATCGCCGGTCCGGGCGCCGCCGTGATCCTTTCCGACTTCGGCGCCGACGTCGTCAAAGTGGAGCCGCCGAACGGCGACATGTGGAGAATTGGGCACAAGATCGCGCCGCAGCCGCAAGCGGACGATCCTTATCAGTGGCATCTCGCCAATCGCAACAAGCGCGGCTTGACGCTCGATCTCAAATCGCCCAGCGCCCAGCAGGTCCTGCAGGAGCTGGTCACGTGGGCCGACGTGTTCATCGTCAATACGCCGCATCCCGCGCGCAAAAAACTGAAGCTCGAATACGACGATGTAGTGCTGTGGAACCCGCGCCTGATCTACGCGGACCTTACCGGCTTCGGCGAAAAGGGGCCGGACGCGAGTCTTCCGGGCTTTGACATCACGTCATACTGGGCGCGCAGCGGTTTGCTGTCGATGACGCGCGACGCCGGCGCGCCGCCGACCTGGCCGGTGGCCGGGAGCGGCGACAACGCCACGGCGGTCGGCATCTATTCGGCGATCGTCACGGCGCTCTATCGCCGCGAGCGCACCGGCAAGGGCTCATACGTCACGACTTCGCTGCTCGCCGAGGGCATCTGGTCGGCGAGCGTTTCGATCCAGGCCGCGCTGGCCGGCGCGAAGTTCTATGGGCTGCATGATCGCAAGAATCCCGCGAACGCGGCGTTGAACGTGTATCGTTCGGCCGACGGCACCTGGTTCGTTCTCCTCGTCACGCCCGACAAGTTGGCGGGCTTGGCGAAAGCGATCGGCCGCCCCGACCTCCTGACCGACGCGCGGTTCGCCGATCAGGCGAAGCTGGTGGCGAACATGCCGCAGCTCACGGCCATCCTCGACGAAGCTTTCGCCGCAAAGCCGATGGCGTACTGGTACGAGGCTTTCAACGGCGTGCACATCACGTTCGGCCCTGTGCGCGGGCCGCAAGAGGTGATCGAGGATCCGCAGCTGCGGGCAAACGACATCGTCGTTCCGCTCGAAGGCGCCGGCAAACTCACCTCCACGATCAGCAGCCCGATTCAGGTGCATGGCGTCGCCAAGGTGCCGGCTCGGCGCGCGCCCGGCCTCGGCGAGCACAACGAAGAGATCCTGCGCGACCTCGGGTTTGACGCGAAGGACATCGACGGCCTGCGCGCAAGCGGCGCCGTGCCGAAAGCAAAGGAACGCGCGGCCTAGCGAGTAAAGACTGGCTGAGGGAGAAAACAATGAGCGACATCGTCACCGAACGTTCCGCCAGCATTCTGCGGGTCGAGCTCAATCGCCCGACGAAAAAGAACGCCATGACGTCCGCCATGTACACGAGCCTGGCCGGTATCTTCGATGAAGCCGGTGAAGACGAAGAAATCCGGGTCGTGCTCTGGCACGGCGCGGGAGACTCTTTTTGCGCCGGCAACGACGTCGGCGATTTCCTCAAGAATCCGCCCGGGCCGGGCGAATCCCCGCAGGCCCGCCTGATGGACGCGTTCGTCAGGTTCGAAAAACCGATCGTCGTGGCCGTGCAAGGTGCGGCGATCGGCGGCGGAACCACCATGCTGACGCACTGCGATTTCGTCTACGCGGGCGAGACCGCGAAATTCCAGCTGCCGTTCATCAATCTGGCGCTCGTGCCGGAGTTCGGATCGAGCTACTCGCTGCCGGCGCGCGCGGGGCATCTCCCGGCGGCGGAATTGTTCCTGCTCGGACAGCCCTTCGAGGCCACTCGGGCGGCGGAGCTGGGCCTCGTGACCCGCGTCGTGCCGGACCGGGACCTGCTGGCGACCGCCACCGCAACGGCGCAGACGCTCGCGGCAAAACCAAACGGCGCGTTGCGGGCCAGCAAACGGCTCATCAAGCAGGGCTTTGTCGACCAGGTCAAAGCGGCGATCAGAGTCGAAAACCAGGCGTTCAGCGAGCGCGTACGCTCCGCAGAAGCCAAGGAAGCGCTGGCAGCCTTCCTCGAGAAGCGTCCGCCCAATTTCAACAAGACAAAGGCGCCCGTCGCCGCCGAATAGATTCGCGCAACGCAGGATGCCGGAAAACGTCAGGCGCAATGAAAACGAGATCGAAGCCCATGTCCACGCTTGAAAACAGGTCGCGAGCAGCAGCGCAAGCCGGCGCGCTGTGGCGGATCGCGTCGACCCGTTTGCCGACCGAGTGGGGCATGTTCGAAGCGATTGGATTCGAACGCGACCTTTGGACCGCCGGCGCTCGAACCGCGGAAACCGCGCTCGCCCTCGTGCTCGGCGACCTGCGCCAGGGCGTGCCGTTGGTGCGTATCCATTCGCAATGCATGACGGGCGAAGTGTTCGGCTCGCTGCGTTGCGACTGCGGCGGACAGCTAAAGCTCGCCATGCAAGCAATCGTACAGGAAGGTCGGGGGCTGGTGATCTACGAATATCAGGAAGGGCGCGGTATCGGCCTGATGGCCAAATTGCAGGCTTACGAGCTGCAGGATGCTGGCATCGACACGATCGAGGCCAATCATGCGCTCGGGTTCAAGGCGGACTTCAGGGACTTCAGCCTGGCGGCCGCGATCCTGCACGATCTTCGCATTTCCCGCGTTCGACTGCTGACCAATAACCCGCGCAAGGTTCGCGCGCTCAGCGCCGCCGGCATCGAAATCGTTGAACGGCTTTCCTGCGAAGTCGGTGCGACGGCGCACTCGCTCGCCTACCTTCAGACCAAAAAACAGAAAATGGGACACGCGCTGAGCCTGGAACTCCCCGGGCCCGGCCGGGCGCCGCGGGAGATCGAGGTGCAATTATGAAACGGAAGGAGAGACCATGAGCGTACTCCAGGCCACCAGAACAAAGGCTTCGTCGGGCGCGACCCGCCCCGGCCGCCTGTTCCTTCTCGAACTGAGCGGCGACCGCATTCACGCGATGAATCCCGACGGCACGGATCGCAAGACCATCGTCACCAATTGCCACCTCCCCGACGGCATCGTCGTGGATGTGCCGGCGGGTCATATTTACTGGACCAACATGGGCGTGCCCAACCTCGACGACGGTTCGATCGAGCGCGCCGACCTCGACGGCGGGAACCGCCGGGTCATCGTCCCGCAAGGCGTCACCCACACGCCGAAGCAGATGCACCTCGATAAGGAAAACGGCAAGCTCTATTGGAGCGACCGCGAGGGCATGCGGGTGATGCGCGCGAACCTCGACGGCTCGCAGGTCGAAACGTTGGTCGAGACCGGCCGCGGTGATGAGGACCGGCGCGATCAGATGCGCTGGTGCGTCGGCATCACCATCGACCCCAAGCACAAGAAAATCTACTGGACCCAATATGGGCCGACCAAGGGCGGACGGGGGCTCCTCTGCCGCGCCAATATCGACGTTCCGAAAGGCGAGAGCCCGGCAAACCGTTCCGACATCGAGGTGCTGTTCGACCGGCTGCCGCAACCCATCGACCTCGAGCTGGATCTGACAAACCGCGTCCTCTACTGGACCGACCGCGGCGATCCTCCGCGCGGCAACACCGTCAATCGCGTGCCGATCGACAAAAAGGCGGAGCCCGAGATTCTGATCACGCATCTCATGGAGGGAATTGGCATCGCCCTCGATGTTCCCGGCAACCGGATGTTCGTCACCGACTTCGCCGGCTCGGTCTATTCCGCCGACCTCGACGGAAAGAACGAGCGCAACTTCCTCTACGCCCAGGGCAACCTCACCGGCATCGCCTATGCCGAAGTCTGACAAACTCAATCGGAGAAATCACATGAGCGACAAACCCATTCGCCGCATTGGCATCATCGGAACCGGCGTAATCGGCGCGAGCTGGACCGCGCTGTATCTCGCCAAGGGACTCAAGGTCGTCGCGACCGACGTCGCGCCGAACGCAGAAGCCGCGTTGCGGAAGTTCGTGGAGAAGGCCTGGCCGG
>Ga0210408_10001997_pt1 | contig 20440 bp, 20 predicted proteins | sample IncBWH4MmetaG_FD_155471 | JGI IMG/M metagenome (GOLD analysis project Ga0210408, IMG submission 155471) | Forest soil microbial communities from Barre Woods Harvard Forest LTER site, Petersham, Massachusetts, United States - Inc-BW-H-4-M | ecosystem: Environmental > Terrestrial > Soil >...
GGTTCACCTCCGCAGCCGCGCGTTTGATAATGGCGAGCGCATGGATCACCGGCAACGGAATGCGCTCCGTACCGATGCGGAAATTCTCGAGCGAGCGCTGCGTCTGCGCGCCCCAATAGCGATCGGCCGGAACCTCGATAGATCCGAAGCTGTCGGTCTCGCTGCGCGACTTCGCCATGGCGTTCTGCCTCGCCGGTGCCCTGATCCTGGATAATATGGTTGCGCGGTATTCGCCGCGAGGGTCGCGGAGCGCCGATGCGCCGAATGATAGTCGTGAGAGCCCGATGAACGACGTTGCTGTTGGCCCCTTCGACGATCTACCGCTACGCGACCGGCGGCGTCCGCCGGCACCGGTGCCTCCGCGCGGCAAGCTGAGTTGGCTCGCCGCCTATCGCGGCCTGCGCAACAACCCGATCACGACCTGGGGCGAGCGGGCCTATCAAGAGCCCATCATTGCCGATCGCGGGATGATGGGTCCTGTTGTCATCGTCAACCGGCCGGACGCGATCCGGCACGTGTTCCTCGATAACGCACAAAATTATCCCAAGGACGCGCTGCAGCTCGAGAAGCTGGGCTCGGCGCTCGGGCGCGGCCTGCTCACCTCGGAACGTGAGGAATGGCGCTTCCAGCGGCGCACGGTGGCGCCGCTGTTCCAGCCTTCTTCGGTCGCCGCCTATTTGCCCATGATGGTCGGGGCGGTGGCCGCCATGCTCAAGCGGTGGGAAACCGCGGCGGACAATGGGGCCGTGCTCGATGCCGCGCGCGAAATGACCGCGCTGACCTACGACATCATCTCGCGCACGATGTTCTCGAACGAAATCGAAACCGGGGCCGACGTGATGAGCGCCGCCATGACCCGGTTTTTCGACACCCACGGCCGCGTCAACCTGTGGGACATTGTGAAAATACCGACCTGGCTGCCGCAGCCGGCGCGATGGCGTTTGCGCCCGGCGACCCGCGTATTCCGCGAAGAGGTGCGGCGTTTGTTAGAGCAGCGCCGGGTGCGCCAAGCGGCGGGACAGCCGGTACCGAACGATCTCGTGACGCTGCTGGCCGCCGCGCGCGATCCAGAGACCGGCGCCGCGCTGTCGGAAGAAACCATTCACGACAACCTCGTCACGTTCATTGGTGCCGGCCACGAGACCACCGCGAACGCGCTTGGTTGGACGTTATTCCTGCTCTCCGAATATCCGTGGGCGTTCGATCGCATGGCGCAGGAGGTCGATGCGGTGCTCGCCGGCCGCGCGCCGACGAGCGATGACGTTGCGCGCCTCACCGTCGTACGCATGACGCTTGAAGAAGCGATGCGCCTTTATCCGCCGGTTCCGTTTCTCAGCCGGGAGGCGGCCGGTCCGGATCGCATCGACGGCGTCGACATCGTACCCGGTACTCTCGTCATCGCCGCGCCGTGGCTGGTGCATCGGCACCGGCTCCTGTGGCGGGAGCCCGATCTGTTCGAGCCGGAACGCTTTGCGCCGGAACGGCGGCAGAAGATCTCGCGCTTCGCCTACTTCCCGTTCGGTATGGGCTCGCGCGTGTGCATCGGGGCGGGATTTGCCATGCAGGAAGCGTTGGTCGCGCTCGCCATGATCGTGCAGCGCTTTCGTCCGCGCCTGCTTCCCGGAGCGTATGTGCAACCGGTCGCACGGATTACTTTGCGGCCCGCGCGCAGCCTGCCGATACGGATCGAGCGCCGCTGCTAACCCGCGGAGCTATTTCTTCCGGAATCGGTCGAGGCGCACGACTTCGGCGCCGCCGTCGGTTTTCGGCGGACCGTCGCCTTCCGCTGTGCCCTCCGGTTTCTCGGCGGTTGCGGCGGCTTGCGCAGGTGCGGTTTGCTTGTCCGCGGGCAACGACTTCGCCGTCGCCTTGTCCGCGTCGCCGGATACCGGAGCAGCTTCCTTGGCGCCGGCTTCGTCGGTCGCCCCCATCGTTTCGAACTGAAGTCCGAACTGCACCGAGGGATCGAAGAACCGTTTGATGGCGTCGAACGGTACCACCAGGTGCTCGCTCACCCCGCTGAACGAGAGACCCACCTCGAACGCTTGCTCGTTGACGCTGAGGTCGCGGTACTGGTGTTGAAGCACGATCGTCATTTCGTCGGGATACTGCGCGCGCAAGCGCTTCGACAAGCGCACGCCAGGCGCGCCCGTATTGAAGGAAATATAGAAGTGATGGTCGCCCGGGAGGCCGCTTTGGGCGGCGTCCTGGAGCACACGGCGCAGCACGGAGCGCAGCGCCTCCTGGGTCAGCAGGTCGTAGCGAATGTGATCGACCGACATGGCGCGGTTGCCATCCAGAATCATTACGAATCTAGCGTCTCGCGCGAGGAACGCTAGCCCGGGTTATCGGCAAAGGGGATTAAGTGGGGGCTTCTGTTGCCAGGTGCCCCCGGACCCCGCCTGACGCTGCTAAGACGTCAGGGCTTCGATCGGTCTTTCAAACCGCGTTACGCGGCCTGAGCAACCGGAGCATAGTTGTCATTGGCAACTATGAGTTTGGCCCGATAACGTCGGAACCATCCCGGGCAAAAGCGCGCCCTTTACGCCCTCGTCGATCCTATTTCGCCCCCACCGAAGCCCGGCAACCGGTTCCGGGCTTGGGTGGAGGCGCCGGGTACTGCCCCCGGGTCCGAAGGGTTTATTGCGACGGCCGTTTATCGCCATAGCCGGCTCGCGCCGGCATCCCCAATATATGCAGGGAAGGTTGACGAAAAAAGAGCGATATGCGCCCGCCGGGGGTAGTCTGGCGGGTGAACGCCCCCGATTCCCGGGGCCCGCCAGCGGTGACGAATGCGGCAATACCTCGACCTGATGGAGTTGATCCTGAGCCGAGGCGTGGAGAAGCACGACCGCACCGGCACCGGTACGCTGTCGGTCTTCGGGCACCAGATGCGATTCGACCTGGAGCAGGGCTTTCCGCTCGTCACCACCAAGAAGCTTCACGTCAAGTCCATCATCTATGAACTGCTGTGGTTCCTGCGCGGCGACACGAACGTCAAATACCTTAACGAGCATGGGGTCTCGATCTGGGACGAATGGGCCGACGAAAGCGGCGACCTAGGGCCGGTGTACGGCCAGCAGTGGCGGTCGTGGCCGGCGGCCGACGGCGAAGCTATCGACCAGATGGCCGGCGTCATCGCGGCGATCCGCCGCAATCCGGATTCGCGCCGCCTTATCGTGAGCGCGTGGAATCCGGCCGAGGTCGACAAGATGGCGCTGCCGCCGTGCCATTGCCTGTTCCAGTTCTACGTCGCCGACGGCCGGCTCTCGTGCCAGCTCTACCAACGTTCGGCAGACGTGTTCATCGGCGTGCCGTTCAACATTGCTTCCTACGCATTGCTCACGTTGATGGTTTGCCAGCAGGTCGATCTGAGTCCGGGCGAATTCATATGGACGGGCGGCGACTGTCATTTGTATATGAATCATCTTGAGCAGGCACGCCTGCAATTAATGAGAGAACCGCTGCCCCTCCCTCGTGTTGTCCTGAAAAGACGCCCCCCCACCATTTTCGACTACGATTACAATGATTTCGAACTTCGAGATTATCGCGCGCATGCGCACATTGCTGCGCCGGTGGCCAAATGAATTCAAGGCGGCAGACGCCCGCGCCTGATGCTCGCACGATCGCTCTCGTCCTTGTCGCGGCCGTCGCGGAGAACGGCGTCATCGGCCGGGACAACGCGCTGCCGTGGCGGCTCAAGTCGGACCTGCGCCGTTTTCGTGCGCGTACCTGGGGCAAGCCCATTGTGATGGGTCGCAAGACTTTCCAGTCGGTTGGCAGACCGCTGCCCGGGCGCACCAACATCGTGGTGAGCCGCGACCGCGATTTCTCGGCGCCCGGCGTCGTGGTTGCCCCCGATCTGCGCGCGGCGCTGGAGACCGCGCGTGGAGATGCCTTGCGCCGCGGAGCCGATGCGATCGCGGTCATTGGTGGCGCCGCAATCTATGCCGAGACGCTGCCGATTGCCGACCGTCTCGACCTCACGCTGGTCAAGGCGCGCCCGGAAGGAAATGTCCGTTTTCCGTCGATTGATCCGCAGGCATGGCGCGAGACCGAACGCACCGAGCACAAGGCTGGCGCCGATGACGCCGCCGATTTTGCGTTCGTTACTTACCAGCGCGACGCGCGCGAACGAGATGACGCGTGAGCCGGTTGCGAAGCACCTTACGCGCGGCAGCGCGGCACTGGCGCGCGTTGTAAGCACTTGACGGCTCGCATATAACCCCCGGCCGGGGTGCTTGCCGGCAGCTATAAGCCGGCGTCCCAAGGAGAAATTCCATGCCGTGGAGCAATCAGGGCGGCGGACCCTGGGGTTCGGGACCCAAGGGGCCGTGGGGCTCCGGTCCGCAATCGAGCGGACCATCGCCGCCCGACCTCGAGGAGCTGCTGCGGCGCAGTCAGGACAAGCTCAGGACCGTGCTCCCCGGCGGGCTCGGCGGCAAAGGCCTTCTGCTCGTCGCCCTTGCCGTGCTGGTGATCTGGGCGGTCTCCGGATTCTTCAAGGTCGAACCCGACGAGCGCGGGGTGGTTCTCCGCTTCGGCAAATACGCCTGGGACGCCAACCCCGGACTGAATTATCACCTGCCGTATCCGATCGAGACCGTAATCATCCCCAAGGTGACGCGCGTCAACCGCATCGACGTGGGCATGCGCTTCGTCGACGACAGCCGGCGCGGCACCACCATGCGCGATGTGCCGGAAGAGAGCCTGATGCTCACCGGCGACGAGAACATCGTCGACGTGGACTTTTCGGTTTTCTGGCTGGTTAAGCCGGACGGCGTGAGCCAGTACGTTTTCAACATCAACGATCCCGAAGGAACCGTGAAAGCGGTCGCCGAAAGCGCCATGCGCGAGGTGGTGGGCCGCTCGCAAATCGAGCCAATCCTCACCGGCGCGCGCCAGACCATCGAGGGAGCCGTGCAGGAGCTCATGCAGCGCACCCTCGACCACTACGGCGCGGGCGTGCAGATAAGCCAGGTGCAGCTGCAGAAGGTCGACCCACCCGCCCAGGTGATCGACGCCTTCCGTGACGTGCAGGCCGCGCGCGCCGACGCCGAGCGCGCCCAGAACGAGGCGCAGACCTACGCCAACCGCGTGGTGCCGGAGGCGCGTGGCCGTGCCGCGCAGATTACCCAGGCGGCCGAGGCCTACCGCGAACAGACCGTCGCCGAGGCCACCGGTCAGGCCGCGCGCTTCCTCAAGGTTTACGAGGAATACAAGAAAGCGCCGGATGTCACGCGCCAACGGCTCTATCTCGAGACCATGGAACGGCTGTTCGGCGGCACCGACAAGATCATCATCGATCCCGGTGCCAGCAGCGGGTCGGGTGTTATTCCTTACCTGCCGCTCAACGAGCTCACCCATAAGCCAAGTTCCGGCGCGCCGACGGGAGGCACGCGATGAGGATCGGTTTTGCCGGCGGCATCATTGCCGTTCTCGTGTTGCTCCTGATCATCGTGGGCTACGGATCCCTATTCACGGTCTACCAGACGAAACAGGCGCTGGTGATCCGACTGGGCAAGCCGGTGCGCGTGGTTGCGGAGCCGGGGCTGCACCTCAAATATCCAATGATCGACACCGTCGTCCCCATCGACAAACGCATCCTCGACCTCGAGTCGCCGCCGCAGGAGGTGATCGCCTCCGACCAGAAGCGCCTCGTGGTCGACGCCTTCGCGCGCTATCGCATCGAGGATCCGCTCAAGTTCTATCAGACGGTGAGCACGATCGAGGGCGCGCGCTCGCGGCTGTCGACACTGCTGATTTCGGCGCTGCGGCGCGTGCTGGGCGAGGCGACCTTCATCCAGCTGGTGCGGGACGAGCGGCCGCAGCTGACCGCGCGCATGCGCGAGCAGCTCGACCGCGAGGCCGCCGCGTTCGGCATCGTGGTGATCGACGTCCGCATCCGCCGCGCCGACCTGCCGGAGCAGAACAGCCAGGCGGTCTATCAGCGCATGCAGACCGAGCGTCAGCGCATCGCGGCGGAAGCGCGCGCCCAGGGCAGCCAGCGCTCGCAGGAGATTCGCGCGCGCGCCGACCGCGACGTGACCGTGCTGATCGCCGAATCGCAGTCGAAAGCCGAGCAGACCCGCGGCGAGGGCGACGCCAAACGGAACCAGATATTCGCGGAAGCGTACGGCAAGGACCCCGGCTTCTTCGCGTTCTACCGCTCCATGCAAGCCTATGAGACCGGGTTGCGCTCGAACGACACGCGCATGCTGCTGCGTCCGGATTCCGACTTCTTCCGTTATTTCGTCGACCCGAGCGGGAAGCCACGCGACGAGGGGAACCGCAACCCCAGCGGCAACACCAACACCAACACCAATACCAACACCAGCGCCAACACTAACAGCAGTACCAAATAATCGTCGCGAATGGGGGCGCGCGATGTCGGAGTTCCTGGTCGCGCTCGGCCTCCTGTTCGCTATCGAGGGGTTGGTGTTCGCGGCGTTTCCGGGCGCGGCGAAGCGGGCGATGGAAAGCGTGCTGGCGACGCCCGAGGGTTCGCTGCGGCTCGTCGGTCTGGCCTCGGCGGTGGCCGGCGTGCTGTTGATCTGGTTCGTGCGCGGGTGAGACTACCCAAACCCTCGGCGGGGACATACATGCCCGCCACGCCCGCGAAATGGCGGCCGTGATTTGGTCGTCGTTCCGCCGGATTTGCGTTCCATTCGCGCTGTCCTGCCGCCCTTGCCTTCATGCTTGGCGGGGAGCAGTGTCGAAAATGAATCGCCTCGGGAGATTTGACGCCATGGCCGGCTTTTCCACGCAGGTTGCACGTCTTTGCCGTCCCGCCCTCATCGCGGTTACGACGGCCGTGCTTCTCGCTCCAAGCTTGTCCGAACCTGCCGCGGCGCGCGGACCGGATGGGATCGCAGACGTGGCCGAGCAGGTCATCGACGCGGTCGTCAATATTTCCACCTCGCAGACGGTCGATGCCAAAGGCGGCCCAAGCTTGCAGCTCCCGCCGGGTTCGCCGTTCGAAGAGCTGTTCGAGGAGTTCAACCGCAATCGCCGCGGCGGCGATCAGAACCGCGAGCGCTCGCCGCGCCGCGTCAATTCGCTCGGCTCCGGCTTCATCATCGATCCGCAAGGGATCGTGGTGACCAACAATCACGTGATCTCGGAAGCCGACGAGATCAACGTCATTCTCAACGACGGCACCAAGCTCAAGGCCGAGCTGATCGGCAAGGATCAGAAGACCGACCTTGCGCTGTTGCGGGTGAAACCCGAGAAGCCGCTCAAGGCGGTGAAGTTCGGCGACTCCGACAAGCTGCGGCTGGGCGAATGGGTGATCGCGATCGGCAATCCGTTCAGCTTCGGCGGCAGCGTCACCGCCGGCATCGTGTCCGGCCGCAACCGCGAGCTCAATTCAGGACCCTACGACAACTACATTCAGACCGACGCCGCCATCAATCGCGGCAACTCCGGCGGCCCGCTGTTCAATCTCGATGGCGAAGTCATCGGCATCAACACCGCGATCATCTCGCCGTCGGGCGGATCGATCGGCATCGGCTTTGCGGTGCCCTCGAAGACGGCGCTTCCGGTCATCGAGCAGCTGCGTGAATACCGCGAGACCCGGCGCGGCTGGCTCGGCGTGCGCATCCAGCAGGTCAACGACGAGATCGCCGAGAGCCTGGGCATGAAGCAGGCGCATGGCGCGCTGGTTGCCGGCGTCGACGACAAGGGCCCCGCGAAGCCCGGCGGCATCGAGCCCGGCGACGTGATCGTCAAATTCGACGGTCACGACATCAAGGAAATGCGCGACCTGCCGCGCGTCGTTGCCGACACGCCGGTCGGCAAGGATGTGGAAGTCGTGGTCGTCCGCAAGGGCAAGGAAGAGACCCACACCATCAAGGTCGGTCGGCTCGAGGAGGGCGAGAAGCAGGCGGCGCTCACCAAGGGTGAGCAGGCCCCGGAGCAACCGTCCGTGGTCAAGCGCGTGCTCGGGCTTGATCTCGCGAATATGTCCGACGATCTGCGCAAGAAGTTTAAGATCAAGGACAATGTGAAAGGCGTCGTCATCACCGGCGTCGATTCCGGCTCGGCGGCCGCCGAGCGCCGGCTCACCGCCGGCGACGTGATCGTCGAGGTGTCGCAGGAGGCGGTCGCCGACGCGGCCGACCTGCAGAAGCGCATCGATCAGGCGAAGAAGGACGGCCGCCGCACCGTGCTGTTCCTGGTCGCCTCGGCGGACGGCGACACCCGCTGGGTCACGGTGCCACTCCAGTAAATTACTCCGGCACGAACTCCTCGCGCCGGTAGCCCTGCAAATAGAGCAGCGCGGTGAGGTCGCCGTGGTCGATGCGCGCGTGCGCCTGCGCGGCGACCAGCGGCTTCGCGCGATAGGCGACGCCGAGCCCCGCGGCGAGCAGCATGGCGAGATCGTTGGCGCCGTCGCCGACCGCGAGCGTCGCCTCGGGGTTTAGGCCGAGCCGGCCGGTCAAATCTTGCAACGCCGCGAGCTTGGCCTCGCGCCCGAGGATCGGTTCCTCCACTTTTCCGGCAAGGCGGCCGTCCGTCAGCACGAGCTTGTTCGCGCGGCTCTCGTCGAAGCCGAGCATGGCGGCGATGCGTTCGGCAAACAGCGTGAAGCCGCCCGAGATCAGGCACGTGTAGGCGCCATTCGCGCGCATGGTCGCCACCAGCGTTCGCCCGCCCGCGGTGAGTTTGATGCGTTCGGCGGTCACGTCGCCGATGGTCGAGACCGGCAGCCCCTCCAGCAGCGCCACCCGCTCGCGCAACGCCGGCGCAAACGCGATGTCGCCGCGCATGGCGCGTTCGGTGATGGCGGCGACGCGCGCCTTGAGGCCGACCTTGTCGGCGAGTTCGTCGACGCACTCCTGGCCGATCATGGTCGAATCCATGTCGGCGATGAGCAGGCGCTTGCGTCGGTCGCCCTCTGGCTGCACCACCACGTCGATCGGACGGTCCGCGAGGCTCTCCCGCAGGCGTTCGGCCCAGGTGCGCGTGCCGTTGTCGTTTTCGCCGGCCGGGCTAAAGGGAATATCGGCCGACATGCGCTCGGCGAGCCACCGCGGCTCGCTTGGTGCCGGCAGCATGTCGCGTGCACGGGCCAGCGCCGCATGATCGAGTGCGGCCGCGTCGGGATTTGAGATCAGGGTCGCCACGTGGGTCATGGCAACAGCAACATGTTGAATGGGCCTGACTCTGGGCGCGGCGAAAGGGCGGTGCTTATCGCAGGGCCGACCGCGAGCGGCAAGTCGGCGCTGGCGCTCGCGCTCGCCGAACGCCACCGCGGCATGGTGATCAATGCCGACTCCATGCAGGTCTACCGCGACCTGCGCATCATCACCGCGCGACCGACGCCGGTCGAAGAAGCACGCGCGCCGCACCGGCTCTACGGCCACGTGGACGTCGCCGCGACCTATTCGGTCGGGCACTGGATCAACGACGTTGCGCGCGTGCTTGCCGAGGCGACTGCGCGCGAAGAGCTGCCGATCCTCGTGGGCGGCACCGGGCTTTATTTCAAGGCGCTCACGCGCGGCCTTGCCGCGGTCCCGCCGATCCCGCCGCCGGTGCGGGCCGCCGTGCGGGCGCGGCTGGCGGCCGAGGGCGCGGCGGCGCTGCATGCCGAGCTTGCCCGTCGCGATCCCGCCGGCGCCGCGGGGCTCAAACTCGGCGACGGCGTGCGCATCGTGCGCGCGCTGGAAGTGATCGAGGCGACCGGCCGTCCGCTTTCCGCCTGGCATCGCGACGGCATGGCGCCGCTGGTTGATCCCGCGCGGGCGATCAAAATATTCCTTGCCCCCGATCGGGCGGAACTCAAGGCGCGCATCGCTGTGCGGTTCGACGCCATGATGGCGGCGGGCGCGCTCGATGAAGTCCGCGCGCTCGATGCCCGTTTCCTCGATCCGCTCCAGACCGTGCTCAAGGCGCACGGGGTGCCTTGGCTGCGCCGGGCGCTTGCCGGCGAAATATCGATGGACGAGGCGGTCGAGGCCGCAAAGCGCGACACTTGGCGCTACACCAAGCGGCAATTCACGTGGTTTCGCCACCAGTTGCCGGACTTTCTTTGGGTCGCGCCGGCGCAGGCGAGCGTCATCGTTACGCAAGCGTTAAACCCGTTTGTCACTTGACTCCGTGCCGGGCGCGTCTTTATAAGTCCGCCAAACCAGTGAGAGGCGCACCCGTGCGCAAATTTGTTGTCCTTATCGTAGGAAGGCGCACCGCCGGGGGTGGCTAGGCCACCCAGGATGCAGGGCGGTGCGCGTAAACAGGGGCTCTTGCAGCCCCTTTTTGATTCTCAAAGGTCCCCCGAGTTTGAACGAGCGGAGAGTGCAATGGCACAGGAGATGAGTGGCGCCGAGATGGTGATCCAGGCCCTCGTCGATCAGGGCGTGCAGCACATTTTCGGTTATCCGGGCGGCGCGGTCCTGCCGATCTACGACGCGATGTTCAATCAGGAGAAGCTCAAGCACATCCTGGTGCGCCACGAGCAGGGCGCGGTGCACGCCGCCGAGGGTTACGCGCGCTCGACCGGCAAGGTCGGCTGCGTGCTGGTGACCTCGGGCCCGGGCGCGACCAACGCGGTGACGGGCCTCACCGATGCGCTCATGGATTCGATCCCGATCGTGTGCATCACCGGCCAGGTGCCGACGCACCTCATCGGCAACGACGCATTCCAGGAATGCGACACCGTCGGCATCACCCGGCCGTGCACCAAGCATAATTATCTCGTGCGCAACGTCGCCGATCTGCCGCGCGTGCTGCACGAGGCGTTTTATGTCGCCGCCTCGGGCCGGCCCGGGCCGGTGGTGGTCGACATCCCGAAGGACGTTCAGTTCAACAAGGGCGTCTACTCCGGCCCGAAAAACGTTCAGCACAAGACCTATCAGCCCAAGCTCAAGGGCGATCTCGACAAGATCCGCGCGGCGCTCGCTTTGCTCGCGCAGGCGAAGCGCCCTGTCATTTATTCGGGTGGCGGGGTCATCAACTCCGGGCCCGAGGCGAGCCATCTGTTGCGCGAGTTCGTCAAGCTCACCGGTTTTCCCATCACCTCGACCCTGATGGGGCTCGGCGCATTCCCGGCTGCCGATCCGCAGTGGCTCGGCATGCTCGGCATGCACGGCACTTACGAGGCGAACCTCGCGATGCACGATTGCGACGTCATGCTGTGCATGGGCGCGCGCTTCGACGACCGCATCACCGGGCGGCTCGATGCCTTCTCGCCCGGCTCGAAGCGCATCCATGTCGACATTGACCCGTCCTCGATCAACAAAAACGTCAAGGTCGATATCCCGATCATCGGCGATTGCGCCCACGTGCTCGAGGACATGGTGCGGCTGTGGCGTTCCTCCTCGCTCGAGGCGGACAAGAGGGCGCTCGCTGACTGGTGGAAGGAGATCGGCAAGTGGCGGGCGCGCAAGAGCCTCGCCTACCGCGGCTCGAACGAGGTGATCAAGCCGCAATACGCGATCGAGCGGCTCTACGCGCTCACCCGCGGCCGCGACGTTTACATCACCACCGAAGTCGGCCAGCACCAGATGTGGGCGGCGCAGTTCTTCAAATTCGAGGAGCCGAACCGCTGGATGACCTCGGGCGGGCTCGGCACCATGGGCTACGGCCTGCCGGCCTCGGTCGGCGTGCAGGTCGCGCATCCGAACTCGCTGGTCATCGATATCGCCGGTGAGGCTTCGGTGCTCATGACCATGCAGGAGATGTCGACGGCGGCGCAATACCGGCTGCCGATCAAGATCTTCATCCTCAACAATCAGTACATGGGGATGGTGCGGCAGTGGCAGGAACTGCTGCACGGCGGCCGCTACTCCGAGAGCTACACCGCGGCGCTGCCCGACTTTGTCAAGCTCGCCGAGGCCTATCATGGGGTCGGCATCCGCTGCGAAAAACCGGGCGACCTCGACCACGCCATTCGCGAGATGATCGACGTCGACAAGCCGGTGATCTTCGATTGCGTGGTCGATCCGGCGGAGAACTGCTTCCCGATGATCCCGTCCGGCCGTGCCCACAACGAAATGCTGCTCGGCGACAGCGTGCTCGCCCCCGAGGACGCGATCACCGAGGAAGGCAAGGTGATGGTGTAGATCAATCCATCCGGAGCAACTGCCATGAACGCCCAGCCGCAGACCCACTACCCGGCCGCGACGGTGGTCGAGTCGATCGTGCATCACACGCTCGCGGTGATCGTCGACAATGAGCCCGGAGTGCTCGCGCGCGTCATCGGCCTGTTCTCCGGCCGCGGCTACAACATCGACTCGCTAACGGTCTCGGAGACCGAGCACGAGAACCACCTCTCGCGCATCACCATCGCGACCACCGGCACCCCGATGGTGATCGAGCAGATCAAGCATCAGCTCGAGCGGCTCGTTCCGGTGCACAAGGTGGTCGACCTCACGGTCATCGGCCGGTCGATCGAGCGCGAGCTGGCCATGATCAAGGTGCGCGGCGGCGGCGAGAAGCGGGTCGAGGCGCTGCGCCTTGCCGAGGCGTTCCGCGCCCGCGTGACCGACGCCACCACGGAAAGCTTCGTGTTCGAGATGACCGGCCGCTCCGAGAAGATCGACCAGTTCGTCGAGCTGATGCTGCCGCTCGGCCTCGTCGAGGTGTCGCGCAGCGGCGTCGTCGCCATCAGCCGCGGCCCGGAGCCGATGTAGGTGTGACGCTGCCCCCGGGAAGTAGCTAGACACGCCGGGCGTGATGGGCAATGTACGCCCAGCGGAGATGGACCATGAATGTGAAGCTGTCCAAATGGGGCAAGGCTGTCGGCCTGCGTCTTCCCAAATCTGTTGTTGAAGCCGCCGGACTCCAGCCGGGCGATCAGTTCGAGATTGAAATCCTCGGGCGGGAAACTCCGACTCAAACCGGTAGTGCCGGTAAAACACTATCGATTGGAAGATTTGCTGGCGGAGATGGATCGCTTGGGGTCGGGTAACCAGCCGGAGTTGGTCGACTGGGGTCCAGATGTTGGAGCCGAGATTATCGACGACGCCTACTCGCGCGGTGAAATCACCTTGGATGACATCCTTCGCCGCAAGCCCGATCGCCGCAGTCCATGACCGAGTAGCCGACACCGATAGAAGCAAGCGGGCTGCATACCACCCCGCGGAGGAAGGGAACTGATCATGCGTGTTTACTACGATCGCGACGCCGACCTGAACCTGGTCAAGGGTAAGAAGGTCTGCATCATCGGCTACGGCAGCCAGGGCCACGCCCACGCGCTCAATCTGCGCGACTCCGGCGTCAAGGACGTGGCGGTGGCGCTGCGCAAGAATTCCGCCGGCGTGAATAAAGCCAAGGGCGAGAAGCTGCCGGTGATGGAAGTCGCCGAAGCCGCCAAATGGGCTGACGTGATGATGATGCTCACGCCCGACGAGCTGCAGGCCGGCATCTATCAGGATCAGCTCGCCGGCAACATGAAGCAGGGCGCGGCGCTGATGTTCGCGCACGGGCTCAACGTGCATTTCAATCTCATCGAGCCGCGCGCCGATCTCGACGTGATGATGATCGCCCCCAAGGGGCCCGGCCACACCGTGCGCTCGGAATATCAGCGTGGCGCCGGCGTGCCGGTGCTCATGGCGATTCACCGCGACGTGTCGGGCAACGCCCACGACCTTTGCCTCTCCTACGGCGCGGCGATCGGCGGCGGGCGCGCCGGCATCATCGAGACGACCTTCCGCGAGGAATGCGAGACCGACCTGTTCGGCGAGCAGACCGTGCTGTGCGGCGGCGTCGTCGAGCTGATGAAGGCGGGTTACGAGACCCTGGTCGAGGCCGGCTATTCGGCCGAGATGGCCTATTTCGAATGCGTCCACGAGATGAAGCTCATCGTCGATCTCATCTACGAGGGCGGCATCGCCAACATGAATTATTCGGTCTCCAATACGGCGGAATACGGCGAATACGTGAGCGGCCCGCGCATCATCACCGACGAGACCCGCGCCGAGATGCGGCGCATCCTCGGCGACATCCAGTCGGGCAAATTCGCCAAGGACTGGATGCTGGAGAACCGCGTCAACCAGACTTCGTTCAAGGCGATGCGCGCCAAGATGGCCGCGCACCCGGCCGAGCAGATCGGCGAAAAGCTGCGCGGCATGATGCCGTGGATCAAGGAACGCGCGCTGGTGGATCGTAGCCGGAATTGATCGGCGGCGCTGCGCGCCGCCGGCGAATGGCGAATAGCGAATAGTCAGCATCGATAGGCGTTCGCTATTCCTTCTTTCTATTCGCTATTCGCGTTTCTTCTTCTCCATCTCCCCCCACAGCCATCGCGCCACCTCGGCCGGCGAGGCGCCGGCGCCGGTGGCGCGCAGGCTCGCCTCGCGCATCAGGTTCACGTCGATCGCACCAATGAGTGGGGAGAGCGCATCGCTAAGCGTGCGATCGTCCGCGCGCTTCGGCGCAGTCAATAAAATCGCGTCGTAGGGCGGGATCGCGTGCTTGGGATCGGCGAGCACGATCAAATCGTGCTGGGCGATGCGGCCGTCGCTGGTATAGGCGGAGATGACGTCGACCTCGCCGGCCGCGACCGCCGGATACATGAACTCCGGCTGCATCTGCCGCTCTTGTGCGAACGTCAGCCCATAGGCGCGCCGGATCGCCACCCATTCCGGCCGGGCGAAAAACTCGTAATCGCCGGCGATTGTCAGCGTTCCCGCGTGCGCCGCAAGATCGGCGATCGAGCGGATGCCGAGCTTCTCGGCGCGGGCGCGTGTCATGGCGAGCGCGTACGCGTTCTCGAACCCGAGCGCGCCGAGCATGGCGACGCCGCCGTTCGCGGCGAGCCATGATTTCACCTCGGTGAGCACCTCCTCGCGTGGGCGCGTATCGTCGCGGTGCAGCTGGTTCGCCCAGATCGTTCCCGAGTAGTCGACGTAGACATCGATGTCGCCCGCCTTGAGGGCATCGAAAATCACGTTCGAGCCGAGGCCCTCGCGCCGCGTCGCCGATAGCCCGGCCGCCGCCAAGCGCTGCTCAATCAGCGCGGCGAGGATGTACTGCTCGGTGAAGGTCTTCGCGCCGACCATGTAGGTCGCGTGCGGCCGCGCGAAGGTTGGGGCGAGCGCGCCGGCGACTATCAGCAACAGCCCGAGCGCGCCGAGCGCGACGCGGCCTCGCGCGTGCGTGCGCACGCCGTTTTCCATCAGCGCGAGCAGCCCATCGACCGCGAGCGCGAGCGCCGCGGCCGCCGCGCAGCCGAACAGCACGAACACCCAGTTCTGCGTCTGCAACCCGGTGAAGATATAGTTGCCGAGGCTCGCCTGGCCGATCGGGGTGGAAAGTGTCGCGGTGCCGATCACCCACACGGCCGAGGTACGGACGCCTGCCATGATCACCGGCAGCGCGAGCGGCAACTCCACCATGGTCAACGATTGGCGCGGCGTCATGCCGACGCCGAGCGCCGCCCGTTTCACCGCCGGATCGATGCCGATCAGGCCGGTGACCGTGTTCCGCAGCACCGGCAGCATGCTGTAGAGCGCGAGCGCCAGCACCGACGGCAAGAATCCGAGCGCGGAAAACTTCACATCGAACCAGCGCGCGGTGAGTGCGGCGAGGCCGAGCAGCAGCGGATAAAACAGCGCGAGCAACGCGAGCCCCGGCACCGTCTGCACCAGGCTGGCCACGGCGAGCAGCGCGTTGCGCAACGCCGGCCGGTGCGCCGAAAGGATTGCGAGCGGAAAGCTTACGATGAGCCCGAGTGCGAGCGCGGTGACGCTCACCAGCACGTGGCTGCCGAGATAGCCGGGCAGGAGCCGCAGCGCATCGGCAACCGGGCCGGCGAAGCCGCCGTTCACCGACGCTCTCCGCGATCGATCAGCGCGGCGAGCTGCTCGGCCTGCCGCCGCGGCGTCGCCATCAGCTCGTCGACGTAGTCGCCGTGGGCGCCGCTCATCAGCGCATGCGGCGAGCCCTCCGCAAGGATGCGCCCCTTCTGCATCACGGCGACCCGGCCGGCGAGCAGCACCGCTTCCAGCATGTCGTGGGTGATCATCACGGTTGTTAGCCCAAGCTCGTCATGCAGGCGCCGGTAGTCGCGGCCGATGGCGTCGCGGTTGATCGGATCGAGCGCGCCGAACGGCTCGTCCATCAGCATGATGCTTGGTGAGGCCGCGAGCGCGCGGGCGACGCCCACGCGCTGGCGCTCGCCGCCGGAAAGCTGGTGCGGATAGCGCTCGCGCTGTTCGCGCGCGAGGCGCACGAGGTCGAGGAGTTCGTCGACGCGCGCGGCGTGGCGGCGCGCGTCCCAGCCGAGCAGCCACGGCGTCACCGCGATGTTCTCGGCGACCGTCATGTGCGGGAAGAGGCCGACCTCCTGGAACACGTAGCCGATGCGCCGGCGCAACGCGATCGGATCGGCTGCGCGCACGTCGGCGCCGTCGACCTCGATTGAGCCGCTCGTCGGCTCGGCGAGCCGGTTGATGAGCTGCAGCAACGTCGTCTTGCCTGAGCCGGACGGACCGACCACCGCGAGGAACTCGCGCTCCGCGACGCTGAGCGTGACGCCGTCAAGCGCGCGCACGCGCCCGTCCTCGTAGGTCCTGCTCACGTTCGTGAACGCGATGGCGGTCATGTGGGTCAATTTCCGTGATAACCGGCTTCATCGCAATTGATTTGTAGGCGCTGCGGTAAGGCCCATAGGATGGGCGATATGAATCTCCTCTCCATCCAGTCGCATGTCGCCTACGGGCACGTGGGCAACTCCGCGGCGGTGTTCGCATTGCAACGCCTCGGCTGCGAGGTGTGGCCGGTGCACACGGTGCAATTCTCCAATCACCTGGGCTACGGCGCCTTCCGCGGCAGCGTGTTCGATGCCGCCCACATTGGCGAGGTGGTGCAGGGGATCGCCGAGCGCGGCGCGCTTTCCCGCTGCGACGGCGTGCTTTCGGGCTACCTCGGTGCGGCCGACGTGGGTGCTGCCATCCTCGACGCGGTGGCGCTCACCAAAGCCGCGAACCCGCGGGCGCGCTACTGCTGCGACCCGGTGATCGGTGACGTCGGCCCGGGCGAATACGTGCGCGCCGGCATCGCCGATTTCCTGCGCGAGCGCGCGCTACCTGCCGCCGACGTGATCACGCCCAATCAGTTCGAACTCGAGCGCCTGAGCGGGCAGGGGAGTGCTACGCGCGCCGGAGCGCTCGCCGCGGCGGAGAGTTTGCGCAAGCGCGGGCCGCGCGCCGTGCTCGTCACCTCGCTTCACACCGCAGAGACGCCGGCGGACGCGGTCGACGTCCTCGCCTGCGACGAGCGCGGCCGTTTTCTCGTGCGCACGCCGTTGCTGCCGATCGCAGTCAACGGCGCCGGTGACGCCGCCGCGGCGCTGTTCTTTTTTCATTACTTGCGCGCGGCCGACCTTGCCGAGGCGCTCGCGCGCACGGTTTCTTCCATCTTCGGCCTGGTGCGGCGCACCGCGCAGGCCGGCACGCGCGAGCTTCTCCTGATCGAGGCGCAGGAAGAATTGGTCGCGCCGTCGCAAACATTTCGTCCCGAGCCGGTCTGAGTTGAAACGAGGAAACAAACCATGCGCCGCAAATTCTTCACCCTCGACGTGTTCACGCGCCGCCGTTATGCGGGTAATCCGCTCGCGGTCGTGCTCGATCCCGACGGGCTCGACGGCGCCGCCATGCAGGCGATCGCGCGCGAGTTCAATCTCTCCGAGACCGTATTCGTATTTCCGCCGGCAGATAACGCGCATCGCGCCAAGGTGCGCATCTTCACGCCGGCGGCCGAGCTTCCCTTCGCCGGCCATCCGACCGTCGGCACCGCGGTGCTGCTCAACCGGCTCGACGGCGGCGCCGCCGCGCGCGAAATCGTGCTCGAAGAGGGCATTGGACCGATACACTGCAGGGTCGAGGCGCTCGATGCCGAGAGTGGCAGGGCGCGGTTTGAGCTCGCCCAGCTGCCCGCCGAGGCGGGCCCGGCTGGACCGGCCGCAGCGATTGCCGCCGCGCTCGGCCTTGACGAAACGGACATCGGCTTCGATGGGTTCGAGCCGGCGCGCTGGTCCGCCGGCGTCGAGTTCAACTTCGTGCCGGTCTCCGGCCTCGACGCCATGCGCCGCTGCCGCCCCAACGCCGCGCACTGGAGCGACGGCGTCCTCGGTCGCGGATCCGCTTTCCTGTTCTGCCGCGAGACGGTCGAACCCGGCCACGCCTTCCATGCGCGCATGTTCGCGCCGCGCGGCGGAATCCCGGAAGACCCCGCCACCGGATCCGCGGTCGCCGCCTTCGCCGGGGTGCTGGCGCATTTCACGCGGATAGTGGACGGCGCCCACGAGTTCGTCGTCGAGCAGGGCTACGAAATGGGGCGGCCGAGCCTCATCCGTCTCGCGATGATCGTGACGGGCGGCAAGCTCACCGCCGGCGCCATTGCCGGCGAGGCGGTGGTGGTGAGCGAGGGCACGCTCTAGTGTCCCGATTCCGAAGTTCGCACACTCTTGCGGCACGTCCTGATGCGAACTTCGGAATCGAAGGACACTAGCAACGCTATGATTCTAGTGCCGCTTTGAACCCGAAGTTCGCATTCGGACTCGCGGCGGTGGTGATGCGAACTTCGGGTTCGCGGCACTAGGGCGTGATCGCCGCTTGACCTCGCCGCGCGCGGCCGGCATGGCCTGCTGATGCCGTTTCCGGTCGTCCGTTTGGCGCGCGCCGAAATGCGGTTCGCGCCGCGACCGTGGCCGTTCGCGCACGAGCGCCGCGCCGAGATCGACGCCTATTTCGCCCGCCTGATGCGCGAGCGGCCGCGTGCCTTCAACGGCCGCGTCCTGATGCTGCGCGAGTTCACGCTCGGCGACGGCCTGCTGCGCGGCGCTTATTTCGAGACCGATTTCGCGAGTTTCATCGCCTGGCGCGATTGGGGCTGGCCTGATGCGTCCGTGCGCAACTGCTTCGGCCAGGCGGCGCTGCGCGCTTCCGACGGCGCCTTCGTCCTCGGCGTGATGTCGTCGCATACGCTCAACGCCGGCCGCATCTATTTTCCCTCCGGCACGCCCGACCCGAAGGATATCGTCGGAGAGGAGGTCGATCTCGACGGCAGCGTGCTGCGCGAATTGACCGAGGAGACCGGCCTCACCCTGGCCGACGTTTCTTTCGATACGGGTTGGCATGCGGTGCTCGCCGGACCGCGGCTTGCCATGCTCAAGCCGGTGCGCTCGCCGCTCAGAGCCGAGGAACTGCGCGCGCGCATCCTCGCCCACATGGCCGCCGAGGCGCATCCCGAATTGGCCGACGTGCGCATCGCGCGCGGCCCTGCCGACCTCGACGACATGATGCCGGAGTTCATCCACGATTATTTGCTGGAGATGTGGAAGGATTGACCCGTAGCCCGGATGGAGCGAAGCGAAATCCGGGAATGAAGGCCCCGCATTCCGCTGCGCTCCATGCGGGCTACAGGACGTGCCATGAAAACCCCCAAGCACATCAAGCGATACTGCATCGACCGCGCCAAGGGCTTCCGCCTCGCCGATATCGACCCCGCCGACACCGGCGGCCTCGACATCGACAAGGACGAGGCCAAGGACATCCTGGCGAAAGACATCAAGCGCCTCGCCGAACTGCAGGAGCTGCTCTACGCCGAGCACCGCTGGGCGCTGCTGGTGATCTTCCAGGCCATGGACGCGGGCGGCAAGGACAGCGCGATCTCCCACGTGATGTCCGGCGTCAATCCGCAGGGCTGCGACGTGCATGCGTTCAAGCGGCCGAGCGAGGAGGAATTGGCGCACGACTTCATGTGGCGCTCGATGATGACAGTGCCGCGCCGCGGCCACATCGGGATTTTCAATCGGTCGTATTACGAAGAAGTGCTGGTCGTGCGCGTGCATCCCGAGGTGCTCGCGCAACAGAGCCTGCCGCCCGCGCTCGTCTCCAAACACACGTGGAAGAAGCGGTTCGAGGACATCCGCAATTATGAGAATTACCTGGTCCGCAACGGCATTCTGGTCATCAAATTCCATCTGCGCATCTCCAAGGAAGAGCAGCGCCGCCGCTTCCTCGCGCGCATCGAAGAGCCGGCGAAGCGTTGGAAGTTTTCCATGGGCGACGTGAAAGAGCGCCGCTACTGGGACCGCTACATGGAAGCCTACGAGCACATGATCCGCCACACCGCGACGCCGCAGGCGCCATGGTACGTGGTGCCGGCGGACAGCAAATGGTACGCGCGCCTGGTGGTGGCGCGGGCGCTGGTGCACACGCTCGAATCCCTGCAGCTGAGCTACCCCAAGGTCGCCGGCAAGGCGCTACGCGAACTGATGAAGGTGAAAAAGGCGCTGGTGAAGGAGCGATGATATCCCTCCCCCCGCGCGTAGCGCGGCGGGGAGGGTGGCGAGCGAAGCGAGCCGGGTGGGGGGCTCTTTGTTCGGATTGCTCGGTCGGCATTTTCTGCAAGTACGCGCCCCCCACCCCTGACCCCAGGGCTATCGCAGATGAGTAAAGAGCTCGAAGAAGAAGCTCTTATTCCATGCAGCGAG
>Ga0210408_10001999_pt1 | contig 20431 bp, 19 predicted proteins | sample IncBWH4MmetaG_FD_155471 | JGI IMG/M metagenome (GOLD analysis project Ga0210408, IMG submission 155471) | Forest soil microbial communities from Barre Woods Harvard Forest LTER site, Petersham, Massachusetts, United States - Inc-BW-H-4-M | ecosystem: Environmental > Terrestrial > Soil >...
GACCACCGTGATGGTCCACTCGTTCTATGACGGCCCCGGCTTGCTCGCGAGTGTACACGCAAGCGCCGCGCTAGGCTCGAAAGACGCCTTGGTGGAGTGGCGGTACTTTGACCTCGAGGCACAGCTATATGGCGATGCAGTGCGGCCGAAGAATGGAACGATTGCAGTTCCTCAAGGGCCTGGTCTGGGATTTGACCCTGATGCCGACGTAGTTCGGAGCTTCCAAGTCCGAAGTTGAGTTCTTTTTCAGCGATCGACGGATAGAAACATGCTTCTCAGGCGCGACCTTGTTTACGCAGGTGTGTTGTTGCTTCTGGTACTATCTGTCTCCGTGGGTACCAAGAATGTTTCTTCGCGAGAGTTGCCGGACGCGAGTAGCGCTGGTTTCGTAGAGAAGCTCTACAGGCTGGATTGCGGGCACTCGCTTGCCAACGATCAATCGGTTTGGACACCGGGCGAAAACCAGGGGCATAGCATCGAGTTTTCGTCAACCTGCTGGCTGGTTAAGCGCGGCAACCAATGGTTGCTCTGGGATACTGGAGTGCCGGAGGCGACGGTTAATGATCCGAACGGTTGGTCGACACTGCCTAAGCTGATCGTCTATCGCTTGGACAAGACTCTAACGGGTCAGCTTGCGGAGATCGGTCTCAAGCCGTCCGACGTCGCTTACGTGGCCATTTCCCACACCCACGGGGACCACATCGGCAATGTCGGACTGTTTCCTGATGCCAGGATCCTAATGCAGCGCGCGGAGTATGAGTGGATCCATGGAAGCAATGGGCTAAACGAAAACGTGAATCAGCTAATGGCGCTGGCGCGCCGCCTGCTTGGAAATCCCAGGGGTATGCGACTGATTGACGGAGATCTCGACGTATTCGATGACGGGAGTGTTACGCTCATATCCACACCGGGACATACACCCGGTAGCCAGTCGCTGCTCGTGCACCTCAGAAATTCCGGCTTCATCATACTGTCGGGCGATGTCGTCCATCTCGAAGAGAATTTCGCCAAGAGCAGGGTCCCTTCGCTCAATACCGACAAACAGGCATCCGTCGAATCGATGGACAAGATCAGGAAGATCATCAAGACCTACAATGCCACCATGTTCATCAATCACGACAAAAAGCAGACCGACGGCCTGAAGTTGCTGCCGGCATTTTATGACTGACTTGTTGTTAACCGCCAGCCCTTCAAACTCGCAGACAGTTCTGCGATCGTTGATCGAAGGGTCGAAGCGTCGTTCCGCGGTCCAAGTAACGTTGACATGCACAACATGGCCGGCAGCATGCAAACATATCGCGGATGTGTACGGACCGTTCGTCCAGGTTTTTGGGCTGCGAATGGTCGGCCGGTCCTGCCGTTGTTTCGCTCTACGGGACAGTGTCTTTCTAGCGGGAGATCTTCGAACCCGCAGCAATCGTCGTAAACTAGCGTCCTGAATCGGCGGCTGCGTCGGTACGCGCGTCGCCACTTGTCGAGCAGGTGATAACAATGTCCAGGAGGAAACGAATGACGGGCAGAAATTTCATTGCGGCTGTTTCGATCGCCATTGGTGTGGCCGCCGCAGCGTCCGTTGCCGGTGCCAACGACTCGGTCGTCAAGGCCGTCGCGAACACCGATCAGTGGGCGATCGCCGGCCACGACTACGGCAATACGCGCTTCAGTCCTCTCAGTCAGATCAATTCGGACAACGCCAGCAAGCTGTCCCTGGCCTATTCGTTTTCGCTCGGTTCGCTGCGGTCGAACGAGTCGTCGCCGATCGTGATCGGAAACACGCTGTATGTCTCGACCTCATGGGGTCCGAAATATGTTTACGCGCTCGACGCCGCGACCGGCGCACGCAAGTGGACCTATGAGCCGGAGATTCCGGACGATGTGTTGCAGTACGCCTGCTGCGACGTGGACAACCGCGGCGTCACCTTTGCGGATGGAAAGATTTTCGTTGGCCGGCTCGACGGCAAGTTGACGGCGCTCAACGCAGAAACAGGTAAGGAACTCTGGACCACTGAGGTCGTCGACTACAAGCAAGGGTCTGTCATCACTTCTCCCCCGCTGGTCGTGCGCGACAAGGTGATTACTGGCTTTGGTGGCGGCGAATATGGTGTTCGCGGTGCGCTTCAGGCGTTCGCTTTGAATACCGGTACGCAGGTCTGGAAAACGTTTACCGTCCCGGCGCCTGGGGAGCCCGCAAGCGAAACCTGGAAAGGTGACACAGGATTGAGGGGCGGCGGAGTTCCGTGGTTGGTGGGCTCGTACGACGCCAAGACCGACACCGTCTATTGGGGTACCAGCAACGCAGGCCCGTGGAATACTAGCGTCCGTTCTACCGGCGACGGCAATTTCGGAAAACTGACAAACTTATACACATCCTCCACGCTTGCGCTCGATCCGAATACTGGCAAGATCAAGTGGCATATTCAGACTACCCCAGCCGACGCGTGGGACTACGACGGCGTTAATGAGAATGTTCTGGCCGACCTGAGCATCGGCGGCAGCACCGTTCCCGCTTTGATGAAAGCTGACCGCAACGGCTTCTTCTTCGTGGCCAATCGCGAAACCGGCAAGCTTCTGTCGGCCGAGAAGTTCGTCTTCGCCAATTGGGCGGAAAAGTGGGACGTCGCAACGTTGCGCGCTGTCGAGAATCCCGACAAGCGTCCGGGACCCGGCCATCCAGTCAAGGACATCTGTCCGAACGTGATCGGCGGCAAGAACTGGCAGCCGATGTCATTCAATCCGCAGACCGGGCTGGTCTATATTCCGTCCAACAATTTCTGCATGGACTTTTCAAACACCGATGTCTCGTACAAGCGCGGTCTGTTCTATCTGGGCGCCGATTTCCCAGCCAAAGAAGGACCGGGAGGTTTCCTTGGTGAGTTGATGGCGTGGGATCCGGTCAATAGCAAGAAGGTGTGGTCAATCAAGCAGGACCTCCCGTTCAACGGCGGCACGTTGACCACCGGTGGAAACCTGGTCTTCTACGGCAACCTGCACGGTGACTTCCACGCAATTGATGCCACAAACGGCAAAATCCTCTGGAAGAAGAATCTTGGTTCCGGCATCGGAGCTGGCCCCGTGACCTACGCTGTCGACGGCAAGCAATATGTCGCCGTCGTCGTTGGTCGTACGGCTTCCATTCCCGCATTCTTGGGAGAGATCGGAAAGAAGATGACGGCAGCTGCACCTGAAGGTGGTTCGCTCTTTGTATTTGCCGTTCAATAGCCAACCAACCGGGCATCGTCCGTCGCACCAGCGCCCTGTGTGACGGACGAAAAGGATCCTGATCGTCGAACGAGCCTGCAGAACTGAGCTTCCGTTCCGTACATCGTGCACAACAAAGAGGAACCGTGGATGTCAGTGAACGTCACGGGCAACGTCAAGGTCTCATGCTGCAAATTCTACGTACTCTTGCGAGCGAGTCCTCTTGCGTTGATAACTATTTTTGCGCCGGTTGGTGCGAGCTCCAGCGTCGATGCGGACGACGTCAAGCCGCTACGTTTGTGCGCAGATCCGACTAATCTACCGTACTCCAGCGATGATGCTTCCGAGCCGGGATTCTACCTCGAGGTCGGCCAGGCGATCGGAAAGGCGCTGGGCCGTCCTGTGACTTACAATTGGTACAAGACCTATTTTGGCAAGCGCAGCGTGCGCGTCACCTTGCTCGGAAAGCAATGCGACGCAATGATGGGCTTGCCGCTCTCCGACGACTTCATGGGGCCTGCGGTTATCTTCTCTCGCAAGATTTCGGAGCAGGCCTACGCCCTCGTCACCGCGAAAGAGCTAGTCGTCGGCAGCATTGAAGATCTGAGGGGGAAGCGGGTGGCGGTCCAGTACCAAACGACACCACAAAACCTGCTCGCTCTTCGGGATGATATCGAGAAAGTCACCGTAATGAGCCCGGACGAAGGCATGAAGGCGCTGGATGTCGGTACGGCCGAGGTCGCCTTTGTCTGGGGGCCAACTGCTGGCTGGCTTAACAAGACGCAATACCAAAACCGCTACAAGATCCGCACCGTCGAAGGGAAGGGCTTATCTTGGGACGCCGCGATAGGATTTGCAAAAACCTCGATAGAACTCCGCGATCAGGTCGATGCGGTCTTGCTGGACCTCGATCAGACAATCGGCGATCTAGCCACAAAATATGGTTTGCCAGGCGACACGTCGACCAGGCTCCTGGTATCCGAAAATTCGCCGAGTCTCCTCGTCCCTCCGACCGCCGCGACAGAGGTTCCTTCTGCTCCGCACTCTCCTTCGGCTACATCGAAGGACTCGAAAGCGCATGCAGGTGACCCCGCCAGTATCGAGGCAGGCAGGGAAGTCTTCAATTCAACGTGCGCCCATTGCCACGGGACCAACGCCGTGCAGGGCGAGCGTCGGATCGATCTCCGAAGATTGCGGCTTCGTTACGGCGAGAATGCGCGCTCGACGTTCTGGACAGCCGTCCACGAAGGGCGTCCTTCGAAAGGCATGCCGGCCTGGAAAGACGTCTTTACCGACGAGGATTTCAACAACATATACGCCTACCTGACCACCGTGCAGGCTTCGGCCGGTTCGGCGAATTGAAGGGGCCCGCCAGAAAATCGGACCTAATTCGATCGACCGGTGCGTTCGGCTACCGCTTGAATGAGAAATGCTTCACCAACGCACGCGCGTGCCAGGAGATGAACTATGCAAGATAATGTTCCGTTGACGGCCGGAGTCGATCACGTCGGACTTGCCGTGAAGGATCTAGCGCTTGCGCGTGGCTTCTTTTGTGATTGCCTCGGCTGGAGAGTTGTCGGCGAAAACCAGAGTTATCCAGCGTCGTTCGTGTCGGACGGAAGTGGAATCGTGACGCTCTGGCAAGTCGAGGATCCGGAGAAGTGCGTCCCATTCGACCGCCGTCGCAACGTCGGTTTGCATCATCTCGCTCTGAAAGTGGTGGACCGTAGCGCGCTTGACGCCTTGCACGCACGTGTCGCAGCCTGGCCCAGCATCGTGGTTGAGTTTGCGCCGGAACGATCGGGCAAGGGCCCGAAGGTGCACTTTATGGTACGAGAGCCGGGCGGTACCCGGGTCGAGTTCGCCTGCGTTTCCCCCGCCGTCGGATAGCGAATTTCGAATCCTGCAACGCAAGGGTGCCCATACGGTTGGCATATGGCCGCAACGATGATCGGGACCGGCGTCTTCTGAGGATGATGAGCTTGATTCATTTTCATGCTGTCACAGGGCGCATTTCGTCTTGTCAGTGTCGCCTAGGAGAGCCGAGGTTGATGGTCCGCATGGGCGTTCGCGGTCATGGTGGGGCCTCGGCGAGTGCGAAGTCCTTTGCTGGCGACAATACATATCCGCTGCCGGCAATCCACGCCGCGCGCGACCACGGAGAAGTTTATGACGACGCATGCGAGGTGCAACATCCTGATTACCGGCGCTGGCTCCGGGTTGGGGAGAGCATTTGCAACTGAGGCGCTTTCATGCGGGCACTCGGTCGTAGGGACGGTGCGGAGCGAGGAGGCTGGGCTGGCCTTCGAGGCAATGCATCCGTCGCGAGCCCGGGCCTTGCTACTGGACGTCACCGACTTCGCGGCAACCGGTTCTGCGGTTGCGAAGGTTGAAAGCGAAATTGCTCCGATCGATGTTCTCGTGAACAATGCCGGATATGGGCACGAAGGTATTCTCGAAGAGTCTCCGCTGGAGGAGATTAAGCGTCAATTCGACGTAAACGTATTCGGCGCAGTTGCGATGATGAAGGCTGTGCTGCCATACATGCGCGGGAGGCGCCGTGGACATATCATCAACATCACTTCGATGGCCGGATACGTGGGTTTGGCGGGCATCGCGTATTACGCGGGCAGCAAGTTCGCTCTCGAAGGTATCTCAGAGGTGCTGGCGAAGGAAGTTCGTCACCTCGGCATCCGGGTAACTGCGATTGCGCCGGGCTCCTTCCGAACCGACTGGGCAGGGCGGTCGATGGTTCGGAGTCCGCGGAGCATAGGCGATTACGACTCACTCTTTGATCCTGTCCGGCAAGCCCGCGCGGAAAAGAGTGGAAAACAATCCGGAGATCCCGTCCGGGCCGCCCGAGCGCTGGTGAGGGTCGTGGAAGCCGAGGACCCGCCGGTGCATCTTCTCCTTGGTACCGATGCCCTGAAGCTGGTCCGCCAAAAACTGGAATCGCTTCAGCAAGAGATCGATGCTTGGGAATCGATGACGCGATCGACTGAATATGCATAGGATGCCGAAGGTGACATGCTCAAGCGGCGGGCCTCGCGACATATTTGTTGGTTGGGCTTCCAGTCTCATGGGCGGGGAAAGCTTCCAACGAGTGGTTGAAGCGGTACACCGCCACTATCGAGCAGTCTGGTACCACTGATTTCATATCGACCGGAGCTATGGCCGCCCTATGCGTTCGAATAAAACTGACGAACAGCTGCGGCTGTTGCGGTGTGGGTTCGACGTGGAGCCGAGCCGACGCCCGCAAGGTTTTGGATGATGCGTAGCCCCAGACCGTATGTGCGAGGTGTCGTGGTCTACCTCGCACCTCGCGTGTTCGCGTCGCGATAGTGACGCAGCGATACTGACAGTTTGTATCCGCAAACCAATGTGCGGACTTCCGTGTGCGATCTCGAGAGAGATGCTCGGAAGTGAAAGGGCGGGAGGTTCAGGCGTGCCGACAGTCGATTTGACGATCAACAGGAAGGCTGTATCTGTAGACGTTGAGGATAGAACTCTCCTTGTTCACGTCCTGCGCGAAAACCTCAATCTGACCGGCACCCATGTAGGCTGTGATACCAGCCAGTGCGGCGCCTGCGTCGTCCATGTCGACGGGCGAGCGGTAAAATCCTGCACCATGCTCGCGGGACAGGCCGCAGGCTGCGACGTCACCACCATTGAAGGCATTGCCAACGGCGACGAGCTGCACCCGATGCAGGCTGCGTTCCGCGACAACCACGGCCTGCAGTGCGGCTACTGCACCCCGGGCATGATCATGTCGTCAATCGACATCGTGAACCGCTATGGCGGCCAACTGGACGAGGCGACCGTCCGGCACGAGCTCGAAGGCAACATCTGCCGCTGCACCGGATACCACAATATCGTCAAATCGGTGCTGGACGCGGCCGGCCGCATGAAGGTCCCGAAGGCGGCGGAATAGCTGCCGCAGACCATCGGCTTGAATTGATGACCGCTGCGTTTCGATGGAAACCGCAGAAACAGCAACTCCGGTCGGGAGGACATGACATGGGCGTTGAGGGCATTGGCGCAAGCGTCAAACGTAAGGAAGACCGCCGTTTTATTACCGGCAAGGGCCGCTACGTTGACGACATCAAGTTGGTGGGCCTGACACACGCGCAGTTCATCCGTAGTCCACACGCGCATGCCAAGGTCAAGGGCATCGATTCATCCGAAGCGATGAAGATGCCCGGCGTGGTCGCGGTGCTCACCGGCCTGCAGATCGTCGATGACAAGGTCGGCAACTTGATTTGCGGCTGGGCCATCACGTCGAAAGACGGCTCGCCGATGAAGATGGGAGCGTGGCCGGCGATGGCGCCGGAGACCGTGCGCTTCGTGGGGCAGGCGGTCGCTGTCGTGATTGCCGAAACCAAGAATCAGGCCAAGGACGCCGCGGAAGCCGTCGTCGTCGATTATGAAGAGCTTGAGGCCGTGCCCGATATCCGCGCGGCCATCAAGCAGGGCGCGCCTCAGTTGCATCCGGAAGCGCCGGGTAATGTGGTCTACGACTGGCATATCGGCGATGAGGCAGCGGTAAAAGGCGCCTTTGCCAAGGCCGCGAACGTAGTGGAAATGGACCTCACCAACAACCGCCTTGCGCCGAATCCGATGGAACCGCGCTCGGCGATCGCCGACTACGACACGGCCGAAGAGCACTACACGCTCTACACGACTTCGCAGAATCCGCATGTCGCCCGTCTTGTTCTGTCGGCCTTCTACAACATCGCGCCCGAGCATAAGCTACGGGTTATTGCGCCTGACGTCGGTGGGGGCTTCGGCTCCAAGATCTACATCTATCCGGAGGAGATGGTGGCGCTGTGGGCGTCGAAGAAGGTCGGCCGCCCGGTGAAGTGGACCAGTGATCGGACCGAAGCCTTCCTCACCGATCACCATGGCCGCGACCATATCTCGAAGGCGGAAATGGCGTTCGACAGGGACAACAAGATCCTGGGGCTTCGGGTCAAGACCCACGCCAATTTCGGCGCCTACATGTCGCTGTTCTCGTCAGCGGTACCGACCTATCTCTATGCAACGCTGTTGTCCGGCCAGTACGTGATCCCGGCCATCTATGCCGAGGTGATGGGTGTCTACACCAACACCACGCCGGTCGATGCCTACAGAGGTGCGGGGAGGCCCGAGGCGAGCTATCTGCTGGAACGCATGATGGAAACCGCGGCGCGTCAGTTGAAGGTCGATCCGACCGAACTGCGCCGTAAGAACTTCATCACGACGTTTCCGTATCAGACGCCTGTGATCATGGCCTATGACATCGGCGATTTCGGCGCTTCGCTCGATGCCGCGATGAAAGCAATCGATTACGCTGGCTTCGCGGGCCGGAAGGCCAAAGCCAAGTCGGAAGGCAAGCTGCGCGGCATCGGCGTCTCCTGCTACATTGAGGCCTGCGGCATCGCGCCGTCAAAGGCGGTCGGCAGCCTGGGCGCTGGCGTCGGCTTGTGGGAATCGGCCGAAGTCCGCGTCAATCCGGTCGGCACTATCGAGATCCTCACGGGATCGCACAGCCATGGCCAGGGCCATGAGACGACGTTCGCACAGTTGATTTCGGAGCGCTTGGGCGTCCCGATCAGCCAGGTACAGATCGTCCACGGCGACACCGACAAAGTGCAGTTCGGTATGGGCACCTACGGTTCGCGCTCGCTCGCGGTCGGTGGCGCGGCCATCATCAAGGCGATGGAGAAGATCGAGGCCAAGGCCAAGAAGATCGCAGCCCACGCGCTGGTGGCTTCCGAGGGCGACATCGTGATCGAGAACGGCGAGTTCAAGGTTGCCGGCACCGACAAGTCGATCGCGCTGCCGATGGTGGCGCTCGCCGCTTATACTGCGCACAACCTACCTGACGGCATGGAGCCGGGCCTGAAAGAAACGGCCTTCTACGACCCGACCAACTTTACCTTCCCGGCCGGCACCTATATCTGCGAACTCGAGGTCGATGCCGGCACTGGAAAGACTTCGTTCGTCAACTTTGTCGCGGCCGATGATTTCGGCCGGTTGATCAACCCGATGATCGTCGAGGGCCAGGTCCATGGCGGGCTTGCGCAAGGTATCGGCCAAGCGCTGCTTGAGCATGCCGTCTATGATACCAACGGGCAGCCGGTGACGGCGTCATTTATGGACTACGCTATGCCGCGCGCCGACGACCTGCCGTCGTTCCAATTGAGCCACACCACCACGCTGTGTCCCGGCAATCCGCTCGGTGTCAAGGGTTGCGGCGAGGCCGGCGCGATCGGCGCATCCGCCGCCGTGATCAACGCGATCACGGATGCCATTGGCAACAACAAACTCGAAATGCCGGCGACGCCCAATCGGGTCTGGCACGCCATTCACAGCGAAGCGCAGTAGGGAGCATTGCCATGTACGAGACAACTTACCACCGCGCCTCCAGCGTTGACGGAGCCGCGATGATGTTCACAAAAGGCTCGGAATCGAAATACCTTGCCGGCGGCCATACGCTGATTCCCGTCATGAAGCAGCGTCTAGCATCGCCCTCCGACATTATCGATCTCGGAAAGATCAAGGAACTCATCGGCATCGAAGCGTCGGGTGACGCGGTGATGGTCAAGGCAGCGACGACTCACTGCGACGCGGCTACCAGCAAGACTGTGCAAACGGCGATTCCGGCGCTGGCGTACCTCGCCTCGCTGATTGGCGATCCGGCCGTGCGGCATCGTGGCACCATCGGCGGCTCGCTCGCCAACAACGATCCCGCCGCAGATTATCCGGCCGCGGTTCTGGCGATAGGCGCCACCATCAAGACCAACAGGCGCTCAATTGCGGCAGATGATTTCTTCGAGGGCTTGTTCACGACCTCGCTGGAGGAGGGGGAGATCATCACCGCCGTGTCTTTCCCAATCCCGGCGAAGGCCGGCTACGCCAAATTTCCACATCCGGCCTCGCGCTTTGCATTGGCCGGTGTGTTCGTGGCCAAGACCAAGTCGGGCGAGGTTCGCGTCGCCGTGACGGGGGCTTCACAAAGCGGCGTCATGCGAGCGCCGGCGATAGAGGCGGCCCTGCAGGCGGACTGGTCGGCGGCCGCACTCGACGATGTGGCGATCTCAGACGACGGCTTGTTGAACGATCTTCATGGCTCCTCGGACTATCGCGCTCACCTGATTAAGGTGATGGCGCGACGAGCGCTGGCAGTTTGAATATACGATGTCTGGCAATGGATGAACTAGCATTTCGCACCGATGCAACCGCGCTTGCCATCGATGAAGTCAAGGTGGTGACGATGCCGCGGGGCGGAATGATTGACATTGCTCCAACACCGTTGCCGCCTTTTGTCGGACTTACCAAAGCTCTGCCCTCCATTCGGCCAGTACGAATGATTAGAAGGAGTAAGGGAATGGATCAATCGATACGCAAGGGGCGCTGAGTGTGACCCCCATTCAGCGGACGGAAAGAGCTATTACGGCCGCGAACGGGGAAGATTCGTTGGAGGCCCCGGTGGAACTGGTGCGTACCTATACCGCGGTCGTCAACGCGATCACGGCGAATGTCCTTAATGCCCAGGCGGGGTCTGAATGGCTGAGCGCCGAACCGCAAAATCTCGAAGAGGTCCGACGTTCGCTCAACAGCATTGCCGACGATGGTATGCGAGCAGGAGAAGCCCTCGTTCGACTTCGATCGCTCATGGAGAAGGTGTCGATCGTGGATGGAGCCCGTGGACCTTGAGCTGAAACTGCTTCCCTTAGAGCACGCCCCTCACCTCAAGCCACGCGTGGAGATCTGCATTGGCGACGTTTAAGGCGATTAGGATTGACAAGGCGGACAAGGGCACCGTTGCCAGGCTCACCCAGTTCGACGAAGCGGACCTGATGGATGGCGACGTCACAGTGCGGGTGGAATGGTCGGCGCTGAATTACAAGGACGGTCTTGCCCTCACCGGCAAGTCGCCGGTCGTACGGCGTTTTCCAATGATTCCGGGCATCGATCTTGCGGGCACGGTCGAGCAGTCGTCGCATCCGCATTGGAAGGCCTGCGACAAGGTGATCTGTAACGGCTGGGGGCTGGGCGAGACACATCTGGGCGCTTATGCCGAGAAGGCTCGCGTCAACGGAGATTGGCTGGTGCGTGTCCCTGACAGCATGTCCGTGCGCAACGCGATGGCGATCGGCACTGCCGGCTATACGGCTATGCTGGCAGTACTTGCGTTGGAGCGGCATGGCATTACCCCGGCGAGCGGTCCGATTGTAGTGACCGGCGCGGCAGGCGGTGTCGGCTCGGTGGCCATCTCGGTGTTGTCGAAGCGTGGCTACGAGGTGATCGCATCGACCGGGCGCATGTCGGAGGCCGACTATCTGCAACACCTCGGTGCGTCCGAGGTGATCGATCGCAATGAGCTCACCGGCCCAGCCAAGCCGCTGGCCAGAGAACGCTGGGCAGGCGGGATCGATAGCGTAGGCTCAACCACGCTGGCTAATCTCGTGTCGATGACGAATTACCGGGGGGCCGTCGCGGCTTGCGGCCTCGCGGGCGGCATGGATCTGCCGACCTCGGTGGCGCCATTTATTTTGCGGGGTGTATGTCTATTGGGTATCGATTCTGTGATGTGCCCAATTGAGCTGCGAAAGGCCGCATGGGTCAGTCTGGTCAGTGACCTGGATTCCAGGAAGTTATCCGAAATCACTCACGAGATTGGGCTTGATCAAGTATTCGATAGAGGCTCCGAAATCCTCGAGGGGCGGATTCGTGGTCGAATTGTTGTAAAAATTGCCTGAGAAATTGAGTATTCGTCCATGGGCGGTCGGTGAAACAGGCCGAACAGGCATATCGGCCCGGACAGCGCAACGGGTAGGCGTGCCCGTAAGCCTCTTGGGCAACCTTGGGACGGTATTCGTGTGTCTTGGCAAGGACGACCGGCTCCGGGCGTCTTCGTCAGATGAGCTGTTGAACGAAGCTATCGACACCGCCATGCGTCGAAAGCCTCTTGGGCATGATTTCATCTTTGACCGCCGGTCGGTCACCGACGAGCCCGCCACATGTCGATGACCGGTAGCTGATGAGAGCGACCGCCGCAATGCTCGAACCTGACTGTAAGTTAGCCGTGCGCGACAGCGAGATGTCCCGCCCCATTCTGGCCGCTCTCGTTTACAACGAGCGGGCCTATCCGGACGACATCTTAAAGGAAGTAGTTGACCGCTGTCGCGCGCGGGGTTTCCGTTTGGTGGGCGTCGTTCAGCACAGGTCACGTGAAGCCGGTCATCGATGTGACATGCTGCTCGAGGATCTGGCAACCGGGCAGCAGACTTCGATTTTCGCGGGCCGAGGCCGTGGCGCCAAGGGGTGCCAACTGGACCAAGATGCCATGCTGCAGGTCGTGTCGCAGATTGAGCGGGAGCTGAAGGGCAACCCGAAACTCCTGGTACTGAACAAGTTTGGCAAAGTCGAAGCCGAAGGCGCGGGTATGCGCGATCTGATCGCGAAAGCGGCCTGGATGGGCATTCCGGCGATCGTTGGTGTTCCTGTGTGCAATCTCCACGCTTGGAGGGAGTTTGCGGGAGAATTGTCAGCCGAACTGCACGATTCGCGCGACGTCGAGGGGTGGCTGCTGCGGACGGTAAGGGGCACACCTTTGAAAAGGCAGCGATGATGGACCTGCCTCCGTAGAATCGTTTGTGGGTCGGGGACATATACTTCAAGAGCTACCGTCCGCATACGAGGCGCCCGTGAACAAAACCTCAAGGACGTACTGGTGGATATTGCGCGGGGCGCGCTGGTTGTGTTCACCGGCATTTCCGGATCGGGGAGATCATCGCTCGCGTTTGGGACGTTGTACGCCGAGGCACAACGCTGCCAACCAGACTCGGTCTCTCCTTATGCGAGGTGCTTGTTCCACTAGATGGTGGTACCGCAAGTCGATGCAATCGACGACTTGCTTGGCAGCTTCACTGCTGGAATAGCTCCGCAAAGTGTGCTCTGGCAGCCTAGAGACATTTTATTGTTGGATGGCGGATCAGATAGTTCCCGGCCAGTTTCAGGGCGGGCAGATCGCGATCTGGGATAGCTGCCTCCCGGTTTACTACCGAATATGGCGTCCCTTCACTGGCAATGCTCCTGCGGCCTTGTAGGTGCGCATCGCAAAGCTTGATCGAATGTCGCGCACGGAAGGCAGGGACAGAAGGCGGCGCAACACCGTGCTCTCGTAGGTCGCCATGTCAGGCACGACCACCTCGATCAGGAAATCGACATCGCCCGATACCAGATGGCAGGAGACCACATCCGGCATCGCGACAACCGCGTCGACAAACGCGTTGGCACTCTCGTGCGAATGACGCTCGACCTTGATGCCCGCGAAAACGGTGAGGCCGAGATCGACCGCTGCCCGGTTGAGTATCGTGCGGTAGCCCTCGATCGCGCCGTTCTCTTCAAGAAGCTTAACTCGCCTTGAACAAGGAGACGGTGACAAGCCGACGCGGTCGGCCAATGTGATGTTGGGCAGTCTCGCGTCCGCTTGCAGCTCTTCTAGAATCTTCAGGTCGATCGCATCCAGCGTGATTTTGGCAGGATTACTCACTCTTCTTCCTCGCGATTACAATTGTGCTAATCGATGATGTACAGAATAGCGAGTTTAGCACCATTGATCGCTATTTTGTGGCATAAATCTCCAAATATTCGATCTTTTGGAGTGAATCCGTGCAAGTGAGCCGTAGCAACCGTGGCTTTGCCACCCGCGCCATCCACGATGGCTACGATCCGCTCGACTATCATGGCGCCCTCAATCCACCGGTTTTCCTGACCTCGACCTACGCGTTCGATCGATCGGCGACCGGCAGCGACCGGTTCGCAGGGGCGGCTCAAGGATGCGTCTACAGCCGTGTCGGCAACCCGACGGTTAGTGTTCTGGAGAGCCGCCTCGCGAACCTCGAAGAGGGTGAAGCCGCACTCGCCACGTCATCTGGAATGGGCGCTCTGACGGCGGTGATCTGGACGCTGCTCAAGGCCGGTGACGAGATCGTTGCGGACAAGACGCTCTACGGCTGTACCTTCGGGCTGTTACATCACCAGATCGAGCGCTTTGGTATCGTTACGCGGTTTGTCGACCTCACCGACCCAGAAAACCTCAAAGCCGGGCTCACGACGAAAACCCGGATGGTGATTACCGAGACGCCGTCCAATCCCAACATGCGCGTGATCGACATCGCCGCGATCGCTCAAATCTGCCGCCGCGCGGGTGTCTTGCTCGTCGTCGACAACACTTACTGCACGCCTTATCTACAAAAGCCGATCACGCTTGGGGCGGACATCGTTGTGCATTCGGCGACGAAGTATCTCGGCGGGCATGGCGATCTGCTGGCCGGGGCCGTTATTGCACGCAAGGAGCATATCGATCAGTTCCGGTTCGTCGGGATCAAGGAGATGAACGGCGCCTGTATCTCGGCCTTCGACGCGTTCTTGATCCTGCGCGGACTGAAGACGCTGACCTTGCGCATGGACCGTCATTGCGAAACGGCCCTGAAGCTCGCTCACGACCTCGAGACCCATCCGTCCGTGGATCGGGTCTATTTTCCTGGTCTCGATAGCCATCCCCAGAAGATGCTGGCGAGCCGCCAGATGAGCTCGTTCGGCGGCATGATCGCCATGGAGCTGAAGGGCGGCCTCGCCGCTGGACGCGCCTTCATGGATGCAGTGCAAGTCGCCACCCGTGCCGTAAGTCTCGGCGACGCCGAGACGCTGGTGCAGCATCCAGCCTCCATGACCCACGCAACCTATTCCGCGGATGAGAGAACCAAGCACGGGTTTACAGACGGCCTGATCCGTCTGTCTGTGGGTCTCGAAGACTACGATGATATCAAAGGCGATCTGATCGACGCGCTGGATCACCTGGCGCGCTGAAGGCCGCCCATCCGAGTCAAACTCGCCTTCAAACCCATTGGCGAACGCCATGCCGCTGGCCGATGGCAGCGGATCACCATTTAGAAAAAATGCGAATGCTCAATACGTCTTGAGAACCCTCAACGCACCTGCGTCCGCGAGATTCTTTGCCGTGAGCAGCGATTTTGGGGTCGAGAATGCCCTTGCGTCCATAACGCCCACGCGCTGGCATGCCCGAGGATACGATCGCGTGGCTGCTGCGCGATGCCGGCGCTGTCAAACCAATCAGTCATGATGTGACGTGTACTATAGCGTCAAGTCGGCAGGCTCAAGGCCTGAGCGAATGGTCCCGCAAGGTGATCTTTGGTCACTCGACGAAGACCAACGTTTCGGACGGTCAGCGACTTTGAGTAGAGGATTCGTCGGTTGTCTCCAAGGCAGGCCGAATGGGATGCTGGTGGCTTGTACATGGCGGGGTGGCCTTGGCGTCGCGATCACCGAACCAAGCGCCCCCTGCCCAGCGGCGCCTCTAGCCGCCGGGCGCGGGTGTGTTGACACTTGAGCAACGAAGTCGAACAAAGACTGCTATTGCTCGAACGGATGGTCGGCCTATTCTCTCTCCGCTGCCATCTACTGCGGAGCTGGGTTTCGCCGCAGTTTGACGCCGCCAAGTAAGCCTCATTCGGTCAAAAAGCCTGTTTGATCAGATCGAGTCGCCTGCTGGCGGTCGTTGTCCTATCTCAAGCCGCCCAGCAGGAGGCGATCCTTGAAGACACGCCTCGTCGGACTTGGCCCGCACAGCACGCAAACGAGTTCTCCCGGCGGAGTAGAACATGACCAACACGCGCCAGAGCAAATGTGAGACTTGCGAGACGCCAAGAGCAGCATCAAGGCCATGGGCCGTCGCGGACGACGATCAATTAAAGGAGCTGGCCGTCTCCGGCGCATCCTTCCTGACAATGGTTGAGCGGCTCGATCGAACCGAAGCTGCTATTCGCGCGAGGGCATATTTCCTCGATATTCCACTTCGTCGTGTCGGCGTACGACGGCGCGCCACGTTCAAGTAGTCGCGACAGGGGCGTTCTAGGCCGTCACCGTGGATGCCGTGGCGAGATGGAGCGGGACGGGGAGGGGCTCTGTTCTGCACTGTGAGACAAGCAGCTGGATCATAAAGACGGCGCCCGCTTCAATTTCTCTCCCGAGGCCGGGTGCGGACTGTGGTCTCGTTCTGTGAACGATACCGCGCTTTTTTCTCGGTAACGAACCTGGCACCGATGGCTCGGACAAAGACCATGATGCAGGCACTCGTTAGCATCACCGCGGAGGGCGAGGCGGGATCATGCGCGTCATTACGATGATCTTGATGACCCGACAGGCGCGGGCTTGTTAAGCCATGTCGACCATTCCGCAGATCAATAACCGGGCGCCAAACAGTTTTTCAATGAAGGTGGCGCTTGTTGCTCGGTTTGCTCAGCACGGGCCTACCGTCGTCAATCTGAGGACCTACGAACGTTCGGAATGGTTGTTGTTCGCCGTCGACCAGACCCGGATCAAGATCGAGGTCCTGTCGGGCTATCTTTCGCTTTTCGGCCATAATCTCGATATGGTCGTCAGTGTCGACGAGAACGCTTACCTGACCGATGCCGAGCAGGTCAGGATCCAGGTCTTGAGCGAGGCGGGAGCCGACGTGATCGTCTCGCTCTTTCCAGGGGGCACGTTTAGCATTTCGGAGATCGCTCGCGTCTCGACGATCATTCGCGAAACCGGCTGACCGGGCTTTGACAGGTGCTTACGTGGCAGGCGTCGACGTAGGCGGCATCAAAGCCGGCTACTTGCCCTGCATAATGCCGAACGAGGCAAGCCGGTTTCGCATATTGCTCAATAGCTGCGCCGCCGCGGGCGACAATGGCCGGGCGCGGCGTGTAATCAGCCGTAGCTTGGCCTTGGCGCAAATGGCGTGATCAATATCCAGCATGACGACCTCACCGCGCGCGACTTCAGGGGCAGCGGCGGCGCCGGCGCCGAGGATCGCGACGCCTTGCGTCGCCCTGACATAGCGCCGCAGGGCTACCACTGAGCTGCTGATGAAGGTCGGCCGAAGCTTGACGTGTTCGGAATATTCTAGCGCATCGATCAATTGGCTGACGCCATAACCCCGCGGCATCGATGCAAACGGGAATTCCGCCAACTGGTTCACGGTGATCGGACGGCGGTGCCGCGTGAGTGGATGGTCGACGCGGACCAGCAATCGGGCTGGCGCGGGCACGCTTGCGATGAACTGAATGCGGGGATCGGCCTGCGGATTATACGCCAGCCCAATATGGGCGGCGTCCTCTCCGACCTGATTCATGATATCCAGGACGGGTAGCGGGTCGATCGCAATCGACAACTTCGGGTGCTGCGCACAGAAGGGGCCTACGATGTGCTCGATCAGATGATCGACATAGCCTTCGCTTAACACGATCCTGACATAGCCCTCGTCCAGTCTGTCGATGGCCTCCAGCCGCTCCGTCAACTGCTGGCGATGGGCCTGACAGCTGCGCCAATACTCCAGTACATGGGCCGCCGCATCATTCAGCTTCATGCCGCGCGCCTGCCGCTCGAACAGTTTTAGCCCGAGCTCTTTCTCGAGCAGCACGATCTGGCGCGTGATGACTGAGGGCGCCGTGTTCAATTGGTCGGCGGCACCACGGATCGTGCCGTGCCGGCAGACGGCCTCGAAATAGCGCAGGCGGCTTTGACTTGGTTCTCGCATGATCGGCCTTTGTTGCTATTTGAGCAACGAACCAGAACAAAGATTGCTGTTGCTCGAACGCAGGTCAAGCCTATTCTCCCACGCGTCCAGCCGGTGCGGATTTCAATCGGCAACGACAGCGTAGGTCGGAAGGCCGGCCGTCCATCGAAATCGCGAGCCAGACCAGCACAAACCGCCCACAGCCTCCGTGCGGCAGGCAGTGAGCCCGCGCGCGGTCAACAAGGAAGAGGAAGCTCCGTTGAAGATTCTTGTCGCCGGCTTTCAACATGAAACCAACACGTTCGCGCCGTCCAAGGCCACCTACGAGAGTTTCGTCCGGGGCGAGGACTTTCCGAGCCTCGTGAGGGGCGAGGATGTCCTGAGCCTGCTGGACGTGAACATTCCGATCGGCGGCTTCATCAAGCATGTCCAGGCGCATGGGCACGAGGTGTTGCCGGTGATCTGGGCAGGCGCCGGCGCGTCAGCTCACACCACTGAGGACGCCTACGAGCGGATCGCGGGCGAAATCCTCGAGGCGGTCAAGCGCAAGAATTACGATGCGATCTATCTCGACCTGCACGGTGCACAGGTGGCCGAGCATCTCGATGACGGGGAGGGCGAGTTGTTGGCGCGGGTTCGCGCGATCGTCGGGCGCGAGATCAAGATCTCTGTGTCTCTCGACTCGCACGCCAACGTCACCGAGCAGATGCTTGAGTTGGCCGACGCGGTCGTTGCCTACCGCACCTATCCGCACGTTGACATGGCCGACACTGGACGGCGCGCCGCCGAGCTGCTGCTTCATCTGGTGTCGTCGCGCGCGCCGCTCCACCGCGCAGCTAGGCGCATCCCCTTCCTGATCCCCGTCAACGCGATGTCGACCATGCTGCAGCCGGCGCGCGGCGTTTACGACTTGCTTGAGCAGCAAGAGGGTGCTGTGACCTCGCTATCATTCGCGCCGGGCTTTTCCGCGGCCGACTTTCCCGAATGCGGCGCCACCGTCTGGGGTTATGGCAGCGACCGCGATGCGATCGAACGTGCCGTGGAACGGATCTACCAGCACATCGTCGATGCCGAGCAGGCATGGAGCGTCGAGTTTGAAGATGCCGACAATGCCGTGGTGCGCGCCATCGCGATCGCACGGACCGCGAAGCGTCCGGTCATCCTTGCCGATACGCAGGACAATCCGGGTGTCGGTGGTAACTCCAATACAACGGGCCTGTTGAAGGCGCTGATCCGTCACGGTGCCAAGGATGCGGCGATTGGCCTAATCTGCGATGCCAAGGCCGCTGCCGCCGCCCATGCCGCCGGTGTCGGCGCCGAGATCTCTATCGATCTCGGCGGATGCGCCGAGGTCCCGGGCGACAGTCCGTTGACCGCCCGCTTCCAGGTCGAAACGCTGTCCGACGGCAAGCTCATCTATGGCGGGCCGATGATGAATGGCAAGCAGGCCAATCTTGGCCCGACCGCCTGTCTGAAAATCGACGACATCCGCATCGTCGTGACCTCGGCGAAAGCCCAGTTGCTCGATCGCAACATGTATCGGACCGTAGGTATCGACCCGGAAAAGATGAGGATCCTGGTCAACAAGAGCTCGGTGCATTTCCGTGCCGACTTCGCGGCCATCTCCGAGGAGATCATCGTGGTGGCCTCGCCCGGACCGTTCCTGGCCGATCCGACCGCGCTGCCGTGGAAGCATTTGCGTGACGGCATTCGGCTCGGTCCGAACGGTCCCGTGTTCAAGGCCGCAACCCACGCTGCACCTGCCAAACTCTCGGCGTAGAGCCCCGATCAATCCGTCGGCCTTCCTGGTGCGAGCCTGGGAGGCGGACGATGGAGAAGGACAAGATGAGCGTCTATCAACGTCTTCAGACTATGGACATCGTGCTGCCGCCGATCACGGCCCGGCGGCGTCCTACGCGCCCTATCTGCGTACGGGCCAAACCCTATATTTGTCCGGTCACCTCGCCAGGCGCAATGGTGCGGTCTGGATCGGCCGGCTCGGCGATGACATCGCGCTGGAGGAGGGCCGGTCGGCCGCGCGTGCCACTGCGATTGACTTGCTTGCGACGCTTCAGCATGCGACCGGCAATCTCGACTCCATCGCACGCATTGCCAAGCTGACCGTCATGGTCGCCTCGATGCCCAATTTCTTCGAGCAGCATCTGGTTGCCAACGGCGCGAGCGAGCTGTTCGGCGAGGTGTTTCCAGACATGGGACCGCATGCGCGAAGCGCATTCGGTGTCGTCCAGCTTCCGCTGCGCGCCTGTGTCGAGATCGAGCTGATCGCTGAACTTGCCCCGCCAGGGGCTGCCTAGGCCGCACTCGACATTCAACCATTCGAACAAAGCAATAAGAGGGAGGTCAAATGACTGATAGGCGTTCATTTCTGGCGATGACTGGCGGCCTCATACTTGCAGCTGCAGCGCCGCGGAAAAGCTTTGCCGCGGGACCGAAGGTCCTGCGCGTCGTGCCGCAGTCCGATCTGAAGATTCTCGATCCGATCTGGACGACTGCGATCATCACGCGCAATCACGGCTATGCCATCTACGACACGCTGTTCGGTGTCGACGGCCAGGGCCAGGTCAAGCCTCAGATGGTCTCCGAATACAGCCAGAGCGACGATGGCAAGGTGTGGACCTTCACGCTCCGCAAGGGCCTCAA
>Ga0210408_10002000_pt1 | contig 20414 bp, 18 predicted proteins | sample IncBWH4MmetaG_FD_155471 | JGI IMG/M metagenome (GOLD analysis project Ga0210408, IMG submission 155471) | Forest soil microbial communities from Barre Woods Harvard Forest LTER site, Petersham, Massachusetts, United States - Inc-BW-H-4-M | ecosystem: Environmental > Terrestrial > Soil >...
TATCTGCGGCAAAACCGAGATTGTCGCCTCGGTCGTGTCGAGCTGCCGCCCGCCGTGATTTGACACAATGATCCCGGAGGCACCTTTTTTGACGGCAAGCAGCGCATCATCTGAACGCAGGACTCCTTTCACGAGTACCGGCAGTTTCGTGATTCCGGCAAGCCATTCAATATCTTTCCAGGTCAACGCAGGATCGAAAAGAGAAGCGATGTAAGGGGCCAGCTCGGAGCCACCAGCTTCATGAGGGAGTCCTTGTAGTCCGGCGGGCAGAAGGTTTTTCACCGAAAGTTCATCCGGCAATTTAAACCGATTTCGCACGTCGCGTTCACGTCTGCCGGGCGTCGGCACATCGACCGTAAAAACGATAGCCTTACAACCGGCGGCTTCCGCCCGTCTCACTAGGGACGCGCTGATTCCCCGATCCTTGAAGATGTAGAGCTGGAACCACACAGGTCCCTTTGCGACTGCCATGACTTCCTCGACCGAGCATGTCGAAAGGGTGCTTAAGATCATCAGCGTCTCGGCTGCGCCGGCAGCCTTTACTGTTCCGACTTCTGCTTCCGGATGTGCAAGACCCTGAAACGCGGTGGGGGCAATCAAAATCGGCATCGACACGGGCTCGCCCAACGCGGTCGTGCCCATGTCCCTTCTGCTCGAGTCTGTCAGCATGCGCGGGAGCAACGTTATTCGCTCATAGGCAGCTCGGTTCTCGCGCAGCGTGAGCTCGTCGTTGGCACCGCCCGCATAATAGTCGTAGACCGCCGGCGGCAACAACTCGCGGGCTTTCGATTCTAACTCCAGCAGATTGATCGCTTCTAACTTTTTACTGATGCTATCGCCGTTTGCCATACTCGCTTATTCCTGTTTGATTTGGGTCTCTCCCATTTGCATCTTCAAGTTGAAAAGAAAAGAGGCGGCATGAATGCGGATCCAATGTCAGGTAGTCGAGGATCGAACTACGTAATGAGCAGGACGAGCGAGGAATATGAACGGCTGCGTCGCCAATCAGAGTTACTGGAGTCGATCACCGGCTCGGTGCTGAACCGCGTTGGCTTGTCCACTGGTATGAGTTGTCTGGACCTGGGCTGCGGTCCGGGCGAAGTCATGCGCTTGATGGCCCAGCGAGTCGGGCCGACTGGCCGGGTTGTGGGTATCGATGTCGACGCTAAGCTGGGCAGGGAAACGCTTTCCGTTCTGAAGAGTAAAGGCTACCAGCAGTGCTCGTTTATCGAGGGAAACGTGGAAAGTTTGGAACAGATCGAGAACGACCGCTTTGATTTGGTGTTTGCGCGCCTCTTGCTGATGCACTTGGACGATCCGGTTCTGGCACTTCGGAAGATGTATTGCCGGGTCAGGCCCGGAGGCCGAATCGTTGTGCAGGATTACTACTTTCCGACGATGGACAGCTATCCTTCGGTCGAACCCCTCGATGAATTCAAGAAGGTATTCTTTGGCGTGTACGACAAGGAGGGCACAGAGACTCGAATGGGGATCAAGCTGCCTGGATTCTTCATCGAAGCAGGCATCGGTCCTCCCGATGGTACGGATGTCACCGGATTTCTACACCCATCGCGGGTCGGTGCGAAGATGATTGCCGCTGTATACCGCAGCGTGCTCCCGCTGGCGCTGAAACACGGGGTCACTACGGAAGAACGGAGCGGGTGGTTTTTCGAAGAAATCCAAAAATCAGAGAGTGCCAATTACTATATGTTATCGCCATTGCTGGTAAGTGCGTGGAGGCAGAAGGCAGTTGAGGATAGGAGCCAAGACACGCAGAGCCAGTGATTGGAAAACCACGCGGCTGAGAGCGAAAGCCCGAGTCCGGTACCAATCGCAATATCGGCTGCGAGACACGCGGGCACTTCGCCATCAGGGCCTGGATGGCAAACAATCCATCCGGCGATCTGGAGACGACGGCCCGGGCGAATGTCAGCGGACGCAGCTCGCCATCCGTCGTTGGCGCTGCGAACGGCTCAGAGCGTGAGTCGCTCGCAGCGATCTCTCAGCAACGACGAGTGTTCAGGAGTGCGCCTCCGCCGATCCGCATGAGCAGGTCGTGGACGATGGCGACGCCGTCACCGGCCAGTAGGGCTTGGTCGAGTCCGCGAACTCGTTAGTACCATAGCGATCATGGTGGCGGACCCACTCCATCGTGAATCCCAAGTGGTCCTCGTCGCGGCCCGTGGGCACCATGTCAAGGATCATATAGGTGCCGACGAGTTGCTCAACACCGCGCCCGTAGGCGGAGTAGGTGTGGAAGACGTCCCCGACGGCGTTCCTGTAAAAGACGCTGATGCCCGGCGCCTCCTCGCTGGGGAACTGCTGCATCGTGTAGTTGTAGTTCACTTTGCCCTGCGCCATCTCGTCCTTCGTGAACGAAACGTGGAAGTCAGGGTTGAAATTGCTGTCGTATGACGACACCCACACAAACCGCCAGCCCATGCGCTTCTTGAACGCCTCGATCTTGGCCAGCGGCGCCCGTGAGACCATCACCATCGTGACGTCGCGTGCCGCCAGGTGCGCGAGCGTGCCGTCGATATGGTCGGACACGAAAGAGCAGCTCGGGCAGCCTTCCTTACAGTCCGGTCCGAACATGAAGTGATAGATGACCAGTTGGCTGCGTCCGCCGAAGAGGTCCGCCAATGATACCTTTCCGCCGGGAGCTTCGAAGAAGTAATTCCTTTCCACTCGCACCCAAGGCAGCTCGCGGCGTTCCGCGTTTAATCGGTCCCGGAGCCGCGTGAGCTCCTTTTCCTTCCTCAGCAGTTCCTTGCGCAGCGGAGTCCATTGTTCCGGCGAAACGATCGGATGCTCTGAAATTCGGTTTCTCCTTTCGGAGGTCGGTGTGGTTGCGTTCATATGTGCCTTTCATGGTTGATCGCTCGATCAACCGATTGTTCGGTTTAGTAGTACGACGAACGAGCCAACGCCTTCAGGACACTCTGCCCTGACGTTTTGGCGGGTTGCTCATCGGTCTCTATCTCCACATCAAGGCCGCCACTCGGCGACACGCCGCAGGACAGAGGAGAACCGATCGGCTCTCTCGCTGGCAGTTGGCCTGGGTGTGGCCAGGGCGCCGCAAGCCTGCACAACGAAAGAGGCAGACACAGTACCCATCACGGCACACTCTACCACAGGTCGACCCGCGACCAGGCCTGCCAGAAAACCACCGCAATAACTGTCTCCTGCACCGGTGGTGTCCAGAACCTCAACGCTAAGAGCGGGTACGTGGAGGACGGAAGCCTGCGGCCCTTCGCAAACAAGGGAACCCGTTCCTCCCATTTTCACCGCGATGCATCGATTGTATGTCGTCGCCTGCTCTCGTATCCATTCGCTAAGATTTATCGGGTGCCAAATGCGGTGGACCTCTTCCCGGCTGGGAATGAAGGCAGTGATACTTTCCAAGAAACTCAAGTCGAGGTACTGATTCGCGTCGATGTAGGTGTCGGCAAGGATATCCAGCGTAATAATCGGTTTGGGGGCGAATGAGCTCAAATACCTAACATTGGCGATAGAACTAGCCGGGGTCTGTGGTGCGATGTGAAATCCTCGTGAACCACGATAAGCTTCAGGCAACGATCTTCGCCCGGAGTCCATCTCCTGTGCGGTCGATGAAGTGAGTTTCGGCACTTGTTGCTTTTCGGTCTCTGTCTCATGCAAAATCCAAAGCTCAAGTCCACTTCCTCCAATAGAATTTAGCCCGGTAACGTCAAGACCCCATTGACTAATCTCGTTCGTGACCGTGTTGAGATACTTTTCTCCCGTGACGGAATGTATGCCTACACGGTCGTGCCAGATCCGTGCGCCGATCGCGGAGTATAAAGCCCCGCCTCCGATTACCTGTCGGTGGCACGTGTCGTTTGGAAGAACGATATCATCAATGGTCAACCAGCCGATGGTTACGATATCAATCATCCCGCATTCGCCTTCAATTGCTTCCAAATCTGCTGAAGCTGCGTGCGCAGCGCCGCAAAGTAGACAATTGCCTTTGCCAAGTTCACCAAGTCGTAAATATTCGCCGTCGGCTCTCCCAGATCAAAGTGCCGGTTGAACCCGGGAAATCCCAAAAGCAGAACATTTGGAGTCTTTAGCATCACACTCACGTCGTCGCTCCGAGAAGTATAAGAATTGTTTGAGATCTGGACCTTGACACCGATCTCTTGCAGGGCGGCGACGAACTCGACCGCGAGCGCGTAGAGGTGTGGAGGGGTGACCGCTCCCCGAGTCAGGCTTGAGAATTCGGACAAGACCGCGCCTTTGCCAAGTTTCGCACCATCTCCGCCGCCAGGAGTGTTCGGAGGACTATCACCTCCCGTTTGTTGCACGTCTGAGACGACGACAAGCTCTGGAACCGGAAGCAGGTTGAGGATTCTGGTGCTCCCGCGTCCGATCATTTGATTTCCTGCACCCGGAGGTCCTTCTTCCTCGTCCGGGAATGCGAGCAATGCTTCGACTTTCGCTGCTGCCAGTACAGGGGCGGCAGCTAACAACGCCGCCACTGCACCGGCGTTGTCGATGTGAGCGGTAAAATTGCCCGTCAACCGATCTTCCTGGTAGGATGTCGAGAAAACAATCCTGTCCCCAGGTTTCAGGTTGAGATCTCCGCTTTCAGGCCGGAAAAACGGATGGAAATCTTCTGACTCCAGACAGCCACTGGCCACTATCTCATACTTGGAATTCGAAGGTATGAACCGATAGGCAATGGCAGAGCGTTTGCCATTCTGAATCATATGATGACAAAACGGCACCAAAGGGTAACGCAATTGCTGTTTTGATTGAACTAGATAACTGACGGTGTCTAAGTGGGCGATATACCACAGTTTTTTCCTGATATTTTTCGTACCCGTTAAGATGATGCTATTTCCTGTCTTTTCGTAGTTCAGGCTGAAGTGCAAGTTGTCGTTTTCGAGCGCATTTGTTTCTTGCAGAAGGTCCCTTAAAATCGGCCCACGCAAGAAACTTGCAGCCGTCGAGGGCGATGCTACCGATGAAATCGAGGCTACGTAGCGGCGAATCCGTTCAACGGTAATATGAGAATCGACAAGTGGCTGTAGTACCGAAAGATGAGCGATGGACCGGCTTACCGAACGTGTTTGCTTCATACCTGTTCCTGCCTACGGACAACCATTCAAACAGCTTCATTTCCAGTCTTTAGTAGCCTGGTTCATGACGAAGACCGCAATGACGATGAGGGCCCCTTTCGCCAGCTGTTGAACGAATGGGTCCACCCCGGTTAGATTTAATATATTCGCTAACACGCCGATAAAGAGCGTTCCGACAAATGTCCGGAACACTGAACCGGATCCCCCGAAGAGCGAGGTGCCGCCGACGACTACCGCCGCAATGGCGTCAAGTTCGTATCCTTCACCGGCGATGGGCGTACCAACACTCAGCTGAGAGGAATAAACCATGCCGGCGATGCCCGCACAAAAGCCGGAAAGTGTGTAGACCAGCAGTTTATATTGTTTGGTGGGTACACCGGATAAATGAGCCGCATCTTCATTTGAGCCGATGGCATAAACACACCGGCCAAAAGGCGTTAAGTGCAAAACAAAGGCGGCTGCGAACAAGGTCAAAAGCAAGATGATCGACGGGATAGGTACTCCCCCAAGATAACCGTTTCCTACATAGTAATAGGTCGGATCGGTAATTGGGATTGGCGTCCCGCTGGTACAAATGAAGGCGATGCCTCGCCAAAAGGTTAGCATTCCGAGCGTCATGATGAAGGCAGGAATGCGAGCATAGGCGATCCCGAGACCGTTGAAGATACCCATCAACCCGCCACAGAGCAGCCCGACAGGAATTGCGATTGCCAAGCTTTGCGTTTGCAGGATGTCGGCAAAAAGCACGACACATAAACCGAGTATCGCTCCCACCGAAAGGTCAATGCCTGCAGTGAGAATCACGAAGGTCTGGCCAATTGCCAGGATACCGACGATGGCCACTTGCCTTAAAACATTGAGAAGATTTGGAAGGCTTAGAAATCTGGAGGAAAGGAATGAGGAAACTATCAGCAAGAGCAATAAGGCCATCACTATTCCCAACTGCTCCTTCGCGAAAGGTATCGCCCGGTGAGTGAGTTTTGGCCGGATCGCATTCCCAATCTCACTCATCTGCTCCACCTTTAGTTTGAACGAATGCCGCGGCCTTCACAATTGCATCCTCTGTCGCGGTTTCACGTGTCAGATTCGCGGAGATATGACCATCTCGAAAGACCAGAATATTTTCGGAAAGGCGCAGAAGTTCTGCCATTTCAGAGGAAATGAGGATGATAGCGATGCCTTTGGCTGCCAGCGCTTCGATCATGGAATAGATCTCTTGCTTCGCCCCGATATCAACGCCGCGGGTCGGCTCGTCCAGAATGAGGATTTTTGGTCCGAGACCTACAGCTCTGGCGATTAATACTTTCTGTTGATTGCCACCGCTTAAAATTCGGACAGGAGTCTTCAATCCCCTGGTTCGGATATCGAAGCGAGAAATCATCTCGCGCGCAAAATTCCATTCTGCCTTTAGGCGCAGGCAAGGAAATTTGAAGAAAGGCTTAAGATTGCCCGCCGTGATATTTTCAATCACCGGGCGATTGAGAAAGAGCCCATCTGCTTTGCGATCCTCTGTCACGTAAACAAGGCCTGCTTTTATACTATCTTTAGGGTTCCCAGCCTTTAAAACTTTGGCGAATATTTCGACAGAGCCTGAACTCGCGCGAGAAAGGCCAAAAATGGTCTTAGCGATCTCTGACCGGCCGGCGCCTACGAGTCCGGCCAGACCGAGAATCTCCCCCTGTTTCACTGCGAAAGATATTTTTTCAAAATGCCCTTTGCGGCTAAGATCCCGCACTCGCAGCGCAACCGTTCCACCGTCATTCGGAGTTGTTTGGTGAATCAGTAGATTCCGCCCAATCATCCGCCGGATCAGCCATTCTTGATCAACGTCCTTAACGTGCGCCGTCCCGGTGCATCTTCCATCCCGGAGAACGGTGACGCGATCCGCAAGCTCGAAAATTTCCTCGATGCGATGGGAGATGTAAATTACCCCAAGATCCTGTTCCCGAAGACGCCTGAGTACTTGGAAGAGTACTCGAGCGGCTTCATCGTCTAATACGGCAGTCGGTTCATCCAGGACGAGGATTTTAGGGTTCAGGGAGAGGGCCTTAGAGATCTCCACCATTTGTTGCTGGGCGACGCTCAGTCGCCGGACGGATTTTGCAGGATCAATCCGCACCGACAGACGGCGTAGAAGTTTGAGCGTTTCCGTCCGCATACGTTTGCGGTCAACTGTGCCGAAGGCGGTGACGGGATAGTGACCCAGAAAGATATTCTCCTCCGTGTTGAGATGTGGAGTTAGCGAGAGTTCTTGATGAATAACGACGATACCATGGGTGATAGCTTCCCGGGGTGATCTGGGTTGGAATGCCCGGCCCGAGAGTGAGATCTGGCCTTTGTCTGGTCGATGAACACCACCCAGGATTTTCATTAGGGTCGACTTTCCCGCCCCATTTTCACCGACCAGAGCGTGGATTTCACCGCGCTGAACGGTGAAATCGACTTCGCTCAACACGAGATTCCCCTGAAACGCCTTGCTGATATGCCAGGCGCTCAACAGCGCTGTTTCGTCCAGGTTAATCGGGGCAGATGATGATTGCGAAGTATCCACCGTCAGTCAGAAGGAAGAGATTCTCACACAGAGGTCACGGAGGACACGGAGGATTTTTAGCCATAGATCAATCGTTTGACGCCGGTATTAAAACGGGTTTTACCGATTCACGGAGAGCAAATTGAACGTCATACCCCCAAATCCTCCGTGTCCTCCGTGCGAGACTCTCTTCCTCTTTTTCAGGATGTTCCGAATTTGATATGGCCGAGGCTTTTTGGGTCAAACGCGTCGAGCTAAGCTCAGCGACATGGATCTGGTGGCGGCGCGAAGTCGCCCCAGCCTTTACCAATCCATTGATCCGCATTTTCTGGGACGACAACAGGGGAATCCGGCAGCTTCAACTCGTAGCCGGGGTTCTCGTATTTTTCCTTTCCTGGAATCTCCTTGTCAGCCAAAGTATAGATCACGGCCCTGAGACCTATATCTCCAATGAATGGAGTATAGTTACCGTCGGCCCGAAACGTCCCCGCTTTTACCGATTGAAAGCCCGCATTCGAACCGTCAAAGGTGTATTGTTTAATACCCTCTTTGCAACGGTTCGCGCGCGCGATCGCCAGCTCCGCTCCCCAGGAGGACTCTTCCGCGTGGGCAAAAACTGCGTCAATTTTCGGAAATGCAGTCAGCCAATCGTCCATTAGCTTCACCGCGGGTTCCCGGATCCACTGGCCGTCTCCGCGAGCCAGTATCTTAATACCAGGATAGTTCTTGAACACGTTTTCCATACCCTTGTTGCGATCCACGGCAGGCGAGGAACCTTTCAATCCCGTAATGACCACGACATTGCCTTGACCATGAAGTTCCTCTGCTGCTCTCTTGGCAACCTGCTCGGCCATGGTTACGTTGCTTTGACCGATAAACAGTGTTTTCTCGGCAGGGACGTCACGATCCAAAACGACCAAAGGCAACTTGTTCTGCATGACGTTTCGAGCCGCAGGCACCAGACCGGCTGATTCGACCGGACTCATGATAATAGCATCGACGCCTCGCGCCAATAAATCGCGAATGTCGTCGCTTTGTTTGGCAATGTCGACATGACCGTCAGTGACAATCAGCTGAATATTCGGATGTCTGGCGGCTTCTGCTTGAAGCGATTGAAGCATTGCCACGCGCCATGGATGATTAAACCCGGTTTGCGAAAAGCCGATCGTAAGATTTTTGACCTTTCCGTTGATCTCAACTGGGCCCTCGGGAAGCGGCAAAACATTCGTCAAGGGAAGTGTTTTATAGAACTTCAAGAGCTCTTCCGACGTCATATTGGTAATCGGCTGCCGTTGTTGCGCAAATGCCGCGCAGGCTACCAACATGATAGAAGGTAGGACTAATTTTCTGATGGTGTTTATGGTCGTTCTCTTTCTCATGGGATTCCTCGGTTGCTAACCAATTCATCTATGGACTAACTGCTACTGCACTAGATCAAAGTTCATCTTCGCCGTTGACTTTCCAGGTTCAGTGGAGAACGCGTCAGCGTCAGCCGGTACCGGTACCGATCGGAACGGAATACTAGCTCGACAGATTCGATCGTTCGAAAAAAGGGGTCAAAGGTGTCTCGGTGGATCAACATTACGGGTTGGCCTTTTCGCATGTTCAGCACTTTGACTTGCCCCGGGTTAGGCATCCCGACATCAATAGTTTCTTCCGCCGTATGCAAAATGGCTCCGCACTTTGTTCGCAAGGTCTCGTATAGAGAATGCTGATCCAGATATTCCTTGGTGAATAAATCCTTGTGCAGGTCGATCAACCAGGAGGGATACCACGCTTTCTGCAGGGCCAGCGGGCGGTCGTCGCCCAGCAGCAACCGTTCGACGTACAGCGCGCGACCGATCGGTTGCTGGAGCCTTTCCGCAATCTGCGGTGGCGGGGATTTCCATTCGACCACGAAAGTTCGCCACCCAGGAGTGATTCCGGCGGCTTTCATATTTTCGGAGAAGCTTGTCAGGGCGGCTAACGGTTCGATCTTTGCCTCGGTAACAATCGTACCTTTCCCTTGAATTCTCCGTAAGTGGCCGGTGTGAACCAGATCCATGACAGCTTGGCGAACCGTTGCCCTGCTGACATTAAAGCGAGTCGCGATCTCGAGCTCAGAAGGAATGGTGGTACCGATCTTCCAGCCCCCGCTCGAAATCTCGTCGAGGAACATCTCTTTGAGCTGCTGATAGAGCGGCAGACGACTATCTGGTTGGGCCAAAGTTTTCACGGTGTTTTGCTCAGAGTAACGTGGATGGCAAATACATCCGGTTGTCCGGATGACCGAATTATTTCTTGCCGGATTGAGGGCGCTCTGTCAATAATAACAAGAAGAGAGTTGAACGTCGCGTTCGCGAACCGGATCGCATCCCAAGTCTGAGCGGACGGTTACTCGAAGGAGCCCGCCTCGCTGCAGGGCGCGGCAGACGTAGCGAAATCCGGAGAACGTATGGCAATGCTTCCCAAAAAAGTCAATGCTCTAACCAGGTTGTTTACCTCTGCAAAGCCGCTCATCGGGACGATTCATTGTTCAGCTTTCCCAGGCTCACCTCGTTACCAAGGAGAAAGCATGAAGGCGATTATTCAATACGCGGTCGAGGAAGCAAGAGCCTATGCCGAAGGTGGAATGGACGGTATCATTGTCGAAAATTCGTGGGATCTGCCTTTCCTTCGACCAGAAGATATCTGGTATGAGACCGTCGCCACGATGAGCGTCGTGGCGGAGAGTGTGCGCGAGGCCACCTCGGTACCCATTGGGATCAATGTGTTAGCTAACGCGGGCGAGGCGGCCATTGCGGTTGCCAAGGCGAGTCGTGCTTCGTTTATTCGCGTGAATCAGTGGGTTAACGCTTATGTCAGCAATGAGGGTATCGTCCAGGGGAATAGCGCTAGAATTCTCCGGTACAGATCTATGCTCCAAGCGCAGGATGTTGCAATCTTCGCCGATGTGCACGTAAAGCATGGGGCTCATGCAATCGTGGCGGACAGGCCGGTGGAGGAGCAGGCACGCGACGTTGAGTTTTTCGATGCCGACGTTGCTATCGCAACCGGAAATCATACGGGCGATGCTACACCAGTCGAAGAGATCGAAAACATTCGAAGAGGCACCTACCTTCCGGTGCTTGTTGGCAGCGGACTCTCGGTGGAAAACGCTTTCGACCTGATGGAAAAGGCAGATGGAGCAATAGTGGGAACCAGCTTAAAGGAAAACGGTGCGTGGTGGGGAAGAGTATCTGTTGATCGGGTGCGTGCCCTGGTCCGGGAAGTTAGCAGACTACGGCCTTAGCCTGCATGGCTCCTACCGCGGCATAGCCGCAACCAACTCGTCCTCGTTCTCGAACTCGTCCTTATAGTTGGTCCCGACTCTCTGGAGGGGGAGCCGCTTGCCGGGCCCCGGGCGTTGCAAGCAACGTCCCTCCACGCCGCATTCCCAGATCCAAACCGATTCCAGATCAAAGATCGAGGACGAGTTCGAGGACGATTACAGAGAAGCATCCTGCAAGAAAAGTGCTGCAGACCAGATCGAGAGCGGCAGATAGTTATACAAATCCTGAGTTTTCCAGGAAGTCCGGTCCAACTCCGTTACAGCTTCACACTCAAGGACGACAAGATTGCCGCGCTGCTCATCGAAGGCTGACCAGCGCAAGCATCTGACAATGTTTGCCATTTACTGCCTTCGAAGCGAGTCCGGACGATCCGTTAGCCGCTCTCGCCATCGGCGATCTCGCGGAACCTGATGGCCGCCGCGAAGAAGAGGCGGCGCACGGTGTCCTGAAAGTGATGTCTGGTTCGTCGTATAATTGACTGAAAACAAAAAACCATTCATTATGACTACGAGTAAGATAGAGTATCCACGAGTTGTGTCGCGAGCGGAGTGGCTGAAAGACCGCAAAACCCTTCTGGCGAAGGAGAAGGAATTCACCCGACTGGGAGACCAGTTGAGCGCCGAAAAGCGCAAACTGCCCTGGGTGAGGGTGGACAAGGAATACGTCTTCGACGGGCCGGTCGGCAATGAGACGCTCGCCGATCTCTTCGACGGACGAAACCAATTGATCGTTTATCATTTTATGTTCGGCCCGGAATGGGAGGAAGGTTGTCCGACTTGCTCGTTAGTGGCCGATAACTTCGATGGCAACGTGGTACACCTCGCGCATCGCGACGTGACGCTGGTAGCGGTTTCCCGAGCGCACGTACCTCAGATCGAAGCGTTCAAGAGGCGCATGGGTTGGCGCTTCAAGTGGGTATCCTCGTATGGGAACGACTTCAACCGTGACTATCGCGTGTCGTTCACGAAGGAAGAAATGGCGAAGCGCAACTACTACAACTACGACACTAGCGAGTTCCCGAGCGAGGAGGCCCCCGGTATTAGCGTGTTCTACAAGGAAGAGACCGGCGCCATCTTCCACACCTATTCCTGTTATGCGCGCGGAGGAGAATTTTTGATTGGCGCCTACAGCTACCTCGACCTTGTGCCGAAGGGCCGCGACGAAGATGCTTTACCCTTTACGATGGCGTGGGTTCGCCATCACGATCGATATGGTGACGACCTATAGGTCAGAATGTGCAGGAATATTAAAAACCCTCTTCAACGCGCAATCTGAAAACGCGCCGGTGTGCGGCGCGTTTTCATCGTGTTATCTCTCAGATTGGAATCGCAGCATCATTCAGTCTGAATCCGGACCTCCTGCGTGCCACCGGAGTTTGTTTGCACGTGGATCTCTTCGCCTCGGTTCGTAGGGACAATCTGGAACGCGGCGGGCGAACGATTCAGTCTCACCGACTTGACCTGGGTATTGGCCGGAAGGGTGTATCCGATGGTTAAGCTCCAGCCAACCGGAGCCGAAACCGTTGTGATATAGTTTATTCCAGCGCGCCGCACCGAAACTGCGATCTGAGAGGAGCCGACGTGCAGATGGTCAATCGAAAGCTCTCGCCAGGAACCGGGCAGGTCTGGCACGACCGACAAAGTTTTTGCGGGAGCATCCGGCTTGATCCCAAGGTACAACTCCACCAGCGGCCAGTGAATGCCATAGGACGACCAGGCTTGCATGACCATAGCCCCGCCAAATGGGTTGCCTCCGCTGAAGTACTTGTAATCTGGACTGTCGAATAATTCGGGTAATGCGCCGGGCTGCTCGACGTCCAGTTCATCGGCGACGAATTGAACATATCTAAGCGATTGGTCCATTCGCCCGTAATTGGCCTCGGCAATGGCCATCACACCGGTGTTCACCGCAGAGGCTTGACGACTACCTTGAATAGCCGGGAGGCTTTGGCCTTGTTGCCAGAAACCGGTCGTTCCGGTAAAGGTTGAAGACTCGAGTTGGGGGAAGGCCATCGCGGCGTCCCCCACCAAAGCGAAACTTGTCTCCATCGGGGTAGCATTTATCCAGAACAGCTGTTCCAGCTGGGTGTACCCGGGCATGGTGCCAAGCGTCGCATTGGGATCTGTCAGCACTTTTTGACTCAGGGCCAGCGAATCGGCAAAGAGGCCCTGGCTCGGGATCCACCAGTCTTGCCTGAACTTGTTCATCAGCGCGCTGGCTGCCATTACGGCCGAATCACGCGTGGCACTGTCTCCTTTGCTATCCGCCATTTCGGCTAGATCATTGAGCGCGCGAATGGTGTACACAGCCACATCGAGCTTTGTCGCGCCCATGCCATTAGCTTCGACCATACCGGCGCCTTCAGGCCAGCCATCCGGGTTTAAACTGGCGGTAACCAACTTAGTGGTGATGTAGTTCAATCCAGCCTTGATGAAATCGTAGTTATCGTCCCGAACGGAGTTATCGCCAGACCAGCGCCAGAGAGTGGCAACGGATGTGGCGAACTCCGCTGTTTCATTTACATCACCATTTTGTGCAATGGTGCCAAAGTAGATCGAGCCGTCGGTGACGCACTCGTGGATCACTTTGCCGGTTGACCCATTCACCAGCTGCGAGACCTGACGGATCGTATCTATATGATTCTTTGCTTCTTGCCACTGGCCAATTGCAGACAATGAAAAGGTGCTATACGCAGCATCGGTGCCGAAGAACCAGGGATAATCCGGGTATCCAGCTCCGAAGCCGGAAAGGAGGGGAAATGAACCGAGAGGGGCTGGGTATACTTTTCCTTCCATGGTATCCCGGACCATCATGTCGCGAACCGTCCTTTGCATATCGGCCAGGTTCAGTTTACCCCAATCAAAAGCAGCTTGTATGTCTGCATCCGGGACCTGGATTTGCGCCTGGGAGAGTAGTTGCTGGCGCCCGGAGATTTTGTCGCGGAGCAGTTCATCCGGCGATGCCAGCGCCATCGTCAGCGCCCCAATAGCTTCCGACTTATCGACATTGGAGCCGGCAATGGCGAACCATACCGTCGTGCTGGATTTTCCTTTGAGATTGACTTGATACTTCAGATTTCCGGTGGCGCCGTTGTGCTTAGAGGCGGTCGGGGGAAAGCTGGCCGCAAGGAATTGGAAACCTGTCTCTCGATCCTGCGGGTCGAGGGCCGCGCTTACGAGAGCATACCATGCAATGCGGCCATATTGAGTTGCAGTTTGAAAGAACTGAAGTGCTCCCAGCGTCGAATCAAAAGAGACTTGGTCCGCTGGATTTGGTGGATCATGGAGTGATTCGGAGGTGGGTGTCGTCCCACTCCATGGATAGGCTGGAATTAATTCGCTTTCGGCTTGGATGGCCAGTGTGAAGCTGGCGACACTTGGACTGGAATTGCGCAACTGCACTCCGACCAGCACAACCGGCAATCCGTCCGGGGCAAACTGCGTCTCGCTGATCTCAAGTCCGTTGGTCGTAGGCAACTCCAACCGGACATAGCCTTCGCCACTGACGAACTTCGTAGCTGCAGGCAACAGGTTGCCATTCAAGAAGAATTGAAACTGATGAAGGAGTTTAATCGGGTGCGCCCACACGCCACCCATTTGCCCGGTGATGTGCCAGCCCATTCCCCTATTCGGGTCCAGGCTGGCCGCCGGAACCTGGCTGCCGTCCTGGACGCCGACGACGTAGGCGCGATCACCCGCGGCCACGTAACGCTTCATGTTCAGGTTTTGATCGGTTTGCCTTTCAAGAGGCTCATTCTTTAACGGAATCTGTCCGGCCCGGGTGGTTGGCGCGGACAACAGAGAACCAGCTATCAGCATGGTCCATATGCTTAATCGCAGTTTCATTTTTGATTTCCTTTGTTCTGTCGGGTTTCACCTGGGCTTCCTGCCAAGGTGGGAAGGGAAAACCGGCTTTGGCTTATGGCAGACTGAGCCGTGTGGTGAGAGAACTTCCTTTGCGGGGCAGTTGCGTGAGAAATGTCGCGGACCGAACCGGGTCTGCTCTTTATCGTTAAAGAAAGGGAAGAAGGCCGATCGTCCATGATTCGTTTCCTCATCCTTACGAGCGCTTTGATGTTCGGGGAGCGGCGACCGATTCCCGCACGATCAATTCTGTTGAAAGCTGTTGGAATTCCGCGGTGTACGGTAAATCACCAGCCACAATCGCCGCCGCCATCCGCCCCTTCGCCCGAGACGGTTGACGAACCGTGGTCAGGGCAGGCATGGATCCGGCAGCTTGCGGAATATCGTCGAATCCGATGATTGAAAGGTCTCTTGGCACCTTTAACCCTAGCTGGGTTGCGGCGTGCAGCGCACCGAAAGCCATTCGGTCACTCATAGAAAATATCGCAGTCGGTCGTCTGCGTTTCCTTTTCAAAAATCTCCTGGTCCAATAAGACGCTTCCGCGTCGTCATTAATTCGAATTTCGTAGATTGGGACCGTTTCGAAATCGATTCCGGCGGCGTTCAATGCGTCGACATATCCCAAAAGGCGTTGCTGAGTGACGGAAGCGCGGCACCTTTCGACTCGGTCATCGTTAACGAGCCCGGAGAATCCGTCGGGCAGCATCTCCAAAGACAGGATGACTATCTGGCGGTGACCGAGCTTTAAGACGTGACTGGCGATTTCCCTCGCCGCATCCCGATCGTCGATGCCCACTGCGGCGATTTCGGGAAGCTTGCTCATGTCCACGCTAACGGTCGGCAGTTGTCGCCCCAGTACACGTTTGATGATCGAACTACGGTCCGGAATCGCATAAAGAATGAAACCGTCGACGGCTACTTTATCAATCGCCGTTAAACGCGAGATATCCTGCACGGGAGGTAAGACGGTTAATCCGTATTGGTGCTTCTCGCAGACCTCAGAGATTCCCGCCATGAAAGCAGATGCGTTGGCATCCTCGAAGAGGTGTGGGATCGGATCGGGATTAGACAGGGCGATGGCACCGGCCAGTCCGGTTCTGAGCATTCTGCCGGAGGGTCGTGGGCCGTGGTAGCCGGCGTTTGCGGCCGTAGAGAGAATACGCTGCCTGAGATTGGCCGACAACTCTTCAGGGCGATTAAAGGCGTTTGATACGGTCATGGCCGAAACGCCGAGTTGCCGAGCCAGGGACTTCAGAGTGACCTGATTACGGATAGGCAACCTGGGATAAACTGGAGGAGCTTGCGACACGGGGAACTCAATTTTTCTTAATTGCTTTAACGTTAAAGTCAACCATTTTTTTTGCAGGCAATATTGGATCTTTCGCTTCATTTACGATGGTCAGTGGATGCTGTTTCTGGTTAGAGTTGAATCGGTGGTGTGCACCGTAGAATAATAGGACCGAGCCAGTATGCTAATCACTGCAGCAGTCGCTCGAACGCCAAAAACCCCGCTGACGATCGAAGAGATCGAGTTAGAAGCTCCTCGTTTGCATGAGATCCTTGTGCGCCTGGTCGCAACGGGTGTTTGTCATACTGACATCGCGATGCGGGATCAGTTCTATCCGGTGCCACAACCGATTGTGTTGGGTCACGAGGGATCGGGTATTGTGGTTTCGGTTGGCACAGGAGTGACAAAGGTGAAACCAGGGGACCACGTTGTTATCACTTACAACTCCTGCGGCCATTGTGAAAGCTGTCTGGAAAATCAGCCCACTTACTGTCACGATTTTTTCGGCTGCAACTTTGGCGGAAGCAGGGCGGATGGTTCCAGCCCATTAAAAAAAGGGAACGAGAAAATTAACGGCAACTTCTTTGGGCAATCCTCGTTTGCGACTTACTCAATCTGCACCGAGCGAAACATTGTGAAAGTCCGCAACGACGCGCCGTTAGAGCTACTGGGTCCGCTGGCTTGTGGAATACAGACTGGTGCGGGATCGATTATAAATGCCTTGAAAGTGGGTCCAGGAAGGAGTTTAGCGGTTTTTGGAGTTGGGTCCGTCGGGCTAAGCGCAGTGATGGCGGCGCGTCTGGTGGGTGCTGCAACCATCATTGCTATTGACGTGCACGAAGATCGCTTAAAGGTGGCGCTCGAACTCGGGGCCACCCACGCGATCAATGCGCGGAATGAAAGCCCCGTCGATCGCGTTATGAAGATAACAGGATCAGGAGTCCACTACTCGTTGGAGACAAGCTCACTTCCTGTGGTCATTCGCCAAGCTGTGGAGAGTCTCACGTGGCGAGGTATCTGCGGAATACTCGGAGCCTCTCCCATTGGTACGGAGGTCTCGCTAGATGTTGTACACCTGATGACAGCCGGTAGAAAATTTCGCGGTATCGTCGAAGGTGAAAGTATTCCCGAGATCTTTATCCCGCAGCTTATCGACCTTTATATGCAGGGCCGTTTTCCGTTCGATAAGTTGATTAAGTTCTATCCATTGGCTGAAATAAACCGGGCGATCGAGGATAGTGAGAATGGACGCACGATTAAACCGGTCCTACGCATAAAAGAATAAAAAACGGGTCCACCTAACCCAAATTCCGAAGTTTGGACTCGTCGTCCTTCGTCCTTGATGAGCCGGCGTTTTGCGAAAAGAGCCCGATTGTCCCGCAATTATTTTTGTTCCGTTATTTTGACTGTGGAACATCATCAGGACTTTCGAGGACGAAGGACGACGACGAGTCCTCAATTTCGGAGTTTAGGCTAAAATTTCCTGATTCGATCCGTGTCCTATCGAACAGCTTTTTTGCTGAGTTGGATCAGATGGTATCCGACGGGCAACAAACGGATGTGCAGCCTGTCGTTGATCAGGCTCCAGAGACCCCGCGGTAGGAAGAGTGCGAAGGCGACGGCGACCAGACCAAGGCCGATCAGGTACCAGGCACCCAGATCGGCGAACTCGTACTGGACTACGAAGAACAGGATCGCTCCGATGATCGGTCCTTCGAACGTGCCGAGTCCACCGACCAACACCATGAAGATCAGGTAGGCCGACCACTGCACGCCGAAGATCGACTGCGGCTGGATGAACAGGGTGTTGGCCAGGGTCAGCGCTCCGGCGGCGCCGCAACCGAAGCCGGCCAGCACAAATAGGACAAACTTTAACCGCCCGACCCGGACGCCCAGGGAAGCTGCGGCTTCTTCGTCGTCGCGAATGGCCTGGAGCGCAACACCGGTGCGGTTGCGAAGCAACAGGAAGAGGAGAACGAGCAGCAGGACCGCGAAGCCGAGCGTCAGCCAGTAGGTGAACGCGGTGCGGACTTCGCGGGGATAAACGTTCAGGCCGCGCAACGAGATGCCGGTACCACCGCCCAGTCCCTGATCGAGCGCGACCAGCAGAGCGATCGCCTCGGCGACTACCCAGGTGCCGACCGCGAACTGGCCGCCGCGCAGCCGCAGCACAAGCAGCGAGAGGACGGCGGCGAGCGCCGCCGAGGCGACGGCGGCAAGGATCATGGCGAGGTAGGGCTGGACGCCCTGCTGCGTGATGAAAATTGTGCCGTACGCGCCAAAACCGATGAAAGCCTGCTGGCCGACCGAGACCAGGCCGGCGTACCCGGCGAGGGCGTTCCACATGGCGGCAAGGATGAGGAAAATGAGTAGACTGGTCAGTTGCTGCACGACGTTAGTGTCGAAAATCTGGGGGACTACGAACAGCGCGAGGCCGGTGAGTATCAGGGTGCCGGAGCCGATTCGCGACGCGAGGCTGGATCGCTGAACGATCCACTGAGTGGAGGCCGGCGAGCCGCCGAGGCTGGTCATGCGGATGCGCTCCGGGTGGCGATGAACCGGCCGCGAGGGCTGGCGAGAATGACTAGGAAGACGAGGTGCCCGGCGAGGATCGAGTACTGCGGGTCGATGGTTGCGCCGATCGTTTGTGCTACCCCGAGCACGATCCCGCCGAGCAGGGTGCCCCACAGTGAACCAAAACCGCCTATGACGACTGCCTCGAATGCAAAGATGAGCTGGGTGGGCCCGCTGGAGGGGTCGAAGGTTGAGTGAATCGCCAGGAAGGCTCCGGCGAGGGCCGCGGTCGCAACCGCGATCGCGGTAGCTCGGGCATACACCGAAGAAGCGGGCACCCCGACGAGCGCCGCGGTTTCCGGATCTTGAGCCGTCGCCCTCATTTCCCGGCCGAATCCGGTGCGTTGCAGGATGAGTTGCAGGGCGCCGAGGAGAAGGACGGCGACGGCGAGAGTCAGCACCCCAAGGTAAGGCAGGGACAGTTGGGAGGTCAGCCGCCAGCTGCTGGTGGAGATCGAGCCGGTCAGTGAGCCGAGGGAGTGCACATCGGGGGAGAAGATCTGCAGCAGGGCGTTCTGGATGACGATCGACAGGCCGAAAGTTGTCAGCAGCGGGGTAAGCGGACCGGAGCGCAAGCTGCGGGCGAGCACGGTGCGGTGCAGGAGGTAGCCGACAACCAGCATCACCGGCAGCACGGGAACCAGCGCGATGAACGGTGACAGGTGTGCCTGGGTGGCGACCACCCAGACTCCGAAGGCGCCGATGACCGCCAGGTCGCCGTGGGCGAGGTTGATGATGCGCATGACACCGAACATGAGCGACAGTCCACAGGCGAACAGGGCATACAGGCCGCCGAGGAAGAGACCCTGGATGATGGCGTTGATCCAGTTCAAGTTCGTTCCGAGAGGGCGCGCTCTGCCGTTGCGGATGAGGTGTTGACCCGGGCGAGGCCGAAGTACGCCTCAGTCACCTGTTCGCGGGTCACCGCCTCGGTCGCCGACTGCAGCACGACCCGACCTTCAAGCATGCAGACGACGCGGTCCGCCACTGACAGCGCGCGCTGTAAGTCCTGCTCGACGACGACGAGGGTGGCGCCGCCGCGGATGAGTGTGTGTAGCGACTCGTACACAACGTCGACGGCGACCGGCGCCAGGCCCAGAGACACCTCGTCGACGAGCAGAACTCGGGGATTGGTCATCAGCGCTCGAGCGATGGACGTCGCCTGCTGTTCGCCTCCGGAGAGGTTGGCGGCCCGTTTGCGGCGTAGCGGCTTCAGCATTGGAAACGCGTTAAGCACGGTGTCGATGGTCCAGGTGCCGGGCCGGGCGCGCCTGCCGGCGACGAGGAGGTTCTCCTCAACGGTCATTTCTGGGAACAGTTTGCGCCCCTCGGGTACCAGGGCAAGGCCGCGGGCGACCCGACGATGCGACGGGACACCAGTAATATCGGCTCCATCGAGACGGATAGTGCCGCCGGCGGCCGGGTGCGCGCCGGCGATCGTGCGCAACAGCGTGGATTTTCCGGCGCCGTTGGCGCCGACGAGAGCCAGTACCTCGCCCTCGGCCACCGAGAGCGAGACCTCGCGGACGGCCTGCAACAGGCCGTGGCGTGCGACCAGATTGTCGATCTGGAGCAGGCCGTTCATGTTCTCGCCTTTCCAAGATAGGCGTCGATGACCACGGCGTCGCGCAGGACCTCTTCTGGTTGACCATCGGCAATGATCCGCCCGGCGTCCATGCATACCAACCGATCGACGACCTGCACCAGCACGTGCACGATGTGTTCGATCCAGACAAGGCTGATGCC
>Ga0210408_10002001_pt1 | contig 20393 bp, 18 predicted proteins | sample IncBWH4MmetaG_FD_155471 | JGI IMG/M metagenome (GOLD analysis project Ga0210408, IMG submission 155471) | Forest soil microbial communities from Barre Woods Harvard Forest LTER site, Petersham, Massachusetts, United States - Inc-BW-H-4-M | ecosystem: Environmental > Terrestrial > Soil >...
TAGGCGGGTCTGCCCGCGCCATTTGGTCTCTCCCAGGTCTCGGAAGTGTGATTGCGGGGTGGGCCGGCTTGGGCGACAATAGGCAATATAAGTCGGGGCGCGAGATTTGATAAACGACAAGGATCGACCGATGCCGCCGCTGATCGCATTTGCGGGTGTGTTGGGTGGACTGGCCGTGGTCCGTTGGGCATATACCACCGCCCTGCGGATCAACCAGGAGCTGGAAGAGGCGCGGCTGGCGCGACTCGCTGAAGCCGCCCGATCGAACGAGATTCCGACGCTGCGGCGCGACCCCGTCACCGGCGCTTACCGGCCGGGCTAACCCGTCATTCGGGGTCTGGTGCCGGCGCACCATCCCGGAATGACTCTCCGGGACGAACGCCCCCATCGCCTTGATTCCCTGCCTCCCCGCCGATACGGTCCCGCGCGCTGAAAAGCCGCCCGCGAGACCGAATCTGACGATGGATTGCCTGCCTGACCATATGCGCCCCGATCGATCGTTCCAGGGATTGATCCTGGCGCTGCAGCGCTATTGGGCCGACTACGGCTGCGCGATCCTGCAGCCTTACGACATGGAAGTCGGCGCCGGCACTTTCCATCCGGCGACCACGCTGCGCGCGCTCGGGCCGAAACGCTGGAACGCGGCCTATGTGCAGCCGTCGCGGCGGCCGAAGGACGGCCGCTACGGCGAAAACCCGAACCGGCTGCAGCACTATTATCAGTTCCAGGTGATCTTGAAGCCGTCGCCGCCGGACATTCAGGAGCTCTATCTGAAATCGCTCGAAGCGATCGGCGTCGATTCGCATCTGCACGACATCCGCTTTGTCGAGGACGATTGGGAAAGCCCAACGCTCGGCGCCTGGGGCCTGGGCTGGGAATGCTGGTGCGACGGCATGGAAGTGTCGCAGTTCACTTATTTTCAGCAGGTCGCCGGCGTCGAGTGTGCGCCGGTCTCGGGCGAGCTCACCTACGGGCTGGAGCGCCTCGCGATGTATGTGCAGGGGGTCGACCGTGTCTACGATCTCAATTTCAACGGCCGCGACGGCGCCGAACGCGTCAGCTATGGCGACGTGTTCCTGCAGGCCGAGCAGGAATATTCGCGGCACAATTTCGAATTCGCCGACACCGACATGCTGTTCGAGCAGTTCAAGATGGCCGAAGCGGCCTGCAAGAAATATCTCGCGGTCGGCTGGCGCGACGGCGACAACCGTAGAGAGCATCTAATGGCGCTGCCGGCCTATGACCAGTGCATCAAGGCAAGCCACGTCTTCAATCTCCTGGATGCTCGCGGCGTGATCTCGGTGACCGAGCGGCAGAGCTACATCATGCGCGTGCGCGAGCTTGCGAAAGCGTGCGGCGAAGCCTGGGTGCACACCGAAGCCGGCGGGGCGGGCTGATGCCCGATCTCCTGCTCGAGCTTTTTTCCGAGGAAATTCCCGCGCGCATGCAGGCGAAGGCGGCCGACGATCTGCGCCGCATGGTGACCCACAGGCTTGTCGCCGAGGGTCTGGTCTATGAGGGCGCCAAAGCGTTCGCGACGCCGCGGCGGCTGGCGCTGACCGTACACGGCATTCCGATGCGGCAAGCCGACCTGAAGGAAGAGCGCAGGGGGCCGCGCGTCGGTGGGCCTGATGCCGCGATTGCTGGCTTTCTCAAAGCCACCGGTCTGTCCTCGATCAGTGAGGCCAAGATCCAGACCGATCCCAAGAAGGGCGACTTCTACATCGCACTGATCGAAAAGGAAGGTCGCGCCACGTTAGAGGTGCTCGCCGACATGCTGCCGGTGATCATCAGGACGTTTCCGTGGCCGAAGTCAATGCGCTGGGGCGAGCGCTCGGCAAAGCCCGGCGCGCTGTCCTGGGTGCGGCCGCTGCATGCGATCGTCGCGACCTTCGGCCTGGAGACCGAGGACCCCGATGTCGTGAAGTTTTCAATCGACGGCCTCGATGCCGGCCAGACCACCCAGGGTCACAGATTCATGGCGCCTGCCGCGATCAATGTCCGTCGCTTTGCGGATTACGAGGCAAAGCTTCTGGACGCGAAGGTCGTGCTCGATCCCGAGCGCCGCAAGGACACCATTCTCACCGACGCCAAGCAGTTGGCGTTCGCGCAAGGTTTTGAGCTGGTCGAGGATCAGGACCTGCTCGACGAGGTCGCAGGTCTCGTGGAATGGCCGGTGGTGCAGATGGGATCGTTCGACCAGGAATTCCTGTCGATCCCGGGCGAAGTCATTCGCGCCACCATCCGCAACAACCAGAAATGTTTTGTCGTCAACGATGCCAAAACCGGCAAGCTGACCAACAAATTTATCCTCACCGCCAACATCGAAGCCTTGGACGGCGGCAAGGCGATCGTCGCCGGCAACGAGCGCGTCATTCGCGCGCGGCTTTCCGACGCAAAATTCTTCTATGAGACCGATCTGAAAACGAAACTCGAGGACCGGCTGCCGAAATTCGACAGTATCGTGTTTCACGAAAAGCTCGGCACGCAGGGCGAGCGCATCAAGCGGATCGAGCGGCTGGCGGCGGAGATCGCCCCCCTCGTTGGCGCCGATGTCGAAAAGGCAAAACGCGCCGCGCGGCTTGCGAAGGCGGATTTGCTGACCGAAGTGGTGGGCGAATTCCCGGAGCTGCAGGGCCTGATGGGCAAATACTACGCGCTGGCGCAGGGCGAAGAGGCCGCTGTCGCGGCCGCTAGCGAGGAGCACTACAAGCCGCAAGGGCCCGCGGATCGCGTGCCGACCGATCCGGTGTCGGTTGCCGTCGCGCTGGCAGACAAGATCGATACGCTGGTTGGATTTTGGGCGATCGATGAAAAGCCGACAGGAAGCAAGGACCCGTATGCATTGCGTAGAGGCGCGCTCGGAGTGATTAGGCTTTCGCTCGAAAACGAATTGCGGCTGGCATTGAAGTCAATTCTCATTAACGCAATGAGGCAAGCAGTTATTTCTTATTTGAAGGTGTCAACGAACCGTTTCGAAGACGTTCTGATAGGGTCGCGTGACGAAGATGGGAAATGGATTGATCAGTCGCGACAGGTTCGCGACGCTGGTGATATGACCGTTGCGAAGTTGGAGAGTGATAAGCGTCCGTCTCAGGTTGAACTCGCTGACGTTGACAATCTTGTCTCCTTCTTCGCCGAACGCCTAAAGGTTCAGCTCCGCGATCAAGGCGCGCGGCACGATCTCGTCGATGCCGTTTTTGCGCTCGAAGGCCAGGATGACCTGTTGATGATTATCCGCCGCGTCGAGGCGCTCGGCAAATTCCTCGAGACTGATGACGGCAAGAACCTGCTCGCCGGCACCAAGCGTGCGAGCAATATCCTCGCCATCGAAGAGAAGAAGGACAAGCGCACGTTCGACGGCGCGCCTAGTCCGGCGCTCTACAAGCTCGCCGAAGAAAAGGCGCTGGCGAAGGCCATCGATCAGGTGAGGAGCGAAGCAACCGCTGCAGTCGCAAAAGAGAATTTCGCCGCGGCGATGCGCGCAATGGCAAAGCTTCGTCCGGCGGTCGATGCGTTCTTTGACAAGGTCAAGGTCAATGACGACGACGCAAAAGTGCGCGAAAATCGCCTGAAGCTGCTCAACGAAATCCGCGCTGCCACGCGCGCGGTGGCGGATTTTTCGAAGATACAGGACTAACAATTGTTGGCATACTAGGCCGAAGTGCTTCAGCTCTCTCACACCAAAAGCCCCGCCCGGGCGGGGGAGACCGGGCAGGGCCTTCACATCCGGCTCAAGCCGACGCGGGGGCGGCGCGGCGGGCCGGACATCTCACCAATTTTACTCGATCACCTGGACGATGCGCCGGGTGCGCGGCTCGACCAGCACGGTCTGGCCGTTCACGACGGTGTAGCGGTAGGTCGTCACGCCAAACGTCTGGGGCACGTCGTAATAGGTGACGCCGGTCTCCGGCAGCACGCCGCCGACGATCACGCGATCCGGGATGGTGTAGTTCGGCACGCGTTCGCGCACGATATATTCACGGAACGCCGGCCGCTGGTCGACCGCGATACCCTCGACGCCGCCGCGCACGACGCCCGTGGTGATTTCGCTCTGCGCCTGCACCGTTGCCGGTGTGCCGATGGCGGCCGCGATCGCGGCAATGGCAAGTATTGTCTTCCGCATGGTCAACTCCTCCGGTTCATTTCGACGCGCTTTCCGCACCACCGGTATCCACCCCGCGATCAAGCGTGGGGCCGGCTTCGCTCGAAAACGCGCTTACGGAACACGCGCGCCGGCTCTCGCCCGCACGCAATCGAAAGCCAATGCGTCGCGCGCGGCTTCGTTCCCGAAAAATGCGATCTCACCGATGGCAATTTTGGGCAATTTTCGCGGCCGATATCCGCCGATGGAACTCATTGCAGCCGCAGGCGTCTCCTATTCCGGAACCGGGCGCGACGTTAAGATGCAGTCCCTCGAATCGATTCCCTTTCATCGCTGTCGCGGAGGCGTTTCAATGACTCTTACTGTCGCTCATATCTCACCGATCATCTCGGTCATCGCAGGTGTGCTGATCCTGATCATTCCGCGGCTTCTCAACCTGATCGTCGCGCTGTTTCTGATCCTCAACGGCCTGATCGGCCTCGGATTGCTCCGATGGCTCCACGCGTAGCCTTAGAAACCGGAACCCGGTGGCTTGCGCGGGCGCGGCCAAAATGGTGTAAGGCGCGCAATTCCCCGCCCTCTTTCGGATTGTCTGTCAGCCATGGCCAAAGCCGCAGCTCGACCTAAGAAAATCGCAGTGAAATCAAAGCCATCCACGCCAGTTCCGGCAAAATCCGCGCCGCTGGCATCGGTCCGCGCGGGGCTGAAAAAAAGCCCCGCCAAGCCGGCGTCGAAGCCGGTTGGCAAGGCCGCGGCGAGCAAGCCCGTCGCCGAGGCAACGAGATCCGGTAAGTGGGTGTTCACCTTTGGTGACGGCAAGGCCGAGGGCAGAGCCGCCTTGCGCGATCTGCTCGGCGGCAAGGGCGCCAATTTGGCCGAGATGGCCAATCTCGGTCTGCCGGTGCCGCCCGGCTTCACGATTCCGACGTCGGTCTGCACCTATTTCTATGCACACGACAAAACCTATCCGAAGGAATTGAAGGGCCAGGTCGAAAAGGCGCTGGAGCATGTCGGCAGGCTGACCGGCAAGCTGTTCGGCGATACCAAAAATCCGCTGCTGGTCTCGGTGCGCTCCGGCGCCCGCGCCTCGATGCCGGGCATGATGGACACCGTGCTCAATCTCGGCCTCAACGACCGGACGGCCGAGGCGCTTGCGGAATTGTCCGGCGATCGCCGCTTCGCCTATGACAGCTATCGCCGCTTCATCACGATGTATTCCGACGTCGTGCTCGGCTTCGAGCATCATCATTTCGAGGACATCCTCGACACCTTCAAGGACAGCCAGGGCTATTCGCTCGACACCGACCTTTCCGCCGACGACTGGGTCGATCTGGTCGGCCGCTACAAGGACGCGGTGGCGCGCGAGACCGGCCACGATTTCCCGCAGGATCCGCACGACCAGTTGTGGGGCGCGATTGGCGCGGTGTTTTCATCCTGGATGAACGCGCGCGCGGTGACCTACCGGCGGCTGCACGACATTCCGGAATCCTGGGGCACCGCGGTCAACGTGCAGGCCATGGTGTTCGGCAATATGGGCGAGACCTCGGCGACCGGCGTTGCGTTCACGCGCAATCCCTCGACCGGCGAGAGCAAATTGTACGGCGAGTTCCTGATCAACGCGCAAGGCGAGGACGTGGTGGCCGGCATCCGCACGCCGCAAGACATCACCGAAGAAGCGCGGAAGGAATCCGGCTCCGACAAGGCCTCGATGGAAACCGCGATGCCCGAGGCGTTCAAGGAGTTGACGCGGATCTACACGCTGCTCGAAAAGCACTATCGCGACATGCAGGACATGGAATTCACGGTCGAGCAGGGCAAGCTGTGGATGTTGCAGACCCGGTCCGGCAAGCGCACCGCAAAGGCGGGCCTGCGCATCGCCGTCGAGCTCGCCAATGAAGGCCTGATCTCCAGGAAAGAGGCGGTGTCGCGGATCGACCCGGCCTCGCTCGATCAGTTGCTGCACCCGACCATCGATCCCGGGGCGAAGCGCGACGTGATCGCGACCGGACTACCGGCTTCGCCGGGTGCTGCCTCAGGCGAGATCGTGTTCTCGTCCGATGAGGCCGCCAAGCTGCAGGCGGACGGCCGCAAGGTCATCTTGGTGCGGATCGAGACCAGCCCCGAAGACATTCACGGCATGCACGCTGCCGAAGGCATCTTGACGACGCGCGGCGGCATGACCTCGCACGCCGCGGTGGTCGCGCGCGGCATGGGCAAGCCCTGCGTCTCCGGCTGCGGCACCATCCGAGTCGACTACGGCCGCGGCACCATGAGCATCGGCCCGCGCACCTTCAAGACCGGCGACGTCATCACCATTGACGGATCGCTGGGCCAGGTACTGGCGGGCCGCATGCCGATGATCGAGCCGGAATTGTCGGGCGAATTCGGCACGCTGATGGGCTGGGCTGATTCCGTCCGCAAGATCGGCGTTCGCGTCAACGCCGATACGCCGGAGGACGCCCGCACCGCCATCAAGTTCGGCGGCGAGGGCATCGGGCTTTGCCGCACCGAACACATGTTCTTCGAGGAAACCCGCATTCGCACCGTGCGCGAGATGATCCTCGCCGAAGACGAACAGACCCGCCGCGCCGCGCTTTCAAAATTGCTGCCGATGCAGCGCGCCGATTTCGTCGAGCTGTTCGAGATCATGAAAGGCCTGCCGGTGACGATCCGGCTGCTCGATCCGCCGCTGCACGAATTTCTGCCGCACACTCAGCACGAGATCGAGGAAGTCGCGCGTGCGATGAATACCGATCCGCGGCGGCTTGCCGATCGCGCCCGCGATCTCGCCGAATTCAACCCGATGCTCGGTTTCCGTGGCTGTCGCCTCGCCATCGCCTATCCCGAAATCGCCGAGATGCAGGCGCGCGCCATCTTCGAGGCCGCGGTCGAAGCCGGAAAGCGCACCGGCGAGGCGGTCGGGCTCGAGGTGATGGTGCCGCTGATCGCGACCAAGGCCGAGTTCGATCTGGTCAAGGCGCGGATCGACTCGACCGCGCAGTCGGTGATGCGCGAGACCGGAACTAAACTTGGTTATCAGGTTGGCACCATGATTGAACTACCGCGCGCCTGCCTACTGGCCGGCGAGGTCGCCAAAACCGCGGAGTTCTTCTCGTTCGGCACCAACGATTTGACGCAGACCACCTATGGCATCAGCCGCGACGACGCCGCCGGATTCCTCAGTACCTACATCGCCAAGGGAATTTTGGAGATCGATCCGTTCATTTCGATCGATCGCGACGGCGTCGGGGAACTCGTCATGATCGCGGTTGCGCGCGGCCGCAAGACGCGGCCCGATCTCAAGGTCGGCATTTGCGGCGAGCATGGTGGCGATCCCGCCTCCGTCGCGTTCTGCCACGAGATTGGGCTGGATTACGTCTCGTGCTCGCCGTACCGCGTGCCGATCGCGCGGCTTGCGGCGGCGCAAGCCGCGATCGGCAAGAGCGTCGCGAGCCAGGCGTAAATTTCTCCTGTCATTCCGGGGCGCGCGTTAGCGCGAACCCGGAATCTCGAGATTCTCCGATGTGCAATGGCACATCGTAGTTCGATGCTTTGCATCGCCCCGGAATGACGGTTCGATGATGCGTCCCGCAGTGTCACCGGCTCGTCGCGAAGTTTCTTCATCATTTTCGTTGACGCAATATTTACCACCTTCATCGACCCGCCATTTACCAACGTTTTCGATGCGGTCTCGCAATAAACGCGGATTCCTTGCGTGTGTCGCGCGCGCAACGCCGATTAACGCGCCAGCAACCTAAATTCGATACTAACAAAAACGATCGAATTGCACGGATGTACTGCCATCTCGATCGAGCGAGTGTGTAAGCGTTGCGTGAGCGTATCGATGTTTGTGTTGCGTAACCATCCGAAGGGCGCACGGTTTGCGTCCTTCGGAATCGGTCTCTGCGTCTTCGCATTGATGCCGACGGAGATCGGATATCAGGATATCGCGTCGCTGCTGGCGCGGCAGCCGGGCGTGGCCGAGCGCTGGCAGAAGCGTGTGTTCTCCGCCGCAAGTTCGATCCAGCTCGCCACCTACAGCTTTGGCCGTCCGATCGGGACTTCCACGCCGCAGTCCGCGACCTATCGTCTGGCAAGTCTCGACAATCAAGGCATCGACATCACCGGCTCGGTGACGCGCAACCCGATCATGCGGACGCCGCCGCGCTATCAGGCCTCCGATTTTCCCAAGGTCGACCGCACACTGAAGGGCGACCGGCTTGTCACCGCTCCGCAGCCCGACACGCTTGCGCCTGCGGACAAAGGTCCGGGGCTTGAAGATCCCTCGATGCCCAATGTTTCCGTGTTCGGCGCGAAGACCGCCGCCGCACCGGTGGAGGACCACACCCCGTCGGCCGCGCCCGGTCGCGCCTCGCTCGACCCGGAACTTCAGGCCGCGTTGAACGCGCCGCCGTTGCCGCAATACGACATCTCGTTGTCGCTGGAGACCCAGCCGCTTGACGATCTGAAGGAAGCGCGTCAGGTCCCGGAGATGGCGATCGAGCCGGCGCCGTCGCGCGATGGATTTAACGTCAAGACCGCGAGCCTGTTTTTCGGCAGTTCATCGCTCGGCGGAGCTGTGGAAGGCATCGAACGCTGGCGGCCCGGCGAGGAACCGCTGATCGTGCTGCCGGCTTTGCCCGATCCGGACATGAAGGTGATGGCGTCGCTGCCGCCGCCTCCGGAGGAAGCGGCCAAGGCCGCCGAAAGCGGCGTGAGCGTCGCGCCGAAGGGCGAGGTCAATGCCGACAACCAGCGCGCCAAGACCCCGGCCGAGCGGCTCGGCCTTGCCGACGAGAAGTCGCGCGCCAAGTCCGAAAAATGCCTTGCCGAGGCGATCTATTTCGAGGCCCGCGGCGAAGCGGTGCGCGGCCAGATCGCGGTCGCGCAGGTCGTGATGAACCGCGCGTTCTCCGGCTTCTACCCGAACACGGTGTGCGGCGTGGTCTACCAGAACAAGCATCGGCACCTTGCCTGCCAGTTCACCTTCGCCTGCGACAACAATCCCGATGTCATTCGCGAGCCCGACATGTGGGAGCGCGCCAAGAAAATCGCCAAGGCGATGCTCGACGGCCAGCTCTGGTTGCCGGAAGTCGACAAGTCGACCCACTACCATGCCTATTATGTGCACCCGTCCTGGGTCAGCGAAATGAAGCGGATGTACAAATTCGGCGTACATACCTTCTATCGGCCGCGGGCGTGGGGCGATGGCAGCGAGGCGCCGAGCTGGGGAACGCCGCAGCAGACCGCGGCAATCTCGGCGCAGCTTGCCGAGGAGGCCAAGAGCGAAGCCGAATTGAACCCGAATTCCGTGCGGCGCTAGCAATCCGACGGCACTACCGGGCTGCCAAGTCCGCCTTCATGCCTTCAACGCCTGCCCCAATGCCTGCCTCGAGCTGGCCGTTGACGATCGGTGCATTCTCCGGCGTGGATTCGAAGTCGATGGTCCAGGCCAACACACCAAGGCCGTCGAAGGACTCGAACACCTCGACCGTCCCCCGATAGGAAGTCACCGCAAACGGCGATTCGATCCGCTGGTAGACCAACCGCATTTCGGCTTGTTGAATATCGATGATACGGTCGACGATCTTGCCGCCGCGAACGGAATCCATGCGCCGGATAGCGCCAATGCCGCTGCCCTCGATCGTGCACGACGTGATGCTGGGAAACCAGACGTCCAGTCCGCCGATACCTTCGATTGCTTTCCAGGTTCTTGCGGCCGAGACGGTCATCTTGCGCGTGATGGCGGTCTTTGTTTTCACGACTGCAACTCACGCATCGATATCGATCGCGACGTCAAAGTTCGGCGCCGAATGCGTCAGCGCGCCGGACGAGACATAATCCACGCCGGTTGCCGCGATCTTCGCAATCGAAGCCAGCGTGACGCCGCCGGACGCCTCCAGTACCACGCGGCCTTTTGCGAGCTTCACCGCCTCGGTCAGATCAGCGACGTCCATGTTGTCGAGCAGCACCACGTCGGCCAAACCGGTGTCGAGCACCTCGCGCAACTGTTTGAGCGTGTCGACCTCGATCTCGATCTTGACGAGATGGCCGGCTTGGCTGCGGGCGCGCTCCAGCACCGGCCGCACGCCGCCGGCAACGGCGATGTGATTGTCCTTGATCAGGATCGCATCGTCCAACCCGAAGCGATGGTTGAAACCGCCGCCGCAGCGCACCGCGTATTTTTCGAGCGCGCGCAGGCCCGGCGTGGTCTTGCGGGTGCAGCAGATCCGCAAATTGGTGCCGGCGGCGCGGCGCACATAGTCCGATGTCAGCGTAGCGATGCCGGAAAGCCGGCCCACGAAATTCAGCGCGGTGCGTTCGCCTGATAGCACCGCGCGCGCCGGTCCCAAGATCGTCAGCACATGTAAGCCTTCCGCAACATTGGCGCCGTCGCGAACATGCGCCCGGATGTCGAGGTCAGGCGAAAGTTTCTGGAACGTCGCGACCGCCAGCGGCAGACCCGCGATCACGCCGGCCTGCCGCGCGATCAGAACCGCATGCGCCTGCGTTGTTTCCGGAATGGTCGCAATCGAGGTGATATCGCCGGCGCGGCCGAGGTCTTCGTCCAGCGCGCGGTGCACTGCCTGGTCGATCGCAAGCGGCGACAGAAAGGCTTCCGGATGCAGCAGTGACGCGGGAGTTGTCATGATGGTGTTCCGATTGGTGTCCCGTTAGGGTCTCAGCTTGAGTCTTGCCGCTACACGCCCTCAAGCGTGATCACCATGTCCTGCTCGCTTGTGGATTGCTTGCGTAGTGCAAAGAGCGGCTGATATTCGGCGGAGTTGTACCAGGCATCGAGATTGGCCATGTCCGGGAATTCGATGATGACCACTCGTTCCGGCTTCCAATGAGCATTTTCGGGAAATTTATGGCTTCCGCCCTTGGTGAGGTAGCGTCCGCCATGCTTGGCAATCATCGGGGCAACCTTGACTCGGTATTCCTCGAACTTTGCGGGATCGGTGATGATGTGTTCGGCGATATAATAGGCTGGCATCGGTTTCTCCGTAAGGACTTTGCAGGAATTTCAAGCCGAGACGCCAAGCACCGGTTGCGGCGCGCGGGCGGCAGTACGCTCTGAGAGCGACGCCGCGATCTCGCGCGCAGCCGTGAGCGTCGTCATGGTGCGATGGGCGAGAACCGGATTTTCTGCCGGACAGTCGATGCGGTAATGCGCGCCGCGGCTTTCGCGCCGCGTCCAGGCCGATGCGGCGACCAACAGCGCTGACGTAGCCATGTTGCGCAGCGCGATATTGCCGGTGTCGCGCTCGATTCTGGCAAACGCCCGCACCGCTTCCACCAACCCGTCATTGTTGCGGATCACGCCGACATGCGAAGTCATCATCGCCCGAAAAGTGTTCTCGGCGAGCGCGGGCATGGCGCGGTTTGGTGGAACGACCAACGCGGCAGGGAGGCTCGCGGGTGCAGCGATCCGGCTACCTGCGATATCCTCCGCGATGCGTGCGGCATAGACCACGGCCTCGAGCAGCGAGTTCGACGCCAGCCGATTGGCGCCATGCGCGCCGGTCGACGACACCTCGCCGCCGGCCCATAGTCCCTGCAGCGAGGTGCGGCCGCGCTCGTCCACGGCAATGCCGCCCATATGATAGTGCGCGGCGGGCGCGACCGGGATCGGCTGCCTGGCCGGATCGAGGCCGGCGGCCATGCAGCTTGCATAGACCGTCGGGAATCTGTCGGCGAAGCGCGCGCCGAGCGCCTCTCGCGCGTCGAGGAACGCGCCATGGCCCGCGGCAATCTCCGCGAACACGCCGCGCGCGACGATGTCGCGCGGTGCGAGCTCGGCGAGCCCGTGGCGCGCCGGCATGAAGCGCTCGCCCTTGGCGTTGATCAGCGTCGCGCCTTCGCCGCGCAGCGCTTCGGTGGCGAGCGGGGCGGGATCGCGGCCGACCATGATCGCGGTCGGATGAAACTGCACGAATTCGGGGTCTGCAATAGTGGCGCCAGCGCGGGCGGCAATCGCCAATCCCAGGCCGCTGGCTTCGGCTGGGTTCGTCGTCACCGCATAGAGATGACCGATGCCGCCGGTCGCGAGCACCGCGGCGCGGGTGGCCACCATCACGGGCCTTGCGGTAACGTCACCGACTTTGCGCACTTGCAGCCCGGTGACCGCGCCGTCCTCGGTCAACAGCGCTTCTGCGACAAATCCTTCGATCAGGCGGATCGAGGGCGTCTTGCGCGCCGCATCGATCAACGCCGAAATGATCGCCTGGCCCGCCATATCGCCGCGGACACGCACGATCCGGCGCGCCGAATGCGCAGCTTCCCGGCCGACCGCGAGCCTGCCTTCGAGGTCGCGATCGAAGGGAACGCCGTAGCGCAGCAAATCGTGAATTCGCGCGCTGGCTTCGCGCGCGAGGCCGAGCGCCACCGTCTCGTCGACGAGGCCGGCGCCGACCGCAATCGTATCGGCCGCGTGCGCTTCGGCACTGTCGCCTTCGGCAACGGCGGCCGCGATGCCGCCTTGCGCCCACGCGGTGGAAGCGCCCTGGCCGAGCGCTGCCGCCGAAATCACGGTGACCGGACGCGGCGAAAGTTTTAGCGCGCAGAACAGGCCGGCGAGGCCGCCGCCGACGATGACGACATCGTCGGTCTTGCGGGTGAGGTCGTGAACATTGTCTGGCATATCGGTTTCCGGCTGTTGGTGGCGGCGATGCTGGATTCCGGCGTTCGCCGGGACGACGCCCGTTAGTTCTTCAGATTGACCATGCGCTCGACCGCGCGCCGCGCTTTTTCAGCGATCAGGGGATCGATCGTCACTTCCTCACGCAATGAGAGGAGGCTGTCGAGAATCTTGGGCAGCGTGATCCGCTTCATGTGTGGGCAGAGATTGCAGGGGCGCATCAGTTCGACGTCGGGCAGTTCGGCTTGCACATTGTCGGCCATCGAGCATTCCGTGATCATCACCACGCGCTTCGGGCGCTTGGCACGCACCCAGTTGATCATGTGGGCAGTCGAGCCGGTGAAATCGGCTTCAGCCAGCACATCGGGCGGACACTCCGGATGGGCGATGATCTGCACCGATGGATCGGCCTCGCGATAGCTTCGCAGCTCGTCGCCGGTAAAACGCTCATGCACCTCGCAGGCGCCTTTCCAGGCGATGATCTTCACGCTGGTGTGTGAGGCGACGTATTTCGCCAAATACTGGTCCGGCAGGAAGATGACCTCGGGCGCATTCAGGCTCTCGACCACCGCGACCGCGTTCGACGAGGTGCAGCAGATGTCGATTTCCGCCTTCACCTCCGCCGAGGTGTTGACATAGGCCACCACGGGAACGCCCGGAAAACGCTCGCGCAACAGCCGCACGTCCGCAGCCGTGATGCTAGAGGCGAGCGAGCAGCCGGCGCGCGAATCCGGAATCAGCACCGTCTTGTGCGGGTTCAGGATCTTCGAGGTCTCGGCCATGAAGTGGACGCCGCACTGGACGATGATATCGGACTTCACCTTGGCGGCTTCGATCGCAAGCTGCAGCGAGTCGCCGCCGATATCGGCGACGCAATGGAAAATCTCCGGCGTCTGGTAGTTGTGCGCCAGGATCACCGCGCCGCGCGTTTTCTTCAGTTCGTTGATCGCCTTGACATAGGGCGCCATGAACGGCCATTCGACCGGCGGGATCACATTCTTGACCCGCTCATAGAGATGCGCGGTGGCTTGCTCGACCTCCGCCGTCCATTCGAGCTGCGGCATCGGCAGCGCGCGAGCGGGTTCGGCGGCGCCAACCCCGCCCCGGGCCGGGGCCGGGAGTCCGCGAGCAGGGCTTCCCAAATCTTCGGGACCGTAGATTGCAGTGATCGGCATGGTGGCCTCCCTTACTCACCTTATATGCTCGAGTTGAGCATATTCAGTCCCTGAGAAATCCGGCCTCGACGGGCCGGCAATCTTCAAAAGCCAGATCGATTACCCAGAGCCAACCCATCGGCGCTGGGGAGGGTTCAGGTGCGCACAATGAAGATCTCCATTATCCTCATAGTGAGCAAATAGGACATAACACCCCTCGGCGAACTGCGCTAGGTGCCCCCAACCATCAATTCGTCAGGGCTGTCCGGGCGGATTTGCAACGCTGCATTGCGATGCGAATTTTTGGGAGGCGCCAGCTGGGATTTTCATGCGAATGCATTAACTCCCAGCAATGTGAGCGGTCGCCTATTCCGGATCCGCAGACAACTGCAGAGAAAATTGCATGTCGACGTTAGCAGACGACCTCCGGCCGGCTTCCGCTCTCGCCACCTGGCGTACGCCCCTTGTCGTTATCGCCTGCGGCTGTGCCATCGCGCTGTTGGGCTTCGGTCCGAGATCGACCTTCGGTTTCTTCATTCAGCCGATGAGCCGGGAATTCGCATGGGGCCGCGATGTCTTCGGCCTCGCCCTTGCCTTGCAAAATCTGTTGTGGGGTCTGGGCCAGCCGTTGGCCGGCGCAATCGCCGACCGGTTCGGCAGCTTGCGCGTGATATTTGTCGGCGCACTTCTCTATGCCGGCGGCCTCGTGGTGATGCGCTATGCGTCGACGCCGCTGTCGCTCGATCTCGGCGCCGGGGTGCTGATCGGCTTCGGCCTCTCCGGCTGCTCCTTCAATCTGGTGCTGTCGGCTTTCAGCAAGTTGCTGCCGCCGCAGCAACGCGGCGTCGCGCTCGGCGCCGGCACCGCGGCCGGATCGTTCGGGCAATTCCTGTTCGCGCCGTTCGGCGTCGCGATGCTCGACAATTTCGGCTGGCAGACGGCGCTGATGGTGTTCGCGGGCCTGATGCTGTTGATCGTGCCGCTTTCGCTGGCACTTCGCACGCCGCCGTCGACATCGGCCGATGCGGCTGTCGCGAACCAGCAGTCGTTCACCACGGCGCTGGCGGAAGCTTTCGGCCACAGGTCCTATGTGCTGCTGGTGCTCGGCTTCTTCACCTGCGGCTTTCAGCTCGCCTTCATCACGGTGCATCTGCCGGCCTATCTGATCGATCGCGGCATTCCCGCGTCGACCGGCGGCTGGGTGATTGCCGCGATCGGCCTATTCAACATCATCGGCTCGCTGAGCGTTGGTTGGTTACAGAACTACGTGCCAAAGCGCTATATCCTGTCGATCATCTATTTCACGCGCGCGTTGTCGATCATCGCCTTCATCACCTTCCCGGTCACGACTCTGTCGGCGATCATGTTCGGCGCCGTGAGCGGCCTGACCTGGCTGTCCACGGTGCCGCCGACGTCAGCGCTGGTGGCGCTGATGTTCGGCACAAGGTGGTTTGCGACACTGTACGGCTTTGCCTTTGTCAGCCATCAGGTCGGCGGCTTCCTTGGCGTCTGGCTTGGCGGTATCGTGTTCGAGAAATTCGGTTCCTACACCCCGATCTGGTGGCTTTCGGTGCTGTTCGGCGTCCTGTCCGCGCTGATCAATTTGCCGATCGTCGAGGCGCCTGTCCGCCGGGTGGTTGCGCAGCCGGCCTGATCCGGTAAACATCCCGGTCGAAAAAACCGGGAGTTTGACCGTTGGGAACGTTCAAGGCGATCAGGATCGACAAGGCGGACAAGGGAACCAGCGTCGCCGTCACGCAATTCGACGAAGCCGAACTGATGGATGGCGACGTCACGGTTCGCGTCGAATGGTCGACGCTGAACTACAAGGATGGCCTTGCGCTCACCGGCAAGGCGCCCGTGGTGCGGCGCTTTCCGATGATCGCGGGGATCGACTTCGCCGGCACCGTCGAGCAGTCGTCGCACCCTGAATGGAAGGCGGGCGACAAGGTCGTCTGCAACGGCTGGGGCATGGGCGAGACCCATCTTGGAAGCTACGCCGAGAAGGCGCGGGTCAAGGGCGACTGGCTGGTGCGCTTGCCGGACGGGATGTCGACGCGCGAGGCGATGGCGATCGGGACCGCCGGCTACACTGCCATGCTCGCGGTGCTGGCACTGGAGAAGCAGGGACTTTCGCCGTCGAGCGGTCCGATCGTGGTCACGGGCGCCGCCGGCGGCGTCGGCTCGGTCGCGACCGCGGTGCTGTCAAAGCTCGGCTATCACGTTATTGCGTCGACCGGCCGGCCGTCCGAAGCACCCTATCTGAAGGGCCTTGGCGCCGCCGAGGTGATTGATCGCAACGAGGTCTCGGGGCCGCCCAAGCCGCTGGCGAAAGAGCGCTGGGCAGGCGGGATCGACAGCGTAGGTTCGACCACGCTCGCCAACCTTCTGTCGATGACCAGATATGGCGGGGCTATCGCGGCTTGCGGCCTTGCCGCCGGCATGGATTTGCCGTCCTCGGTGGCGCCCTTTATTTTGCGCGCCGTGTGCCTTCTCGGCATCGATTCCGTGATGTGCCCGATGGGACTGCGCAAGGCCGCCTGGAACCGGCTCGCGACCGATTTGGATCCGACGAAACTATCTGAAATTACTCACGAAATTAGCCTCGACCAGGTCATCGGCGAAGCTGCAAGGATCCTGGCCGGCCAAGTCCGCGGTCGAATCGTGGTAAAAATTCTCTAACGTTATTCAGACTTTGCCAACGAAGCTGCTCCAATGTTGCCACGGTGGTAAGGTAACCAGCGGGTAAAGGCATCAGGTTTTGCCAGCGCTCGGGGTAAGTTGGAGTTCAGCATGCTTGCGCGTTTTGTGTTGGGGGCCGTTACGGCCGGTGCGATAGTTGCTCCCGCGTTGGCCGGGATGATGACCGCCGATGAGGCGCGCAGGTTCGTCGCCGGCAAGGTCTTCGTATTCAGCTGTTTCGACGGCACCCGCGGCGCCGGCCGCATATTGGACGACATGGGCGCCGCCGGTGCCGTGCAGTTTTCCGGCGCAGGTCCGGTGCGTCACCTCCGTCTGCCCGGCAATACGCTTCAGATCCGCGGTCAGGCGGTGTGCGCCTCGATCAAAGGCATTCCGTTCGAGCCTTGCTTCAATCTCGACAAGAAGGACGATCGCAACTTCCGCGGCTCGGTTTCGGGCTTGGGCTTCGCCTATTGCGATTTCCACCATCAGGGCGGCGCGCAGATGCTGATGGCGCGGGCCGTCGCCCGGCCGCGTTCGCTGCATCGTCCAGAGCAGACCGGCGCGATCGATGCGCCGCGGGCAGAGGTAGCGGCGCGCGTCGAGACGCCGCGGGTCGAGGTCACCAAGATCGAGCCGGTCAAGCCCGAGCCTGCGAAGCCGGAAAGCGCACCGGATCTGCGTCGCTCGACCGAGTAACCCCGCGCAGGGCTTGGCGCACCGCAACACTCCTGCATTCCCATCCAATCGGTCCGCCGCTGGCGGCTCGCGGCGCGGCCATGCCGTATTCATACGGATAGCCAACCTCACATGTTGATAGCGACTTTAACGATTGAGTTTGTGAAAATCTTCAAACACCCGTGCGGGGATCCAACCCATGGACTTGGACAAGTCGCGTTACTTCTTCCGGATCAGCCAGGGTCGCTATTCCGGCGCGTCGGACGAGCCCTATGAGTTCGACAGCCGCGAGGCTGCCTGGACCGAGATGACCGCGGTCTGCAGCAACCTTCTCGGCGGCATTTCGCGCAGCCTCAAAGAAAATGCCGAATGGCGGATGGAGCTTTTGGACGAGGCGAAGCAGCCGGTATTTCGAATCCGTCTGGTCGCGGAGTCGCTGGGTTAAGGCCTCCGTCTCGCCGCGAGCGCTCCCTCAAGCCAGTTTCCCGTAGTTTTACGGCTCGTATAATTTAACCTTAGTTCGGGACTGCGAGGCTAGAGCAGGGCGCAGCGACCCAGGAGATCTCCCCCGCAATGTGCGGCAGGTGGCCCGGGGCAGCAGGTTTCTTCCAACATCGACGTGCAGCGCGGCGCCAGCGAGACCGGATCGGCCTCGTCGCAGCTTCTATCGGCGGCGCGGTCGCTGTCCGGCGACAGCAACCGCCTCAAGCTCGAAGTTGGCAAGTTCCTCCACTCGGTACGGGAGGCCTGATTTAGCCGACCGTGAACAGCGCCTTACCGCGTTTTTTCGATGCCACGGCGACCGCCTCGGCGAGGTCAGCGAAACGGTAGGTCCCGGCAATCGGCGCGCTGATTGCTCCTGAGGCGACGAGCGGGGTAAGACGATCGTACATCTCGGTGATCTGGTCGGGCTTTGCGCGGTCGAACCAATTAGCCAGCCAGAATCCATGGATCGAAATGTCACGGAAAATAAGCTGCGCCGCCGGAACGATAGATGGCTTGCCACTGATCGTGCTGTAGAACACGTGCACACCCTTTTCAGCGAGACAGCCCAAAAGATTGGTCGTCGAAGTGTCGCCCACGCCGTCTACGGCGAGCGCAATCGGCGCGTTGCCGGTTTCGGCCGCCACCCGCTTACTGAGATCCGGTCCGTCGACAAGCACGACATCGCCCCCGATCGCCTTGATCTCGGCGACCACATCTTGTCGTCGCACGACATTGACGGTTTTCAGGCCCAGCGATTTCGCGACCGGAATCAACGCCCGCCCGACGCTGGAATTGGCGCTGTTTTGAATGACCCAGGCTCCGGAAGGAAGGCTCAAATAGTCGGTCAGCATCAAATACGCGGTTGGCGGATTGATACCCAGCATGGCGAGCTGATGGACGTCGCCATCTGGCAGCGGCCGGAGCCGGCTTGCATCGGTCTTGATGCGCTCTGCCCAGGCCGGCGTCGGGTAAGGTACCAGCGTGCGGTCGCCCGGCTTTAAGTGCCTGACGCCGGCCCCGACGGCGATGACGCGGCCGACACCTTCCGATCCCACCACGCTCGGCAGCTTCGGCCGATACCCGTAGCGGCCGGAGATCATCAGGAGATCGCTCATATTGATCGGAGAGACTTCTAGCGCGATGACCACCTCGCCTTCGGCGGGCGCGCCGACATCGGGAATGTCGACCAATTTCATGACTTCCGCAGGATTGCCGAACGCTTCAATCTGGATCGCTTGCATGATTGCTCACTCCTAGTTATGTACTTTTCAGTACATAACTAGGAGTGAGCTGTCAATCAAGTAGCTTCTTCGCCTGATTTAACGTGGCACGGACGCGCGCCGCGTCCGGCGCATCCTTTGCCAGAACCATCAGTCCCAGATAGATCGCCATGATCGCGTGGGCGGCGGCGTCGGGATCGAAGGCCTCGGAAAATTGCGCGCGGTCGGCGCGAAGCCGGTTGCTGAGCAATTGCTCCAGTTTCCGGTTGAAGCGTTCGATCCGCTTGCGGACCGCTTTCTGATCGGCGGCCCCATCGGCCGCGGTATTGACCGAGAGGCAACCCCGGCTTCCCTTGATGCCCGAGCAGAACGGGACAAAGCCCGTCAGCCAGCGCTCGATCGCGTCGCGCGCGGCCGGTCCCTCCTTAAGGATGCGCTCGGCATTTGCGACAATGCGGGCGTGATAGCGGTCCAGAACTTTCAGGAACAGCGCATTCTTGTCACCGAACGCCGCATAGAGGCTCGGCTTGTTAAGGCCAGTGGCGGCCGTAATGTCATCCAGCGAAGTGCCCTGGAATCCCTTTTGCCAGAACACATCGCGCGCGAGGTCCAGCGCCTCATCGGGATCGAAATTGCGCGGTCTTGCCATCGCACCTATCTACGCGCTGGCGGCGAAATCGCAAAGAGCGCTATCGGGCGGCGCTCCATCTGCATCAAGGGCTGGCCTGAGCCGTCGTGCCGCCTGACGGCGGCGCCGCTTGCCTGCGGAATAGGATCCGCTGATAAAACCAGCCGATCGCCACCAGCACCAGGCCCAGGCAGATGAACGACAGCGCGCGGTAGATCCCCGACAGCGTCGACATGTCGATCAGGAACGCCTTGACGATCGTCAACGCGATGACGGCGGCCGAGGCAAGCCGCGCACGCTGCGAACTCACCAGGATGCCGATGCCGAGCAAGACCACGCCGAATATCAGCCATGCGATCGAATAGCTGTATTGTTCGGCGCCGGTGGTCGGCCCTCTGCTCAGCACCGGGCCGTGATACAGCCTTCTGATTTCAAAGGACACATAGGTCAGCGCCAGGATCAGCGCCCCGGCGGCGATGGTGTTGGCGTAAGTGGTGTGGCGCCGGCCCGCGACGGCATAGGACAGCAGCAACGCCAGCACCGCGGGCAAGGCATAGCCGAGCAGAAGAACGTTGAGGAAAGAGCCCCCAACATCGATCGGCCAGAGGATCGGCGTCTCCAGCAGCAGCAGGCCGAAGACGGTGGCGAGGCCCGCGAACACCGTGAGCAGCAGCGCGCCGATATTGTGGACCAGGCTGCCGGTGCGAACCCTCAGGCGTTCGAGGCCGATCGCCATCGACAGCGCCATGCAAACCTGTAGCGCCACCTCGGTGAGGCCGGTGTTGTTGCGATAGACGTC